>Ga0182024_10003253_pt1 | contig 39027 bp, 35 predicted proteins | sample P32metaG_FD_120480 | JGI IMG/M metagenome (GOLD analysis project Ga0182024, IMG submission 120480) | Permafrost microbial communities from Stordalen Mire, Sweden - P3-2 metaG (Illumina Assembly) | ecosystem: Environmental > Terrestrial > Soil > Wetlands > Permafrost | place: Sweden: Stordalen...
AAAATAATCCGCCAGTTGGCCCGAACGGTAACGCTCCAGCAACCGTTAAGTTCGCCCCTTAGCGGATGTAGCCTGAATCCAGGAAGGTTCATGTCGTCAGGTCGTGACGCTCGGCTCAGAAACGCCAGGATACGAGCGATCTTGTCGACCTGATCGGCATTCAGGCCGCGCCGATCATCATCCGCGTAAAGGCGCCGCAAGCCACGGTGGCGAAAGCGAGCGATCATCTGCCTCGAGTGTAAAGTGACAATTATTACTTGTCAACGGCTACGTGCAGACTTCCCTCCGAGCCTTTGAACAAGTAGGCTCTTAACGGTCGGCTGGCGGTTTGTTCCTAAACTATCCCCTAAAGCCCCATCAGCGTTAGTAGCTGACCTGCCTGACGAGTGATCGAGTGCTCGCGCGATTCCCGCAACGAAGCATTTTGGGTGGAGGCTGCGGCGATTGCTGCCCGCTCCCGAAAGCTTTCGCCCGATACGCGATCTCATGACGCATCGCTCTACCTATTCCTCGATACGCCCTGACCGCCGCCATCCAAAATGAGCCGAGGGTGCATCGCGGATGCTATTGTCGTGGGAGGCCGATCCAGCGTAAGGTGCGGCTAATACCGCCTGATAGCGTGGACGCTGAGAGCGTCGCGGGCAAGGAGCATACATGAAATTCGGCATCTTCATGGCCCCGTTTCACCAGGTCGGCGAAAACCCGACGCTTGCGTTTGAGCGTGACATGCAACTGATCGAGTGGCTCGACAATCTCGGCTATGACGAGGCCTTCATTGGGGAGCATCACTCGGCGGGATGGGAGATCATATCGTCGCCCGAGATCTTCATGGCGGTGGCGGCGGCACGGACCAAGCGGATAATGCTGGGATCGGGCGTGGTCAGCGTCCCGTATCACCATCCGTTCCATATCGCCAATCGCTTCGCATTGCTGGATCAGCTCACGCACGGACGCGTGATCCTGGGATGCGGGCCCGGGGCGCTGCCGAGCGACGCATACATGCTCGGAATCGAGACCACCACGCAGCGCGACCGCATGGTCGAAGGACTGCAGGCAGTGATGCGCCTATTTAACGAAGAGGGCGGCGTAACGGTTGACGGCTCGTACTTCAAGCTGCGCGAGGCGCATCTGCAGGTGAAGCCCTTCCAGAATCCGTTGCCGGTCTTCGTCGCGAACACGATCTCGCCCTCGGGGATGGTCGCCGCGGGCAAGCTTGGGTGCGGCGTCCTCTCAGTTGCAGCCTTCAGCCCCGGCGGACTCGCGAGCCTGCCCAAGCGCTGGGCGATGGCCGAGGAGATCGCGGCCGAAAACGGCAAGACAGTCGATCGCAAGAACTGGCGGCTGGTCTTCCCTGTGCATCTCGCCGAATCGAGCAAGGAAGCGGCGGACGACGTACGCGAGGGCGGTAATGCCTGGATTCAGAAATACTTTATCGAGACGCTCGCGGCGCGCATACAGTTCGAAGAGTATCCGGGACAGCCGACCGATGAGATGACGATGGATCGCATGATTGGACGGGGTGGCGCGATTGTCGGTACGCCTGACGAGGCCATCAAACGTATCAATGACGTGATCGAAGTGAGTGGTGGCGGTTTCGGCGGACTGCTCGTGCTCGCACATGAATGGGCGTCGCGCGAGAAGACCCTGAAGTCATACGAGATGTTGGCGCGCTACGTCATGCCGAAATTCCAGGGCTCGGCGGTTCCGATTGAGTATTCACAACAATGGACCGCGCAGCGCCGCGACCAACTCTTCAGTTCGTCGGTGCAAGCGGTGGTCAAGGCGATGCACGATTACAAAGAGCACCGGCAGGCCGCCGGGCAAACGCCGTCGGACCTGGCGGACCAGCCGATCACCCGCACGCGCTAGCGGCGCGGCGGGTCCGGCAGCATGAGACAGGCCGGCGGATGGAATCATCCGCCGGCCTGTCTCATTTCTGGCCTCAGCCGGGACGCCGCATTTTGAAGATAGTGTCCACCGACGTGTACTGATCCAGACCACCAAGCCGCGCGACCGGCCGCTTGGCCAATAAATCGACTCTGCCATCCACGATCACATCATCGGCTATATAAATTCCCACGACCTCGCCGATGACGATCGAATAGGAACTGAGCTTGCTATCGGTGCCCGGCAAATCGACGGTTTTTACGTACTTGCATTCGAAGGCGACCGGCGATTGTTTGACGCGGGGAGGCTTCACTGCGATCGACGGTGCCATCTCGAGACCCGCCAGTTCCGGTTCGCTGATATCAGGGCCAACGTCGGCGGACGTGATATTCATCTCCTCGCGCAAATCCCAAACCACCAGGCTGTGGACGAATTCGCCGCTCTCCTCGGCATTGATTTGCGAATGTTTGCGGCCGGCGCTCGCGAACATCACGAACGGCGGGCGGCTCGCCACCGCATTGAAGAAGCTGTACGGCGCGAGATTCACCAGCCCACTCCGGGTGAGCGTCGAAATCCATCCGATAGGGCGTGGCACGACCAGCGAAGTCAGCGGATCGTTCTTGAGCGGATATTCCTTGTTGCGCGGATCGAAGTACATAGGCGGTTCTCCGATGATTGATAACTGCCTAATCTATTCGCTCGCGGACTCGGCTGCTAACGGCACGGCCCCGGCGATTCCGCCAGCCGCGGGCGGCGCTACGTCGCGGATTCCGGCCGCACTGACTATCGCACCAAAGTCCACGCTGGGGCCGTTCAGATAAATCAGGTGCCCATCGGACGAGTCGCGTTCGCGGAGCCAGCGTGCGACGATCGTCATCGCCTCCAGTTCGCCGCGTGCAACCGCGCGCATGCGATAAAGATCGTAGTTCTCCGCGACGAAGGCACTGACCGCGCTCGCGGCACCATACGAATCGATCTCACGGATCAGCGCGAGCCGTCCGCTCAGGATCACGTATGCGATCGGATATGTGGGCCGCGCGGGTGATGCATCCGTTCCCACCAAGGATGGCAGAATTATGATGACGAGGTTGTTCTCGGTCACCACGCGACTCAAGCGGCTGACCCGTTCGGTAAATGCGGCGAGCGCTTCGAGTTCGCGATGGTAGCGGCGCGCCTTCTCGAAGCGCATCGCGGCAGCCGCCTGTTCGCGCGCTCGAGCCAGATCGCCCATCAGCGGTCCGCTGCGTCCGCGCAGAAACGCGACCGCACGCCCGACTCGCTGGCTGTAGGCGTCCTCGTCGATCGTCAGATTGCACGGCGACGCGCAATGGCCCATCTGTCCATAGATGCAAGGCGAGAAATCCTCGTCTGGCGCGAGCTTGCCTGAGCAGGTGCGCAATCCCAGCAGCCGCGAGAGCCCGCGCGTCGCATGATCGAGATTGTGCCGGCCGATGAACGGACCGAGATGCATCACGCCCACTCGCGCGCTGATCTTCGTGCTGATCTGGAGCCGGGGAAACGGATCCGAAAGATCAAGTTTGACGAAGAAAGCGGGCGCCGCCGATTTGAGCATCCGATTGTAGGGCGGCTTGAGTTCGCGAATCAGGCTCGCCTCGAGCAGCGCGGCGTCGAGTGGGGAACGCGCGGGCTGCGTCTCGATCGCATAGACGTGGCTGACCAGCTCCGCCGTTTTCGCATTGCGTCCCGCACCGCCGTTGAAATACGACGCGACCCGATCGCGCAGACGCGCCGCCTTGCCGATGTAGAGCAGATCGCCGCGCTGATTGCGCATCAGGTAGATCCCAGGCGTGCGCGGCAACGCCGCGATCACCTCGGGAGGCACATGGCGTTCGAGCCGCCGGCCGGCCGCTCCCCGATGATTCCAGTCGATCAGCCGGTCGAGCCGGTTGAGTCCCATCTTCGCCGCCATCTCGATGAAGATTGAAAGCAGCTCGGCCGCCATGCGTGCGTCGCCCAGCCCGCGATGGCGTCCCGCGGTCGAGAGTCCGAAATGTTCCGCGAGCACATCGAGTCGGCGGCGCTTCATCGACGGGAGCAATCGCCGCGAGAGTCGCAACGTGCAGAGCATCGGATTGCGCAGGCCAATTCCAAACAGGCGGCGAAACTCGAAGTCGAGAAATGAATGATCGAATTGCGCGTTATGCGCGACCATCACGGCGTCACCGAGGAACTCGCGGAACGCGGGCAGCGCTTGTTCGATCGGCGGCGCGTCGTGCACCATCTCATTCGTGATCGAGGTCAGCCCGGAGATGAAACGCGGAATCGCCATCCGCGGACGCACCAGAGTTTCGAAGGTCGCCGTGATGCGCTGGCCTTCCATCCGGCACGCGCCGATCTCGATAATCGAACCGGCCGCGGCACGTCCGCCGGTGGTTTCGAGATCGACCACGACGAAGCGCGCCTCATCGAGCGGGATGCGCAGTGCGACGCTTTGGCGTAGCGACCACATTCCCGCGCCTTCGTCGAAGACAAAGTCCGGGTTGTTGCCGATCAGCCCATGAATCAGGCGCGCGCCCAATTCGGGATCCGAACCCGCGCCCTTGAACAGCAGCCCCACCAATTCGGCGGAATCTGCGCCTGCTGGCCGCTCTTCGAGAAAGGCGTGGAGCTTTTCCTTCGCACTCGCCCACGGCATCCGCGCGAACGCTGAAGCGAGCGGCATCGCGAGTGCAGCCGCATCGTCCTCCGCCGTTGGTGATTCGTCGATGACCGCCTCTATCGGATCGCAGGGCATGCTGTCATCGGGCATGCCCGCATCAATTTCCCCATCCGTCGCCCCACCGCCCATCTTGATTCCCTCAGCCCCCGCGATTTCCCCAGCTGCCGCGATTATCTTAGCTATCTTCGCGGTATTCGTTTTCGACCGATCTTCGCTTTAACAGACCGCGCGGGTTCCTCGCAACAAACGGAGAAGATGACCGCGGTGGCGCAGGTGCCTACAACGACTTACAATTGGAGAGCAGGACAGAGGAACCCAAATCATGGAACGAGTCGAACTCCAACGCGAATGTGAAGCCGTCCAGATTCCGGCCGGCACTCCGATAACGCTCGAAAAAGGCATCGAAGTCTTCATCACCCAATCGCTCGGCGGGACCTTCACGCTGCAGGTGCCGGCCTATAATGGCCTGTATCGCATAGCAGGCAAGGACGCGGATGCGATCGGCAAGACGGCGGCCGAAGCGGCGGCTACCGCGACTACCAGCGGCGACCTCGAAGCGATGGTATGGGAGCAACTCAAGACCTGCTACGACCCCGAGATTCCAGTGAATATCGTTGACCTCGGATTGGTCTACGGCATGGAAGTGACGCCGCAATCCGACGGCACCAGCAAGGTCGACGTGAAGATGACGTTAACGGCGCAGGGCTGCGGGATGGGCGCTTCGATCGCATTCGATGCCAAGAGCAAGTTGATAACGATTGCGGGAGTCTCAGAGGCGAACGTCGATCTGGTGTGGGATCCGCCGTGGAACCCGCAAATGATCGCGCCGGAGGCCCGCGAAAAGCTCGGCATCGACTAATCGCGTAGGCCTGGTAGTTATCTCGGCTGAGCAATCATCCACCGACTAAGCAAGTACGCTCCAACTGAGCAATGGAGGACTGAGCGGCCATCCGGCTCAGCCCTCCTTCATTTGACGCCGTTTCCAGATGGCCGCAAGGCTCTCAGGCGAGATCACTCGCTACTTGGGGAACGCGCGGATTGGGAGATGCGTTAGGCCCAGGAGGCGATTGTTATTGGTCCAAGCCAACGGCCCCGTCACCTCGAATCGTTCAAAACGGTCGAGGAGTTCCTCATACATCACGCGAATCTCGAGGCGCGCGAGGTTCGCGCCGAGACAGAAATGAGCGCCCAGCCCAAAGCCGACGTGGAAATTTGGATCGCGTCCAACATCGAAGCGAAAGGGATCCGTGAAGACCTCGTCGTCGCGATTGGCCGACATCTCCCAGACCGTTACCTTCTGACCTTGGCGGATCACACGCCCGCGCAATTCAACCTCGCGACTGGTAGTGCGCCGCTTGTAAACCGAGGGCGAGGTCCATCTCACTATCTCTTCGGCGGCGGTCTTCATCAGGTCCGGGTTTGAGCGCAGCCGCTCGAGCTCGCTCGGGTTTTCGATTAGCGCCAACATCCCACCTGCGATCGCGCTGCGCGTGGTCTCCGCTCCGGCCGGGAACAGCAAGTTGAAGAAGGCGCGCAGCTCCATGTTGTTGAGCTGCGGTGAGCCATCATCTAATTGCGCGTGAACGATGATCGACAGAATATCGTCGGCCGGATCGTGCCGCTTGCGCTCGACCAGCGCGTCCGCGTAGGCGCTGAGCCGCTTCAGATATTGGGGCGACATGGTTGCACCCCCGCCGGCGCCAATCGCAAGGTCGACAATCTCACCCAGCTCAGCCCGATCTTCCTGGGGCACTCCAAGCACCGCGCAGATCGCCTGGAGCGGAAGCTCGCGCGCCACGGTCGGCACGAAGTTGAAGATCTCGCCGGGTGTAATCTGATCGAGGATGCGCTTGGCGCGCGCCCGCAAATCGTCCTCCAATCGTCCGATCATCCGCGGCGTGAAACCCTTGTTGACCAACGCCCGCAGCCGCCGATGCTTGGGGTCGTCGGTTTGATTCAACTGGTAGCCCATGCCTTTGCCGTCGTAGATTTGCGTTCCACCGAGCTCCGAGGAATAGGTCTCGGCATCCTTGAATATCGCAACGACGTCTTCGTGGCGGCTCACGACCCAGAAACCGATGCCGTTGGGCGTATGCTGTGTCGGTTCATGCCACCATACCGGCTCATTCTGCCGCAGCCAGCTAAAGAAATCGTGCGGAAATCCATTGGAAAAACTGCCGCTATAAGATAGATCTACCGGTTCCACGAAAACTCCTTGTACGCAATCAACGGTCCTGCTGAATCTTGCCATGACCGGAACGAATTCACCAAGCCGGCGTTCGAACCCAACCGAAAGATTGAGCAAGACGCGAACCATTCATGCCACTAACGTCGATTGACACGCCCCTACCCGTCCGATATTTAAAGGGATTCGGACTTTAAGATGTTTGCAATAGTAAAGACAGGCGGGAAGCAGTACCGCGTGGGCCCCGGCGACCAAATTGTGGTCGAGCGGATTGCGGGCGATGTCGGTGCGGAAGTTGCGCTGGACCAGGTGCTGGCGATTAGCGACGGCGAGATTAACGCGATCGGCGCGCCGATCGTCGTGAACGCCTCGGTGCGCGCAAAGATCGTGCAGCAGCCGCGCGGCACCAAGGTGCTGGTGTTCAAGAAGAAGCGGCGCAAGAACTACCGTCGCAAGCGCGGACATCGCCAGGAACTCACCGTCCTGCGCATCGAAGGGATCAGCCACGGCACTTCGCCCGTCGCGTCTGACGGCGGCACGACACCCGCCGCATCTGACGTTGGTTGATGGAGGCACTGAACCATGGCGCATAAGAAGGGACAGGGATCGACGCGCAACGGTCGTGACAGTCCGGGCCAGCATCGCGGTATCAAGATTTACGCGGGACAAACCGTGCGAGCCGGTAACATCCTCGTGCGCCAACTCGGCACCAAGATTCATCCGGGGCGCAACGTCGGCCTCGGCCGCGATTTCACGATTTTCGCCCTGATTGACGGCGTCGTGGCCTATGAGTCGTATCGCGGCGACAAACGGCAAGTGAGCGTCGATGCGCCGGTAACTGCGCAAGCAACCGACAAGGCTGCGTCTCCGCCGCCAGCATCCGAGCAATCGTCCCCGGCCCAACTATCGAGCGAGCAGCCCTCCGCTTAACGATTCGCGCTCAAGTGATTCACCAGCCCTGCGGGAAACCGCGGGGCTTTTTCTTGTCATGGCGCTATACTCGGAAACTTGGAACCTGAACGCACCTCGCGGACTCGTTAGCTCGGCTCACAAGTTCGCCTAGTTGGAGGAATTCGCGATGAGACTCGGACTCAACACTGGATACTCCGGGCCGCGCATGGCCCAAACGATGGACCTGATACTCGAGGCCGAACGCCTCGGCTACGACTCCGTCTGGTCGGGCGAGGCCTATGGTTCGGACGTCATCACATTTCTGGCGTGGGTGGGCGCGCGCACGTCTAAGATCAAACTTGGCGCCGGCATTATGCAGATGCATGCGCGCACGCCCGCGATGGCCGCGATGACCGCGATGACGCTCGACGGGCTTTCCGGCGGCCGCTTCATTATTGGCCTCGGACCGTCGAATCCGCAGGTGGTTGAGGGCTGGCATGGGATGCCCTATGGCAAGCCGCTCCAGCGCTACCGCGAATATATCGAGATCATGCGCATCATCCTCAAGCGCGAGCAACCGCTCCAATTCGACGGGCAGGAATATCAGATACCGTATAACGGTCCGGGCGCATCGGGCCTGGGCAAGCCGTTGCGGAGCATCCTGCATGGCCGCCCCGACATGAAGATCTACACTGCATCGATCAGTCCCAAGGGTATCGAGTTGGCGGCGGAGCTTGCCGACGGTGTGATTCCCGTGTGGATGAGCCCGGCGTGGTACGGGCAGCTCTATAAGGCGCACCTCGACGCCGGCTTCAAGAAGGCCGGCGGCGGCAAAAGTATCGAGAGCTTCGACCTCGCGCCGTACGTGCCAGTGCACATGGGCAACGATCTTGATAAATGCCGCGCGCCGGTGAAGGCAAGCCTCGCCCTGTACATCGGCGGGATGGGCGCGCGCAATCGCAATTTCTACAACAGCTACGTGCGCAACTTCGGCTACGAAGATCTCGCCACGCAACTGCAGGACCTTTACCTGGGTGGGCGCAAGGAAGAGGCCGCGGCGGCCGTGCCCGACAAACTCGTCGACGCGGTCGCGCTGATCGGTCCGCGCGAACGGATCAAGGATCAGCTGGCCGAATGGAAGGCCTCGCCGATCGGCACCATGATCGTCGCCAGCACCCAGGTCGAGGCGCTGCGTACGCTCGCGGAGATGTGTTTGTAATAGGACTATTGCTGGCGAACTCGCGAGCTTTCGAGCCTGCGAAGTGCGTTTAGATTCTGCTTGGCGGCGGTCCGCTCTTCCGTCTGGGACGGGTCGTCGCCGACTTATCTGCGCGCCATCGTTCGCCCGCCTGCTATAGTTTCCTCAGTTATGCGCTTTATCGACGAAGCCAGAGTCTATGCTCATGCCGGCAAGGGCGGCGACGGGGCAATTGCGTTTCTGCGCGAAAAATACCGGCCCTTCGGCGGTCCCGCGGGTGGTGACGGTGGCCGCGGCGGTAGCGTAATCTTCGAAGTCAACGAGGGCATGTCGACACTGCTCGACTTCAAGTATCAGCCGCGGCTGGTCGCGCGCGACGGTGAATCCGGTCGCGGCAAGCAGCAGTACGGCCATCACGGCGAGGACCTGGTGGTGCGCGTGCCGCCTGGTACGATGGTCTTCGACGAGGATACCGGCGCGCTGCTCGCCGACCTCGTGGTTCCCAGCGAACGCGCGATTATCGCGCAGGCCGGCAAGGGCGGCCTCGGCAACATGCATTTCGTCTCCTCGACGCGCCGCGCTCCACGGATCGCGACGCCGGGAGCCGCCGGCGAACAGCGATGGGTCAAGATCGAGCTGCGGCTGGTCGCGGAAGCCGGCCTCGTCGGCCTGCCCAACGCCGGCAAATCGACGCTGCTGGCGGCTCTCAGCGCGGCGCGGCCGAAAATCGCGTCCTACCCTTTCACCACGCTCACGCCAAATCTCGGCCACGTCCAACTCTCCGATGAAGACTCGTTCACGATCGCTGATATTCCGGGCCTGATCGAAGGTGCGCACCTCGGCCATGGCCTCGGCATCAAGTTTTTGCGCCATCTCAAGCGCACCCACGTATTGGTCTATGTGCTCGATCTCAGCGCCGATCCGCAGAGCGATTTCGACACCGTCCGGCGCGAGGTTGCAGCATTCGACGACGCGATGGTCGAGCGTCCTGCTGTGATCGCGCTCAATAAGGCCGACCTCGTTACCGCCGAAGAGGCCGATCGGATTGCGCGCGCGCTCGCGTCCCACACCGGGCTCGATATCCTGGTGATTTCAGCCGAGCACAGCGCGGGACTCGATCCACTGGTGGCGGCGATCGCGGCGAAGTTGCGCATCGCGATAGATTTGGCAAAAGCGGCCACATGCCCCAGGTAAATTACAAAGAGGCGATTATTACGCCGCTTCGTAGGCTGGTGGTCAAGGTCGGGAGCGCCGTGCTCTCGGACCCGAACGGCCTGCGCACTGAGGTCATCGCGAATCTCGCGCGGCAAATTGACGCGATCATTCGCGGCGGGCGTGAGGTCGTGCTGGTCACCTCGGGGGCAATCGCCGCGGGCCGCGCGCGTCTGGGCCACCGCACCTCGACCATCGCGGAGCGTCAAGCAGCCGCCGCCACCGGTCAGATCGAGCTGATGCGCCAATGGGCTATGGCTTTCGACGCGCATGGCCGTACCGTCGCGCAGATACTGCTGACGCATCAGGATTTGGCCGAACGCAAACGCCGGCTCAACGCAGTGCGCACGATCGAGTCGTTATTTGCTGCCGGCGTGATTCCAATCGTCAACGAGAACGACACCGTCGCGGTCGAAGAAATCCGCATGGGCGACAATGACGTGCTGTCGTCGCTGGTGGCTGGGATGGTGCAGGCGGGCCTGCTGATCATCTTGAGCGACGTCCCGGGCGTGCTCACCGGCGACCCGCGCACGCGACCCGACGCGCGGCTGATTCCGCTGATCACCGACCCCGAGGCGGCGATGCGCGGGTTGGTCGCCGAAAGCGCGGGACCTCTCGGCAGCGGCGGGATGGCGACCAAACTCAAAGCCGCGCGGCAAGCCGCACGCGCCGGCATCAGCGTGATCATCGCGGCGGGACGCGAACCCGATACGCTGGTCGCGGCGCTCGATCCCACGCAGGAGACCGGCACACTCGTGCTGCCCGCACGGCGGCGCCTGGCGGGCCGCAAACACTGGATTGCCTTCGCGCTGCGCCCCACCGGTGCGCTCGCGCTCGATCGCGGGGCGGCCGAGGCCTTGCGCTCGAAGGGCCGCAGCCTGCTCGCATCGGGCATCCGCGACGTGCGCGGCGAATTCGCCAGCGGCGATTGCGTGAGCCTGCTCGATCCTGAGGGTGTCGAGTTCGGCCGCGGATTAGTGAATTACCCGGCCGCCGATGTGCTAAAAGTCAAAGGCATGAGATCGCAGGAGATCCCGCGGGTGCTCGGCTATAAGGTGGCTGACGAAATCGTCCATCGCGACAACTTCGTCCTGATCGAAGACCTCGCATGACTCTCGAAGCTGAGATACTGGACGGCTTGGCGCGTACTCGGATCGCGGCACGCCGGCTTGCGCTGGCGGGCACGGATCGCAAAAATCGAGCGCTCGCCGCTCTCGCCGACAACCTGCGCGCATCCACCGATCGGATTCTCGACGCGAATCGCCAGGACCTCGAGCGTGCTCGCGCGGTCGGCGACGCACCCGCCTTCGTCGAGCGCCTGACGCTCACTCCCGACCGCATCGCCGCGATTGCGCGAGGTGTCGAGGAGGTCGCTGCGCTACCCGACCCGGTGGGCGAGACCATTGCGCGCTGGCGGCGGCCCAATGGTCTCGACATCCGGCAAGTACGGGTGCCGCTGGGCGTAATCGCAATCATTTACGAATCACGGCCCAACGTCACCGTGGACGCGTCCGTACTGGGCTTCAAGGCTGGCAACGCAGTCGTCTTGCGCGGCGGAAGCGAGGCACTCTCGACCAACGCGCTGCTCGCGGAACTGATCTCAGAATCACTCGCCAGGATCGATTTCGACCCGCACTCCGTGATGTTCATCGACAATCCTGACCGCGAGGCCATCCAGATTCTCAAGTGCCATCCCGAGGCGATCGATCTGATAATCCCGCGCGGCGGCAAGGCGCTGAAGGAAGCGCTGGCCGGATCCGCGGTGCCAATCCTGCCGCATTTCGACGGGATCTGTCACACCTACGTCGACCGCGCCGCCGACCTGCTGATCGCAGAAGAGATTTGCGTAAACGCCAAGTGCAGCCGCCCGTCGGTCTGCAATGCAATGGAAACGATGCTGGTGCATGCGGACATCGCGGCAAAGTTCCTTCCGCGAATCGCCGATCGGATGCGTGCCGCCGGCGTCGAATTGCGCGGCGACGATCGCACTTGCGCGATCATCCCCGACGCTCTTGCGGCCACCGCCGAGGACTGGGACACCGAGTACCTCGACCTCATTCTGGCGATCAAGGTAGTCGATTCGCTCGAGCAGGCCATCGAGTTCATCGCGCGACACAGCTCGGGCCTCGCTGATGCGATCGTGACGCAGGACGAGGCAGAGGCCGGGCGCTTCGAGCGTGAGGTCGATTCAGCGACGGTTTTCGTCAATGCCTCGACCCGCTTCACCGACGGCTTCGAATTCGGTTTCGGCGCCGAGACTGGCATCTCGACCAACCGCCTGCACGCCCGCGGCCCGATGGGACTCAAGGAATTGACGATCTACAAATATGTCATCCACGGCAACGGCCAAATCCGCAAATGAGCCAGCTAGCGAGGTCGAAGATGAGGCTAGAAATTAGGCGACGCGAAGGCTGAAGCGGTGAGGGCCGGGGAAATACCGCGATGCGCGTAGGGTTGTTCGGCGGCAGCTTCAATCCCATCCACTTGGGCCATCTGCGCGCGGCTGAGGAGGATCGTGAAACGCTGGCACTCGACCTGGTCTACTTTATTCCGGCCGCCGCGCCGCCGCACAAGCCGCACGGTGGACTGGCCCCGGCGGACCATCGCTTGCAGATGGTGCGACTCGCGACCAAGGGCAATCGCCACTTTATGGTCTCCGAGGCCGAAATCCGGCGCTCCGGCCAATCCTACACTATCGATACTATTCGCTACTTCTTGTCGGCCATGCGAGGGCAGGCCGACCTCCACCTGATTATGGGTGCCGACCAGTTTGCGGAGTTGTCCACCTGGAAGGAGGCGGAGGAACTCGTCCGCCTCTGCAATCTGGCCGTGCATACCCGGCCCGCCGATGGAACAACCCCGGCCTCAAATTATCTTGCGACCATCGATTATTTTGGCTACACTTCCACGCAAGATCATCACGTGCATTCAAGCGGCCATACGCTGTTTTTCGTCGCCACCACTTTCCTGCCGATATCTGCCACATTTATCCGGCGCAAACTCGCTGCGCGCGAATCCGTGCGCTATCTCGTACCCGATGACGTCGCCGACTATATCCAACGGCATGCCCTATACACTTCGCTCTAATTCCCGTCGAACGCTTATGCGCGGACGCGCCGCCGGCGGCTCCACGCCGCTTGTCCGGTAATGCATTCGCGCAACAAGGCGCTGGCCGCGGCCGAGGCGGCCCTCGAAAAGAAAGCCTACGACCTGGTCGTACTCGAGGTCGATCATCTACACTCGATTGCGGACTATTTCCTCATTGCGACCGGCCGCTCCGACGTGCAGGTGCAAGCGATCGCGCGCGGCATCGGCGAACGGCTGGATCGCGAGGACGAGCGTCCAATTGCGATCGAGGGATTCAACCACGGTCATTGGGTGGTGCTCGATTACGTCGACGTCGTTGTGCACATCTTCTTCGAGCCCGTGCGCGAGTTCTATCGCCTCGAGAACAACTGGACCGACGGGCGCGAAGTCGTCCTGCCTGAGCCCTACCGATCGCAGGCGCGCGATCTCACCTTGCGTGCTTCGGGCTGATTATTCTAATTCTTGCGCCACAATGCGTTAAGCTGGCGCAAGCGCTACGATAGTCACTAGCGGCTCACTGCCGCGGGATCAGGCTAAGGCGCATGCGAGCGCCGCCTATAGTGGAAAATACCCTCATCCTCGCGACTATCGCATTCATCTACGCAATCATCGGAACCTGGTGCCTGATGTGGCCCGAATGGCTGCATGCATTTGCCATCCGCAAAAGTGAATCTGCCAAAGTACGTTATGCCTTTGTGACCTGGCTCGTCGGATCGCCGCACTACGTCCTCTACCTGCAAATCGTGGGATCGATTAGCGCGAGCGCTGCGGTCGGTATTACGCTGTTTCTATTAGAGCGGGGCAAACATCCCTCGTGACATCGATAGGCATTGCGCGCTAGCATCGCGCCACTAAACGGACGCGCTCCGCCCAGAGCGCGCGCAGCGAGGGCGACCAACGCGCCCATCGATGAACCACCATGCAAGACGATTCTTCAGTGCTAATTGGATCTTCAACGAAAGTAGTTTCTTCAAATAAAGACCTTCAGCGCCTCACGACATTAAGCGGGCAATTCCGGCGCCGGCCTCAGGCTTATGACGGCGTACCGGGCACCGGCGAACTCAAGTTCATCGCGTTTCTGGTCTCGACCGCTGGCCCCGGCCGCGACGATCGCGTCATCGATGTCGCCTGCGGCACCGGTGCGTTAACCCAAGCCTTTGCCGAGCGTTCCGGCAGCGCCGTTGGCCTTGATATCATGGCGCCGGCGCTAGTGCAGGCGCGCACCCAAGCCCGCGAGCGCGGCCTCACCAACGCCGAATTCACGCTCGGCGAACTCGAGCGGATGCCATTCGACGACGGCCAGTTTACCGGCGCTGCGTGCCGCTTCTCGTTCCATCACTTCGTCAATCCCGCCCGCGTGTTTGCCGAGATGGCGCGCGTGATCGCACCGCACGGATGGATGGTCATTGCGGATATGACGGCGTCGGAAGAACTGGCCAAGGCCGCACTGCACAACGAGCTCGAGCGCCTCGCCGATCCCACCCATTCGCGAACGCTCGCGGCCTCCGAATTCGACACCCTGTTTGCCGCGAATGGCTTCCGCACCGTGATGAAGATTGATCGCGACGCGCGGACTACGCTCGACGAATGGATCGGGTTCAACCATACGCCGCCCGAGGCCGCCGCGCGCATCCGCGAGCTGATGGAAGCCTCCGTTGACGGCGATAGTGCGGGACTGCGCGCAGTCCGCGACCGCGACACTATCCGCACAATCCGCACCAGCACGACCTTCGTCATCGAGCGCGAATAGAGGCCTCTGCCTGCCTTACTTCTTCGGCAAGGGGCTAGGGTTAGGTTTCTTCAGACGGGCCGCTCTTTCGATTTCCGCCTGACTTAGCAGCTCGCGCGAGCAGTCCGAAAAGTTAGGTCAAGACTGTTGGGCGGCTCAACATTCACTGAAAAACGCGCGTCAATCTTCGATGATCTCTTTACAGGGCGAAGCCCAATGTTTACAAGCGGGAAGTCCAGTCCTAAAAGTCAGGTCCAGACTGTTGGGCCGCTTGAAACCTCGTGAGGTTTCAGTGTCCGGAAACTATTAGTTTTGGGTTCTTCAACAACCACCCGAAGGGAGGGCGGGGATTAGGTCGTCGTGCGAACGACATAGATTGCGGCCGGTGCTCCCAGAATCGACACGCGTAGAATCTTTTGCGGCCGAAACAGTCCCCGCGACATCAGATCGGCCATCAGGCGAGTCTCCGCGGTCAACATCACGATTAAGCCGCCCGGCTTGGTCACGCGTCGGAATTCCTCGATCAGGTACGGATAAAGGCGGCGATTCTCCGCATGCGATCCGTGCCGCATCCCCCACGGTAGATTAGTCACGACCTTGTTCACGCTCGCGTCGCCCAGCGCGATCGTTGTGGCGTCCCATGAATAGAGATCGATCGGCTTGTAACGAGGGCCAACGTTCTCGTGCGCCGCTTCGAGCATGGCGGGATTGCTGTCGCCGCCGATTAGCTGCTGATAGCGTCCCAGATACGCGCGCTCGATCAGCACGGTGCCTGCGCCGCACATGGGATCGAGCACGATATCGTCGGGCGCCGGCTCTGAGAGCCATCCGAGCGCTGCCGCGACCGACGGCCTGAGCGATCCCGGCATGTGCGCAACCTTGTAGTCGCGATGACGCAACCGCTCGTCGCTCAGTCTCAGCGTCAGCACCAGCTCACCCGGAAACATCGTCACCCAGAATTCGACATCGGCCTCTTCGCCGCCGAGATACCAGGTATGATCGTCGCGCTCGCTGATTCCGCGTTCGACGGCGTGCTGCAAATCGACCCGGCGAAACGGATGCTCTCCTGCCATTCGCGCGACCACGCGATAGTACAGCCGCTTGCCGGCGCGGCTGCCGGGCACCAGGCTGACATGCGCTGCGAGCGCCTCCTCGATAAAGCGCGCATCGCGACTGGCGGTGCGCACACGCTCGAGTATTTTCCGTGCGACGCGCTCGTCCTCGTCATGCTCGGCCGCACTTTTCGGCGTATATCTTTTGGCCGGATCGAGCGGCGCAACCGGAAACCGGCGATATGCTACCACCGCGAAAAAATCCTCGGCAGTGCGAACCTGCTTCAGCGCGGTAGTGCGCGGCGCCGAAAAAATCGTCATGCCGACGCGATCGGGCACCAGCCGGCGTCCAAGCTCAGCCGTATTGTCGCGATCATAGCGCGCGGCAATTTCGTTCCATGCGATCGGCTCGAAGCCCGGCTGCGTCTGCGCGAGATAAATGTGGGCGCCAAACTTGAACGGCTTCGGCGGCTCGGGATTCGCTCGGCGCGGACGCAACGGCGGCCGTCGCGGGCGCGGCGATTGAGGCTTTGGTCCGATGCGGTCCACGGCCGCTTCCTCTTCGAGCGAATTCAGCCGCGACGCGCGGGGTGGCCTGGTCACTTCGTGCGCGAGAGGTACTCGTTGTTCTCGGTGTTGATCGTGATAATATCGCCCTCGACCACAAAATGCGGCACCTGGATCACCAGCCCGGTCTCCAGCGTCGCCGGCTTTAGCGTATTGGTAACCGCCGCGGTCCGAATTCCCGGATCGGTCTGCACCACCTTCATCGCGACCGTTTTGGGCAGTGTCACGTTGAGCGGGGTGGCCTCGTGGTACTCGACTTCCACCTTCATATTGGGCGTCAAATAGCCTGCGACATCCGCGATCAAATCCTTCGGCAGCGTGATCTGATCGTAGGTCTGCGTGTTCATAAAATGGAAATCGTCGCCTTCCTGGTACAGAAATTCCATCTCCATCTGGTCGAGTATCACGCGCTCGACGCGATCTTCCGAACGGAAGCGATTTTCGGTCTGCGATCCGCTCTTGATATTGCGCAGCTTGGTCTGGACCATGCCGCGCCAGTTACCCGGTGTGATGTGGTTAATCGTCATCACGCGCCATAGGCCGCCGTTATACTCCAGGATCATCCCGGGCCGAAGCTGCGTCGCCTGAATCAACATCTTCCGTTCACTCTCGATTGATATGGCTTAAACACCAAAGTTTAACCTATGCCTTCATCTCATGAAAGCCATATCCCTCAGGGGATGGTCGCTCTTTTGCTCCCCCCTGCGCATAATCCAGTTGTTGAGGAACTCGAAACCTATAGTTTTTCACTGAAACCTCACCGAGGGTTCAAGCGGCCCAACAGTTTTGGCCTGATTTTTAGGACTGGACTTCCCATTGGTTCAAGATGCGGGCTTCACCCTACAAAATCCCATATTGATCACTTAGCGGCCTACAGTTTTGACCCGCCTTTCCGACCGTTCACGACGGTTGCAGATTGCGATTCCCACGAGAACGACGGCATTCCGGTTTCTCGCATCGGTCGCGATCGGCAAGGCATCGCTCTCTCGCCGTCGCTTTTAGACATCCAGAAACCGTGCTTCCTCGGTCCCAGAGGGTCTCCTCGATAATCGCCGCAAGACCGATGGTCTATGTTCCCGTGGGAAATGGAGTCTTAAATATCAGGAGTTCACAAGCTGGTGAATGATAATTCGCTGCTCGGCATTGAAATCATTAACGGTTTCAGTCACGGGCCGCTGGGCTGCTGGCTAATCATCAGGGGAAGCCGGCCTCTTGACCAATGGGAAGTCTGAAACCTGCGTGAGGTTTCAGTTTTCCTGAAAAGCTAAAGTTTCGCGTTCCTCAACAACTCTCCCCATCTCCCACCTCACCACGAGGACGAAGCCGGCGGTGACGAGCCTAACGGATTGGTCGGTGCCATGTATGGATTTACCGGCGGCGCGCCAAGGGTACCGCCCGCATATGGATTTGGCCTATACGGCGAAATCCCCACGCCCGAGGAGTCGTAGGGACTGCCAACGTATGGGTTAACGCCGCCACCGTACGGATTGACTCCGCCAGCATATGGACTCGCGCCGCCTCCGCCGTATGGGCTCATCCCGGCGACGATCACCGGTTGCTCGCTGTAGCCACCGTTCGAATCGAAGGCGCGAATCGTGGCCGGCCCAGCCTGCGGATTGAAGCGCACGTTGAAATTGACGTTTTGCGACGAGCCTGGGATCAGCGAGCCGATCATGCCGCCAATCCCGCCTTTGCTGACCGCGATACTCTGCACCAGCATCCCGTTCTGATAGAGCCCGGCGCCCGAGAGATGGCGCCCGGAGATCACGCCGGAGACCACGTAGAGGTTGTGGGTAATCGGTCCGACCGCGGCGATCTGCACGACGATTCCCGAGCCCGTCCCGACCATCGGTCCGCCCGGCATCGGTCCGCCTGGCATCGAACCACCCGTTCCGCCGTAGGGCGAACCGCTATAGGTTGAACTGCCCATCATCGTCGAGCCGTCCGGACTCATCGAGGTGCTGGACGGCGAATCTGCCGACGACGTATCCCCCGATGTCCCTGCCGACGCCAGCGCGGGCGCACGCTTGACCGTGCTCTCGACGAATTGATTGCCGACGCCATAGGCGCGGACCGTAACATCGCCATCGCCTTGGGCCACGAACTGCACGTCGAAGCTAGTCGCGTCGGTATTGGTTTCGACCGTGATCGGTTTCGCGAGGCGGCCACCGACATAGATCCCCGCGCGCGTGATGCCGCGCCCTCGAATCTGACCCGCGAGTTCGTATGTCGGCGGCATCAGTTGGGTTTGATTCGCCACCGTGATGTTCACCTGGACGTTGCCCAGGTGGCTACTCATCGTATGCCGTTTGGACGGCGACCTACGCGGCGTCCCATGGCTCGGGATCTCGGCGGTGTTGGCGCCGCCAAGATCGCTGTCACCCTCGCCGGAACCGGTGTCGCCCTCGCGATTGTTGCGGAACACTTCGACTCCGCTCTCGGTCGAGGACGCGTCCCCCGATGATGCGGCTGCTGCGGATGACGCGTTGGCTGCGCTGGTCAGCGGGGGAATCTCGGGCGTATCGGAGATCGCCGATCCGCCTGGCGAAAGTCTCGCGCTCGCCCCGCCCACTGCCAATGAGGTCCCGGCCAGGGCAGTGTCGGCAATTGGCTCTTGAGCCATCCTCCCGTGGGAATCATCGACGCGCATCACAGCATTCGGCGGAACATCGGCGACGCCGATATCGAAATTGACCCGCTGCTCGCCCGCAACGTGACCAACATCGAACGTCTGCAATTCATGCGGCCCGGTGTAAATCCCCCAATGCTTCAAATCGGTGCCTTCGATGAATCCCTTGACGTGCATGTCCGAGCCGTTGCCGCTGCGCGATTCGATTACGACGCGCGGCGGCGCGCCATCCGCTTTGACCGTCTCTGCCAACGGCAAGCCACCGCCCTTGCCCGCGTCCGGCGATACACTCGTCTTGACAGTCTCGGTCGGCGGCGACGCACTATCCGCCTCGCCGAGAGCAGACGGCACTGCCCCGGACGAATGTATCGCCACGGACGTGGCCGGCGTAGCCGGAGGCGTGGATGCATGCACCACCGCCGGCGGCGACGCTTTGACGCCGGCCGCGACGCGTGGCGATGAGCCGATCGGCGCAAGCTCCTTCGATAGGGCGGTCATCTCAGCTTTGATTCGACTCCACTCCGCGAGATCGAACTGCCTGGGATTCGCGGCGACCGTGCTGTCGATCGCGTCGCGATCGGATGTGAGCGTCGCGAGCGCGCTCGACGCGCCATCCCGATCGCCCGCTGCCAGCGAACGGCTCAAGGCCTGAGCATCGCCGGCAAAAATCGCGACCGCCCCGACTGTCGTATTTGATACGCCGCCTCGCGCATTGAGCCCGTTGAGCATCGCAAAGGCGCCATCGCTGATTCGCGCCGCCAAGGCCCCGGCCTCTTCCGCGCGCGCGAGGCCCACGAGTTGAACCATCGCGATCACCATCGCTACCGCGCAAATCGCGAATCGGTCCCTGCGAATAATTCTCGCTATCTGCCAACGCTGCGCAATGGCGGCCGCTAGGGGACGCGCGCCCTTCACAGTTTCCTCCGCTTCCGATTGCACGCTCGAAAGTATACGCCAAAGCCAGCCCCAAGCGCACAATTCCCAGCGGTCCGAGGCTGCCCTAAGTCAGAAAGGCCGGTACCTGCGGTCCGGCCGTGGTTGTGGCGGCGGCTCCCGATCTGTTAGTTTTTGGTCTCGACATCTTCGCCACATAGCCAGCCCAGAAGTCGTCCACTAACCGGTCGTTGGCAAAAGCATTATCGTGACTCTGCCGAATTTCAGCCAAGCCCATCGTGCCATCGGCGATCCCGATGCGAGCGCCGTCGCGCCCAATCACGCGCAGAACTATGCCGCCCTGACGACCGGAGCGGGCATCGTCACCCTCGACCAGCGCATTATCGTGCGCGTTACCGGCGACGACCGTATCCCGTTCATGCATGGGATGTGCAGCAACGATATCAAGGGACTCGCGACTGGTGCGGTTTCCCCGGCGCTGATCCTGACTGAGCACGCCCATATCATCGCGGACTTCTTCGTCTATGCGCCCGGCGACGCGCTCCTGCTCGAAGTCGATCGCAATCTGTGGGCGAATGCGCGCGCGCACCTGGAGAAATTCCTGGTCGCCGATGATGTCGAATTCGAAGAGCTCGACGACCTTGGTGTAATCGACGTCGAGGGTCCGTCCGCGACACTCGCCGTTGCGACCGTGGCCGGCGATGCGGCGCGCTCTCTGATGCCTTGGCGTCACTCAGACGCCGCGGATCTTCGCATTGCGAATCTTCCGCGCTACGGCGTTCCGGCCTTCACGATAATCGTCGGACGGGCGCGCATTGCATCGATGCTAAAATCCTTGCGCGACCGCGGCATCGCCGCCGGTATTGCTTCTATTGCCGAAGTTAAGGTCGAGGCGCTCGAGCTCGTGCGCGTCGAACAGGGCATCGCACGCGTCGGTACAGACACCGGTGATAAAACAATTGCGCTCGAAGCCCGGCTGGAGCCGGCGATTTCCTACAGCAAGGGATGCTACCTCGGCCAGGAGACGATCGAGCGTGCAACCGCGCGCGGCGGCCTCAAAAAAAGGCTCTACGGCCTCCTAATCGACGGCGATCGGTTACCGCCCGTCGGCAGCACCATCATGCTCGCAGCCAAGGAGGTCGGCCGCCTTACCAGCGTCGTCTGCTCGCCACGCTGCGGCGTAATCGGCTTGTCGATTCTCCATCACAGCGCTTGGCAGGCCGGGACGCGCGTCACGATCGCCGATGCGGGCGATCAGTTTTCCGCGATGGTGAGCGAATTGCCGTTCGCCTGAATATTCGCGACTTTAATCCGTTTCCCAAATCCATATCAATGTCTTCTCAAACCATTTCAAAACGCGGCAATTCATTTCCAACTTACGGACGTTTGCTAATGGTGTCGCGCATTCTTAAGATTGATCATCGATGGCCACGGGAACCGGCCCTCCTGAGGAGTTGCGAAAATGGCTAACGTATTGGGGAAGCGCTATATGTGCGAAGCTTGCGGAACCGAGGCACTTTGCAACAAAGCCGGTACTGGCGCGTTCGAATGTTGCGATGTCGAAATGAAACTCAAAGAGGCTAAGCCCCTCCCTTCATCCGACTAGCACCCTCGCCAAGTCGCCTGTCTGGCATCGGGGAAGGGCCTATTAACCGCTGTGTCCGCGATCCGCGCCCGCCCATCGATCCAGCAACGCGAACATGGCGCATAGTCAGCATGGAATGCCGCACGAGCGTCAACCATGAGCTCGTTCAAAAGAAAGACTGAAACCTCGTGAGGTTTCAGTCTCCGAGACTATTAGTTCTGCGCTCCTCAGCCACCCCTTCAAAGGAAGGGGGGTTAGGTCTCTGCGAGCGAGGTTAGTTGTGGTTAAAGGGGGTTCGCGCTAATGGCCCTCGGCAAGGCTGACCTGGTTTTGCACGAGGGTGTCGTCTTCGGCCATCCGGCGAGCGACTCGATTGCTGCCGCCGACGGGGTGATCTTGGCGCACGGCGCTTTTGCCGACCTCAAAGCGCTGATCGGCCCGCGCACCCATATGATTCGCCTTGCGGGACGCACGGTCGCACCTGGCTTCATCGATTGCCATCTCCATTTCATGGAGGGCGCCGCGGTCGCTGCCGGAATGAGCGTCGTCCGCCGCCGCACCATCGGCGATCTGCTGGCCGACTTGCGTGTGACCGCCGGCAAGACTCCACCGGGAAACTGGCTGCGGGCCTTCGGTTGCGATGAGGCGCTGATGCATGAACGGCGCGGCCCCACGCGTGCCGAGCTCGACGCATCGGTCGGGCGCAATCCGCTGCGCCTGCGTCATTCGACGCTCCACGCCTCATGGCTCAATTCGCGCGCGATCGCAGCGTTCGGACTTGAAGCTCCGGGGTTCAAATCGCCCGATGGCGCATGGCTCGAACGCGAACCGTCGGGACGCCTGACCGGCTTCGTCGTTGGCCTGGACGAATGGATCTCGCAACGACTGCCGCGCGTGACCGCCGCCGAACTCGAGGCCCGCACGCGCACTTTCAGCCGCGAACTCGCCGCTGGCGGCATCACCGCGTTTACCGACGCGACCGTCCGCAACGGCCCCGACGATCTCGCCACGATCGCACGCCTGACGGCCAGTGGTGCAATCGGCCAGCGCGCCGGAATAATGATCGGTCACAGCCACGCCGATTCTGTCGCTGACGCGTGCAACGTCGCCGATGCGGCTGGCATCAGAATCGCCGGCCTGAAGTTCATGGACCATTCCCGCTCGGAACCGGTGCCGCTTGCCCACCGCGTCGCCCGCGCGCTTTCGCAAGGCCTCGATGTCGCCTTCCATGCGACCGAGGTCGAGGAGCTTGAGGCCGCACTGGTCGCGATCGAGTCGGCGCGCCGGGACGTCAATCCGCGCATGCTCGAAAGCGCCGTCTGCCGCATCGAACATGGCGGCCTGATCCCCGACGGCTATCCCGAGCGCATCGCAGCCCTGGGCGTGTGGGTCGTAACCAATCCCGGCTTCGTCCATTTTCGCGGGCCGAAATACGCTGCCGACCCCGGACTGACGCCTTGGCTTTATCGCGCCCGCAGCCTCCTCGACGCTGGCGTGCAAGTAGCCGCCGGCTCCGACGCGCCGGTAACCCCCGCCAAGCCGCTCGCTGCTATCTCCGCAGCCATGACGCGTCTGTCGATCGACGGCGACGAGCTCGGACCTGCGGAAAAAATCTCGCTGGGCGAGGGCTTCGATCTCTTCACCCGTTCGGCCGCACGCCTGAGCCGCCTCGCCGCGGGCGAAATCGCACCCGGATACTTCGCCGACTTGATCGTCCTCGCCGCCGATCCGCTCACCCTCTCATCCGCCGAAATTCCCAGTCTGGCTGTCGACCTAACCATCGTCGCGGGACGACCCATCTACGAGCGTGGACGCCCCGCCGCCGCCCAGAGCGACCTCGCCAACTTGTATTCTCCCTGATTCGAATTCGGCCCACACTTCGAGCGGTATACAGGGCAAATACACTGGTCGAGGAACGCAAACCTGATGTTTTCCACTGAAACCTCACGAGGTTTCACGAAATTCTTTCCGGCCCCCCGCGCGATTTGGCCACTGTGTGTTCAGAACCGCGCTCACTCGTTCGCGAAGGGTCTCCACGATGCAATTCGCAAGACCGACTTGTATAATTCACCGTGGGAAGTGCAGTCCTGAAAATAAGGTCAAGACTGTTGGGCTGCTTGAAACCTTTCAAAGGTTTCACGGAAACTATAAGTTTTGAATTCCTCATCAACTCTCCTTGCTCTTACCCCTTGAATGCCGTGAAAAAAGTAATCTACGAACGGCGCGACGCCGTCGCGTGGGTCACTCTCAACCGGCCCGAGCGTCTCAACGCCTACAACGTCGAGATGCGCGACGATTTGTTCGCCGCGCTCAATGCCGTTCACGCCGACCCCGGCGTTCGTGCGATGATCTTGGCGGGCGCCGGCAATTCCTTTTCGACCGGCGGTGACGTTAGCGAATTCGGCCAGGCGCCATCGCCCATCGCCGCCCGATGGATTCGCTTTCGACGCGACGTCTGGGGGCGCTTGCGCTCGATGCCGATACCCACCGTGGCGGCCGTCCACGGCTTCACGGTCGGCGGTGGCCTCGAAATGGCGCTGCTATGCGACCTCGCAATCGCGGCTGACAACACCCGTCTCTGCCTGCCCGAAACCAGCCTCGGCATGATCCCGGGTGTGGCCGGCACCCAGACCGCGCCCCGCCGTCTCGGGCTCGGATGGGCGCTGGATCTGAATATTACGGGCCGATGGATTGACGCCAATCAGGCTTTGTTTATAGGTTTGGTCGCCGAAGTCGTGCCGCTCAAGGCGCTCAACCGCACCGCCCATGCGATCGCGTCCGCACTCGGACGCCTCCCGCGCGAGCACGCGGCGATCGCCAAGCTGGCGATTTGGGAAGGAATGAATTCGTCGCTCGCCGATGGCCTCGAACTGGAACAGCGCCTCGCGCTGCGACTCGAGCGGATTTCTGCGGCGCAGCGCATCCGCCCTGACGCCGATCGGCATAGGCCGCGTAGGAGGAAGGTTTCATGAACACCGTGAATTTTATCTCGATCCCCAGTTCTATCGTGCCCGATCAGGAAGTCCTCGTCTTCGGACAAAATCGCCTGACCTACGCCGCGCTCAACGAACTCGTCGGACGCATCGCGACCGTCTACAAGAAGCTGGGTCTCAAGCAGCGCGACGTCGTTGCGATTCTCGATACCAACTCCCATCTCTATGTCGCCGCCTATTATGCCGCGGCCAAAGCCGGGCTGACCTTCCTCCCGCTCAATTACCGCGCCAAGGAAGGCGAACTCGAATACATGATCAATACCGCCGAGACCAAGCTCCTGCTGGTCGGCGATCGCTACCTCGATCTGGTCAAGAAAATTCACACCCAGCTCAATAATGTTCCCTGCGTCGCCATCGGCGAGGGTGACGGTTCGATGGCGCGTCTGACCGATCTTATTGCGCAGGCCGAACCCGATGAGGACGAAGCCGAGGTCGAGGACGAAGACGTTTCCGTTTTGATGTACACCAGTGGCACCACCTCGCTGCCCAAGGGCGTGATGCTGAGCTTTCGCGATTTCACCGCCTACGTCACCGCCAACATCGAGATGGCCGACGGTACCGATCGCGGCACTTTCCTGGTGTGCGCGCCGTTTTACCATATCGCCGGCACCACTGCGATGATGACCAACCTTTGGACCGGCCGCAAAATGGTCGTGATGGCGCAGTTCGATCCAAAGGCGTGGCTTGATCTGGTCGGCAAGGAAGGCGTCACCCACGCCTTCGTCGTTCCCACCATGATGAAGCAGGTGCTAGACGACCCGAACTTTGCCAGGACTGATTTTTCCCATATGAAGAACCTCGCCTACGGCGGCGCTGCGATGCCGATTGCGGTCATCCGCCGCGCCATCCAGGCCTTCCCCAATACCATCGGTTTCGTTAACGCCTACGGCCAGACCGAAACCACCTCGTCGCTTACGATCCTCGGACCCGACGACCATCGCGTTAGCGGTACCCCGGAGGAAGTCGAGCTTAAACTCAGGCGGCTCAATTCGATTGGCAAGCCGCTGCCCGACGTTGAAATCAAGGTGCGCGACGACGACGGCAAATTCCTCACCCACGGCGAGGTCGGCGAGATCATCATCCGCACCCCGCGCATAATGAAGGGCTATGCGGGTCGCAAGGACGATTCCGCCCTGCCCGACGGCTGGCGTGCGACCGGCGACCTCGGCTGGATCGACGAAGATGGTTATGTTTTCTTTGCCGGCCGCAAGGACGACATGATTATTCGCGGCGGTGAAAATATCGCGCCGGCCGAAATCGAAACCGTCCTGATGAGCCATCCGGCCGTCGACGAAGCCGCGGTCATCGGCGTGCCGTCGGTCGAATGGGGTCAGACGATAAAGGGTTATGTCGTACTGCGTCCCGGCGAACAGGCTTCGGCCAAGGACATCCAGGATTTCTGCCGCACCCGCCTCTCGAGCTTCAAGCGGCCTGAAGAGATCGAGTTCCTCGACGCGCTGCCCAGGAATGCTCTCGGCAAAATCCTGCGCAAGGAGTTGCATGCGCAAAATCAGCCCACCTCCTGACGTAGGGCGGAACTTCTCGAAGCTTTGTGTCTTTGAAAACGGACCTGGGTTTTGCGTTGATGCATAGTCACGGCGATTTCTTATGTCGGACGGTACAAGTTCAAGCGCTAACCACAACGGCACCGCTTCAACCGCTAACCGCAATGGCACAGCTTCAAGCGCTAACCACAACGTTAACGCATGGACGCGACAGCCTCTTAACCCCTCTACTTATCCTAGGAGAGGGCAAGCGAGTGCAGCGAGCGTGGGTGAGGTCTCTCCCCCCAACACCTTTTCAACGAAAGTCCGCGGGTGCACACCGCTCCCGCTGCGCCGAGGTTTGTAATGAGGGCGCAAGCTGAGAGTCTGCGGAGGTTCCCGGGTCCCTTCTCACTCCTAGGGCCATTCTTCTTATTGACTGAGGACCCGCGATCCAAGCTTCCCTGGTGCAGGCTCGCTCTTAACCCCTCTACTTATCCTAGGAAAGGGCAAGCGAGTGCAGCGAGCGTGGGTGAGGTCTCTCCCTCCAAGACTGCCATGCGCGTGACCTGGAGCAACCGTGGCTAGCAACCGTCGCAAATCTGCGGCACCGCGCCGCCAATCCGCCAATCCGCCCGGCGCCCACGGCACCAGCGGCACCGTCGACCCTGGCGCAATCGAGATCGACCTCAATGCCGGCGCGCTCGTAGCTACGCTCCGCAGGCCGCTCGCCCAAAATCGCGTCAGCCACGCGATGGCGCGCGAGCTGATGGACCTGGCGGAAACCGTCGAGGACGACGATTCGATCCTCGTGCTTGCCGTCACCGGCGGCGCCACGACGTTCTGCGCGGGCTTCGATGACGGAGTTGACCCCCGCCTGGTCGAAACGCTTGCCCTGCTCTCCAAGCCCACCGTCGCAATTATCAACGGTGACGCGACCGACGAGGGCCTGGAACTCGCGATGGGACTCGACTTGCGCGCGGCCACCAGCGAGGCCCGCCTCGCCCTTACCCAGCTCGTCCGCGGACAGTTGCCGCGCTTCGGCGGCACCCAGCGCCTGCCGCGGCTGGCTGGCCCGGCGAATGCCCTGCGCATGCTTCTCACCGGCACGCCGATTGGCGCCGGCGAGGCGATGCGCCTGGGACTCGTAACCTATCTCGCCGACGGCCCCGACGAACTCGACCGCATCGCGCGCGAGCTGCTCACGACGCTCGCAAGCCGAGGGCCGATCGGCATGCGGATGGCCAAGGAGGCCGTGCGCAAAGGCTACGATATGACTATCGATCAAGGCATAAGACTTGAAGAGGACTTGTACGCCCTGCTACAAACCACCTCCGACCGTGCCGAAGGCGTGCGGGCGTTCCTCGAAAAGCGCAAGCCGCTCTTCAAGGGAGCCTAGTGGCCTGTAAAAGTTAAAATGTTTGAAATACTTTTCGACCAATCACACGGACAGAAGGATCTCAGCGAGTTGCCCGTTGCCGAAACTGAGTCACAGGCCACTAGTGCTCGGAACGGGCGAACCGGTATTAGCTTTAATCCACAACGTAGTTGCGGCCGTTGACCTAGGTGAATCGGCATGGAAACAACTTCATTCTTAATGCCACTAGTCCGAATGTAAAGTAGTCCCGCGATTCGCGCGCGGCGCCAAGGTCTCTGACATGGCAAGTAGTCCGAATCTAAAATAGTCTCGACAAGGAGTACTCATAAAAATGGCTAACCAGCTTGGCAAGGTTTACATCTGTGGCAAATGCGGCTCGCAGGTGATCGTCACCAAGGGCGGCACCGGCGGACTCAAGTGTTGCGGCGGCCCAATGGAACAAAAGAAATAGTCCCGCGCGGCGGCTCGGCAGATGATCGTCTGCAGGGAAGGGCGCCGGCGGATTCAAACGTTGCGGCGGCTCAATCGATTTGAAGACCAATCGATTTGAACAATAGATCGCACGCGCGTCCGGTTCCGCGCCGGGCGCGCCCAACTCCACCGCCCAAATTCATCGCGGCGCCATTGTTCCAAGTCCACCGTCAGGAGGTTTCCGCTCGGTTGCACGGTTCGGCCGTCAACCACGTCGAAGCGGCTGTCAACGACGAAAGCAGAGTTCACGATCGCTCCGTGTGAGTGGCGTCGTAGTTGCACGGTTCGGCCGTCAACCACGTCGAAGCGGCTGTCAACGATGAAAGCCTTCCCCGCAAAATTCCGGCAAAGATGTTTCACGTGAAACATCTCCACGATAATTTTGCGGGGAAATCCTTCGCGGACGCTTCACTGTGGCCTCTGCCAATCGCATCGCGGCTTCACCTTAAAAATTCTGCGTCCGTGGGGGAAATCCTTCCTTGGCCGCGCGGCGATACCGTAACCTGCTCGCGATCACTTCGATGACCACCAGGAGAGCCGCGTGCTCAAGATCCTCTTCGCCGGATTAATCGCCGGATGGCTGACCGGCAAGCTCATGCATGGCCGCGGCTACGGCGTCCTCGCCGACATCCTGCTCGGACTGATCGGCGCCGTCATCGGCCAATGGGTTTTCGGCCAACTCCGAGTGCCGGTGCACGGCGCTATCGGCTTCATCGCGATGGCGGTGGTCGGCGCGGTCATCCTCGTCGGCGCAATTCATCTGCTTCGTGGCGGCCGCTAACCCACCTGGCTCGCTACGGCGGTCAAAATCGTTAGATCGACCCGTACCAGGGACTCGAGCGGCGCCGCGATCGAGCCTTCGTGCGGCATCCTTAGACGGCGTTGAAGCCGTCGCGGCTGAAGAGCACGCGATCATCGCCAAGCCGCGCGCGCATCGCGGCAAGTAGTTCACGCTCTGCACCTGGCTTGAACCAATCGGCATAACCCAGCCGCTGATATAACTCACCGATTCCGAGCGCGCGCGAGCGCCGGCCGCTGGCGCCGTCCCCGTCGAAGTAGGTATCCACAATCGCCCGATCGGCGACCTCTGCTGCCAATTCGGCGAAGCGCTGCGGATCGTTCGGCAGCATCGGTGCGATTGCGATTTGCGTGAAGATCCCAGCCGCCCGCAAACGCCGCATCGTCGCCAGCCGCCGCCTGACGGCGGGCGACGTTGGTGTAATTGCGCGCCGCACCGAATCGTCATCGGTCTCGAGCGTGATCGACGCAATCGCACGCTCGCCCAAGCGTCCGATCACATCGATATCGCGCTCGATTAACGGACTGCGCGTCTGAATCACTAGGCGGCGTGGTGGATGCCGTACGAAGGCCTCTAGCGCGCGCCGCGTGAGCCTCGCACGCCGCTCGATTCCCTGGTACGGGTCGGTCGCGCTCGACATGAAGATCGTCGCGTCCGCCAGCTTGCCGCTGCGCTCGAGCACCCTCAGTTCCCGCTCCAGCAATTGCGGCAGGTTAGTTTTCGCGATCACCCACGCGCCCCAATTGCCTGCGCGCGCGTATGCGACCGGCAACACGCGCACGTAGCAGAATGGGCACCCGCCGCTATCACCAAACGCGCATCCCGTATAGGGATTCAGCGAATAGGCGAAGCCGCGCAGAAAGCCGCTGGTTGGCGTCAGTGCACGCGTCGCTTCCTGCTCGATATAGGTGCGCATCTCAATTCCTCGCCCGAACGCAGACTAGCGATTTGCCGATACGCCGGTAGGGCGGGCTGCTTTCGGAATAACGCCAGCACCGATGCGCAGAATCCGCGCCCCGATTCGCGTTCTACAGCGTTGCCGAGTCCGCCCCGTGACCCGTGCCCTACCGATGTGCGAACCATTGACATACCATGGCCGATACGGACAAAGTTTAACCCATGAAGCGGGCTGCAATCTGTCTCCTGATGCTTCTGGCGCTGACCCTGCCGCGGCTCGCGCACGCACAGTATGGCGAGATCGACGACGAGTATGGTCCGCCGCCATACAATGACGTCGAGGACGGTCAACTGCTGCGCATTGCCGGCTATGTCCTCGCGCCTTTTGGCTATGCTCTCGAATGGACAGTCACGCGACCTCTGCACCAGCTTGCGACTGATTCCTCACTCGCGCCGGTACTGAGCGGCGACACTGACATCAAATATTTTGGCGAGACTGCCAACGCCGACCGGCTGCCGCCGAGCACCTTCGCGCCGTTCGTGATGCCGGCGAATCCCAACTATATTGAGTCCGACGCCGCTTCGCGCAGTTACAATCAACCCGTCAATCTTCCGCCGCCGCCCTCCCCGGCTGAGGACCGCGCCGGCACGCACCCGTATATACCTGGCGGTCAGTCCGCATTTCACTGACCCGCCCGATTGGCCTCGCCCATTCGGTGGACCGTCGCCCGGCCGCTGTCATTTAAGTAATCCGGCGGCGCGCGCCCAACGATATTTCGCGCCGAGCACTGCGACCGGCTTCTCAGTCGTGTAGGCATACGCCGGAATCCCATGATCGAACAGGTAAGTGCACGCCTGCTCAACCTCGACGTCGCCGACCAGCGACGCCACCACCGGCTTGTCGATGCCGCGGCTGCGTGCCTCTTCGATCGCCTCGCTCGCCAAGCGCGCGAAGACCATCGGCGGCGTGATTATTGTGTGCCAGTAGCCCAGGATCAGCGCATGAATCCGCGGGTCTTCGAGACCGAGTTTAATCGTATTCTGATAAGTCGCCGGCGGCTCGCCACCTGTAATATCCACCGGATTTCCAGCCGCGCCGAACGGCGGGATAAACTTGCGAAAGGCCGCGTCAAGATCCGGCGGCATCGCCATCAGCTTAAGCCCGTTGTCCACGCACGCATCGGAGAGCAGCACGCCCGAACCGCCCGCACCGGTGATAATCAGCACGTTCTCGCCCTTGGGGGTCGGCAGGATCGGCAAGCATCGCGCGAACTCAAGCATGTCGTTGAGACTCATCGCGCGCACCACGCCACACTGGCGGAGCACGTCGTCGTAAATCCGATCGTTTCCGGCCAGCGCCGCGGTATGCGATTTCGCCGCTCGCGCGCCCATCGCGGTGCGCCCTGCCTTGAGCACGATCACCGGCTTTTTCTGCGAGACCCGTTTCGCCACCTCCGCAAATGATCGCCCGTCCTTGAGATCCTCGACGTGCATCGCGACCACCTGCGTGTTCGGGTCCTGCTCGAAAAAAGTCAGCAGGTCGTCCTCGTCGATATCCGATTTGTTGCCCAGCCCGACGATTGCCGAGACTCCCATCTTGGCCGAACGGCTAAAGCCGATGATCGCCATGCCGACGCCGCCGCTTTGCGAGGATAGCGCCGCGGTTCCCTTGACGTCGTAGGGCGTGCAGAAGGTCGCGCACAGGTTTTTGTGGGTGTAGTAAAAGCCGTAGATATTCGGACCCATCAGGCGGACGTTGTACTCGCGGGCGACGGCGACGATCTGATCCTGCAACTCGACGTTGCCGGTCTCGGCGAAGCCCGACGGTATCAACACGGCGCCCGGAATCTGCTTCTCGCCGCATTCTTTGAGCGCACCCGCCACCAGCGGCGCCGGAATCGCAAACACGGCCACGTCAACCGTCCCGGGAATATCCTTGACGCTCTTGTACGCGCGTTTGCCGAGGACCTCGGTCACTTTGGGATGAATCGGATAGATCGCGCCCTGGTAACCACCGTTGATGAGGTTCTTCATCACCGAGTTGCCGATTTTGCCGTCTTCCGGCGAGGCGCCGATCACTGCCACCGCGTCGGGCTTCATGATCCGGTTCATCGCGCGCAGGATCTCTTCCTGAGTCGGGCGATAGCGCTCTTTGGGCGGCGCGAAATCCACCAGGATACGCACGTCGGCCGCGGTCGCGCCGTCGGCGCGGGCGAAGACCGGATTCAAGTCGAGTTCCTGAATTTCGGGGAAGTCCGCCGCAAGGTTCGAAACCGCCACGATAATTTTGGCGATTGCGCCGCGATCGGCCGGCGCAGCGCCGCGGACTCCACGCAGAATCTCGGCCGCCGCGATGCCGTCGATCATCGAGAACGCGTCATTTTGAGAGGTCGGGGCGAGCCGGAATGTCACGTCCTTGAGGACTTCGACCAGTACTCCGCCGAGTCCGAAGGCGACCACTTTGCCGAAGCTCGGATCGGTCAACGCACCGACGATCACCTCCTGGCCGCTGGTGAGCATCTGTTGGATCTGGACACCCGCGATCGCCGCGCCGGGTTTGTAGGTGGAGGCGTTGCGCACAATAGTCTCGTAGGCCTGTTCGGCCTCGGCGGCGCTTTTCACCCCGACGATCACGCCACCCGCGTCGGTCTTGTGCAGGATGTCGGACGAGACGATCTTCATCACGACCGGAAAGCCGACTTCGCCCGCGAGCCGTGCCGCTTCCTTGGCCGAGGCCGCGAGGGCCTCCTGCGGTAACGGGATTCCGTAGGCATCGCAAAGAATTTTATTTTCCGCCGGAGTCAGCGACGATCGCTGATCGGCCTTGACCCGGTCCAGGACTTGTCGCACCGATACCCGATCGTAACTCATGCTTTCCTCCACAAACTTCGTATCCCGGTGATTACCATGCAGCGGTAACCGCGGGCATTTGCACATTCGATTCACGCACGCGATTGATACTGCCGCTCGATTGCCTTGAGTTAGAGCCCGCCCTGTGAGCTAAATGGCCGCAGCGAACAACCCTAACGCCGGGTGCTTGCTAACGTCAAACGGCGAACGTCGAAGGTGGATAACAGTTTCCTCGATTAGGAGCGGCCTGATATGGTTGAGAAAGTCATTGATCTGATAGGGATTTCGGCAAACTCAATCGAAGACGCGGTCCAAATCGCTCTCGCACGCGCGGGCGTCACCATCAAGGGCATTCATTATGCCCACATCGAAGACGTGTCGGCGGTGATCGAGAACAATGAGGTCGCGAAATGGAGGGTGGCGATAAAGGTCTCGTTCCAGGTCAACGATCAATTGCACGAATAACGCGAATTCAATCTCCCCCGGACCATGCAAGTGCCGCGCGAAGGCGCTCAGCCGGCCGGTAGGCGATTGGATCCAAGGCACGGATCGCACGGGCGGCGGATCGACGATCTTCGCGATCACACCGTATAGGCCGGTCCAGAGAGTCCACCAATATGCCAGCAAAAGTCGCCGAGGTCGCTCCCGGAATCTACGAACTCTTTCTGCCGCTCCCGATGCGGCCAACTATCGTCAACGTCTACCTTATCGATTGTCATGGCGCGTGGGCCCTGATCGATACCGGCATGAACACGGCCGATAGCTTCGCGACGCTCAACGAAGCCTTCGAGGAGGTCGGACTCAATATCAAAGATCTCGACGTGGTCATCGGCACGCATCATCACGTCGATCACTTCGGCACCTCGGCGACGATTAAGCAGCACAGCAATGCCACTACTATGCTGCATAAGCTCGAGCAGGAGCGGATCAACCGGATGCTCACGTTCGGACCGCCCTCGGCGAATCCGGATTCGATGGCCTTCTTTCTGACGCACGGCTTTCCGGTCGATAAGTATCCGATCGAAGGAATGCGGCCGGTGTGGATGGGCACGAATCAGTACAATCCGTTGCCGGTGCCTGACAAATATTTGGCAGATGGTGACGTAATCTCGGTCGGCGATCGCAAGCTGGAAGTGATCTGGACGCCCGGTCATGCACCAGGCCATTGCGTGATTTATCTGCGCGAAGAGAAGGTGCTGATCGTCGGCGACCATCTATTGCCCAAGATAACGCCCCACGTCGGTATCTATCCCAGTAGCCCGACCAATCCGCTGGGTGACTTTATTGCCTCCCAACTAAAGGTGCAGAAGTTTGACGTCGAGCTGGTTTTGCCCGCGCACGGCGGGGTTTACAACGACCATCGGCATCGCGCCAACCAACTCATCGAGCATCATCGGTATCGCGAAGCCGAGATGCTCGACATCATCAAGCGCAAGCCGCATTGCGCCTTCGAAGTGGCCGATCAGATCTTCGGCGCCGACGACCGCCCGATGTTTCATGTGATGGCGGCGACCTTCGAGACGCTCGCGCATCTGGAGCTCGCCTGTATAGAGGGACGTGCGCGCAAGTCGATGAGCGACGGCGGCCGTACGCTTTACCAGACCGTCTAAGATCTGCGACGAATTGCCGACGGCGCGGGCTAGTGCGGCGTCGGTAATTCGATCTGACGGACGCCGGTCGCAGGTAACGCGGGCGTCGGGCTGGCTGGATCGCTTCAGTTCTGTTCAATGCGAAAATGCCTAGGCCTCGGAACACTATCGCAAAATGGTGTGATGAGGTTGGATGGGCGGTATGTTGATTGTAGGAAAGGGTGGCACGTGACTTAAGTGGTCAGGTGCCACCCTTTTTGGTGCACAAAAACCGGCAGTGCTGCCTAAGGCGCAGGTTCTACGCGGTCTGCGAAGCGCGCTTGCCGCGGCGCGTGGGCGCGCTGATGCGGCCGCTGCGGACCACGGGGGAGCGTCGCGCGAGGCGGCGCGTAGCAATGCCAGCGAGCTGCTGTTCGCGCCAATTTCTGAGTCCGGCGCGCAGGAAACTCGGCTCGATCCCAAGGGTCTCGCAGACTGTCTCGAAGGAGAAGGGGCCGTCGCCATCCTCGCCGCAGAGCCATTGCTCAGCTTCGGCGAAAAGCCGCTTGCGCGGGCCACTTTTGGCATCGGCGTTGTTCTGAAAGCATCTTAGAGCGTCTTCCAGCACTGCCGTCATTAACCGTTTTACCGGAGCGATTCGGCTATCGTCGCGCCGCGAATCGTAGTACTGCTCGGGGGTCAGAATATCGGGCACGAAAATCGATCCAAGTACGCCGTTTTCCCATTCCATGATCTCGAATAACTCCCTTGCTCAGGTTGGGAACCGAGTCCTAACTACTAACGGATGTAACTCGATTTGGTTCCCTCTCAAGTTGCTGGATACCGAAGCAACATCTATGCCTTCACTTCCTCTGTAAATGAAATTATAAGTTCCCATATTATCTGGGAATGAGTCGGGCGTTTATTTGTGCGGTTTCGGGCAATTGGCGGCGATTTCGCAAGGTCTACTGCAATTTGCGAAAATGTCTATAAAATTTTGGCATAGACCCGGAATTACACAGTATCCGATGTTTCCCAGTGTCACTGCCTCATGGCTGAGGCAGATCCTGCGGGGCGGCGGTCGGCGCGGAAGCCTAATGGTACGGACCGGTCGGATGGGTAACCGGATTAGACAGACAGCCGGTGGAGACGGGCACCAGCGGGAGCGACACGGAAAGTGTGGAAGCTGCCAGACCGCGGCCCAATCGTGAAGTAGTAGGGGCGGTGGGGACGGTTACTGGAGGTGGCCAGACGGGCCGGAGGGTCCGCCGGGACCGAGCTTGCGCTCTTCGAGCTTGAAGGTGATGACGTCAATCAGGCATCCGGTACGGGTAGCGCGAGCTTCGAGCAAAGTCTGCTTTTCGATTGGCGCGATATCGAGATGAAAGCAGATGAAGTTGATCAATTCGGCGTCGCGCAGCCCGCGCTGCTCGACCAGGGAGCTCCATACTTCGCGGGCTGGCTCGCCCAGGTAGGTGATCAACAAATCGCGCAACGCGGTCATTGCGGCGTCGTCGAGGGCCAGCTTTTCGGGTGGCACAGGGCACCATTGGATTTGCGCCTGCCGATAGAGCCGCTCGCGGATTTCCCGCACGACGCGAAATTCGGCGAGGCCTTCGAGCACCAGGTTGAAGCGGCCATCGTCAAGCTTGGTGAGGTCGGTGATTCGGCCGGCACAGCCGATCTCATAGAGGTCAGGGAAGGCGTGATAGTCGCGCTCATAATCGCCCTTGAGCATCATCATGCCGATAGTGCGATGGCTGGCGGCGACATCGGCGACCATCTCGCGATAGCGCGGCTCGAAGATATGGAGCGGGACTTGAACGCCCGGGAACAGCACAAAGTTGGGCAGAGGGAAAACCGGGATGATATCTGGAAGTTCGGCCACGGCAGCTTTGAGAGTAAGACCAACGACAAAATACGTCAAGCCGAAGCGTTGTGCGCCACGTCAAGGCTTCGGAATTTGTCTTCATTTAGGGTCAGCAGACATTGAGAATTGCGAATTCGCCGAGCACGCAAATGAATAGCGCGCGGCGACTGGATATTAACCAGCGCTACGCAGCCGAAGATGTCGATGGACCAAAAGGCACAGAGGCGTTAGAGTCGGTATGGGTGGGAAAATCATGGCGCCGCCACTTTTAAAGACCGTGCAAGCCGCTCAAGAAAAGCTGAGTCGCGAGACAGACTTCTATGCGTGGCTGCTCAACCAAGCCGACGAGCTTCGCTCTCGTCAACCCGACTTTATAGATTGGGACGAACTGGCAGAGGAACTCGACGAGATCGTGGCGCTTGCAAGAACAGAGGTTGTCAGCCGTCTGCGCAACGTCCTGGCCCACCTGCTGAAGTGGAAGTACCAAGCGACGCGAGGAGATGAGGACAGTTGGAGAAATACCATAGTCAGGGAACGGCTTGACCTGGCCCTCTTGTTGGAATCGAAAAATCTTCGGAACTATTTGAAAGAGACTGGCTACGCATTGGCCTATCAGCAAGCCCGCAAGGCTGCGGACAACGAAATGAAGCTTGAGCGCCGTGCGTGGGATCAGCTATTCCCGCCGACCTGCGAATGGGATTCCGAGACGACGCTCGACGACGAGTTCTTCCCTTTGCCTAAGCCCAAATCAAACGGTTACCCCCGCTAAAGTCAGATTCCCCCTCTCACGGGGCGAGATCTCCGGCGCTTCATCAGACCCCCTGAAGCTATTATCAGCAGTGACCCTAATCGCACCGGTCCTACTGATTAAGCTCAAATTGATTATCTTATGGGCTGCGCCGCCGGAATGGACTCAGTTGGCGGGCGACGCGGGCGAGCTTCATGGGCGATAAGGAAATAGTCTGTTGAGGGAATACGTTGAGGAAATATTCTGATGGGGGCGCGGTCGGGAAATAACTATCTGAGCGCGATGCGCAAGCTCAAGGCCGACGTTTGGATCGGCGGTAATCGCGTGGACGATGTTACGATCCATCCGGCGTTCGTGCATTGCGCGCGATCGATTGCGTCGCTCTACGACATGCAGGGCGAGCATCCGGAGGCGATGACCTTTCGCACCGTGGAGGGCGACCGCGCGGGGATGTCGTTTATCCAGCCGAAGAGTCTCGACGAAGTGCGCAAGCGCACAGCGATGTTTCGGCGCTGGGCGGAGTACAGCCACGGCATGCTGGGGCGCACGCCCGACTACCTGAATGCGAGTCTCGCCGCAATGGCCGCGGCGCATGAATTCTTTGCCGCGAGCGATCCGCGCTTCGGCGCCAATATCGCGAATTATTACGCCGAGGCGCGCAAGCACGACTGGTGCGCGACGCATACCCTGTTGAATCCGCAGGCGAGCCTCGCAGCCGGATGGGCGGGACATACCGACGCCGACCTGGCGCTCAAGCTGGTCGAGAAGCGTGCCGAAGGGATTGTCGTGAACGGCTGTCGGATGCTCGCGACGCTCGGACCACTGGCCGAGGAGCTGCTGGTGTTCCCGTCGACCGTGCTCAGGGAGGAGCCGGCGGACGAACCGTTTGCGCTGGCCTTCGCGATAAATTGCAACGCCAAGGGACTCAAGTTTATCTGCCGCGACGCGTTCGATGGCGGCCGATCGCATTTCGATGCGCCACTCGCCTCGCGCTTCGAGGAGATGGACTGCGTCGTTATTTTCGACCACGTCGTGGTGCCTTGGGAGCGGGTGTTTTTGTGCGGCGACGTCGCGCGCTGCAACAGGGTCTTTGGCGAGACCGGCGCGGTCGTCAACATGATGCATCAGGTGGCGGTGAAGGACGTGGTCAAGAGCGAGTTCATGCTCGGGCTCGCAGCGAAGATCGCGGAAGTTAGCGACGCGATGAGCCTGCCGCACGTGCGCGAGCGGATCGCCGAGATGATCATGACGACCGAAGTTATGCGCGCGTGCCTCCGCGCGGGCGAGGCCGACGCGGCGCAGGACCGGTGGGGCCAATTCGTACCGGCGCGCGCGCCATTGGATACCGCGCGCAATCTTTTTCCCCGGCTCTATCCGCGGCTGGTGGAGATAATCCAGCTCAATTCGTCGTCGAACCTGATGGCGGCGCCGTCGGAGGCGGATTTCGCGAGCGCCCTGCTGCCCGAGATCGAGCGTTACTTCGCAACTGCAGGCGCCCTCGCGCGGGATCGGGTGGCGCTCTATCGGCTGGCGTGGGACATCGCGGGGAGTGCTTTTAGCGGACGGCAGACGCTTTACGAGCGGTTCTTTTTCGGTGATCCGGTGCGGATGGCGAGTGCGCTGGTGGATAACACCGACTTGCAACCGCTAATCGCGCGGGTGGACGAGTTCCTCAAACGTAACGACTGATCTGGCTTCGCGTGATCTGGCTTCGCGAGAAGTTTGGATACGGGTGAAGTGTTGCGCAGGCATAGGCCGCGCTTCGCGTTGGTGTAGAATATGCGGGCGCGAGCAGGCGTAGCCTTCGATCCGAACAAAGCGGGCGGCGCATCGCGGCAGCACGAGATTCGACGATAGACTAATCGCATATAGCGGCAGCCTGATCGCATATAGATGTCACGATTGCGCAAGGGATCGCGTGTATGGCGCAGCGAGGAGATGACCGCGGCGGCGCGCGTGATGGTCGCGTGCACGGGGCCGCTCTTTACGCTGGAGCCGCGGGCGCTGTTCGAGCGGGCGGCGCCGCTTGAAATTGAGCTCGGTGCGGGGCGCGGCGACTTCATCCTGGAGCGCGCGGCGAAGGCGCCGGAGCGGAATTTTCTCGCGGTGGAACTGGCTGCGACAATCGCGCAACTGATGGCGGTCCGGGCAGGCCGCAGCGGGCTCAATAATCTGAAGATCGCGCGGATGGATGCGCGCACGCTGGTCAACCTGATGTTGCCGGAGGCGAGCGTGGACGCGTTCCATATCTATTTTCCCGACCCGTGGCCGAAGGAGCGCCATATCAAGCATCGGCTGTTCACTGATTGGTTCGTCGCGAGCCTCAAGGGCAAGCTGCGGCCGAACGCGCCGTTGTTCGTCGCCACCGATGTC
>Ga0182024_10003254_pt1 | contig 39012 bp, 30 predicted proteins | sample P32metaG_FD_120480 | JGI IMG/M metagenome (GOLD analysis project Ga0182024, IMG submission 120480) | Permafrost microbial communities from Stordalen Mire, Sweden - P3-2 metaG (Illumina Assembly) | ecosystem: Environmental > Terrestrial > Soil > Wetlands > Permafrost | place: Sweden: Stordalen...
ATCCGGCGCAATATCCCGACGATTTGCTCCGGGCTGTGTTTCTTTCCTTTTGGCATGTCTGGGTTCCTTTTTGGATGCCCAGACTCTCATCGGCAATGGCTCAGTTCGGCTGCGTCAGGTCACCGCATTGATCCGTGAGCGGATCAGCGATCCGCAGAAGAGGATCACGACCAGGTAGGCGGCTAGGAGCAGGCCTAGGAGGACTCCGCCGATGATAAGGAGCTTTTTCTTCACGAGGGAGCCCGCATGGGCGCCTTTTATTAGTAACCTGGCAGATCAGGAAGTTGCAGCGGGCGCACGCATTTCGCTTGTCACCGGGTCCTGCGAAACGCTAGCGCGTTGTGCCTCCGTCGCCCTAAAGGGCGCCCGACGGAGGCATCCCTTCGGGACGATGCTTCGCATCGCCATTTCCGCGCTTCGCGCTCTGTCCGCTACGTAGCGGAACACCTCCAGGCTTTCGCACGACCAGTTGACGTGTCCGCCTCCGCACGCATGCTTCATTCCGGTGGCAGACTCCGCTTTCACCCACGCCAACCTTCCCCCCGATCGGGCTACCCGCCGGCCCGCGTTTCGGCTGCCACCGCTTACGTGCGACTGCCACGCGCATATTTTCGGTCCCTTCGACCAGTTCCCGCTTCCGTCGAAGCCCGCTTATATGCCGGCGCTCGCCCCATTTTCCGATTATCTCCAGATGCACCGAACGATCGGCGTCTCCCGCGGCGTCCTGGTCCAGCCGAGCCCATACGGAACGGATAATTCGGCGATGATGGCCGCGCTTTCCTCCGGCGCTTTTCCGCTCCGCGGAATCGCTCTCATCGACGATGCGACGAGCGACAAGGAGCTCGAGAGGCTCCATTCACGGGGAGTCCAGGGCTGCCGGATTCACCTGGGCGGCAACAATGACGAGGCGATCCTCGCTTCGCTGCCGCGGGTGGCGGCCCGCATCCTTCCGTTCGGCTGGCATATCCAGTTCTATTTGGACGCGTCCGGCCGTCCGGATGTCGACCGGATCCTCCTTTCGCTTCCCCTTCCCATCGTCATCGATCACTTCGGCATGGTTCCGGCAAGAGACGGGACTGGATCCGCCGGGTTCCAGACCCTTCTGCGGCTCGCGCGCAGCGGCCGGTGCTGGTTCAAGCTCTCCGCTCCGTATAGGATATCCTCGCTTCCGCCCCGCTATCCGGACGTCACGCCGTTCGTCCACGCTTTGCTCGAGGCGGCGCCCGACAAATGTGTTTGGGGAACCGATTGGCCTCACCCGAATTCCGATTACATTCCAAATGATGGGGACCTCGTCGACCTACTCCCCGAATGGCTTCCTGACGCGGCCTCGCAAAAGAGGGTCCTTGTCGACAATCCCGCGGCGCTCTACGGCTTTTGAGTGGCTCCGGCTATTCCTTGACAAGGCGAAAGCCATTTAGCATCGACGAATATATTAGGCTATATAATCAGGACTGATGGCATCGCCCTTATAATTGCTGCAATACAAAGGATCATCCATGCAAAGAACCCGCCTCGGAATCGTCCCGTGTTACGTTGTCACCTTGTGCCTTGCTCTTGCCGGGGGCACGATTTTGAACGCCCAAGACGCTGATACGTCCGCTGCCGACAAGGCGGCGATCGAAAAGGCAACGGAGCAATACCGGAAGGCCTTTGAAGCTCGGGACGTCGACGGAATCATGGCTCAGTATGCTCCGGGCGACTCGCTGTTTGTCTTCGATTGCACCCCGCCTCGCGAATACAGGGGCTGGGCGGCCTATAAGAAGGACTGGCAGGACCTGTTGGATTTGTTCCCCGGCCCGATTAAGGACATGGTATCCGATCTGGACGTCACCGTTGTGGGCACTGTCGCCTACTCTCACCACATCGAATCCAGCGAATTCACCCAGAAGGACGGCTCAAGGAAGAGTCTCGTTGTGCGGGTGACCGACGTCTATCGCAAGATCGACGGAAATTGGCTGATCGTCCTGGAGCATGTCTCCTTTCCGGTGGATCCCATGTCCGGACAGGCTGATTTGCTTTCGAAGCCTTAAGGCAAATTCCATTCGGTGCGCGCTATTTGATAATGATCTGTCCCAGGATCGCGACGGGATCGTTCTCCCGGCCGTAAAATATCTGATAGGCGCCCGGGGGTATTCCCGACAGGTCGGCATAATGGTAGCGCCCGGTGCCTTCCGTGCTGCCCATGTCCTTTCGAAGGCATGTGGTCACCCGGATCACGATATTGGTGCCGCTGCGCCTCACCTTGATCTTGTCCACGACGAAGTCCGAATGGACGACAGAGGGCTCGCAAGTGATATTGCTCATTCCCGACGCGTCGTACAGGACGGGAAGAAGCACCTTCCCGTCGACGGACAGCGGAGCGAGGATCCGGATGCCTCCGGTCGATTGGATGGCTTTCCAATCGGCGGTTTGGGAGACAAACCAGTCGAGCATTCCGGCGCGGGCCGGCGCGGGAGCGGCCCAAAAAAGAATGATGGCGATCACACTCGGGATCGATCTTTTCATGGACGGATCGGTTAAGTATTGGACGCGAACTTGGATTGCCAGCGCTCAGTTGGGTTCCGGCCTAATTTCTTGCGACAATCAGGCGGATTGTCGATTTCGATTGGTCCGCCGTGACGCGGCGGCACAATCTGGCGCAATCCTGCGCCGCTTTGGCGGGGTGTGTCGCAGTCTTGCGCGACCCCCCCCTCTGAATCCGCGGCTGGCACTTTGGCCCGCGACGTGCGAGGGTTTGTACCATGGACTTGGCGAAATTCACCCAGATGTCGCGCCAGGCGGTCACTGACGCGCAGGGCATTGCACGCCGCCTCAATAACACGGAGGTGGACACGTGGCATTTGCTGGCCGCGCTCCTCGGCCAGGAACAGGGGATCGTCCCGGGGCTTGTTGAAAAGCTCGGGTTGACGGCGAGCGCCCTCCAACTCGCGGTCGAGCGCGAGCTGGAACGCTTGCCGAAGGTCACGGGCAGCGTGGACGTTTCCAAGGTGTATGTGACGCAGGCCGTGAACGACGTCCTTACCCGGGCTGAAAAGGAGGCCGAAACGCTGAAGGACGAATATGTGAGCGTGGAGCACGTTTTCCTGGGCCTTATCGAGGTGGGCCGGCCGGAGGGATTGAAGAAGCTTTTCAAAAGTTTCGGCCTCGACCGCGCGAAGGTCATGAAGGCCCTGCGCGAGATCCGCGGCAATCAGCGCGTGACGACTGAAAATCCTGAGGCGACCTACCAAGCGCTCGAGAAGTACGGCATCGATCTGGTGGCGCAGGCCCGCCGCGGAAAGCTCGATCCGGTAATCGGGCGTGATGAGGAGATCCGTCGCACAATCCGGATCCTTTCGAGGAAGACCAAGAATAATCCCGTTTTGATCGGCGAACCCGGAGTGGGAAAGACGGCGATCGTCGAGGGCCTGGCCCAGCGCATCCTGCGCGGCGACGTGCCGGAGGGCCTGAAGGACCGGTCGATTTTCTCCCTCGACATGGGGGCGCTCGTCGCCGGTGCGAAATACCGCGGCGAATTCGAGGAACGCCTGAAGGCCGTGCTGAACGAGATCAAGCAAAGCGACGGCCGTGTCATCCTTTTCATCGACGAGCTCCATGTCATCGTCGGCGCCGGCAAGACCGAGGGCGCCATGGATGCGGGCAATCTCCTGAAGCCGATGCTCGCCCGGGGCGAGCTGCACTGCATCGGCGCGACGACGCTGGACGAGTACCGGAAGCACATCGAAAAGGACGCCGCCCTCGAGCGCCGGTTCCAGCCGGTCATCGTCGAGCCGCCAAGCGTCGAAGATGCGATTTCGATATTGCGGGGCCTGAAGGAACGCTTCGAGCTGCACCACGGCGTGCGGATCCAGGACAACGCTCTTGTGAGCGCGGTCGTGCTTTCGGACCGATACATCACAGACCGGTTTCTCCCGGATAAGGCGATCGACCTCGTGGACGAGGCGTGCGCCATGGTCCGCACCGATATGGACTCGATGCCGCAGGAACTGGACGAACTGACCCGCCGCAGCCTCCAGCTGGAAATCGAGGAAACGGCCCTCGCGAAGGAAAAGGACGAGGCCAGCAAGCGGCGGCTTCAAACCCTGAGCAAGGAACTTGCCGAAGTGCGGGAAAAGGCGAAGGGGCTCCGGTTGCAATGGGAGAAGGAGAAGGGCGCCGTGGGCCGCGTTCGCAAGCTGCGCGAGGATCTCGAAGCCGCCCGGCTCGCGATGGAGAAGGCTGAGCGCGCGTACGACCTCAACAAGGTGGCCGAACTGCGCCACGGCCGGATTCCGCAGCTCGAGGCGGAGCTAAAGAAGCTCGAGAAGGCGGGCAACAGCACAACCCTTTTCAAGGAGGAGGTTTCGCAGGAGGAGATCGCCGAAGTGGCCGCGAAGTGGACCGGAATTCCCCTCACGCGGCTCGTCGAAGGCGAGAAGGACAAGCTCCTGCGCCTGGAGGAGGTCCTGCACCAGCGCGTTGTTGGACAGGACGAAGCGGTGACGCTTGTCTCAGAAGCGATCCTGCGCGGGAGAAGCGGCATAAAGGATCCCCGCCGCCCCGTCGGAAGCTTCCTGTTTCTCGGGCCCACGGGCGTGGGCAAGACCGAGCTTGCGAAGGCCTTGGCGGAAACGCTTTTCGACACCGAGGAAGCGATGGTTCGGATCGACATGTCCGAATACATGGAAAAGCACAGCGTCTCCCGCCTGATCGGGGCGCCGCCCGGCTACGTCGGTTACGACGAGGGCGGCCAGTTGAGCGAGGCCGTTCGGCGAAAGCCCTATGCCGTCATACTTTTCGACGAAGTCGAGAAGGCGCACCCGGACGTCTTCAATGTGCTTCTCCAGGTCCTCGACGACGGCAGGATCACCGATGCCCAGGGCCGCACCGTAAATTTCAAGAACACGATCATCATCATGACTTCCAACATCGGCGCCCGCCATCTCCTCGATGGCGTTACGGGCGACACGATTCCGGAGTCTGTTCGGGAGAGCGTCCTCGCCGATCTGCGAAGCACGTTCCGGCCCGAATTCCTGAACCGGATCGACGAAACCGTGATCTTCAAGCCCCTGACACTCGAGGAGATCGAGAAGATCGTGGACTTGCTCGTGGCCGACCTGAACCGGCGGCTGGCGGACCGGCGGGTGACGGTCTCGCTCGACTCGAAGGCCAGGGAATGGGCTGCGGAAAAAGGCTACGATCCCGTCTTTGGCGCCCGGCCGCTCAAGCGCTTCCTGCAGCGCAATGTCGAGACTCGTCTCGCCCGCGCTCTCATCTCAGGCGACATCGCCGAAGGCCGCGAGGTCAAGTTCACCGTCAAGGACGGCGCGTTTGCGGTGAAGTGACGGGGACAACCTCAGGCCTCCAGTATTGAATAAAATTCAATACTGGAGGCCTGAGGTTGTCGGCCAGCTGAAGGTCGCGATCAGCCATTGCGGACGGCCTCGAAATCGATGTAGCCCCTCTCCTCATCCGCTGCGACAAGCTTCACCCGGAGGCGCTGGCCGACCGTTTTCCCGTCGAAGCCGCGCACGAGCTTTCCTTCCGCGGGAAAATCGAGCAGCCGGACCCAGGTGCCCTTGTCGGAGGCGCCGGTCACGATTGACTCGAACATCCGGCCGATTTTCGGTTTGAGGAGTAGGGCGGCGGCGGACTTCATGACCTGGCGCTCCACTTTCTTCGCCTCATTGGACATTTCCGTGCAGTGCCTTGCGATCACTTGAAGCGCTGCTCCGCCATACGGGGACGGCTTGCCCTCCAGGGCCGCCTTGATGAGCCTCTGCGTCGTCAAATCCGGGTACCGGCGGTTTGGGGCGGTCGAGTGCGTGTAGTCTTCCACGGCAAGTCCGAAATGACCCGGGCTTGCGCCGCCCGGAGGCTCGGCGACGTACTCTCCGGCGCCTATGAGCTTGATGACGCTCAGCGACAGATCCGGAAAGCGGATCGGATCCGCAGCCTGGGCATTGGAGAGGAAATGTTCCAGTGCCGCGGAATCCGGTTGGGCGGGGAGTCGTGCCCCCCTTTCCGCGGCGAGGGTGACGATGTGGCTCCAGTCCTTGGGCGTGCGAACGACTCGCCGGATCGACGGGGATCCGTGAGAAGCCAGGAAGTGCACCACGGCCGAATTGGCCGCGATCATGAAATCCTCGATGATGTCCCTGGCCCGGTTCTGGGCATCGAACGAGAGATCCATCAGGTGGGAATCGTCGAAGACGGGCCGCGCCTGCACTGTTTCCAGGCTGAGGGCGCCCTGGGTATGACGCCGGGATTTCAGCTTTCTGGCCACCCGATCCTGGAGCTGCAGATTCTCGTCCAGTCCGGCCACGTTTGAAATCGCGGTCGGCGGCTGCGCCTTTTTGTCGAGCCACGCGGCGACAGAATTGTAAGCTAGCTTGGCGCGGTTGCGCACGGAGGCCCGATAAACGTCGGATCGGACCTGTGAGCCATCTTCGCCGATCTCCATCTCGACGACGATGGCGAGGCGGTTCACTTCGAATCCGAGCGACGTCAAGTCGGTCGACAATTTCTCCGGAAGCATCGTGAAAATCGCCGCCGGGGTATAGACGGACGTCGTGTTGAACCGCGCGTGATCGTCGATGGCCGAGCTCGGATCCACGAGGGCGTCGACGTCGGCAATCGCGACATAGACCTTTGCCGCTCCGCTGGCCAGCGCCTCGGCCACGGTCAACTGATCCAAGTCCCGTGATTCATCGTTGTCGATCGAGCACCACAGAAGGTGCGTCAGATCGCGGATCGTCCCTTCGGTACTTTCGGAGGGTCCCTTAATGTGGTCGAGCTCGGCGGTGATGCGCGGCGAAAAATCCGGGCGAAAGCCATGCTCGATCATCATTTGCCGGGCGATTCTTTCCAGAATCGGGCGATGTTGCCTGTCAGAAGGATCCGTCATGGGGTTGTTGTGCCCCCAGATGCTGCTGGAAATCAGCTCCCAGTCAAAGCCGGTTTGCCGGCGCTTTCCAGAACCGGGCTTTGAAAGGATTGCGCCGCGGCGCGCCGGTATGCGATCATCCCCGCGCATGTCCACCGCAGCCGTCCGCTACTTCGACCGCGCATCGCGCACGCTGAAGACCGAGAAGATTTATGGTGAAATATGGATGCGCATGATCTACGGAAATCCCGTCGGCCGGCTGGGCGCCTGGCTGGTCGTGCGCCGGGCCTTTTTTTCCAGTTGGTACGGCTGGAATATGAAAAAGCGCTCGAGCGCCGTTCGCGTACTCCCGTTCATAGCCAAATACGAAATAAATGTCGAAGAGTTCGAGAAGTCGGCTTTCGACTACAAATCATTCAACGATTTCTTCTGCCGGGCGCTGAAGCCGGCTGCGCGGCCGATCGCGCCCGGAGAGAGGGTGGCGATCCTTCCCGCGGACGGACGGAACCTGGTATTTCCGAATACGGACCTGGCCGACGGATATTACGCGAAGGGGGAGAAGTTCTCGCTGGCGGAGCTTTTCGGAGAACTTGGTGCGGCCCTGTATTCCGGCGGCGCAATGCTCATAACGCGCCTCTGCCCGGTCGATTGCCACCAATTTCATTTTCCGGTGTCCGGGGTGCCGGAAGAATCGCGGAGCCTCCCGGGCTGGCTTTATTCGGTCAATCCGATCGCGCTTCGCCGGAACATTCGGTACCTCGTTGTCAACAAGCGGCAGGTCACCGTAATTCGGTCGCCGGATTTCGGCACGGTAGCCATGGTTGAAATCGGCGCGACCAACGTGGGGGGCATCCAGCAATGCTTCACTCCCGGCAAAGCGGTCGCCAAGGGCGGGGAAAAGGGCTTTTTCTCCTTCGGCGGATCGTGTGTCATCACGATCTTTGAGAAGGGAAAGATCGTATTCGACAGCGACTTGGTCGAGCAAAGCGCCAGCCAGATGGAAACCTTCGCCAAGATGGGCGACCGGCTGGGGGTCGCACCCTGACTGCCGTTGAACCGGTCTCTTTTCGCCTTATGGGGAGTAGCTGACGGAGAATGCCGTGCCGCTTGCGGTCAAGGCGGACGGGGTCGCATCCCCACTCGATCCGTCGACCAAGGTAATGGGATCGTAAGGCCAGAAACTGATGGGCTCGGCCAGTCCGCCGCTGCGAGTCGAAGTTGCGCTGCAGTTGGAGAAAATGACGCTGCCAAAGTCCGACACCGGCAAGACCTGTCGCGATGAGGGCGCTTCCGCGATCCATTCGGCCGAGCCCCGTGCCGCCGTCGCGACGGTTGTGTAACTGGCGGGAACGGTGAAGGACACGTTCTTGGTGGTGTTCTCGATCGTGAGTTGGAAGACGCTCTCTTCGACACTCTTTCCCCTGCCTTCCGACACGCTGGTCTGTCCCACGTAATGCACCTGCGCGGTTATCTTGTCTCCGGGATTGGCCGGAAAGCCGACGATTTCGTAGGAATCGCTCGGATACATTTCAAACCAAACATAATTTTGCTGCCCACTTCCCACCCAGTCCTGCTCAGATCCGATCTGCTCGACCGTTCCGTCGGTGTAGCCATCGATGCCCACCCAGGTGGCCAGGTACGTATCGGTCCGTTTGGCGCCCGTCACGGTTGGGATCGCCCAGGAACCTTGCACATTGCTGAAGGTGTCGGTGACGCCGCTCGTCTCCAGTGGAACTGCGTAGCCGCTCCAGTTTCCGCTGGTGGATTCCTTAATGCGCAGGCGGGGCATGGCAGCCTGCCGGTGATGCACGGAGCGCAGCGTGATCCGTTTCAAGGTGTAGCCGGTCTGAGAAGGACGGCTGGCATCGGTTTGAACGGGTGAGGACGAATCCGCCCGGAACTCAAAAGCCACGGCGGCAAGCGCAGCTGCCACTAGAAGACGCATTACATTTTTCATAATTGGGGACACGATTTTGCTAGGATAAGCGACCATTAAGCCGGACCAAAAGGAAGCATAAACGGGTATGGGAAGAGCAATACGTGAGTTTAGCATGAAAATCATGAAGCCTGGGCTACTTTGCATTCTAGGTGCGCGCCTGCTTGCCATTCACGTCAAGCGCCTCTACAACATGTGCTTAATATACCAGGTGGTGGAATTGGCAGGCACAAGGGTCTTGGATGTCGCGTATTTCGCTAGCATACAATTACTGCCAGCTTATTTTGGCTGGCCTCTGTGTGCCCTATCTTCTTGGGCCTGATGTTGCCCGCGGCCAGGAACTCACGTTGTTCAGCGGCAGCTCGGCCTCGCAGGGGATCGAGGCGAATAGCTACTCTTGGCTGATCGACTATCGCCAGGGAATTTTAGGAGATTTCGACGCTTCCGTTAGCTGGATCAATGACGGGCATTTCGCTGCGGACAACGTGATCCATCATCGCGATGGGCTTGCGCTCATGGCCTGGTACAACCTGCCAATTGGCGCGCAAGATTTCGGGCTTTCGTTGGGGGTCGGAGGGGTTGATTACTTTTTCGATTCCGAGGAGGTGAACGGGCAGTCGCTTGATATCCATCGATTCGCTCCTCTGGCCAGCGCTGACGTGAAATATTCCTGGGATCCCCGGCAACCCTGGTTTCTGCAATTTCGAGCGACCGAGGTCTTCCCTTTTCGGGATCCCGAGCAACTGCTTATGGATTTCGGAGTCGGCTATTATTTTGGGTCGGCGGATGCGGAGCATATTGAGAAATTGCCGAGTTGGAATTCGGTGAATTCGGCGACGGTCGATACGGATCGTTTCGACTGGACTGTTTTCAGAGGGATCGGCCGGATCAACACTTTCACCCGTCTGAACGGCAGCTCCTATGCGACCGAGGTGCGCTGGTCCGAGGCGGCGCATTTCGATTGGAGCGTTGGGTTCCTGGACGAAGGATATTCTTCCACGCTGCGCCGGAGCGGTTTTACTGGCGAAGGATGGATTATGACCAGCGGAGTACCCGCTGGAGCCCGCTGGCGGATTGGGATGGGCTTGGGGTTCGGGGCCTACGCCGACATCGATTACAAAAAACCTTCCCCAAATAGCGACACCGCGCCGGTTCCGTTATTGGCGGGTCTGGTTTCGCCGACGTTGTACATCAAAATGCCGGCTAACCTAGTCTTGCGCTTTGTCTGGGACCGGGTTGTGACAAGTTACAATCAGGACGCCGACATTTGGCTCGGTGGCCTTGGTTATCGGTTTTAAATAGAATGGCCACGGCGACACTTGGAATACTTAATGATTTCCCAAGTCATGGATAGCTCGGGTGGTGGAATTGGCAGACACGACGGTCTTAGAAGCCGTTCCCGAAAGGGTTGCAGGTTCGAGTCCTGTCCCGAGCACCAGTTAGAACTAGTGTCCCCAAGGGCTAATTGGGGCACTGGACAGGGCTCGATGCCTGGACGGATTTCGGCTAGGAATTGAGAGGCAAAATCGTAGAGGGGAGAAAAATCAAACGTAACTTTTTTGCGCGAAATCAGTAGGTTCGTTCCGATTTTTTGCACCAGTGGGGCTACCACGTCCGCAGATTTTGCCGCTCTAGCCTTACCCGCTAACTCTAAGGTGTTTATGACTTCCTTGGCGGGTTCGACCCAATAAGTTGCCCCTGTTTTGTGAAGCCTGGCTTTTTCGTGCTTCAGCGCGGCTTTTTCTGTCACTAAGTCCTCTTTAGCTGCTTGGTAGCTTCTCTATCCGGCCAATGGCGGAACGGTCCAACGTCGTTCCCCTTGCCGCGAGGCGTCCGGCTAGGTCTTCAAGTGTGACCTCGGGCTTCTGGCTAAGCCGAATTTCCCGCAAACGCGGTCCGATGAGGTTTCGTCCCTCAAGGTCTGCGTTCTTCTTCATTTCGAGTGGGTGAATATCACCCATTGACAGTACAGGATTATCCCCTAATCCGTGGGTGGACTTCACCCATAATTAGAATCCGCCTGCTCCCTCCTAAACCCCGATGAAAAGCTCCCGCCAGCTCCCCCTTCTCGAATTGTTTGGCCTCATGCTCGTACTCGCGCCGAAACTGTTGGCTGACTCACCAGCTCAGACTGAAGGTTCAGTTAAGACCTGGTTAACAGCATATGCTAAGGACCAGTCGAATGACGCGATTGAGGTCGTTTCCTTCCACAAGACAAACGGCACGATGGGGGCCTTCAGCGGCACTCCTATGTACATAATGGATTTCGAAACTATCATTCGTTTCAAGCAGACGTGCCGGTGGAAGATCACCCCCCAATTCGACTCGACGCTCGTGTTCGCCGTCGTAGCTCCTCAAGCCCAAGCCAATACCGGAAATAATCCCTGGGGGAACTTTCTGACAAATAGCACGGTTCCCGGTGTGTCGGTCACTCAAGGGAATATGTTCAAGATCGTCGGACGGCTGGTGTCCCTCATGAGTGAAAACGGCTGGGTGCCGAAAGGTATCGACGAATCCTCGATCCAACCGACGACGCAATAGAAGACGGGAATAAAGAACACCGTGATAGCGGGCACGCGACCTCTGCTCGTCACCGCCCTTGCGGTGTCTGGGACCGTGGCGCTGAGCCTCGTGGCCGCCTACGGCGATTACCTCCTCAAAACCGCGAGTATGGAAACGCAGCCTTTCAAACAGGCATCATTCGCAGGTGGATGCTTTGCATACGCGGCTACTGCGGTGGGTTGGATCTACGTCATGCGCCACCTCAAGCTCAGTGCGATAGGCGCGATCTTCTCAGTTTCCATGACAACGGCTTTGGTCTTCATCGGGCTTTTGGCTTTCAAAGAAGCGCTCAGAGCACGGGAGATCGTTGGTCTCGTGTTTGCGCTCCTTTCGATCGTGCTTCTTTCACGCTCTTAGCGCGGAGCAGTTTCCCGACATGCCTGCTTCTCGATTTTCATATGCGCCGAAGGGAGCAGGATGGGTGATTAACGACACCGGAGGATTTTACCTCGACCGGACTCCGGTCGGGTGGGGTCTTTGTGCTGCTCGTGATTTTAACGAGGGATCGTTGGTACTGACGTTTGTCGGTTCCCTTCTGACTCTGAATCAGACCTTGGATTACGGCCAATGGGGATTCTATTCCGTCCAGATCGGTAGGGACCGCTACCTGGATGTCGAACCGCCCGGGGCCTTCATCAATCACAGTTGCTCGCCAAACTGCGGCATTAGAGGGTCGGTCGCGCTCATCGCGCTTGAGGACATATCCGAGGGTACAGAGCTCGTCATGGATTACAGCACATGCATAGCGGAGGACCCCGAGACGATGGTTTGCCGGTGCGGCTGCCCAAATTGCCGCGGCTTGATCGGTAATTTCTTATCCTTGCCGACGGAACTGCAAAATAAATACCTCCGACAAGGGATTGTCTCCGACTTTATCGCGGCAGAGGCCAAATTGATTTGATGGGACCGAAAACGGCAAGTAGACAGGTTATACTTGTCGCATGGGCACCACGAAAAAGCCAAGTGCTTCGCTCGTTTTGCAAGAGCGTGATATCGCCTTACTTCGGGGCTTGTTTGAATCCCGCATAAAGACTTCGGCCCACGTCTCGATCTTGTACTTTGGCGGTCGCGACGAAATGGCGAAGAAGCGACTCCAAAAGCTGAAGGCTTCCGGTCTTGTAGGAGAGAGGAAGCGTCGAGCTTCAGGCCCCTTGTCTGAATCTTATCGTGCAAGGCTTGGATTTCTATTTTGAGAGTATCCTCCGGAAGATCGTCTAGCTCAGGGAATTTATCGAGGGCATACGTCTTCATCGCCCGCTGTGTCGCGAGAACGCAAAATGCTCGGTCCTCTATAAGTCCTTTGAGTGTCTTGAGCAGTTCCTTTTGTTGTTCCTGACTCTCCGCTTCGAGACGCCCACGTCGCTCATTCTGCTTGTCGGTCCACGCCTCGACAGCTTTATCAGCTTCGAGAAGAAATTCAGTCCACCAATCGACCTGAATAAGCATTTCCAAATCGGCCACGCCCCCTTTGGTCGAAAGTACGAAAGCGCATTCTTTGCCGATGTGCTTCCGGAATTTGGAAATAGGGGGCAGCTGCTTCTCTAAATCAATCACTGGAGTCCCTTCCTGAACCGCATCACTGTTTTCTTCATCATCTCCATCGTATGGAAGATCATCGGGGGGTGGGCGGCTAAAGTCGGCGTCCTCAAACCGAGACACGTAGATAAAAATAGCAGTCGCTCCGAGAGCTTTTGTCGCTAACCAAAATTCATCGAGTGTTCCCTCAAAGCGAGGAACACTGGAGTCCTCTTCGCTCACGCTTGTGACGAAGATCGGGTGCAAGGTTTTCTCAGCGATAATCCGCTTTAGATCGGCTGTGGTCATGGGGATGCTACATCAAATACCGAAATCATTCATGAATCGAGGCGAGTTTAAGTAGGGTCGTTGGATTGTCGGGTCGCGTAGAAACAAAAAAACCTCCCCGGAGGGAGGTAAAAACGATGGCTAGGTCTCCCTCTAGTCTCACCCCATCGGCTTGTCCGGTGGCTAAAGCTAGAGGGGGATACTCAGCCGGTAGACCTGACGCCCGAAGACCTGAATGCTTTGTTCTCGGCTTAGGGTACAAGCGATCCGCAAGGGTCGCTTTTTTATTCCAGGAGTTTCGTCTTCTTCACCTCGGCATCTACAAATAGCTCTCTTGCGGTCTCGCGCTGATAGCTTCATTTATTTGATGTAGCTCCTGTTTGAGGAGGTTAATTTTCTCTGTCGCAACGGCGGTTTTGTACTCCAGCAGTTCATCCAAGGAATTTTTATCCAGGCGATCCGCCGAAGATACGTGCGAGAAGATCACTTTCTTCAACTCATGGTCGAAGTCGGTTTCCTCTATCTTTCCAATCTGCGTGCAGATTTTCTCAAGAAAGTTCTGTGGGATATACTACGAAAGATAAAACGCTCAATTTGGGCTTCGCCTTTTTGAAGCGGATAAGTCGTCTAAATACCCATCACCCGCGTCAAGTTTCTAGCTCCAACTGTACGAGCGCCCCCTGGAGGACTGTTGAAGAATCCGGGGACGATAAGATCCCGAAGGATGGCTGTGTCACTCTTGTTGAGGAGGTCTTCATTGCGTTCGAGGCCGATGCCGATTAGCAATTTCTCTAGAAAGGCTGCGTCCCTGTGGCCATTTGCGCCAGGCCGTGCGTATCGACCTTGTGGCGTCAGTTTGGCAAGCAAATGGAGCATAGCGTTGCCGCTGCCCTCGGTAATTGCTTCGTCGATTTTTACGATCTTGTGTGGGGAAAAGCATTCACTTCGAAAAGATTGCCGCTCTGCAAGACCCACATACCACGCAACATTTCGGACAGAAATGACGTAACATCCGCAAGCTTCCGGAAGGTCGGGGTCGTAATCGTCGACTTCGTCCCAAAACTCGGCTCTTTCGGTAGCATCACGCGTGAACAACCCACGGGAACCTCGTGGCAAAAGGAACGGTGGGGAAATGTGATATTCCATGGCAGTCGGTCGAATCTGCGAAACTGTGACTCCACAGTTGGGGTAGCGTTTCCAAACGAATCCTGCCGTAAGGCAGCCCGGGGTCAACCCGTACCAGGCTCATGCCGGAATTCGTCAAAAGGCCCGGACGATGCCCTGCTGAGGCCGGGCGGGCCAAAGCCTGTGAAGCTTTGGCCTACCAGTCCGGCGGGTTCTCAACCCGACGGGGCTGTGGTAGGGTAAAGGACATAGCAGTTGCTAGTCCTTTAACCTGTTTTCCAACCCGTGCGTGCGTGAACCCGGACCCGTCGCGTCAGCGACGGATGAGGGAGGTTCTTGCGGAGCGATGGCGTGAGCCGAGCGCAGCAAGAACCGACCGAAGTCGGGGGTGCCCGACGGAGGGCGAACACCCGGAAGTCGTTGGCTGGAAAGGTCGGAAGCGAATCGACGGGTATCCCGACTGTGGGGATAGGGGCAGGGATACCCATTTAGTCGTCGAACTGGCCTTGAAAATGGGTTCGAAGATAGGTGACTAGCCTGCACCAAATAGTACGTGTCTCCGAAGCACCTCTACACGGAGTGTGCCAGGCGGTAATCGGACGGGGAGGTCTTGCAGATTCGGGCGAAGACCCGGCTGAAGTGGGCGGGGTCCGGAATCCCGACTGCATCGGCAACCTCCTTGACCGGCGCCCGGCTGGTCAGCAGGAGATACTGCGCCCGTTCGATCCTGCGTCGCATCAAATAAGCCAGGGGCCGGATGCCGACGACCCGCGTGAAACGGTCTGAGAAGTAGGTCGGATTCAGGCCGGCCGTCCTTGCCAACTCACCCAGCGAGATTCTCCGGTGCATGTTAGCGTGAATGAAATTCTGAATCTCCATGAACTGCCGCGTGACTTGCGCATGCACTCCCTCATGGATGCGGCTCGATTTCAGGAACTCGGAGATCAAGACCGCAAGGATCCCCTTGGACTCAAATCCGTCCAATGCGTCGGATTGGTACTTGACGAATTCGGCGAAGCCGTGAACCCGCTTATATTCCTCTCTACTGGGGTCGGAACAGGGAAGCTTTCGATCCGGATAAATTGATTCCAGCCGCCTGAATAGGGCCAACGCGCCGGCGGGCGCCTTGATTTGATGGTCGCAATCCAGCATTGAAAACAGATCGATGCCCGTTGGCAGCCTGGAAGAAAAATGCAGATGATAGTGATCCATGGACTTTGAACAGGAACAATCATGCACGGTAAACGCCGGAACCAGATGCAACTCGCCGGGCCTGAGCGAAAACTTGCGCCCATGATGATTGACGACCGCCCGGCCATCCAAAATCAGCCAAAACCTGGAAAACGGGCTGATTACGTTCTTATAATTCCACCAGCGGCCCACCCTGGAGCGCTCGATCGTCAGCACGGTCATGTCCAGGGAATTCAGCAATTCGTGATTTAGCGGCGAAAACATACCGGGAAAATCTGGAAATGTTTCGGATCAGCCCCGGATTTGCACCGATTTCAACCGTCCGACAAACATTTCCTTGGTTTGTAATTTTGCTTTAATCCGGGTCGGAATTGCGAATCTGAAAGGGCGCCGCCGCGAACTCCGGCACCGCAATTTTCACGGATGGGCGAGTCGAGGTAAAATGTTCAGGGGGTGGCGGCCAAAGCCGGCGCATTCAAAATCAGCCCGGAGATTTATAGCGAAACCGCGTATTCGCTGGGCATATCCGCGGGCATTTTTACCTTGAGCCCGATTTCATCCCGGGTGAATTCCAAGGCGCCGGGGCGGCCGAGCAGTTCGACTTTCTGGATCGTGCCTGCCTGGGTGTCTTTCTCCGCGGCGGCCACGACCGCTGGACTGGTGCGCGGGCCCGATTGGGCGACTGCAGGCCGGCACAGAACCAGAGCCGCGGCCGCCGCGGGTAAAGGGCTAAATTTTTTTAAGCATTTGCGGAAAAAGGTGGGCGAGATTTTCATTGTTTGTCTTTCGCTGTGACAGCCGCAGGTTTCAAATGTCCTGCAGGCCGGTGATCCGAAGCGTGACAGCGTGCTCCGACGGGGCCTTCTCCGGCAGCTTTACCGTGAGGCCCTGCGCGTCCTGCGACCACGCCAGCCGACCATCGTAGCCGAGGAGGGTCACGTCCGCGACCTTCCGGCCGCCGAGTTGCGGCGAGTTGGTCGCCAGGGTCTTGATCTGCGCGCTCCGCGACGCAGGCCACGCGAGGACGAATGCATACAGAGCCCCGGACTTGGAGGTGAATCGAATGTCCGCGGGCGTATACGCAATCGTTTGCTCGCGGCCGGAGAGCTGGGTCGGGCCTTCCCCGTATACCTTCCACGGGCGGCTCCCAAAAATGCCCTCGCCGTTGACGTCCATCCAGGGCGCCAGTTCTTCAAGGAAGGCCACTTCGTGCTCGTCAATGGTGCCGTCGCCGCGAACCGGGATGTTGAGCATGAGGTTGCCGTTCTTGCTCACGACGTCGACCAGCATTCCGACGACCTGCTCGACGGTCTTGTAGCCGTTCCGCTCGGCGATTGCCCGGCTGTAGTGCCAGTCGCCGATGCAGGTGTCGGTCTGCCATGGCTCCGGGCGGATGCCGTTGGCGACGCCGCGCTCGATATCCTCGACAAATGAGCCGACATGCTCCCGCTCGATGTGCTTTCCATTGACGACGACATCCACAACGCCGCCGTTTCGCGCGACGCTCGAATTGTAATAGTGCGAAACGAGGTCGAGCCCGGCCTGGCCGATCGGCAGTTCGTTGGTGTCAAAATAGAGCACGTCCGGCTTGTACTTGTCCACGAGATCCTGGGTGCGCAGGAACCAATTCTGGCAAAAGCTCGCAACCGGCATCGGGTTGCTCTTTGCCAGGCTGGTGTTCTTATTCTGCCAGTCCCTCACGGCTTGGGCGCTCGTCAGGCCGCTCGGCATCACGACGGACGGGCCGGTATAGAGGTCCTGCGGATCCAGCCCCTCCCACCACTTGCCCTTGCCGTCCGCCTTGGTGAGGGTGTACGCGTCGTAGCGCACTCCGGCGAGCGGCCCTTCTCCGTCATAGCCGTAGGCGGGCTGCAGCCAGCGTGGGGCCCACGAGGAGTGGTTGCTGACGCCGAAACGCAGCCCGGCCGCACGCGCCGCCCTCGCCCATGTTCCGACGAGGTCCTTTTTGGGGCCCACATTGACCGAGTTCCAGCCGTGATACTTCGAATCGTACGCGCCGAAATTGTCGTGGTGCGTCCCGAGGGCGAAGAAGTATTTCGCCCCGGCTCGCTTGTAGAGCGCAATCAGCTTCTCAGGCTCCCAGCGATCGGCCTTCCAGAGATTGTCGATCTCCATGAATCCGAATTTCGACGGATGGCCGTAAGTCTGGACGTGATAGTTGTAATCTTTGTCGCCCTGCAGGTACATCCTTCGCGCATACCAGTCGCCCTGTTCGGGCACGCATTGCGCGGACCAGTGCGCCCAGATGCCGAACTTGGCGTCGCGGTACCAATCCGGAAACCGGTAGTTATGGACCAGCGATTCCCACGTCGGCTGAAACGGACCCGGCATGAGCGTGCGCCCGGAAGCGGCGCCGTCCGTTGATTCCGGGCTTTCTGCGGCGCGCAGGCTCCATTGCCACAGAGGCGCGGTCAGACCGGCTCCGGCGGCCAGCGCCGTCTTTTTTATGAAATTTCGGCGGGAAGAGGGGTGTATCATGGTTTGCGACGCGGCCGTGTGTTAAAGCGACGTCAGCTTCAAACCGGTTATTTTCAGAACATAGGCGAAATCGCACGGCTTTTCGGCTGGAAACTTCACCCTGAGACCCTCCGCATCCCGGGTGAACTGCAGGTCTCCTGGATGGCCGAGGAGTTCGACCCTTTCGACCGTTCCCTGCACAGACTGACCGGTGGCAAGCGAAGTGATGATAGCCTCCTCGCCCGGCCACGCCATCACTGTCGCATAAAGCGTGTCACCCTTGGTCGTGAAGCGGATGTCCTCAGGCTTGTACCCATGCCGCGGGAGCCCGCCTCCGATGGTCTCGGGCCCTCCCTGGTTCTGCCCGTTGGTCCGGCCGGCAAAACCTTTGGCACGGGCGGCGACCATGACCGCCGCCGCGGCGTCCGCGGCGGGGCCTTCGCCATACTTGATCCACGGCCGAGTGCCGTAGATCCCTTCGCCGTTGACATCGAGCCACGCGCCGATCGCCAGGAGCACATCCTGCTGCTCCTGCGGGATCGTGCCGTCCGCCCGCGGGGAGATATTCAGCAGAAGATTTCCGTTCTTGCTCACATTCTCGATGATCTTCCAGACAAACTGGTCGGCTGGATAGGGCTTTTGGCCTTCCACATAGCCGAACTTGTTCGTGATGGGATCATCGGGTTGCCATACCCAGTTGACCAGCTCCATTGGCGCCCGTCCTTCCCGTTCATAGTCCATGATCTGGCCCGACACCCAGGCGGCCTGTTTGGCGCTGATGCCCACCTCCTTGCCCCACTCCCTGGCCCGGTTGAAGTAATAGGCGGCCACGCGGATCTTGAGCGGATCCCAGCTGTGGTCGGTGCCCATGTCGAACCAGAGCATGTCGGGATGGTATTTATCGATTGTCTCGATCCTCTTGGCGACCCAGTCATGCATGAACTTGATCCGGGCCTGCTCGCTTCGGTCGGCGACGCTGTAGAAACTGGCCCACTTCGGGTCGTACTGGTCGCTGCCGGGAAGGGGAGGAATAAAGTAGAAATGGAAGGCGGAATGGTCGGATAGGCCGGTCTTGAGGCCGACTTTCTCCACCGCCTTGATAAGATCTCCATCGAGATCGCGGTGGGGCCCGTAGTTCTTGGCGTTGTAGGGATTGATCGCGCTGTCCCAGTTGGAAAACCCGTCGTGGTGCTCGCCCGGGGCGATGACATACTTGGCGCCCGCTTTCTTGAAGAGTGCGGCCCAGGCGTCTGGATCCCACTTGGCCGCGGTGTACATCGGAAGAAAGTCCTTGTAGCCGAACTTGGTCGGAGGGCCGAAATGGTCCGTGTGCCACTGCATGACGCCTCCTCCCTTCGGCCCTTTGCCGTCGCGGTCTCCGGCGAGGACTTCGCCGCCGTACATGTAGCGGACGTACCACTCGCTCGCATGGGCCGGCACGGAATAGATGCCCCAGTGCATCATGATGCCGAACTTGCCGTCGCGGAACCAGTCCGGGTCCTTGTAGTTCTCCTGGATCGACTGCCAGGATTCCTTGAACGGTCCCTCGGGAGGGGCGGGAATGTCTTTCAAGGCGGCGGCGATCATCTCCGGGGTGTCGCGGGGACGCCGGGCGTTCGCTCCGGTTCCGCTGACTGGGGCGGTGATGATGCTCGTTTCCTCCACGGGAGGCTTTGCGGTAGCTGCGGTTTGGGCGCAGAGCGGAGAAGCGGGCCCCAGAAGCCACGCGACGGCTCCCGAGGCCGTGATCAATTGCCAGAAACGGTGGGTGGTTGTATTCATAAAACTCAATTCGAAGGCGCAACGAGCTTGATCTGACTCGCGGGCTGGGCGCAAACCGGCCGGGGAGGACCGAAGGGATTTTCTAGAAGCTAAACCGCGTCGTCAGGAACCACTGCCGAGGCGGAAAGACGCGGTAGACGGCGCCTGCGCCGTCGTTTGGTCCGGCTGAGCCGGAGGGGGATTTGCCGTCTGGCTAAAAAGGGATGCCGGGACCAGTGCGGCAGCAAGCAGAATGGCAAAAGCCGGCCGAAGGGCCGCGAATTCTCCCATGTGGGGAACACAGAGTCGGTTCATAGGTTTTGTGTTGGATTTTCGACTGACAAAAGAGAAAGGCACCGGTGGACCGGCGGCTATTGGGTTGCTTTGGGGGCTTGCGGGGGAAGGGATGCGTGACGGGCACTTTCACTCGGGTGGCAAAAATGCCTCTTAGGAAACCGGGGAGATCGTCAAACGTACCAGCCTCAGAATGACAGCCTGCCAATTGCCGGTAAGCAGAAACACATGGACGGGGACCCAAAAACCTTGGACGAATCACAGGCCGCGGGGTTTCCGGAATCGATCGACTGGCCGCGGCGGTTTGCCGTAGTGGAGAAGATTTTTGCTGTTCTAAGCCGGCCCGATCCACCACAAGGCTGCGCGGATGCCCGAGTCCCTCCAGGATAAACGATTACGGCGCCGTTTTACCGCCCATCTTCGCCAATGGTGCGGAATCGGCGGAGAGCCGGCCATTCAACGCATCAAGTCCGGCTTGCTGAAAAGTGCGGCGTAATTCGCTGTTGTCGCTGTTGCCAAAGTTCGAGCGCTGCACCATGAGAACAAAGGCAACGCCACGCACGGGATCGATCCACGCTTGCGTCCCCCAGCCGCCACCGTGGCCAAAGCTGCCGGCCGAGAGCATACCGTCGACACCGCCGTGCGGAGTCCGGAGAATGCACATCCCGAGGCCCCAGCCGTAATCGGAACCTCGACTGCCGTATTCCGTCGATTGGAAAAATCCGCTGGGCAGCGTGCCGGTTTGGATCGTCGTCAGCAGCTTGATCGCGCTCGGACTAAGAAATGGCCTGCCGTCGACCATCCCTTCTCGAAGCAGCATTTGGCAAAAACGCGCGTAGTCGGGACCAGTCGAATAAAGGCCCATGTTGCCAAAGGGCGGATCACCCAGATGGCCGACATCAGATCGAGGGCTCGCCGGTTCGAGGACGCCGGTGGCCGAATTCTTAGAATACACCGTGACCAGTCGGCCGCCCTGACCCGAGCCCGGGTAAAACGTTGTGTCGTTCATCTCGAGTGGAACGAGAATGCGCTTCCGCACAAACGTGTCGAAGGACATTCCGCTCACGACTTCAATCACGCGTGCGGCCGTATTTATCCCCGCCTGGCAGAACTTCCATTTAGCGCCCGGCTCAAATTCCATCGGCGCAGCGAGATACAACGCAACGAGGTCCGCGAGCGTGTGGGCTTTGATTGCGGCGGCATCTGGAGCTTCACCGAGGCCAGAAGTGTGGGTGAGGAGTTGCGTCAGCGTAATTCGTGCGGGCCGGCCGGAGGGAGTCCTCAACGCCGCGAATTCCGGCAAGTAGGTCTCCACTGGAGTCGTAACATCGAGTCGGCCTTCATCCTGCAGGAGGAGGACCGCCACCGCAGTCACGGGCTTCGTCATCGAGGCGATCCAAAACAGACTGGCTGGACGCATTGGCTCGCCGGACGCGATGTCGGCAAGCCCGCGCGCATCGAGGTGGACGATCGCGTCCTTCGTCGCTATGACCGTCACCGCGCCAGCGACATCGTGCGCGTTGAGTGCGGCCGTTACGGCGGCGTTGACCTGGGGAAAGGCCGGCGCGGCCCAACAGCTGGCAGGGACCAGAATGCCCCACGCGAGCGCAGGCAGGCTGGCAGCGAGCCAGCAATCGAGAGCGAGGACGCCGCGACGGCCGCGCTGCAGCGGCGGCAAACTACCCCAAATGCCGGTGGTGGCATTCAGCGGCTGCGAATCGGAATTCATCGGATTTTTGGCCGGCGGCCTCCGGAAAGCTTCTGGAATGCTTCGGCCAGGGATTTGGTTTGGCCCACGTTTCCCGGAAAAACGACGTAATTCAACCCAGGAAAGCGCGTTTCCGTCCCCAAACGCCAGACTGGAACGCCGGGCAGCACCTGACCGCGCACGACCGCGCGTCGAACGCCCAACCCGCCGCTCGCGATATCGCTCGAGGTGACCCCACCCTTGGCGATGATAAAACGGGGACGCACCCTCAGGCGACGAATCAGCGAAACGAGGGCTTCCGAAATTTTCCGGCCCATCGCCAGCGTCGCCCCGACTTTGGCCATTGTGACCAACCGCCGACTGGTAAACACGACGATGTCCTCGCCGGCGCTCAGCACTTCCGCGATTTGTTTTGCGGCACTCTTGAGAATCGCTTCGCGGCGTTTGGGTTCAAGCAGCATGGCGACCTCAAGCTCGATGTGTCTGAGCAGACGGTTCGAGGCAAGCAGATGCTCGAGTTGCTCCGAGCTCTTTGGCACATGCGAGCCGACCACGACCAAGCCACCGGCGTTGTCGCCCGACTCAAAATCGGAGGCCGCGAGCAGAGGACGATCGACCAGTCCGAGCCGGGCGCTAACGAAGGACGCCGCAGTGCGGAAGACGAACACTTTTCCTTTCCGTTCCGCCGCCAGCGCCGCCGCGGCAAGCACCTCCGCATCGCGCGTCGCGCACAAATTGGCGATACACACGCTGCCGGGCGGCAACGCCAGGAGCGCCGCCGCGACCGCGATGGGGCCGCCCCGCCGCAGCGTTTCCAATGACAGTGACTTGACCTCACCGGCGTGAATGCGCCGGCCCGTTTTCTCTTCAACCCAATCGCGAAGATTGGAATGCCGGTAGCCAAACACCGCGTCGCGGGCGAACGGCGTTTCCGCGGCGGGCACTAGCACCTCGCCTTCGGCGACATAATGCACGTCGCCGAGCGTGTATCGGCCACCAGCGCCAAAAAAGGGCGCGACAATCGTCGCGTCAATCGGCCCGAAAACCTCCGCCAGCGCGTCGGTCTCCACCGGAAAGTGGCCGCGCAGCGTGGAGTCGCTTCGGCTCACGATCGTAAACGCGCGGCCCGTGCTCTCCGCCGCGCGCCGGAGGTTACGGGCAAGTTCCAGTGTCAAGGCGCGCGTTTTTCGGCCGGTCAGAGATCGCGAATTTGTCGAGATGAAAAAGCAGGGCAATTTGCGTGCGAGTTCCGCTTCCAGCGTCTGGAAATCCCAGCAAGTAACGACTGGAGTATCGTAGACGGTCTGGGTGCCCGTGGGATCGTCGTCGAGCACGACCAGGGTCCGTCGACCGTTCTTCGCCGCCGTCCGTAGAAAAGGTTGGAGGTCCACCGCCCAAACCGGTGGAAGGGAGCCGAATGCCTTGGCGCGAAGGAGCTTGCCGGACGGAGGATTCACGATCCAGTGATCTCAACCTGAACTCCTTGCGTGAGCCCTGAGTTGAGAAACAAGGCGCGTTTTCCCTGAGTGCCTTCGTGCGGTGCGCTGGCCGTTGCCAGTCCAGCCGCCTCGAGCGTAGTTTGGGCCGCACTCACGTCCGCGACCCCCAGGCAAAAGTGATTCCCTCCATTTACGACCTCCGAATAAACGACCGGAAATCCGAATTGATCGCGCCAGATTGTCAGAGCCGCAGCGGTATCTGGCACGGCGATTGCGAGGGGGTCAAAGGCTTGGAAGACAGCCATAGTGAAATGATTAAGCGATGCGTTCCACCTGGCCGCTGGCTTGGGAACGGTAACAAGCCTCGACCAGGGCGATCGTCTTGAGATAGTCTTCGCCCGTGCTTTCAAATGGACCGCCATCCCGCAGGCGGTCGACGAAGTGGCGTTGCAGCGCATAGACGCAATCGCCAGCGAAGCCCCGGCGCTCGTGGGGGTAGTCAACCTGACGGGCCGCCTGTCCGAGTAGCTTGAGCTTTAAGTTGCCCTCGGGATCGAGCGCGAGGTGTCCTTTGCTGCCATCGACGCGCATCGTGCCAAACGTATAGCGCGGGTCAGCAGCCTCAGATTCGTTGTAGCGGCTGGCGTCCCATATGGCGGTTGCGCCGCTCTTGAAGCCGCAAACGATTTGACCGGCGTCCTCACCCAAAATGGCGGGATTGCGGCGCTGGAGCCGGGCGTAAATCGACGAAATATCTCCGCCAAGAAATCGAAAAGTATCGAGAAAATGCACGCCCGTCTCGTAAACCAAGAGTCTCGGATAAGCGCGGAAGAATGGCTGGCGTTCAAGATAGGCCGTCGGCAGCCAGCCATCGCCCAAGCGCATCCGCGCGGACAGGGAAAAGAGGTCCCCCAGCACACCTGCGTCCAGCTGACGGCGAATCTCCCGATACCAAGGCTGCCAGCGCCAATTCTCATGGACGAGAAAACGAATGCCCGCGTCTTGGGCGCATGCGACCACGGCACAAGCTTCATCCCACGTCGGCGCAAGGGGCTTCTGGCAGACCACCGCGATCCCGCGCACAGCGGCATGGTGGACCAACTCCAGGTGAGTCTCCGGAGGCGTAATGATGTCGATGAAATCGGGCTTCTCGCGGTCAAGCAGCATCGGCAGGTCGCTCCAAGCGCAGGTCTCCGAAATTTCAAATTCTGCCGCGACTTCGCGGGCCCGAGCCAGGTTCCGATTGACCACCGTGGTGATCTTGACCCCAGGTATTCGGGCCCACGCCTCATATTGATAACGGCTAAAATAGCCGGCTCCGATGCAAACCCCGCGCATTGGCTTCTCGTTCGTTTTCATGAGGTGAGGTGGCCGAACGACCGTGCGGGATTAATGAAGAGCCACGCCAGCGCTCCGCCGATACTCAGCACACCACCGAGATAGAAGAAGGCCGTCGGTCCGCCACTCCAGTCGAGCAAATAGGGAAAGGCGACGGCGACGAGCGCCGAGCCGAGATTTCCGGCCATGTTCATCGTGCCGGAGACTTTTCCGGCGTGTGGGCCGCCGAGGTCGATGCAGAAGGACCAAGCGGGGCTGAGCGTCATGTCGGCCCCGAAAAGTGCGACCGATAACCAGAATACTGCGACGCCCACTTGCGTTTGTCCCACGCTCATCGCGAGTCCGATGGCGGCGAGGCCAAAGCCGAGCATCGCAGGCAAGCGTCGGGATAGTCTCGACTGTCCGCGCCGATAAAGAGCGTCGACGAGCAACCCGGACGTAAGATTCCCGGTGGCGCCAGCGAGCAGCGGCACCATCGCCCAAATACCCGCTGCCGGGTAGCTGAGGTTATAGGTTTTTTGCACGTAAGGAAAAAGCCAGCTGAGGCTGAAGAAAAAAACGAAGTTGCTGGCAAAATATTGCCCCATCATCAACCAAAGGTTCAGTGAGGTGAATAAACTTGCGAGCGGCAACGCGGCGGCCCCACCGATGGGCGGGGGCGCCTGCCGATGCGCCACGATAAAGTCCCGCTCCGCGGTTGCCAGGCCGCGGATTTCCCGCGGGTCGTCGCGAAACCACCGCCACCAGAAAAAGGCCCAAATCATCCCCGCCGCCATGAGAACGACAAACGCCTTCTTCCAGCCCAGGGCCCCGATCATCGACGGCAAAAGCGGCATGGCGGCGGCGGCGCCCAGTCTCGACGCGGAAAAATTGATTCCTTTGACCAGGCCGCGCTCGCCCATGGGTATCCATGAATAGGCGGCGCGAGCCATGCCCGGAAACGCCCCCGCCTCGCTGGCTCCGAAGAGGAAACGCACCGTGAACAGCGAAACAAAATTCCACGCGAGCGCGGTCAGCCCCGTAAAAAGAGACCAACCGACCGCAATGATCGCCAAGGCGCGTCGCGCGCCGCGGCGATCGGCAAAGTCGCCGGCCGGGGTTTGGAACAATGCGTAACCAAACGCGAAGCTGGAAAGGATCCAGCCAAACTGTGCATCGCTTAGCTTGAATTCCGCGAGGATCGGCCCCCTCGCCGTGGAGATGCACACCCGATCCACGTAAAGGAGGAATGAAAGCAGAAACGTGGCCGTAACCACGAAATAACGGCGTGGAATCTTGGGCGCATCTGAAAGCAGGCTCACGATCTCTCCTCTTTATGCAGCCACCCCTCCACGGGTATTCCCTCGATCGCAAAAGCGCGCACGGGGCAGCCGTCTCCCCCGGCCAGTTTCAGCGGAACCGCGACGAAAAACACTCGCTCTTGCCGCAACTGATCTAGGTTCGCCAAGCCCTCAACAATCGTTATCCCGCCGCCCAGGAGAATTGTATGAATGCGCGTCACCTCAGTCCGATCATTGACATCGGCGACGGAAGGCGGCTCGACGCCAAGAAGCTTCACTCCCTTCTCCACGCACCACAGAGCGAGTTCTTCGCTGATTCGGGGTAATTCGTCTCGATACCGCACGGGATCGGCAGCGTAGCGGCTCCAGCCGGTTTGTAGCAAAAGACTATCTCCCGCGCGCAATTTCGTCGCTACGTCGCCGAGATCGACGATTGCGAGCGATGCTTTGGGCGCTGCCTGCGGCAACCGCACTACCCAAGCAGGGCCCATGCAGCGATCCAGGGCTTGCTGGTCAATCGCGGTGGGCCCGGCGGCAAAATGCAGCGGGGCATCCATATGCGTGCCGGCGTGGGTGTAGAGGTGCCAAGTCGCGGCGTTCCAACCCTCATGTGCCACCGTACACGTCACTTCCATTGCCACGCCTCGCTGGCCGGGCACCAAGGGAAGCGTAAGGTCGATGAATCGCGACATACGGGTCGATTCAACCGAGATTCGCTGCCACCAGCCGCGTGAGTTCCGCCGTGTCCAGGCAGCCCCATAAGTCGGCGGTGCCATGCGCCATTGCGTCGATATTCACCTGTTTGGTCTCGACCGTGGAATATTCAAGCTTGCTTAACGCCTGGCGGTCGCCTCGACGACCACTACCCAATCGCGGCCGACGGAGCGCGGCTCGAGCGTGAGAGTGCCCGAATTCCTGAGCTGCGGGTCGGCGACCTCGGTTTCGCCGGTTGCGGGATTGAACCAGGACCAACGCAGCATCCGCGCCGCAATCACGGCCGTGTTGAGCACTACGCGCCGCGGCGTTGTGATATAGGCCAGGAGGTAGGTCGCATCATTTTTTCCTAAGCTGCCGTCCCGTGTCGCCTGGGTGCGGGTGAAAACGTCCATCCCTTGGCCCTCGAGGACGATGCTCTGGTCGGGAATCCGGGAAAGGTAGGGATGCGCATAGAGCAGCGCAGTGATGTGCCGAAGCTGGCGAACGGCGGGCGTGTCGAGCGCCTGGCGCCAGTGGCCGACGCCCGGGTTCCATCCTTTCAGCATCCACGGCTGCGCGGTGTGCGGCGTCATCTGCCAAAGCGCATTGTGGCCGTAGGCGTAGCCGCAGCCCCCGGCGAATACGCATTGATACAGATTGCGGCGCTGAATCCACGGATCCTCTTGCGTGCCCGATTCGTAGCGCTGTTCACCCATCATCGTCGGTTTGGCGCCCGCGGCCGCCCAGTCGTTCAAAACCAGGGCCGCGGCGTCATAACCAGCGAATTGTGGGTTGGTGCCGGATTTTGCCTGGCAAAGATAAAAGTCGAGCCAATCGGCATCTCGGTAGAACTTCGAAGAGGAAATTCCGCCCACGGGGTGGACGGTGACGAGATTGCGTCCCTCGCATCCTTCCTTGAGTCCGCTGCCTAGCGAGTTCACCCGTTCGACATCGACATAATTCGGGGTCGCCTCGCCTCCGGCGCAGAGAATCACATTCGAAATTCCCGCGAACTTACGGCCCAGCGCCCGCCCCAGTGTATGCAGCTCGGCGGGCGAGTAACGATTCATCGTGCCCGCCTTCTCCCCCGCCCACATCGCGAAGAGCACGACGTACAGCCCACGTTCCGCGGCCCGGTCGACGATCGCCTGGCAATACTCGAAGTAGGCCGGATTGAGCTCGGTCCCGGCCGGCCCCACGTAAGCCGGCTGGCCGTACGCATTCCGTGCCTCGGCCTGGGGCGAGAAGTTGAGCGCGAACATCACGGCGTTGAATCCGTGATCTGCGCGGCTTTGCAGATACTCGTCGGCTTCGTCCAGGTTCAGCGCCCCAAGATTCCACGCCGTGTCGGCGAGGAGGAACACCGGCTGACCGGTCGCCGCCTCGACAAGGAAATGATGATTCTCGCTCACCTGGAGCCGAGGTGGGGAAGCGGCTGCCGTGGCTGCGGCGACCATCACGGCCGCCGCCATCCGTAAGTATCGGTCCGCCATGTCGAGGTGAGAGGGACCCCATCGGTTGGGCAGCAGATCGGAGAAAATAAGAGTAAATATCAAGGGATTGACCTGACCCCAAACGTTGGACAGTCGGAGTCGCGGATTAAGGGCGTCATGACCAGGAAGCGAAAGGGGGCTCTTGTGATTTCTTGGTTCATTTGGTAAACAGCCCGCGACTTTTCGAGTTAAGACGCTGGCGTTCCGACATGCAGGGCAACAGGGCCTTCCGGCCATTCTGCGGGAGGTTTCAGTTCCGTTCTTCCGTTGCTTAAGCTGCCCGCATCCTGCCATTGGCCGGTGAAGGGGCGATACCATCGGGCCTTAAGTGGCTGAGTCAGTCCTTCCAGTTTTAATGTGAACGGTTTGGCGTCGTTGAGGAAAACAACATATTCATGCCCGGGATCGGCGAGGCAGTATCCCTCGCCGGTCACGTCATTGACCGACTTCATCCGCCAATAGCCCGTTGTCTCAAAAAATTCGCCCAGGTGCTTGAAGTAAGCATATCCCAGCGGCGTGTCCCGCGCGCGAATGACATCCCACGCCGTGTAAGTGTAGTAATACCCCACCGATCCGCCAGCGAGGACAATCTCCCAGGATCGCCGGCAAACTTCCTCCGCTGATTGCGCGACATTGTAGGTTTTATCATTCGCGCCCAATGGGCCATGCTCGTAGCCATACTCGATATTGCTCACCGGCCAAGCGCGTTGCGCGAGATGCGCTAACATGGTTCCGCGCCAGTCCGAGTTCTGTTGATCCGAACGGTAGTCCACAAGGCCGTCATACGCGCCCCGGTCGTAGTTTGCCTTGTCGTCGTGAACCGTTAGCAGCCGGTGATAGCTGTCGTTCGTCCGGATGAAGCGCAGTCTTCCTGTTTTATATTCTAAATCTCTCTCATATTGCGCCTCCTTAGCCAAATCCCAAACAACATTTGCATACGCAGAATAGCGCGAGATCAACCAGCGATAATAAAGATCATCCTCGGGACTGCCGTTCGCCGGCCATTTCACCTGCTTGTTATACACCTTCATCAGGATGTGCGCCCCAATCCCGTGTTGGTAGAGAGCTTCGATTACACGATCATAGTGTTGCCAGTAAGCTAAATTGAATCGGCTATGGTCCGGCTGCTCGTTGGTTCCTTCCCAAGCGTAAAGTGGAGGCGGGCCAAAGTCATCCTCCTCAGTCTTTCCTCTTCGCCAACTGGTGTCTTGGGCAAAGGCGTTTAAAACGACGAAATTAAACCCGTTGGCAGCGAGCTTATCGAGAAAAGGATTGAGCACCTTTAACTCGGGGTCGTTGGTGTCCAGCGCCCATAGCCAATCGCATTCGTAGCCCATTGGGAAAAAACGGGTGCCATCCTCAAAAACAAATTGATGCGGGTGCTCCAAATCAACGCGGATGCTGCCATGCGCCATAGGCGAATAATTCTCCACAGAGACAAATGCGCCTCTTTTATCATTCAAATCCGCTACGTCGGAATGCGTTACAAATGACCATGCTCCTTCGGTGAACGCTGAAATACGCACCTTCCAAGTTCCATTGCCGTCATAGAATCCTGGCACGTTAAGCTTCACTCCACTCGGGCCAGTTACCTCGGCTGAGAACGCGACCTTGAATGGATTGCCTTCAATCGACGAACAAGAAAACTCAAAATCGTGTGGCTCCCAGCGAGGGATTTCAAAAGTTGTAGAAGCAGCCGTGGTCCTGCTCGCCAATGCCACAGAGAGGGGAACGACTCTCCACCATGCGGTGTCACGGAAGAAGAATGACAGGCGGCCCTGGAATGCTTTGGCGAATGGGCTGCTTGACGTCATCGGTTCTTCTTAGTTGCAGTCGTTCTCGCGGCTCGTGTTGTCAGGAATGCGTCCGCAAGCTACACCACACGAAAACGGCGAGCGCAGTTTATGCGGTCGCCGTCGCCAGGATTCTCCCCAATCGGCGGGCCCGGTTGGGGCGGACCGAATGGGGATTTCTCAGAAGCTAAACCGCGTCGTCAGGGACCACTGCCGAGGCGGAAAGACGCGGTAGACGGCGGGTGAGCCGTCGAGGTTGTATTGGATCGCCTGGATGTAGCCGTTCGACGTCAGGTCCACGCAATTGAGCTGCACCGTGCATTTGATCTTGCCGTCGTCAAAAGGCAGCTTGAAGCCGTAGGATATCCAGGCATCCGCGTGGAGCTCCGCAGGGTTATAGATGGGCTTCGTGATATCGTCAGCCGCAACCTGGCCTGTGGCGTTCAGGAGGCTGGCCTGCGTGGCGCCATAGTAGCCCTCAACGGTGGAGCTCAGCCACCGGAGGCCGCCGCCAACTCCCAAATTCTTGAGCGGCCCGCTCACGAATTGATAGTTGGTCAGGAAGTTCCAGGTATAGGGGGTCAATTCCGGAACATCGGTACCCTGGGCCGCCTCTTCGACCGTGATCGGGATTGTAACGACGCCGTTGTAGTAATTTCCCACGGTCGCCGGCACGGTGACGGGATAGTCCGCGTCGGATGTGTCGGTGCCGAATCCCCAGCCGCTCCAGAACGAGCCGAAATCGGCGGTCGATGTGGATCCGAGCCCCTTGTAATTTGTGTATACGACGTTATACGCGGCGGGCGCGGAGGCCGTCGTCCAATACGGCAATCGGACGGCCTGGTAAGCCTTCGCCTGCAGGTCGACGGCAGAGAGCTGGGCGGCTTGCCGGGAACCGGTGAACTTCATCGTCCAGTTCGGCAGAGGGTTGTAGGTCAGCTCCAGATCGACGCCGTCGGCGCTGTACGTGTTAGTCGCCTCCGGGTTCGAGTAACCGCCGGTGATGGTATTTCCGCCGCTCGTGAGATAGTTGACGTTCAATCCCGTGAGCGCGGCCGCTGCCTGATACTGGGATGCGCTCAATGGGAAGACCGTTTGATTGCCGAACTGCGTCGATGTCGGATTTTCGCCGGACTCCAGCGCCACAACGTCCTCCGACCACTGCACCATGTCATTCTGGTCGATGTACAGCTCGCGGGCGGTGAGCGTTTGCGACACTCCCGAGATGTTGTTCTGGTTGCTGCTCTTGAACCAAGTCATGCGCACGTACAGCTTCTTGTCGGGCGTCGCGACTTCCAACCCATAGTCCTTTTCCGTGCCCGTCGGCTTCCCAAGCGGGTTGCCGAGCAGGTCGGTGAAAGTTCCTGTCGGAGGATTGAAGTTGTCCGCTTTGTTGAACGTCAGGCCGAGCGTGCGCAAAACCCCGGCGATGATATTGCCGTCGTTGGCCGCCGCGTCTATCCCCGACCAGTTCTCGAACGGCCTGAACACAAATCCCTCGCTGTACGTGTTGCCGCCGACCTCCCCAAGGGTCTGCTGCGCCAACTGATTGGTGCCCGGCTGGAAAACGTTCGGGTGGGTGGTTGGATTCCATTGGCTCAAGTCGTACTTGAGATTGGGATTTGGCACACCGTTGACATAGCTGACCAGGCCCGCGTTATTTGTTGTGGCTGTCGGCACGCCATTGATGATCGCGTTATAAATTGTCCCGGCGCTGCGATTCTTGACGATGTCGTCGTTGAGCCCGATCGAACCGACGATGCGGTCATTCCAGAAGAAGCTCTGCCAGTAGTAGGTTTTTTGGTCCTGAACGTTTTCGGTGATTTGGGGCCCGTTGAAAGCTGGCGATGCAACTGTCAGTCCGCTGTTCACCCACTGGCCGGTTTGGTAGTTATACGTGGTGGCGGTGATGCTCGTGGGTTGCGAACCAAAATTCGGAATGCCATAGAGGCTGGGCGGTTGGTTCATGACTTGGCTTCCGGGCGCGCTAAAATATTGCCAGCGATAGGGGTCCTGGCCTTCTTGGACATTCCAGTTTCCGGGAATCACGGGCTGATTGTTCAACTGATACAGCTCCGAAGTGTAAGACCCGTCGCCGCCGTTGATGACCGTGCGGAAGCGGATATCCTGTTTAATGTCGTCGTGAGTGGAGGCCTCGGCCATGAACCGGTGGTGTCCGAGGAATTGCAGCCACTGCGGAAGCTTGTCCCGAAGGTCGATGGCGTACGTCAGCATCCCCCTCCAGTTTTGATCGACTTCCGGCTGCTGAAATGCGTCGCCCTGGTGGTCGTAGAACAGGACCGAGCCGGCGTAGGCATTCGGCATCCCGTTTAGCAGGTAGCTATTCGTGTCGACGAAGATAGCGTCGTTGTTGTGCTGATTGTCCGGGGTCACCTCTGAATCGTGGTACTCCTGCCGGAGGAAGGCGACGTCCAGATCGAGCGAACCCCATTTGCTGCTGGACAGGATGTTTTGTTGAAAATCCAAGTGATAGGTCCGCGCCTCGGATTGGGTGTAGTCCGTCCCGTAGTAATTCGGCCCGGTTTGCGAGTTGTAGATGCCTTGGTCAACGATTCCGGGCGTGATCCATGAAGCGTATCCACCGCTTGTTACACCGTTGATAATGGAGACTGGAGTGCCGGGGGTGCCGACGCCCGGAATGGGAAGGGCTGCGGAAGTGGTCATAAACTCCGAACGGACCATCGCTTGTGCCGCGGTGAGGGGCGTTGTCGGCACCTGGGCGGGAATGAGGCCGCCGTAGTTCGATCCGAGGGTTTGCTGCGGCTGAAAACCGTACAGGTATTGGCCATTTGGGCCGAAGATTTCCGTAAAGTTATTCGATGCCGCACCTATGCCAGGCTGATAGAGTGCATAGTTATTAGTGGAGGACCCAAATGACGTGCCCGTCGGATTGCCTGCAACATAGTTGGGGCTGGTGGTCGAACTGGTATAGGGCCCAAGCACCTTGCCTGTCGCCAGATCGGTGAGCATCTGGGTGACCGGATTGAATATCGGTTTGCCGGCGGCTATCCACGGGGTGACTTCATCGGTGGGCAGCAAAGAATTCTCGTCGTTGGCGTAATTGTTGTAGAATTCGGCATAGGCGGTGAGTTTCGTCTTGTGCGACTTGAAAGGGTCGATCGTGATCGTGGCATATTGCCGGCGCGTCAGGTCGGAAGAGGGTTTGCGCTGGATGCCCACGGACGTATATTCCTGCGCCAGATAAACGGCGACCTTGTTCCGAATCAGCGGGATGTTGATGTCGGAGGTTTCGCGATATCCCCCAAAACTGCTGCCCTGGAGGCTTGCGTCGCCCGAAAGCTTGTCGAGCTGCGCCTCGTTGCTGCTGGCGTTGACAATGCCCGCCGCAGAGCCCGATCCGAACATCAGCGAGTTCGGACCGCGGTCGATTTCGATCGACTGCACGTTGTAGGTGTCGAATGGAATCCGGTACAAGCCGTAAAAGTCGTCCACTTCGTTATCGGGTATCCCCAAGCCGTTGACCCGGGTGGTCGAAGTATTGAGGCCGCCGATAGTTGTCTGGGTATCGTTCGTTCCTGCCAGCACGTCGTCAACACGGGTGGACTCGCTGAATCCGGTAGCCTGCGTGTACGTTCGCGAGCCTTCCGTGCCAGCCTCGTACATCATGATGTCATTGATGTTTTGCGCGCCGGTGTTCTCGATCTGCTGCTTGTCGATGACCGTGACCGAAGAAGGTATGTCGCCGATATTGTTTGCCAGCCGCGTGCCGGTGGTCGTGTTTGGCGTAAAGTACCCTTGCGCCTGCGTGGCATTCACCTCGAACGGGCTCAGTGAGACCGTCTCTCCAGTGGTTTGGGAGGCGGCGGTCGTCGTGACTGGGACTGGCGGCTGGTTCGCTTGCGCCGTCGTTTGGTCCGGCTGAGCGGGAGGGGGATTCGCCGTCTGGCCAAAAAGGGATGCCGGGATAAGCGCGGCGGCCAATAGCACGGCTTGAGCCGGCCGCAGCCCCACAGATTTTTTCACGAAGGAAACAAAGAGTTGGTTCATAGGTTCGGTGTTGAGTTCTTGGCTAACAAGAGATGGTTAACGCCGGCGAACCGGCATACTAGAGTAGGATTGCGGGGGTGCTGATGGGGAGGGGACGGGTGACGGGCGCCTTCCTCCAATGGCGAAAAAGTCCCTGAGGAAAGCGAAGCGATCGTCAAACGTAGCGGCCTAAAGATGACAACCTGCCAATTCCCGGTAAGCAGAATCACATGCACGGGAGTCCAAAATCCATGGACAAATCACAGGTTGCGGATTTTCCAGCTTGTAGCCGGGCGCTTCGTCCGCCGGGCTGTCCCTTGTTTGCCGGCAGACGTTCATGAATCTCCGACCCCTCGTCATCCCTGCCTTCGCAGGTATCCTTCGCCTAGCTGCGCAAAGCGGCGTGGCCAATCCCATGGCCGTCGGCGGCAACGCGGCCAACTACGACATGGCGCCGGAAACGCGGCCCGAGGTCGTGTCGGCGGCGGTGGCCGCCATTCCCAGCCCGATTCCACCGGGTCCGGTGCAGCCGAATTGGGACTCAATCAAGGCGAACTACCACGTGCCCCAATGGTTCGTCGACGCGAAGTTCGGAATCTTCATGCATTGGGGCCTGTATTCGGTGCCCGCCTACCACAACGAATGGTATGAAAAGTACATGTACAGCAATTTCATCGACTGGCACCGTGAGCACTTCGGGCCCCAGGACAAATTTGGCTACAAGGACTTTATCCCGATGTTCACTGCAGCAAAGTGGGATCCCGACGCCTGGGCGGAGCTCTTCCGCAAATCGGGCGCGAAGTACGTGATCCCCACCGCGCAGCACCATGACGAATTTGCATTATGGGACAGCCAGGTCACGCCCTGGAACGCGAAGCGCATGGGCCCGCACCGGGACCTGATCGGCGATCTGGCGCGAGCGGTACGCCGCCAGGGTCTCAAATTTGGGGTGTCGAATCACGGCATCGAGAATTTCCAATTTATCAACCCGCGGGCGGATTTGGCGGCGCAGCTCAAGGCGGAGCACGCCGACCTCTACGATCCCCAATGGGCGGATTTCTACCATGTGGCCGACCGCAGCGACGCCGCCTGCGAAAAATTCCTGGTCAATTGGTACGAGCGGGTGACTGAATTGGTGGACAAATACCAACCCGACCTGCTGTGGTTCGACAACGGGATCGATATCCGCTACCTCGATCCGCTCAAGCTGCGCGTCGCGGCATATTATTACAACCGGGCAGCGGAGTGGGGAAAGGAGGTCTCGATCACGACCAAGAAGGCGGCCTACGCCCCGAGTGGAGTGAATACCGCGCAGATCGGGTCGATCATCGATTTCGAGCGGATCGGGGCGCGCTCGCCTTCCGGCATCCGCCCCGGCGTTTGGCACGTGGACGACCCGATCGGGACCACCTGGGGCTACACGAGTGACATGCGAATATCCAAGCCGGGCCAGGTGGTGGCGAAGCTCGCCGACACCGTGAGCAAGAACGGAAACCTCACGCTGAACATTTCGCCGTGCGCCGACGGCACCATCTCGCAGGAGCAGCAAGATACCCTGCTTGGCGTGGGCCAATGGCTGGAGGTGAACGGCGAGGCAATATACGCGACCCACAATTGGGTGCGTTACAATGACGGACAAGGAGGCCTGAACGTCCGGTTCACTGTCAAGGGACAGACCCTATACGCCATCATCATCGGCGAATGGCCCGGCAAGGTGGTCGTGATCAATTCCCTGGTTCCGGGCCAGTTGGCTGAGGGCCGAGTCTCCTCGGTTTCCATGCTAGGCAGCGCCACGGCGCTGAAATTTACCCAGAACGCCGACGGCTTGACCGTTGAATTGCCCGAGAACCCTCCTTGCCGCTATGCCTACACTCTCAAGATCTCGGGGCTGAAGATGAACGCGCCGACCGCGACTACTGACGGGAATCCGGACTAACTATGCGGGCGTGCACTATGTCCGGAGAGCGCAAAGCCGCGTGCTGGGTGTCCGCTCTGCGTCCGGTGACTTTCGAGGTACCGGAGGATTTTCCCACCGCCGATAAAACCTCGATTAGGCCGCCGATCACCCTCCCCAATCCTATGCCCGTTCCTTGAACCGAGTGTCGGCGTATTTGCGAATTTTATAGCATGGCCATCAACTCAGGCGTCAATTCTCGATCCCAATATGAATATCTCCCGCCGCACCGCCCTCAAACTATTCGCCGCTTCCGCGCCCATGTTCAGCGCCTCCCGGGTCCTCCGGGCAGCGGAAGTCGCCAGCCTCCCGTCGATCCCGCCGGGCCCTTTTGCCGGCACGCGCGAATCCCTCAATGCCTACCATGTTCCAGATTGGTACCGGGACGCCAAATTTGGCATGTGGGCCCACTGGGGTCCGCAATCGGCGGCCGAGTACGGCGATTGGTATGCGCGGCGGATGTATATCCAGGGCGAACCCCAGTACCAACATCACCTCGAACACTACGGTCATCCCTCCAAGATGGGGTTCAAGGACGTCATCGCGACTTGGAAGGCTGACAAGTTCGATGCCGACTACCTGATAGGCCTCTATAAAAAGGCGGGGGCGAAATATTTCGTCAGCATGGGCGTACATCACGACGGATTCGACATGTGGAATTCGAAGCACCAACCCCGCTGGAACGCCGTGGCCAGCGGTCCTCATAAGGATATCGTCGGGCTCTTTAAGGCTGCGACGGAGAAGCACGGCCTCCGATTTGGCGTCAGCGAGCACCTTTCAAACAGCTTCAGCTGGTTCGGACCCTCCCACGGCAGCGACAAGACCGGCCCCCTCGCGGGAGCGCCTTATGATGGAATCGATCCGCAATATTCAGATCTTTACCATGACTACAGCCAAATGCCGCCGGATTTCGTCGAAAAGGCGGTCAACGGGCCATCACTTGGGGGGATGGCGATGAGCCGCGTCGGGCCGGATTCGTGGCGGGACAACTATTTCCAACGAATCATGGATGTCGTCACCCGTTACGAACCCGACCTCCTTTATACCGACGGAGGAATTCCGTTCGGCGACTACGGGCTCGCCATCGTCGCGCACCATTACAACACGAGCGCGCGTCGTCATGGAGGGAAGGTCGAGGCCATCTACACGAGCAAGAGCCGGCCCGACGCGGCCGCCGGCATGTGTGTCCTTGACGTGGAGCGTGGCCTCGTGGACGGGATCTGGCCTCGGACGTGGCAGACTGACACTTGCATCGGCGGCTGGCACTACGATACCCGCGTGAAATACAAGACCCCGAAGAGAGTGATCGACATGCTGGTCGATATCGTCAGCCGCAACGGCAATCTCCAACTAAACATTCCGCTGCCAAACAGCGGCATGCCCGATCCCGCCGAGCTTAAGATCGTCGAGGAAATCACCGCCTGGATGGCGGTGAACAGCGAGGCGATCTACGCAACGCGCCCGTGGAAGATATTTGGCGAAGGTCCGGGTGCGCTGCTCCGTCCCGTGCCGGGCCAACGGTTCAATGAAAACAATCGCAAGGACTTCGCGGCTGATGAGGTGCGCTTCACCACCAAGGGCAACGCTCTCTACGCCTTCTTCATGGGCTGGCCGGACAAGGAAATCGTCATCGCGCCGCTGAAGACCACCAGCCCGAATGTGATGGGCAGGATAGAAAGCGTAGCCCTCCTCGGCCATCCCGGGCCGCTCGATTGGAAGCACGACGAGCGCGGGCTCGTCGTCCAGCTGCCACCAGAGAAGCCGTGCGATTACGGCTGCGCCCTGAAAATCGCCGGCCTTGCGACCGCCTGAGGCGTTTGTCAATCTAAGCTATGCCCCGGGCAAGAAGAGCCATTCTTAAACGGGGGCGCCTCCGCTACACTCGCCATTGTCCCCACCCATTATGCTCCGCACAGGAATCCTAAACCCCGCGTTGCTTTCGCTGCTTGCCCGGGTCCGCCACACCAACACGCTGGTGATCGCCGATCGCGGCTTTCTCTCATGGCCCGAGATGGAAACGATCGATCTCTCCTTGGTTGACGAAATCCCGACCGTCTCCCAAGTGGTCGCCGCGATTCGGCCCAATTTTGCGATCGCACGGGCCTTCCTGGCGGAGGAGTTCCGAAATCACAACTCGAAGGCCGCGGTCGAAGAACTTCTCGCGCAGCTGCGGGGCGTGCCGGTCGAGTTCAAACCCCATCTGGCGCTGAAACGCCGTGTCCCGGTGGCAATCGGCATCATCCGCACCGGCGATACCCGGCCTTACTCGAATCTCATCCTCGAATCCGGCGGCGAATGACGATCGATGCTCACCATCATTTGTGGCGGTACCGCGCCAGCGAGTACGAATGGATCGGCGATGACATGGGCGCCCTCCGCCGCGATTTTCTTCCGGCCGACTTTGCGGCCGAATTGGACGCTGCAGGCGTGACGGGCTCGGTGGCGGTGCAAGCGCGGCAAACCCTGGCGGAGACGGATGCCCTGCTCGAGTTCGCACGCGCTTTTCCCTTTATCCTGGGCGTCGTCGGCTGGGCGCCGCTTGCCGACTCCGGGGCGGCCATCGGCGAAGTGCTCGACCGCTGGGCGGGGCAACGCCGCTTGCGCGGCCTGCGACACGTCCTGCAAGCCGAACCGAACGCGTATTTCGACCACGCTGGTTTCAATCAGGCCCTGCGCGAGGTGGCGGCGCGCGGCCTCTCCTACGATCTGTTGATCCACGCGCGGCAGCTTCCGAAAGCGATCGCCTGGGTTGACCGTCATCCGTCGCTGACAATCATCCTGGATCATTTGGCCAAGCCGCTGGCCCAAGGGGCGCCCCCCGCGGAGTGGCGCTGCCGCCTTCGCGAACTGGCGCAGCGTGAGCACGTCTTTTGCAAGTTTTCCGGCCTCGTCACCGAAGTGCCCGGGTGGAACTGGACGGAAGCGCAGCTGCGGCCGTATTTCGAGGTGGCGATCGAGGCTTTTGGGCCCAAGCGCCTGATGTTTGGCTCCGATTGGCCCGTCTGCCTGCTCGGCTCCTCCTATGGCCGGTGGCATTCGTTTACGGCCGCCTGCGCGGCTCCTCTGAGCGACGCAGAACGAGAGGCCATCCTCGGCGCAACCTGCGCGAGCGCGTACGGGCTGCCTGGCAACAACTGACGCGATGCAAAGACGGCTGCTGGGACAAACCGGACTGAGCGTGTCGATCCTGTCATTCGGCGCGTCATCGCTTGGCGGCGTCTTTCGGATCACCGACGATGAGGAAAGCATCCGCACCGTTCATGCCGCCCTGGATCTGGGCATCAA
>Ga0182024_10003255_pt1 | contig 38987 bp, 39 predicted proteins | sample P32metaG_FD_120480 | JGI IMG/M metagenome (GOLD analysis project Ga0182024, IMG submission 120480) | Permafrost microbial communities from Stordalen Mire, Sweden - P3-2 metaG (Illumina Assembly) | ecosystem: Environmental > Terrestrial > Soil > Wetlands > Permafrost | place: Sweden: Stordalen...
ATGGGCAGCGGTGCTGATCGTGGCGGCGCCGTCGGAGCGTATTTCGGCCTTCGCGGTGGCTTCCTGCTGGTTGGTGGGATAGGTGGCGGTGGCCATGCCGTATCCCACGAGCATGTTGCCATCCCGCATGGAGCCGATCTTCGGATTGCGCCCGCGCCAGCCGAACCGCGCTGCACCCTGCTCATAACATTGACGCAGCGCTTTGCTGGACCAGGGCAGATCGGTGCCAGGGTCCTTCTCCGCATAATTGATGAGGCGCAGTTCGACCGGGTCGATGCCGGCCGCCGCTGCCAGCTCGTCCATCGCGACCTCCAGCGCGAAAGTCCCCGTCGCCAGGCCGGGGGCGCGCATCTGCGTCGGAGTATTGGCGTTCACTGGGACCAGCTTCTGTGAAGTGCGGAGGTTCGGACAGGCATACAGCATGCGCGTCGGCGTCGTGGCCGGCTCGGGCCACTGGTCCTTCCAAGGCGGGGCCTGGGAAGTGCAGTCATGGATGATGGCGGTCAGGCGGCCGTCTTTTTCCGCGGCCAGGGAAATCCGCTGGATCGTCCGCGAGCGGTACCCGACGCAGGTGAACATCTGCCGGCGCGACAGGACGAGCTTAACCGGCCGGCCCACCATCTTGGCGGCGATGGCTGCCATTACCTCGTGCGGCCAAGCGGAGCCTTTGCACCCGAATCCACCGCCAACAAACGGGTCGATGACGCGCACATCGTCTCGCGAAATTCCCAGCCAGGTGGCGACGATCGAGCGCGAGCCGTAGACGAATTGAGTGGCGTTGTAGAGCGTGAGTTTGTCGCCATTCCAACTTGCCAGCGTCGCCGAAAGCTCCATGGGGTTGTGGTTTTCGATCGGAGTCGTATATGTCTGTGTCAGTTGAATGGGAGCGGCAGACAGCGCGGCATCGGGGTCCCCGCGCCGGTATACCGGTTTTTCGCTGCGGCCCATTTTGGTCGGGGCGAATGCCTGGTCGATGGCATCTTCAATGCGCAGCGTCGGCGGTTGCGGGTCATAACTGATATTGATAAGCATTGCCGCGTCACGGGCGGCGGTGAAGCTGTTGGCGACGACCATGCCCAGGTATTGCCCGGCATAATGGATCTGATCGTCCTGCAGGGGCAGATATGTCTGGCCGGGCTTTCCCTCCTGGTGATCCATCGACACACGATATAATTGCGGCGCGTTCTCGTGGGTGATGATTGCAAGAACACCACTCTGGCGGCGCGCGACCGCGGCGTCGATGGATTGCACGCGCCCCCTGGCGATCGTGCTTTGAAAGGCGACGGCATACGCGAGATTGGTGGAGGGGAAATCCGCCGCATAGCGCGCCTGGCCGGTGACTTTGGCCCGGCCGTCCACGCGATCGATCGGCGTCCCGACGACTTTCGCAACTTGGCCAGCCTGCTCGGCGGGTGCGGTGGTGGGCATGTTCGTGAGTTCCCTATGAGATGGCGGCGGCGTCGGTAAGAGCCTTGATCATCGTGCGCTTCGCCAACTCGATTTTGAATGCGTTGTATTTCCGCGGCACGGCGCCCTGCAGGGCTTCGTCTGCGGCGGCTTTGAAGGAATCCTGGCCGATTTGCAAGCCTGCCAATTTCGTCTCCGCCGCCGTCGCCCGCCAAGGTTTTGTCGCCACGCCTCCCATCGCGATCCGTGCCTGTTTGATGGTCTGGCCGTCCAGCTCCAGAACAACGGCGGCCGAAGCCAGCGCGAATTCATACGAAGCGCGATCGCGCACCTTCACATACGTCGATCGTTTCGCCCACGGCATCGCGGGCAACTGGACGTAGGTAATCAGCTCGCCGGGCTTCAGGACATTGAGGCGGGACGGATCGTCGCCGTAAGGAACGTAAAACTCGTTGATCGAAACATCGCGCTCGCCGGAGGAGCCGACGATGTGAATCACCGCGTCCAGCGCCGCCAGGGCGACGCACATATCGGAAGGATGGGTTGCGATGCATTTGTCGCTGGTGCCCAGCACGGCATGAATGCGGTTAAAACCGTCGATCGCCGAGCAGCCCGAACCCGGCTCGCGCATGTTGCACGGGCTGGACGTGTCGCGGAAATAATAGCAGCGCGTGTGCTGCAGCAGGTTGCCGCCCGTGCTGGCCATATTGCGAAGCTGCGGCGAAGCGCCGGAAAGAATGGCCTGTGAGAGCACGGGATATCCGGTGCGGATCGAGTCGTTCCACGCCAGCTCGGTGTTTCGGATCAGCGCGCCGATGCGAATACCGCCGTCCGATTGCGATTCAATTTTGTCCAGCGGCAGGTGATTGATGTCGATCAGTTGCCGCGGTGTCCGCACGTTGAGCTTCATCTCATCGATCAGGTTCGTGCCACCGGCCAGAAAAGCGATCTGCGGATCAGTCGCGGCCAGCTGAACAGCCTGTTCGGGTTGTGCGGCGGTGGTGTAGCTGAACGGATGCATGCAAACTCCGATAAGCGCGCTTCAGGTTTTATTCATTACCTGGCGAAGAGCACTAACGATGTTGGGATAAGCGCCGCAACGACAGATGTTGCCGGACATCTGCTCGCGGATGTCATCATCGCTGTGCGCTTGTGCTTCATTGAGCAATCCGATCGCCGAGCAGATTTGTCCAGGCGTGCAATAACCGCATTGAAAAGCATCGTGCTGGATAAATGCCGCCTGTATCGGATGTAATTGATCGCCCTGAGCGACGCCTTCGATGGTTGTAATTGCCGGGCCTTGCGCCGCGATCGCCAGCGTGAGGCAGGAATTCACGCGGCGGCCGTCGATCAGGACGGTGCAGGCGCCGCATTGTCCGTGATCGCACCCCTTCTTGGTGCCCGTCAAACCCAGATCGTCGCGCAGCGCATCCAGGAGAGTGACGCGCGGATCCAACTGCAACGCATGCGATTCACCATTGACGTTCAGGGTGACGGCGACCGCGTTCGGATCGGCCTCCCATTTGGGTGGGCGAGGCTGGGTGGACGTTTCCTGCGTCGAGCTTCCGCAGCCGCCGATCCAGGGGGAGACAGCGATTCCCGCACCCGCGACCAGCACGGCTCGGCGCGAAACACCGGCGGGCGAGGGAGGCGCTGCCACGGTCGAGGACTGCTTATCCTGCATGCCGTTCCCTTCTTCGATGCCATATTCTGCCGGCGATGATCCAAATTGACTACGCATAATCTGGCGTAATGACCCCCCAGAGCGGTCGGTCAGAATAGCGTCACAGTTGGACCGATTGACTGGATTAATCTTCGTAACGATATCGCACAGCATTCCATGGGTTCGATTTCAGTTCCGGAAGGCGACTTCCCGGATAAATCATTCCCATCGAACTATCACAGGCACTTAGTTTGCAGCCCGCCCCAACAACTCTCTCAAAGGACAAAAATGAACCAGCGATCCATCCTAATCGTGGCGGCCACTGTCGTCATCGTCGCCTCGGCGAGCATCTATATGCACAACGCCGTGCGAGCGGACGACAATAATGCCAATATGGCCAACTCCCCCGATCAGCAGAAGATGGAGCGCGAGTTCTTCAGCGATGCGGCCAGCGGCAATACGCTGGAGATTCGTGCTGCCAAGCTCGCTCAAGAGCGCTCCAACGACGCGCAGGTGAAGCAGGCTGCCCAAATGATGGAGCAGGATCACACCCAGGCCAATCAGCTGATCAAGCAGTTGTGCGATCAGGCCCACATCGACGTGTCGGTGGATAAGCTCAACGCCGTCGACCAGGCCGAACTGGACCAATTGGAGAAAAAACAGGGAGAGATGTTCACCCACTGTTTTGTGTTTCAGCAGGTCGGTTGCCACGCCAAGGACGAGTTAATGCTGTCCTACCACGCCAACCATGGCCAGAGCGAAGCCTGTCGTCAGTATGCCAGCCAGGTGCTTCCCAAAGTTCAGATGCATTTGCGTGCGCTTGAGGAGATTGCCCGGCCAATGGCGGGCCTCACCGCCCAGGCGCAGAATTCCGCGGACCAGATGCCGCCACAGGCGCATTGAGCGATGGCGATCTCGTTATTTGTCCGAATGCGGGATCAGGCTCTGCACCATCCCCTTGATCGCCTGCTTGACGATCCCCGCTTCGTTGGGGTCGCCGCGGATGATTGTCTCCATGAAATTCTTCGCCTGCTCGAAGGTGATGTGCGGCGGCAGCGTCGGCGTGTCGGGGTCGGAAATCGCCTCCAACACCACCGGCCGATCGCTCGATAGCGCGCGGTCCCACGCATCGGCGAGCTGCTCGGGCTTCTCCACGCGAATTCCCAGCAGGCCGATCGAGTTGGCGAAGGCCGCGTAAGGGAAATCCGGCAGCTCCTGACTGGCCAGGAAACGGATATCGCCCGTCATGATGCGCTGTTCCCACGTGACCATGTTCAGATCGCGGTTGTTCAGAACCAGCGTGATCCAGCGCGGGTCGGACCATTCCTTCCAATATTTGGCGACCGTGATGCAGGCGTTGAGGCCGTTCATCTGCATGGCCCCGTCACCGGTGACAGCGATGCAGACGCGATCGGGAAAACAGAACTTGGCGCCGACGGCGTAGGGAACCGCTGCGCCCATCGATGCGAGATTGCCGCTGCCGCTGGCCATCATGCCGCGGCGGATTTTCAAGTCGCGGGCATACCAGTTCGCCGTCGTCCCGCTATCGGCCGACAGGATGCAGCGATCGGGGAGCCTGGGGCTCAATTCCCAGAAGACGCGCTCGGGGTTGAGCAAGCCGTTGTTACCGTCGGTGTGGGCGCGCCCCTCGACCACTTTCCACCAGTCTTTCACGTTCGCAATAACCTTCTCCTGCCAGGAAAGGTCGGTCTTGCGCTTTAATAACGGAACCAGCGCCGCCAGCGTCTGCTTGGAATCGCCTTTGAGGTTTACGTCCATGGGATATCGCAGGCTGAGCAGCCGGCCGTCGATATCGATCTGCACGCCCTTCGCCTGTCCCGCCTTGGGATAGAACTCGGCATACGGAAAGCTGCTGCCCACCACCAGAAGCACGTCGCATTCCCGCATCAGGTCCCAGCTTGGCTTGCTGCCCAGCAACCCGATATGGCCCGCGCAGAAGGGCACTTCTTCGGCGATCACGGCCTTGCCCAGCCAGCTCTTGGAGACGCCAGCCCCCAGCAATTTGGCAACTTGCAGAACCTCGTCCTGGGCGCCCAGCGCGCCGGCGCCGACGAGCATGGCGATCTTCTTTCCTTCGTTCAGAATCTTCGCCGCTGCCCGCAAATCCGATTCGTGCGGGATCATGAATGGAACCGGTGATCCGACGCCGCTGAGCGCATGATCGTGCCGCTGCGGGGGGTGGGGCACGGCCGCTTCCTCCTGGATATCCTTCGGAATAATGATGCAGGTCACCGACTTCTGGTCCATCGCGATTCGAAACGCACGATCCACGCAATGCCGCACCGCCGCCGGGCTGCCCACCGTCACGCAATATTCGCTGGCCACGTCCTTGAACAACGTCTGCAGATCGACTTCCTGCTGATACTGGCTGCCGATCGCCGTGGTTGCCGATTGTCCGACGATGGCGACGACCGGCTGATGGTCCATCTTCGCGTCGTACAAACCGTTGAGCAGATGGATGGCGCCCGGCCCGCTGGTGGCCATGCAGACGCCCGCGCCGCCGGTGAATTTGGCGTGGGCACACGCCATGAACGCCGCCAGCTCCTCGTGCCGCGCCTGGATAAAGCGCGGCTTGTCGCCGTTCTTGCGTTGCCCGGCCAGGATGCCGTTGATCCCATCGCCTGGATAGGCATAAATCCGTTCGACTCCCCACTCCTGCATACGCTGCATGATGTATTGACCAACTGTGACTGCCATGGTGGGTACTCCTTCCTTGCCTGCGAAACTCTTTGCGATCAAGATCGATTAGCGGCAGGGATCGCAGTGAAAGTTACTTGGCCTTACGGATCAACCCGTACGTGCTCATATGCCGGCCCCATCCAGGGCACGATCGTGCAATCGCCCGCGGCGGATTTTGATCCTGCGTCACTCGCTGACCCCGTTTGTTCGTTGGCGGGTCTTACACTGACAAAGCGCGGTAGTTTTTACAGCGCTAAAAATGCTGTCGGACAACGCGGTTTTTTTGTCCCGGGCAGATTGTCGCTAATGCTGATGGCTAAAGAGATAGCGGATATCATGCAGCGTTATGCACGTGGACGTCATCATCGTGGGCGCCGGCGCTGCCGGGCTCGCCGCCGCGCGCGTGTTGGCGGACGCCGGGCGCTCAGTTCTGATTGTCGAAGCCCGGGATCGAATCGGCGGACGCATTTTTACGCTCGCGGATCCGAAATTGAACATGCCAATTGAACTGGGCGCGGAATTTATTCATGGCTGCCCCCCGGCGACGTGGAAGCTCGTCCGCGAAGCTGGGCTGACTGCCCTCGATTTGCCCTTCGAGCACAAGCGCTATCAGCATGGCCGGCTCGTGGATTTACCGGACATCGATTCGGAGCTGGCGAAGGTCATGGGCGGGCTGGCGCATCTGGGTCGTCATGACAAAAGCTTCGCCCAATATCTCCGCGACCACGCCACCAAGGCATCCGCGGACGCGCGGCGCTTCGCCATCAGCTTTGTCGAGGGTTTTGACGCCGCCGATCCACAGCGCATCAGCGTCCAATCCCTGGCCAGCGAACAGGCGGGCATCGGGGACGTGGAAAACGAGACGCAGTTTCGCCTGCTCCTTGGATACGGCGCGCTGATCGCCTACCTGCGCCGCCAGCTCGATCCCAAGCGCGTGAAGATTCGACTCGCGTATTCGGTGTCGGAGATTCTTTGGGACAAATCGAAGGTCGAGATTCGATCCACCGGCCGGCGCGAGGTGATGCGCGGCCGGCGGGCGCTGATCACGTTGCCGCTGGGCGTGCTGCAAATTCCTCCGGAAGTGGCGGGGGCCGTCCGTTTCAAGCCAGATATCGCGTCGTGGCGCGGGACAGCGATGCAACTGGCGTCCGGGCCTGTCGTCAAGGCGATCATCCGGTTTCGTGAAGCGTTCTGGGAAGACGAAAAAACGTTGCGCGATGCCGCGTTCCTGCACGATCCGGGCGCGCCGTTTCCAACGTGGTGGACGATGCGCCCGCTGCGCGTTCCCGTCCTGACGGCCTGGGCGGGCGGCCCTAAGGCTCAGGCATTGGCCGGATTATCAAAAAAAGAGTTGCGGCGCATCGCCGTCGACGCGCTGGCGAAATTGGTGAAGCATCGACCGCGCCGACTCGACGGATTGATCGAGCAATTCCACTATCACGACTGGGGATCCGATCCTTTTTCCAGAGGCGCATACAGCTACATCACCGTCGGCGGAATGAACGCGCGCGCGAAGCTGGCCAAGCCGATCGAGAACACGCTTTTCTTTGCCGGCGAAGCCCTCGATACCTCGGGGCAGGCCAGCACGGTGGGCGGCGCGTTGGCCAGCGGCCAGGCGGCCGCGCTCGAATTACTGCGGACTTGGCGCCTTTAGGTACAGATTTTCCTAGACTGCGGCCTTCACGCCCTTAACCACCGACCCCGCCGCTTTTTTCGCCAGCCTCAGATCGGTCACGAAAGATTTATATTCACGTTCGCGCGACTCGTGATCCGGCATCCGCAGGATGGCCGAGGGATGCGCCGTCGCCACGGTGCGCGACAACCAGCGGGGATCCTGAAGGACGCGCCCGCGCGATTCGCCCAGGCGAAATTGCCTTCCGAAAACGGCCTGCCCCGCCGTCACCCCCATGCAGACGATGACGGATGGCTTCACCAGCGAAATTTCGCGCTCCAGCCAGGGATAGCAGGCGTGAATCTCTCGCGCTCCCGGCTTGGCGTGCAATCGCCGCTTGCCGCGTGGGGCCGGCGTCCATTTGAAATGTTTCACCGCATTCGTGACGAACAGCGAAGCGCGATCCAGCCCGATCTCTTCCAGCGCCCGGTCGAGAATCTTCCCGGCCGGGCCGACGAACGGATGGCCCTGCAGATCTTCCTGATCCCCCGGCTGCTCCCCGATCAACATGATCCGCGCGTGCGAGCTTCCCTCGCCGAACACGGCCAGCGTGGCATTTTTATAAAGCTCGCATCCCCGGCAACCTTGGATTGCGCGGCGATGCTGCGCGATGCTGGGATGAGGCCCGGCAGGTTGATATGGCCGGGCGTCCCGAGACGTGCCGCTGGTTGGTCCCAATTCGGCTTTCATGGGTCGCCCATCGCGTTGGGCAGTTCACTCAGCCGCGGCACTCAACTGCGCGAGCGAGATGACGTCTTTCGGCCACCTTTTCGGCCGCCCTTGCGGGAGGAGGCGCGGTTTTCCTTTTTTCCGCGACCCGACCCGCTGCGCTTGCCGCCGCCGGTTTCCTTATTCACTGTCGCCCAGGCGCGGCGCTCCGCCTCTTTCCTGGACGTCCCGCGCTTCTCATATCCCTCTTCGATGTGCTGCGCCTGGCGCTTCTGCTTGTTGGAGTAAGACGACTTATCACCTCGTGGCATGATAGACCTCCTCAGGTCTGAAGTTGAACATCGATCTATTTGCGGGAATCAACCAGCCGTTGTCTTTCCCATCTCTTCCAGCACGATGCCGGTGGCGAAACTTGAATCCGCCTCGCTGGCCAGGAACACATACGCCGGCGCGATCTCCTCCGGCTGAGCGGCTTGGACACCATGACGCGCGCCATCTTAAATGCAGCCAACATTTGCGCGAGCGCCGAAAAAATATCCGCAGGAAAATCCCGCGCACCAGTTCGTGCGATGACAGACTCGCCAAGCAGCCGCTACAGTGCGATCGATGAAAAGTCCTGACGGCGCGAGCCGATCGAGTTGGTACACCGGCGTCAAGATCCCGCGCTATCCCGCAGCGCGCAGATCGAGCCGCGCGGATGTGTGCGTCGTGGGCGCGGGGATCGCCGGGCTCACCACCGCGTACCTGCTTCTGCGCGAAAAATTATCCGTCATCGTCCTGGACGAGGGACCAATCGGTAGCGGCCAGACCGGCAGAACTAGCGCTCATCTGGCCAGCGCGCTCGATGACCGCTTTGTCCATATCGAGAAAATGCACGGGAAAGATGCTTCCCGCCTGGCTTATCAAAGCCACGCGGCCGCCATCGACACCATTGAGCAGATCGCGCGCCAGGAGAAGATCAAATGCGATTTCGCGAGGGTGGATGGATTTCTCAGCCTGGGGCCGTCCGATTCTTCCGACTTCCTGGATCGTGAATTCGCCGCCGCCAAGCGAGCGGGGTTTGCTGATGTCGAGAAACTCGATCGTGGCGGATTCGACGATGGGCGATGTATTCGCTTCGGTAACCAGGCGCAGTTCCAGCCCATGCAATATCTGGTCGGCCTGGCCGGCGCAATTCAGCGAATGGGTGGGCGCATCCACACGGGCCGGCGCGTGCGCGACGTGCAGGGGTCGGATCCAAAGACCGGCAAGGCCGGACAGGCCACGCTGGCGGGGGGCGTCATCATCTCCGCCAACCACATCGTCGTCGCCACCAACACGCCTTCGCCCATCAACGACTGGTTCGGCATCTACACCAAGCAATCATCCTATCGCAGCTACGTGATCGGCGGGCTCGTCCCCAGCGGCGCGGTCCCGCAAGCGCTCTATTGGGACACCGAAGATCCATATCACTACGTCCGCGTGCAACCACTGGACGGCGGCAACGATCTGCTGCTGGTCGGCGGAGAGGACCACAAAACCGGCCAACTCCCCGAGGGCGCGGCGCCGCTGCTCAAGCTGGAAACCTGGGCGCGGCAGAAATACCCGATGATGGGCCGCATCCGTTATCGATGGTCGGGACAAGTGCAGGAACCTGCCGATGGACTGGCCTTCATCGGCAGGGCACTGACCGGCAAGCAGGAAGTGTTCGTGGTCACCGGCGACAGCGGCATGGGCCTCACTCACGGAACGATGGCGGGAATTCTCATTACCGATCTGATCCAGAAGCGCCTCAACCCATGGGAGGAACTGTACGACCCCTCGCGAAAGATATTTAACAGAGAGTTCATCAAGGAAAATGCCAATACCCTGGCCCAGTACAAGGACCTGTTGACCGGTGGGGCGGTCAGTTCCGTGCGCGAGATTCCCAAGGGACACGGCGCGGTCATGCGCGATGGATTAAGCAAGCTCGCCGTCTACCGCGACGCCAACGGCAAAATTCATCGCCATTCCGCCGTCTGCACGCATCTGCAATGCATCGTGCAATGGAACCCGCTGGAACAGACCTGGGATTGCCCCTGCCACGGCAGCCGGTTCGACCCATTGGGCAAAGTGATCATGGGCCCGGCGATCGACGATTTGCGGGGGGCATGAAGCCGGAGGATGTCTCGGCCTGGTGTGCGCGCGGTATCATTATCCTGATATCGCGACCATGCTTGATCAAGCAGTACAACACCATCGCGCCGGCCGCCTGTCCGAAGCGGAGGTGCTTTATCGGAAAGTTCTGTCCGAGCGGCCGAATGATCCCGACGCCCTTCATCTCCTGGGTCTGATCGCCTTCCAAACTGATCGTCACCCGCTTGCGGTGGATTTAATCACCCGCGCCATCAGCGCACAACCGTCCAATGCAGAATCTCATCATCATCTCGGTTTGGCCCTGCGTGCTTTGCGCAGGAACCAGGAGGGGATTTCGGCTTTCGTCTCCGCGTTGCGGCTTAAGCCCGACTACGCACAGGCCCACAATGATCTGGGCGCCGCTCTGAAGGACCAGGGCCGGCTCGAAGACGCCATCCGTGCCTATCGCGATGCGCTGCGCTGTGATCCCAAACTTCCCGAGGCTCATTTCAACCTGGGCCTGGCGATGCAACAGCTTGGCGATCACGCGCAGGCCATGAGTTGTTTTCGCAACGCGTTATCGCTGAGGCCGGCTTTCGCCGACGCGTACAATAGTGTTGGAAATCTGTTTTTCGAACGGCAGAAAATAGACGCCGCCGCCGATGCCTATGCCCAGGCTGTCCGGGCTAACCCCCGGCACGCAGAGGCTCATTCCAATCTGGGCGTGATTCATCAAATGCGCGGGGACATGACGGCCGCGGCAGAGGCATACCACCGCGCCATTGAATTACAGCCGTCCTATGCCCCTGCCCACAACAACCTGGGACTGCTGCGAAAGACCGAGGGAAAACTCGATGAGGCGATCGCCGCGTATCGCCAATCCCTCGCACTGCAGCCTGAATATCCCGCCGCACTAAAAAACTTGGCGCTTGTCCTGCAAATGAAAGGCGATCCTGATCAGTCTATGAAATGTTATCGCCAGGCCATCGCGATGGCCCCGAATGATCCAACGGGCTACGACGGCATGGGCAACGTGCTTCGTACGTGCGGCCGATTGGACGAAGCGCTGGCGTGTTTTGATCGAGCCATAAGTCTGCAGCCTTCCAATGCCATCTGGCACAGCCAAAGACTTTTCACGCTGCTGTTTCATCCGCGCGTCGACGATGCCGAACTGCTGCGAGAAAGCCGCCACTGGAATGATCTCCATGCCCAGCCGCTTAGGCATTTGATATATCCGCATACCAACGACAAAGTCCCCGACCGCCGCATGGTGATCCTGGCGGATCCGGGCGAATATCTTCAAGGCATGCTGGCAGTATTGGTCAAGGAAGGCGTCGATCCGCGCCGCGTGGAATTCGTGCCGCGCCGCGAACGACGTGAATACTTACAGTTATACAATCGGCTGGATATTATCCTGGACACGTTTCCGTACAATGGGCATACCACCACCTTGGACGCGCTCTGGATGGGTGTACCTGTCGTCACGCGCGTGGGCCAACGGGTGGTCAGCCGCGCTGGCTTGTGCCTGCTGTCGAATCTGGGTTTGGGAGAAATGGCGGCACATGGATCGGAGGAGTTCGTCACGATCGCCGCGGCGCTCGCCGCAGATCTGCCGCGGCTTGCGTCGTTGCGAGCAACACTCCGCGATCGGATCGCCGGGTCGCCGCTGATGGATGGCGCGCGATTTGCCCGAAACGTCGAAACGGCATATCGCCAGATGTGGCGCACCTGGTGTGGAACTTCTGGCTCTTGAATTGTGCGCAGACCTGTTGGGGTCGCTTCAAACAGAGGACAAATCATCGGCAACAATGTTAAGTTGTGGAATTAGAACTGAAATCCAGCAAGAGAGCTGATCACGCTTCTTTTGTCGATCTTGTCCGCCGCCGACTCAGCATCGCTAGCCCGCCCAGTCCCAGCATCCCAATGCCTACCGGCTCCGGCACCGCGACGATGTTGATCGCCTCCGCCACCCCGCCCGGATCGGTCAGGGTCAACGTGTAGGTGCCGCCGCTCAGCGTGACTGTGTCGGTGGTGCTGTTCACATTGGTAAATCCCGCATCCGTGGCGGAAAACGCGAAGCCGCCTGTGGTTTCACCGGTGATCGCCCCGTTGGTGGTCGCAAACAGATTATAAGTCCCCGGCGTCAGGGTAGTGGTGCCAGCAACCAGCGACAGGAAGATGGTGTTGGAACCCTCCACGTCTATGTTGCCTTGGTTGACTACAACCTCGTCGAGCGCGGGCGAACTTGGTCCGAGGTCCATTTTGATGGTCCCGCCATCCAGCGCCAGGGCCGTGCCGGTGAAACTGGCACCCTGGTTGACTGAAAAGTTCCCCACGGTTCCATCCGCCAGGCTGAGAGTTCCGCCGCTCTGGAGCGTGACAGTTGCTCCGCCGGTCGCGCTGTTGGTATTGCCCGCGATGACGCCGGCGCTGGCCAGCATCGTGGCGCTGTTGGAGATGGTGATGGCGGTATCGCCCAGGATGGTCGCGGGCGTCAGAATTACTGTTCCGGCGTTCACATTTGTGGGGCCCGACCAGCCGTTATTTCCGGCGATCGTCAGGGTATTGCCGACTGTCGCCATGGTCACGCCTGTGGGCACGTTTGTCGTGGTGAAGATTCCCGCCACATTTTCCAGCGTCCCGCCCGTGGTGGTGAAGGTCACCGTTCCGGCCATCCCGGAGGTGCCAATGTTGCCCCCCATCATATTGAGCGTACCGCCATCGAGATTCACACTTCCAAGGCCAGCGGCGGATGTGGTCAGGTTGCCTTGTATATTCGCTGTTCCATTGGTCAGGATGTTGATCGTTCCATGTCCCACCGACCCGGCAGCCGCGCCGCTGGCCTGACCAATATTCATCGTCGCCACGCTCGTCGCCGCGGTGTTAACGTTGAGCGTTGCGGAATTGCTGCTTCCTCCCACGTTGATCGTGCCGTTTGCATCGCCGACGCTGCTGCCGCCCGACACCTTGCCCAACGCGGTGATCGTCGTCATGCTCACGGTTCCATCGTCAAAGGAAAGCGATCCCGTGATAGTGTTTGTCTGTCCTGCAACGCCGCTGACCACGCGGTCGCCGATTGTCGCGGCACCGAAGGTCAGCGTCACCAGGTGCCCGTCGAGCGAGACCGCGCCGGTGACGTTTTGCCCGCCGTTTCCATTCGACACGCCGCCCACCCCGATGGTCAGCGTCGGTCCGTTGGTGCTGCCGCCTACGCCCGCGACGGTCAACGTTCCGGTGTTGGTGGAAAAGTTCAAGGTTCCACTGGCTCGGTCGCCCGCGCTACTGAGACCCCCGCCGACAGAGAAAAAAGTGGCGTCGATTGTGTTGGTGCCCGTCCCCAAAGACAGCGAGCTGTTACCTTGGAAGCCGTTGGTCAATCCACCGGCATTGCCGTCGCTGTCACCGACGGCGAATGCGTTGGCGTTGATCGTGCTGTTCGTCGCCAAAGTTATGGCGCCGGAATTGTAAAGCCCAATACCGGCGGCGAAGGTGCCCCCGCTATTGTTGTAGGAAAAATTCGTCAATCCGCTCATGTTCAACGTCGCGGAAACATTCGAAGTAGTACCCGGCGAAGGGATACTCGCGGTCGGACCACTGCCAACTTCAAAATTTCCCGCAGTAGCCGAAACACCGGTCGTCCCCGTTCCACTGATGGTCAAGGAACCAGTCAATGTGCCGGTCAATGTTGTTATGCCCGGCGTGGTTCCTTCCACTGGCCCAACCGTCACCGCACCGCCGATGCTCATGTTCGTGCTGCCCAGATTAATCGTCGGCGCACCGCCGTTCACTGAGAGCCCGCCGGTTCCGATGGCCAGTGTGTTGGCGCCTGTGTTAATCGTGTAATTTCCCGCGTTGGTAGGATCGAAAACAATTCCAGTCGCGGTGATATTTGTTGCCAGATTCACCGTCCCGGCAGTGCCGCTCAGGCCGTTGGTGATTGTGTACGCATTACCAAACTGCGCGGTGTCCCCGTTATTCCACGCCACATCCGACCCGCCGGTCGTCGGCGGTGTGGCGTTGTACCAATCGCTGCTGGAGGTGTCCCAGGTTCCCGATCCGTCAGCCGGCACGCCAGTGCCCGGCCCTGTGTTGGCAGGATCCCACACCAGCGTCTGCGCCGCGACCTTGGATGCCGGAAGCAACAGCGCCATCACCGGCCCCGCGGCCAAGGCCAGCGATCCGCTTCGCCGCACATGCTTCGAACGACTCGATCGTACTATCTTTGGACGCATTAACCCCTCCAACCGTATTTGTCTCTGCCACACTACTACAATAAGAAATGGCGCCGTGATAAACCCCGGCGCCTTTTCAAAATCTCCGTTTTCTAAATCCAATCCGTCAGACTAACCACAGGGTCATTCCTGGCAATGTTTGCCTCGACGGCGACCAAGCAAGCCCAGCCCGGCCAGGCCAATTAGTCCGAGACTGGCCGGCTCCGGGACGGCCGAGATGTTAATCGCCTCGGCCACACCCCCGGGATCGGTCAGTGTCAGCGTGTACGTCCCGCCGGTCAGTGTTACTGTGTCGGTGGTGCTGTTCACATTGGTGAATCCCGGATCCGTGGCGGAGAACGCGAAGCCGCCCGTGGTCTCGCCGGTGATCGATCCATTCGTCGCGGTGAACAGATTGTAAGTACCCGGCGTCAACGATGTCGTTCCGGAGACCAGCGACAGGAAGATCGAGTTGGAGTTTTCCACGTCGATGTTGCCCTGGCTGACCGTGACACTGTCGAGCGCGGGGGAACTGGAACCCAGGTCCAGACTGATGGTCCCTCCGTCCAGCGCCAGCGCAGTGCCCGTGAAGCCGGAACCCTGATTAAGTGTGAACGTGCCAACATTGTTGTCCACGAGGCTCAGATTGCCGCCGCTGCTCAGCGTCAGCGTTGCCCCGGTCGTGCCGGCGTTTCCTGTCGTACCGGCACTGGTGCCGGATTGAGCAACCAGGGTGGCGCTGCTGTTAATGGTGATGGCGGTATTACCCAGCGCCGCGTTGGTGTAAACATTCGGACTTCCGGCGCCACCTGTACCAGTGGTGGGAACTGACAAGCTGCTGAGCAGCGTGACCGTTCCGGCGCTGGTCACTGAAGTGGCGCCGGTCCAGGCGTTGGTGCCGCCAATGTTCAGCGTGCCCGCATTAGTCACGCCGCCGGTGCTGTCGATCGTTCCGATGTTGGCCAAGGTCCCGGACGGATTTGTAAATGTAAATACGTTTGACGTCGCCGCGGCCTGGCCAATGTTATTTCCTTGCATGTTCAGCGTGCCGCCCGCGACAGTCACAGTCGCGCTGGCACTATTGGTCGTGGCCGCGGTAACACTGCTGATCAGACTCCCGTTGATATTCGCAACGCCGTTGAAGAGCACGCTAAAGTGACTTGTGGCGAAGGAATTAGTTCCGGAGGACGCGTTGGCGAGATTCTGGCTGGCCGCCGCGTTGCCCACGTTCACGTTAAATACGGAGACATTGCTGCCTCCCGCCGCGGCATCGCCTACGGTCATTGTCGCGGATGCGGTGCCTTGGGTGGACGTGCTCCCCTGCTCGTGCGCGAGAGTCAGCGTCGTCGCGTTGACAGTACCGGTGTCGAACGAAAACGAGCCGGCAGCCGATGCCGTTCCGCTGTTGGACCGGTTGCCGATGTTCATGGTTGCGAACGTCGCGGTAACAGTATGCCCGATTAAATTCACCGTTCCCGAACAACTGCCGCTTCCGCTGCCGCCCATACCGATGTCGATATTGGCGCCCCCGGTCCCCGCCTCGTTGTTGAGCGTCAGTGTGCCCGTGTTGGTCAAGAAGTTGAGCAGGCCAGTATCTTTCACGTCGCCGACGGTAATCAGATTCGCGTCAATGACGTTGCTGCCCGCGCCCAGCGAGAGGGTGGAAGTGCCGCTGCCGGCATTGCCGCTGGCGCTACCATCGGTGCTGTCGCCGACCCGGACCGTCGCCGCCGTAATCGAGTTGCTATTGGCCAGCAGCGCCGTTCCCTGTCCGTGCGATCCGTTTCCGACGTCAAATTCACCGGTTCCACTGGCCCCGCCCGAAAAGACAAAGTTGGAAAGCCCGCTCATATCCAGCGTCGCGAGGGTTTGCGACGCCGAGGCGGCGGGGTTGGCCGCGTCAGTTTCGCCCGTTCCCACCTGAAAGCTGGGGTTGGAGCTGTTGGTCACGCTCAGAGTACCAGAACCGCTGATGGCCAGGTTCGTATGCGTGATGGCCGTGCCAAGCTTGGGATTCAATGTCACGACAAACGACCCGTTGTCCTGCAGTATCTGCCCGCCCGCGATGGTCATCGCGTTGGTGCTTCCGGTCCCGGTCGCATTGGTATTGACGGTCACCGAGCCCACCGTCGCCCCAACGCTCAGGCTTAGCGTGGAAACATTGGTCAGCGGAGTGGTTCCGCCCGGCGCCGCGCCCGGTGTGCCGAAAACCAAACCATTGGTCGCCGCCCCCAGCGTCCCGCCGGCATTAAGATTCAGCGTGCCGCTGTTGAGAACTGTATTGGCTGTATAGATATTGGCCCCGGAGAGATTCAACGTCCCCGGACCAATCAGAGTCAGCCCCACGCTTCCGGTGATCGGCGCGCTGATCGTCGGTCCGTTGGCGGCGGTGGCGACATTAATTGCGCCCGCGCCCGACAGTGTCAACGCATCCGTGCTGCTGGCCGCGATGGTATAGCTGCCGCTGCTCACCGCGGCGAAGGTGATCCCGCTCGCCGTAACTGTGCCGGAGGTATCGTCGATGGTGATGGTCCCGGGAGTGCCGCCGGAACCGATCGTGGCGGTGTCGGTATTGATCCATCCAACGTCAGATGTGCCGTTAGACCACTTGGCGCTAGTGGTATCCCAGTTGCCACCGCCGTCGGTCGGCGCGGTGGGATTCGCGCCACTGGCGTCCCAGGTCAACTGTGCCGCCGCCGGCGAAGTCCACAACGCCGCGGCCACGGGGCTGGCGGCGAAGGCCAGGAATGCCGATCGACGTAGCTTCTTCGACTGACTAAGACGTGCATTTCCACCGAGCATAAACACCCTCCGAAAGGTTGTTGTTCTACAGAAATTTCAAAAGCCCGATCACAGCCTCGATCTTTCCTTATTTTTCCTGCCGCACCGCGGCGGTTGATTCTCGAACTATCAGCGTTTGCGCCATCACGATCTTGCGCGGCAACGTGGACTGCTGATTCTCCAACTGGTCCACCAGAAGCAGGGCGGCCTCGCGGCCCATCTCCTCCGCCGCCATCCGCGTCGCCGTCAGCGCGGGCGAAAAATATTGCGCCGCATCGGCATCGTCGAAGCTGGCGATGCTCAGATCCGCCGGCACCCGTATTCCCTGTTTTGTACAACCGTGCAGCAATCGCATCGCCACCGAGAACGTCGCACAGATTACCGCCGTCACCGCCGTCGCCGCTGCCCGGGATGAATCCCATCCCTCCAGCAATTCTTTTGGCGATGAAATGATCCGGCACGATCCACCGGCGGCCACCACGGACATCTCGACCTGCTCGCGGCGATCGACCAGCGCTCCCGACCCCGGCGCTGCGGCGTCCTGGCAAAACGCGATGTTCCGATGCCCCAGCTCCAGCAGATGCCCCACCAGCAGCCGCGCCGCGCCCGCCTCATCGGCCAGGATGCGCGACGCCGCGATATCAGAGCCGGCGTTCAGCAGCACCGTCCGGGGCCCCAGCTTCGCCAGCAGTTTCTCGACGATGTCATCTTGCGGACAGCTCACCAGCCACGCGCCCAGCTTCGGCTCATCCAGAAGCGTCTCCCAGTCGAATCCCTCTAGCAGGGGGATATCAACCGCGCGATACCCGCGCGCAAGCAGCGCGGCATTAATTGAATTGGTCATGCGGGCCGACACGTCGCTGGGCAAATAACACCCCGGATTCGCCAGCAGTCCCACCAGCCGCACGCGCGCCATCGACGAGCGACCGCCGGAGTTGGCGCGATATCCAAGCTGATCAGCCACTTCGGTAATCCGCTGACGAAGCGGACCGCTCAGCCCGTAGCGGCCGGTAGGGTCCAGGGCCTTGCTGACCGTCGCCTTGGCCACGCCGCTCAGGCGCGCCACGTCTGAGATCGTGGGACGCGCGCCTTTGAATTTCTCACCGACAAAATTGCTCATCGAGCGGTTTCCTTTGACACGCGTTTCTCAATTCAGCCCGAACCCCATATTTAACGTTAAATGGTGAGACGCTTAGCGATCGATATGGCTCCTCCTGCGTCCGAGAAACGGTTTCCGCGCCCATTACGCTACCGCCTTTCGAATATAAATCAACATAAATGCAGAAAACACGCCATTATTGAGAGTTTGGCGTAAAATAACGTATGACTATTCGTGGACGACATTCAGGAAACTATTCATATCATTCACGAAAAATTCGTCTGGATTATTCGTTGACATTTTCCCATAGCGTGTTAATTTTGGTGAATAACCATGTCTGTTCAGAAAGTCGCGGAAATTGCCGGCATCCCTTATTCGACCACTTGGCGGGTGATCAACGACGTCCCCGGTGTCTCCCCCGAAGCCGCCGCGGCCGTCCGCCGGGCCGTGCAGCAGGTTGGATATCGCCGACCATCACGCCGCAACGGGATGGGACTGGCCCATTCGCTCCGCCAGCGACGGCGGAATATCGCGCTGTTTCACCTGCGCGACAGCACGGCGCTGAGCAATTCCATCGTGCGGACCGTTCAAAAAATCCTGAATGAACAGGGGATTAACCTGATGTTCGGTCACGTCGGACATGAGAAGGACCTGCCCCCGGCGTTGCAGAGCGGGGAAATCGACGGGATTCTGGGATATGGGCAATTTCCCGCCGTCCCCACGCCGCGGATGATGCAAATCCCCGCCGTCTGGATGATGACCCGTGTCGACGCCGACCCCGACCCCTGGGGCGATCGCGTCCTGCCCGATCATCAGGCCATCGGCCGCATCGCCGCCGGTTATCTCATCGACCGCGGGCACAAGCTGCTGGCGTATCTGAATCCCCGGCCGCACGTGCCGTTCCTGCAGGATCGCGGCGCCGTCTTCACGCGCTGCGCCGCCGCGCGGGACGTGTCGGCGATCACCGTGCGCTTCGCGGCCCTGCCGCCTGACAGCGAACAAGCCATCCCCGCTCTCGTAGAAGCATGGGCGGCGCTGCGACCCCGGCCCAGCGGGCTGTTCGTCACCAGCGACACGGCGGCGGTCGGCATCTATCGGCAATTGCAAAAATTCGGCGTGCGGCCCGGCCGCGACGTGGAGCTGATCTCCTGCGACTACCAGCGCGAGACCCTCTCGCTTCTGGATCCGATGCCCGCGTCCATCGATCTGCAGCGCGATCACATCGCTCACCTGGCGGTGGAGCGCTTGCTGTGGCGCGTTCGTCACGGCATGAATTCCCCGGCGGTGGCCGTCCTGGTCGCCCCGACTTTGGCCGGCGCCTCGGAGGTCCCGGTCAATGGAAATCCACTCGAAACAAACGTGTCTTCATCGTCTTTTGTCGTCGGTTGATTTGCTCAACCACCAGCCGCCCAGCGGAGCGGTGCAACTAGTTTGAAAGGAGCCGCAAATGAAGCGTCCCATCCTCACATCCCCGCGCTCCCGCGCGTTCACGCTGGTCGAATTGCTCGTGGTCATCGGCATCATCGCCCTGTTGATCTCGATCCTGCTGCCGGCGCTGAACAAGGCGAGGCGATCGGCATACCAAGTGCAATGCGCCAGCAACATGCGCCAAATCGCTTTGGGGATGCTGAATTACATCACCGACAATAAGGGGTTCCTTCCCCCGTGCTACGTGTCCACCAACACCACCGGTGATGCGTATCCTAACGGCTTCTTTTGGGCGGCCGAGCTGATGCACCAGGGCTATGTCGCCGCTCCCAATATATATGGGCACCCCGGCCCCCAGACCGGTGCTTTCACTGGCAACCCCATTACGGCCAATTTCCGGTTCAATGGCGCCAATCCGTTTCAGTGCCCCGAAGGCATCATTCCCACCGATTTGAACGATGGTGACGGTACGACCAGCGCAAGCCAGGGGGCGTATCCCACCGATTCAAAAAACAACGGCTTCAACTATGGCGTATGCCCTTGGCCACGCAGCGACGGGACCGAGCCGTACGGCGTGGCCACCTGGTACCAGTTGTGCAGCCGCGAGGAATCCAGCGCCCCCCCCAATAACCTCGAGTGGCCCTTGCCCGCAGGGCAGAACGCCCCGGGCGATCCGACACCATTTATCTATTTTAGCTCGCTTCATACCGCGGGCTACAGCCCACCCAACATGGCTGGAGTGTTGTCGTGCAACGGGCTGATCCGCACCATCAGTCAGGTCCAACGCAGCGCCCTGTTGTGCATGATCGCCGAAGCTGCCAATCTAAGCTGGACCAGTCAGGGCGCTGCACCTATTTGGATGCCGCGCTGGGGTGCGCGGCATGGCGACGTCAGCGCCGACGGTAAGAATGCCTATACCAATGTCGCATTTTTCGATGGACACGTGGATTCGATTTACACCCAGCCGATCGAAGTTAACACTGAGGATCCGGCGGATGGTGGCTTCGAGCATGTCTCCCAATCCTACGGCGTGGTGTTCACGCTACAACAGGATTTGCCCAACGCCACGCGGTAGGGCGTGACGTCAAATGTCAATGCAAGAGCCGAGGGATATGCGATCCCTCGGCTCTTTTTATTTTCTCGCAATTCTCTTCTACATACGGGACATGGCCGTCTGCTAACGCCGCCCCGCAACAGCGCGGTGTTTGTTAGTCTTTCAACAAATGGATGCGATGGACCCTGGAATGATCCTTCTCCCATATCTCATGTCGGATTCCTAGAAGTTGCGACTCAAATCGTTGGCTCCGAAAGAGTTCGGCGCAAAGGTCGGCGCGAATCTCAGTTCGTACCTTGCGCCAAAAAAACTTATGAAGGTTCCTTCAGTGACTCTTCCTGTTAGAGCCAACCCGTGTCGGGCCGGAATCCGGCCGCAGCATGGCGTTTGGCAACCGGCCAGATATATTCTGGCCCAACCCGGCGGGGGGCGTCGGGAGACAGAACCGTAACGGAGTACGCAAAACATGAAGATCGGAGCTTACTATTATCCCGAGCAATGGCCGCGAGCGCAGTGGGAGCGGGACTTTGATCGCATCGCGGCAATGGGATTGCAAATCGTGCACATGGCCGAATTCGCCTGGTTCGATCTGGAACCCTCGCCCGGGCAATTCAAATTCGAATGGCTCGAGCAATGCCTGGAGATGGCCCGCAAGCGCAGGTTGGACGTGATCCTGTGCACACCAACCGCGGCGCCGCCGATCTGGCTCAGCCAGCAGTTTCCCCAGACGCTGCCCGTGCAGGAGAACGGCATGCCCGCGCGCTTCGGCGGACGGCGGCATTACACTCCCTGCTCACTTGAATTTCAGGAGGCCACCCGACGCATCGTCTGGGCCATGGCCGAACGCTTCGCGGATCACCCCTCTGTCATCGGCTGGCAAATCGACAATGAATACTCCCAGTTTTTCGATCAGTCGGATGCCACTCACTCCGTCTTCCGCCGCTGGCTGAAGGAAAAGTATGGTGACATCCGCGGGCTCAACCGCGCCTGGGGCAATCAGTTCTGGACAACATATTACACCGACTTCGATCAGATCCTGATGCCGCCGACGCGCGATCCCAAATATGCCAACCCGCATCACTGCCTGGATGCATCGCGATTCTGGTCGGCGGCGTTCGCGGCGTTTAACCGCATCCAGACCGACATCCTGCGATCCAAAATTGGCAAGCGATTCCTGACCACCAACTTCATGCACCTGCACCCCGACTGCGATCCGGCCGACATGGCCGCCGATCTGACCCTTTCCTCCTGGGACAGCTATCCGATCACAGGTTGGGAAACCGAGGGGGATGATCAGACCTATCGCATCGCCGATCCCTCGGCGATCGGGCTGGTACACGATCAGATGGCCAGCTACCAGAAGCGCTGGGCGCTGATGGAGCTGCAGCCGGGGCAGGTGAATTGGAGCGGGGTTCCCGTGCGCGTGTTCCCCGGTGCGATCCGGCTGTGGATCTGGACGGCGTTCGCGCATGGGTCGGAGTTCGTGACCACCTATCGCTTCCGCCAGCCGCGCTTCGGCATCGAGCTGTTCCACCACGGCCTGATGTTGCACGACGGCGTCTCCCCGTCGGCGGGGGGCAGGGAATTTGCCCAGGCGATCACGGAGATGCGAAAGCTGGACCTGTCCCGCGTGCCAGTGTTCGCGGATGAGCCGATCGATCCTCGCCGCACCGCGGGGCTGGTGCTGGATTTCGACCAGCTCTGGTACTACCTGTCCCTGCCGCAGGCCAAGCGCTGGGACCAGAAGCGCTGGCTGATCATGTGGCACGCGGCCCTGAGCCGGCTTGGGTTGCGCGTGATGATCCTGAGGCCGGGGATGGAGTGGCCGCAGCAGCTTCCCATCGTGGTTGCCCCAGGCGTGCAGATGATCGACGACGATCTGCTGAAGCGGATGGAGTCCTATGCGCGGGGCGGGGGCAATCTTGTGCTGACTTGCCGCACCGGGTTGATGGATCGCAATGGCCAGGCGTGGGAAGGCCCGACGGCGGCGCCGATCGTGCCCATGATCGGCGCGACGATCGAGGCGTACGATGGCCTGCGCGAGGGCCGCTTTGGCAAAATCAAATTCGATGCGAAGGAATTTTACTGGGGCGTGTGGGGAGACCAGGTGATTCCCAATCCCGGCACCGAGATTCTGGGAACTTATGCGGACCAGTTCTATGCCGGCGCCGCAGCCATCACGCAGAACGAACTGGGCAGCGGGACGGTCAGCTATTTCGGTGTTTACAGCGAGCCGCCACTGGTGGAGCAATTCGTCGAATGGCTGGCGCGTTCGATCGGCACGGAGCGAATCATCTGCGAGCCATTGCCGGGGCGGGTGCGTGTGCTGCGGCGGGGGCCGTACCGGGTCGCGCTGAACTATCAGGACAAACCGGTTGCCACCCCGGCGCCGAGCGGCGCGCGGCTTGTCATCGGCTCATTGCAATTGGGGCCGGCGGATGTCGCCGTCTGGGAAGAATAGCTTCCCGCTCAGGCCACCAGCGCTGGCTCGAACTTCTCGGGGTGCGACGATTGGGCCACCGCATCTTCGCGATGAATATATCCATTCAAATAGAGTTGCATGATCGAGCTGTCCAGCGACTGCATCTGTAATGCCCGGCTGGTCTCGATGATGTTGGGGATTTCGAAGATCCGATTCTCCCGGATGCAGTTGCGCACCGCGGGGGTGCAGAGCAGGATTTCCACCGCGGGGATCATGCCAGGCCGATCGGCGCGTTTGAACAATGACTGGCAGATCACCGCTTGCAGCGTGTTGGCCAGCATGGAGCGAACCTGGTTTTGTTGATGGGCGGGATGGATGTCGATGATTCGCTGCACGGTCTGCGACGCGTTGATAGTGTGCAGGGTGCTCAGGACCAGATGCCCGGTCTCGGCGGCGGTGATGGCGGCGCTGGTGGTCTCCAGGTCGCGCATCTCGCCGACCAGAATGGTATCCGGGTCTTGCCGCAGCACGTGACGCAGGCCGCTGGCGAAATCGGGCACGTCGCTGCCCACCTCGCGCTGCTCGATGGCGCACTTGTCGCTGGTGAACAGATATTCGATCGGGTCCTCCAGCGTCACGATGTGACCGCAGTCGCGATGGTTGATGGCGTCGATCATCGCGGCCAGCGTCGTGCTCTTGCCGCATCCGGTGGGCCCGGTCACCAGGACCAGCCCGTTGCGCTGCAGGGTGAGGCGTGAGACGATCTCGGGCAGAAACAGTTGATCCAGCGCGCGGATTTCTTCCCGGATGATGCGGATCGACAGCGCCAACGTTCCGCGCTGAAAGTGGGCGTTGACACGGAACCGGCCGATGCCGGGGATCTCGTAGGAAAAGTCCGAGTCGCGCCGGCTCTGAAACTGGCTCCAGCGCTGCTCGTTCATGATGGCCTTGACCATCTTGGCCACGCCCTCGGCGGTGACGATCGGCAACTCGCTTGGCCGCACCACGGTGTCGACGCGAAACAGAGGCGCGGCGCCGGTCTGGATATGGACATCAGATGCCCGGGCCGCCACCGCATCGCGGAGAATCTCGAAAATCATCTTTCAACTCCCAGCATGGACGCCCTCACCCCAGGACCGATAATGAGAACGCGCCGCGGGCGCGAATCCCGGAATCTCATCGACGGTTGCCCGACCCGGCATGATCTTCGACGAGCAATTGGCAAACTAAGCCAGCCCTGCCGACAATGCGGGCCGGTCAATGCCGCTTCAAGCCGGAGCAACGAACATGAACTTGCGGAACTGGGCAGCGTTGGCGGCGGGAATCGTGCTGTGCGGCAGCGCATGGGCGCAGAATTCGGCGATCGTGGAATTGTGCACGATGCCCAGCGGCACGGAGGCGGCGATCTGCTCGGCCGATGGCCGGCATGTCGCGCTGCTCGTCAAATCGGATGCAACCGAATCGGTATTCATCGACGGGCAGAAGGGGGAGCAATTCAGCCGGGTCTACGCCAAAACGCTTCGCCTCAGCCCCGACGGAGCGCATTGCTGCTATCCCGCCAGCAAAAATGGCACGTGGATCATGGTAAGCGACGGCCACGACGGCGCTCCCTACGATGACATCCTGCAGGGGACACCGGTGCTCAGCGCCAAGGATGGGCACGTCGCCTACGGGGCACAGAAAGATGGCAAATGGTTCATGATCGTCGATGGCAAACAAAGCACGGCGTATGACGGCATCGAAGGCACGGTGGTGCGATTCAATGCGGATTGCACGCGCCTGGCCTATGCCGCCAAGCGGAACGGCAAATGGTTCACGGTCATCGACGGCAAGGAGTCGGCGCCGGTCGACGCGGTGGAGCTGGGCACTCCGATCTTCAGCGCGGATGGCAAGCATGTCGTCTATGGTGTGCAACGCGGCGACGATTGGTTCGTATCGGCTGACGGCGTTGAGACACCGGCCCACAAGGGAATTCTCCAGGGCACGCCGATGATCAGCGAGAACGGCGGGCACGTCGCGTATGGAACGCTGCTGGCCGATGGCAAGGGCGCTGTCGTCGTCGATGGTCAGGAAGGGCCGGAATTTGCCGACCTTAACCTCGGCACGCTGCGCGTCACGGAACAGCACGTGGTCTACACGGCAAAGGACGGGGAAAATTGGTTCCTGATCAATGATGGCCACAAAAGCCCCACGTTCGGGCCGGTGGCGGGGAACATTCTGGCGATCAGCGCGGATGGGCGGCACATCGCATACGGCGCGGCATCGGCGGATAAATGGACCATGGTCTTCGACGGTAAGCAAGGACCACGCTACGACGAATTGGGCCTTGGTCCGCCCCAGCTGAGCGCCGATGGCCATACGCTGGTCTACGGGGCGCGGAGCGAATTGGCATGGCTCGTGGTAAACAATGGCAAGGAGGGGCCCGAATACTCGGCGCTGCTCGACGGCACGCCGCTGCTCAACGCTGGAGGTGATCGCGTGGCCTACGGCGCCAAAAAGGGCAACCAATGGGTCGTCGTCGTCGATGGCCAGGAGAGCGAACCGGCCGACGGTATTGGCGACAAGGGAATCTTCTTCAGCGCGGATGGCAAGCACGTTGCCTATGCTTATGCCAAGGGTCAGCCCTGGTACGTCGTTTTGGACAAACAGAAGCCGGTGTCAACCGACATGCTGATCTGCATGCCGGCGTTCGCGGCGGATGATTCGCTGCAATATATTGGCGTCAACGGCGGTAAGCTCTGTCGCATGACGTTGACACCTTGACAAGGTACTCGCGAAATGTAGGATTCCCCATCCCTGACACGGCCGAATTGGCATTGCAGGTGATGTAGAGTAAAGAGGTTATGCCTGGCGAGAGGATACGAATTCGGATGGAAGCCTATGACCACCGGGCGTTGGACGCCTCGGCGCGGGAGATTGTCGACCACGCCAAGCGAACCAACGCGCGGGTCTGCGGCCCGATTCCGATGCCGACGCGGGTGGAGCGCTACACCGTGCTGCGCAGCCCGCACGTAGATAAGAAGAGCCGGGAACAGTTCGAGATGCGCACGCACAAGCGCGTGATCGATATTTTCGAACCGACAGCCCGCACGGTCGAGGCGCTCAATCGCCTGGTCGTGCCGGCCGGTGTCTTTGTCAAGATTAAAGCATAATTTGCGGTGAACGCGCTCCTGCCTGAAGGAGCGTTTTTGTTGCCGAACCGTGGGGTTCAACCAAGAACCCGCCGCCCCGAAATGGGCCACGCGTCGGCGGGAGTGGTGTTGCAATGACTCCAGCACTATTAGGCACAAAAGTGGGCATGACCCGCATCTACGATCCCTCCGGCGCCGTCGTCCCGGTAACGGTCGTGCAGGCCGGGCCCTGCCACGTTACACAGGTGAAGACTGCCAAGAGCGATGGCTACGAGGCGGTGCAGCTTGGCTTTAATGAATGCAAGCCCAAGCACAGCACGTTTCCCCTGATCGGCCATGCAGCCAAGGCCGGGCTTTCCCCCAAGCGCCACTTCCGTGAGATCCGCCTCAAAGAGGCGACGTCGCTGGCGGCGGGCGCGAAAGTGGGCGTGGAATTGTTCAACGATGTGAAGTTCGTGGACGTCACCGGCACGAGCAAAGGCAAGGGCACCGCGGGCGTGATGAAGCGTCATCACTTCGGTGGCCAGCCGGGCTCGCACGGAACCGAACGCAAGCACCGCTCGCCCGGCTCCATCGCATCGCGCGCTACCTGGCGCGGCCAGTGCGGAAAACCGAAAAAGGGAGTGCGCATGGCGGGCCATATGGGAATGGATCGCGTCACCTCGCGCAACCATCCCCTTGTGAAGGTCGATGCGGAAAATAATCTGTTGCTGATCAAAGGAGCTTTGCCAGGACCAAACGGCGGGCTCCTTTTTGTTTGCAAGGCGCTCAAATGATCGAAGTCCCCATATTTGATCAGACCGGCCAGAAGGTGGAGAGCTTCAGCCTTGATGAAGCGAAGCTCGGCGGGCAGGTGCGCACCGCGCTGCTGAAGCAGGCGTTCGATGCCTATCACGCCAACCAGCGCCAGGGAACGGTGCAGACCTTGGCGCGCGGTGAAGTGGCGGGATCGACACGCAAAATGTTCCGCCAGAAGGGCACCGGCAACGCCCGCACCGGTGGAATCCGCAATCCCATTAAAAAGGGCGGTGGACATGCCAAGCAAAAGCGGCCCAAGGAATGGCGCCAGGCGCTGCCCAAAAAGGCGCGCCGACTCGCCCGCAACAGCGCCCTCCTGTTGAAGCTGCAGAGCAACGACGTGCGCGTGCTCAGTGATCTGAAATTTCCCGAGGCCAAGACCAAGCATATGGCCCAGGTTTATAAAGCGCTGGGAATCGATCGAAGCTGTCTGCTGGCGCTCAATGGCCGCGACGAATCGCTCGAGCGATCCGCCCGCAACCTGGATCGAACGACACTAACGACGGTGGCGCAGCTGAACGCCTGGGATATTTTGCGAAACCGAACGCTGCTTTTGACCAAAGCAGGATTGGAACAATTGTTGAGCTGAAAGCCACACGATAGCCATCGTATGGCTTGAGACCCCAACATGGACAACATCAACGTCATCATCAAGCCGCTGGTTACGGAGAAAAGCACCCATCTCCAGGAGTCGCGCAACGTCTATGCGTTCCAGGTTTCCAGCAAGGCGAACAAAGCGCAGATTCGCCAGGCGGTGGAGTCGATTTACAACGTGCGCGTCCTGAGCGTGCGGACGATGAACCGCAAGGGCAAGCCGCGCCGCTCGCGCTTCAAAATGGCCCACACCAGTGACTGGAAGCGGGCGATCGTGACGCTGGACGAGAATTCAAGGATCGAGCTGTACTAAAAGGCCAACCATGCCCATCAAGTATTACAACCCGACATCCCCCGGCCGCCGCGCCGGCTCGGTGCTGGATTACAAGGCCGAGATCACCAAGTTCGAGCCGGAAAAATCGCTGTGCGTCGGCCGAATCCGCGCCAGCGGCCGAAACCATCACGGTGTGATCACCGCCAAGCATCACGGCGGGGGGAACAAGCGCCTCTATCGCATCATCGACTTCAAGCGCAACAGCAAAGACGGCATGCCCGCCAACGTGGAGGCGATCGAATACGATCCCAACCGCAGCGTGAACATCGCGCTGATCAAATATGAGGACGGCACGAAGGCGTATATCCTCTGCCCCGCGGGACTGAAGGTGGGTACGAAAGTGCTCAGTGGCGTCGATTCCCCACCTGAAGTGGGCAATTGTATGCCGCTGTCCAGCATTCCCACCGGCCTGGAGATACACAACATAGAGATGAACCCCGGCCAGGGCGGCAAGCTGGTGCGCTCCGCCGGCGGCGTCGGGCGACTGGGGGCACGCGAGGGCGTCTGGGCGGTGGTCATCCTGCCATCGGGCGAGATGCGCCGCGTCCGCAGTGCCTGCCGCGCCACCATCGGGCAGCTGGGAAATCTGGATTGGATCAACGTGAGCATCGGCAAAGCCGGCCGCAGCCGGCACATGGGAATCCGTCCCCACACGCGCGCCAAGGCGATGAACCCGATCGACCATCCCCTGGGCGGCGGCGAAGGCCGCAGCAACGGTGGCCGCCATCCGGTTAGCAAGACCGGTGTCCCGGCCAAGGGTGGCATAACGCGCAGCCCGCGCAAGGCCAGCGAAAAACTGATCCTGCGCCGCCGAAAGTTCGGAACGCACCAGCAGCGACCCCAAACGGTGAACCTGGGATAGGAATTGGGACAGGTGGACTTAAGTCCATTTGCCGGGAACTTGGAACGCACTGGAAATTGTGGCAGGTGCATTTAAGTCCACCTGTCGGGATGCAACAGTATGAGCCGAAGCGCAAAAAAAGGACCGTTCGTCACTGAGAAACTGTACCGCAAGGTCTCCAAGCTGAACGAGAACCGTGCCAAACAGCCCATCAAGACCTGGGCGCGGGCGTGCACGATTATTCCGGAGTTCGTGGGACACACGTTTGAAGTTCACAACGGAAACAAATTCTTGAAGGTGTTCGTGCAGGAAGACATGGTTGGCCACAAGCTCGGCGAGTTCGCGCCGACGCGGATTTTCAAGGGCCACAGCGGCAAGAAGGCCGCCGCCGCCGCGGCTGCCGCGGCGAGCGGAACGGCCGCCCCGGCGCCGGCCGCCAGTTGAGGAGTTTGCTGATGCCTTTCCAAGCCAAGCATCGCTTCGCACGCATCGCACCGCGCAAGGCGCGGCTGCTGATGAACCTGATCCGCGGCCGCGACGTCGACGATGCCATCACCATGCTGCGCTTCTCCAAGCAGCGCGCCAGTGGAATGATCGAAAAAGTCGTGCGCTGCGCCGTCGCCAACGCCGTCGAGCAGGAGGTCCGATCACGCAACGCGCTGTTCGTCAGCAAGTGCTGGGTCGATCCCGGCCCGGTGATCAAGCGTTTTCAGCCCAAGGACCGCGGCAAGGCGTATTCGATTCTCAAGCGCACCAGCCACTTGGTGGTGACGCTGGACGAGCGAAAGGAATAACGACATGGGTCAGAAGGTAAATCCCATCGGTTTCCGCGTCGGCATCACCGAGGACTGGAAGAGCCGATGGTACGCGCCCAAATCGGCGTTCGGGGACTTTCTGGTGGAGGATTTCAAGGTCCGCCGGCACCTGGATGCGAAGCTGAACCGCCGACCCCCCTTCGCCGCCGTCAGCGATATCCTGATCGAGCGGACGCGCGAAGAGGTGACGGTGACGATCAAGACCGCGCGTCCCGGCCTGGTGATCGGGCCCAAGGGGGCGGAAGTCGACAAGCTGCGCGAGGAGCTGGAAGACCTGATCAAGCGCAAGGTCGCGCCCATCAAGGTCATCGAAATCAAGAACCCGGATCTGAACGCCCAGCTGGTCGCCGAGGCGGTGGCCGAGCAGCTCAAGAAGCGCGCCAGCTTCCGCCGCGTGCTGAAGATGCGAATGGACGCGACCATGCAGGCGGGCGCCAAGGGGATTCGCATCAGCGTGAGCGGCCGCCTGGGCGGCGCGGAAATCGCACGCAGCGAGAAAGCCACCGTCGGCTCGGTTCCGCTGACGACACTCCAGGCAGACGTGAGCTATGGCTACGCGGTGGCGTTCACGACTTACGGCGCTATCGGCGTGAAGGCGTGGGTCTATCGCGGAATGTACGGCGAGGAAGTTCTGGAAACCGATGTCCGCCCCGGCGGTGCGCCGCGGCGCGGCAGGCGATAAGCAGGCAGGTGTTCCATGCCCATGATGCCCAAACGAGTCAAGTTCCGCAAAAGCCATCGCGGCAAGATGAAGGGTAATGCCACGCGCGGCAACACGGTGGCATTCGGGGATTACGGCCTGCAGGCGCTGCGGGCGTCGTGGATCACGGCGCGGCAGATCGAGGCGGGCCGGGTGGCGTGCAGCCATTTCCTCCGCCGCGAGGGTCGTGTCTTCATCCGCATCTTTCCCCACAAGCCGGTCTCCGGAAAACCCCTGGAAACACGCATGGGCAAGGGAAAGGGCGAGCCGGAATATTGGTGCGCCGTCGTCAAGCCCGGCACGATGATGTTCGAGATCATCGGCGTGGACGAGGTGACAGCCAAGCGGGCGCTGTCGCGCGTGGCTCACAAGATGCCGATCCCATGCCGGTTCGTGCATCGCAAGCATGCGGTGGCATAAGTTCACAGGATGCTGACATGAAGATGAAGGAAATCACGGCGAAGGAAACGGATCACATCCGCCACGAGCTGGCCGAGCAGCAGAAACACTTGTTCACGCTGCGCACCCAGTCTGTGACGGAGAAGCTGGAAGATCCCAGCCAGCTGCGCAAGGCGCGCAAGGACATCGCCCGTCTCAAGACGGTGCTGCGTCAGCGCGGGCTGGAAACGGCGCCGCCGGCCGCGAAAGAACAACGGAGCTGATCATGGCAAAAAGCACAATCCAGGCTCCCCCGTCCCCGACGCCGCGCCCGCAATTGCGGTCGATCCTTGGCGTGGTGGCTTCGGACAAGGGGGACAAGACGATCAAGGTAGTGGTCAATTACCAGACGCGCCACCCCAAGTACGGAAAATATCTGAAGCGCCGGACGGTATTGCACGTTCATGATGAAAAGAACGAGGCGAAGGAAGGCGATACCGTGGAAATCGCCGAGTGCCGCCCGCTGAGCAAGACCAAGCACCATCGCCTGCTGCGCATCACGCTCAAGGCGCCGGAGCGCGCCGTGCAAGTATCGGCCGAGGACGTCATGACGGGAAAGGCGTGAAAGTCGGTGATTGGTGGTTAGTCGGTTGAGTTCAATATGATCCAGCAACAAACCTACGTCGATATCGCTGACAACACCGGCGCACGCCAGGCGATGTGCATCAAGGTGCTGCGCGGCAGCAGCAGCAAGGGCAAGTTCAAGCGCAAGGTGGCGCACGTGGGCGATGTGATCATCTGCGCGGTGAAAAAGTCGCAGCCGACGGGCGACATCAAGCAGGGCGAGATCATCCGCTGTGTGGTCGTCCGCACCAAGCAGCCGACGCGACGCAGCGACGGCAGTTATGTTCGCTTCGACCGCAATGCCGCCGTCGTCATCGACAAGGACAACAATCCCCGCGGCACGCGCATCTTCGGCGCCGTCGCGAGGGAATTGCGCGAGAAGAATTTTATGAAGATCGTTTCACTGGCAAGCGAGGTTGTATAGGAAGTTGCGAGTCGAGCGGCAAAGCCACACGATGGCCATCGTGTGGCTTTCCTCGAGACGCGCAACTAATTCAGCATGGCACGACACATAAAAAACGGCGACCAGGTGATCGTGATCACGGGCGCGGACAAGGGCCAGACCGGACGCGTGCTGCGCGTGCTGACGGCCAGGAATCGCGTGGTCGTGGAAGGGATCAACCGCGTCTGGAAGCACGTGCGGCCGTCGCAGCGGCATCCGCAGGGCGGACGCATCCAGAAGGATGCGCCCATCCACGTCAGCAACGTGATGGTCGTCGATCCGGGAACCGGCAAAGGCGCGCGGCTGCGGTTTGAGAAACGCGAAGGCGTCAAGCACCGGCTCGCCGTCGGAAGTGGAACCGACCTGGGAACCGTCGGCCGCAAACGGGCGTAGCGATTTAGCGAGGCGATGATGTCGGAAGAAAAAAAGGAAAAGTCCAAGCATCCCAAGGGCGCGCCGCCCCCCGGCAAAGGTGCGCCTAAGAAGGAGAAGAAGCCCAAGGGTCAGCCCGCGGCCGAAGCAGCGGCGGCGGCTGACGAGGGGCCGCAGACGCCCGCGCCGCCGCCCCGACTCCTGGAGCACTATCGCCAGAAGGTCGTCCCCGAGCTTCAGCAGAAGTTTGGATACAAAAACCGCCTGGCCGTCCCGCGGCTGGACAAGGTGGTCATCTCCATGGGCGTCGGCAAGCTCGTGACCGCCGGCGAAAAGGGGAAGGTCGAGCAGGCAGAGAAAGAACTGGGCGTGATCGCCGGCCAGCGGCCCGTGCGCTGCAAGGCCAAGAAAAGCGTCGCCAACTTCAAGGTGCGCGAGGGACAGGAGACCGGCCTGAAAGTGACGCTGCGCGGAGCGCGGATGTACGAGTTCGTGGATCGGCTGGTGACGCTGGCAATTCCGCGCGTACGCGATTTCCGCGGCCTGGCGCCAGCTGGGTTTGACCGGGAAGGCAATTACAATTTCGGGTTCGTGGAGCAGACGGTTTTTCCGGAGGTCAACGCCGCGGAAGTGACCTTCCAGCAGGGAATGAACGTCACGGTGGTGACGACCGCCCCCAACCCCGACCAGGGGCGCGAGTTGCTGCGGCAATTCGGGTTCCCATTCCGCACTGACGAAAAGACGGAGAAGAATTAAATGGCCACACTTGCATGGATAGCCAAGCAGAAGCGCCGGATGGCGATCGTGAAGAAGTACGCCGATATTCGCCGCCAGTTGAAGAAGCAGAAGAACTTCGCCGCCCTGGCCAAGCTGCCGCGTGATTCCAGCCCGACGCGCTCGCACAACCGCTGTCAACTGACGGGCCGCTCGCGCGGGGTTCTGCGCAAGTTCAAGGTATCGCGCATCATGCTGCGCGAGCTGGCGTTGGCCGGCAAGATTCCGGGGCTCAAGAAGGCTAGCTGGTAAGAACAGAGGAGCGATGAACAATCAAGACCCGATCGCAGACATGCTGACGCGCATCCGCAACGCCAACCGCGTCGGACGTCGAATGGTCCTGATCCCCAAAAGCAAGATCTGCAGCGGCATCGCCCAGGTGCTGGCGGAGGAGGGATACATCGACCAGTTCGACACCATCGACGATGGCCGCCAGGGAATGCTCCGCGTCAAGCTGAAGTACTCGATGAGCGGTGAGAAGGTGATTCACGAGCTGGATCGCCAATCCAAGCCCGGCCGCCGCATTTACCGCAAGGTTGACGACCTTCCCACGGTGCTCAACGGGATGGGCATCGCGGTGGTCAGCACGAGCAAAGGTGTGATGAGCGACCGCCGCGCCCGCGAGCAGGGTGTCGGTGGTGAACTGTTGTGCACGGTAAGTTGAGGAGGAAGTTACGAGTAGCGAGTTGCGAGTTGCGAGTGAAGAAGGAAGAGCGCTTCCTGCATTTACTCGCAACGCGCAACTCGCAACTCGAAACTAATAAACCATGAGCCGAATCGGAAAAAAACCCGTCCCCATCGGCGCCGCCAAAGTCTCGGTGAGCGATGGTCTGGTCAAAGTTGAGGGCCCCAAGGGAAAGCTGGAGCTTCACGTCCATCCCGCCATGACGGTGAAGCTGGATTCGGACAAGAAGGAGCTGGTCGTCACCCGTCCCGACGATGAGCGGCAGAACAAGGCGCTGCACGGCCTGACGCGCTCGCTCCTGTCGAACATGGTCGAAGGGGTGGTCAACGGCTATCGCAAGTCGCTGGAAATCCAGGGCGTCGGTTACAAGGCCGACATCAAGGGCCAGACCCTCACGCTGACCGTCGGATACGCCAACGCGATTGCGCTGCCCATCCCCACGGGCGTGCAGGTGACGATGGAAGGCGCCACCAAGATCCATGTCGCGGGGCCGGACAAGCAACTGGTCGGACAGTTCGCCAGCGATGTGCGGCGGGTCCGCAAGCCCGAACCGTACAAGGGCAAGGGCGTGCGATATCTGGGTGAAGTCGTGAAGATCAAGCCGGGCAAGGCATTTGCCGGCACCGGCGCGGCCACGAAGTAGGAAATGAGCCATGGCTGACAAGAACAGGGCGAAGCAGGCAAGATTGCAGCGGCGCAAATGGTCGGTGCGATCGGGCCTGTTTGGAACAAAGGAACGACCGCGCCTCAGCGTATTCCGAAGCGACAAGCACATTTACGCCCAGATTGTGGACGATTACGCCGGTCGAACCCTGGCCGCCGCCGCCAGCACCGCCGCTGATGTGCGCGGCACGGAGCTGAAGAACGGTGGCAATATCGCGGCGGCGAAAAAGGTTGGCGCCGTCATCGCCGCCAAGGCCAAGGCCGCCGGCATCAATGCCGTCTGCTTCGATCGGGGTGGTCGGCGGTATCATGGGCGCATCAAGGCGCTGGCCGATGCCGCCCGGGAGGGCGGGTTGAAGTTTTAGCGCGCCCTCGAGTCCTATACTTGGGACGACGCAGTCGAAACAAAGCGAGTAAATATTATGGCCGAACAGGAACAACAGAATCCCAGCCCCAAGACACCCGCGGCCAACGCGGCAGAGCAGCCAGCCCAATCCACACCGGCAGCGCCGGCCGAAGCGGCGGCCCCACCGGCGCCGCCGCCGCCGTCCGGACAGCGCGAGCGCGGCCAGCGCGGCGGTGGTGGCCGCGGGCGCGGCGGCCAGGGCGGTCGACGAGGTGGCGGGGGGGGACGCGATCGCACCGCCGATGAAAGCGGCATGGAGTCCGCCGTCGTCCGAATCTATCGCTGCTCCAAGGTCGTAAAGGGGGGACGCACGTTCAGCTTCGGCGCATTGGTTGTCGCCGGCGACCGCCGCGGAAACGTGGGGATTGGATATGGCAAGGCCAACGAAGTCCCACCCGCCGTGGAAAAAGCCACCAAGGATGCCCGCAAGCAGATGTTCCGCGTGAACCTCAAGGGGACGACAATTCCGCACCTGGTCAAGGGGACCAGCGGCGCCAGCACGGTCGTGCTGGTCCCGGCGCGTCCCGGCACCGGTGTGACGGCGGGCAAGAGCGTCCGCCCCTGCATGGAGTTGGCCGGCATCACCGATATCCTGACCAAGGCCTACGGATCAACCAGCCCCAAGAACCTGGTGAAGGCGACCATCGCCGCCCTGCGGCAGCTTCACAACGTGAACCAGGTGGAAGAGATTCGTGGGGTCAAGCTGGCCAAGGGCGCGGGGGAATTGACGGCGGTGTGACAAACAATGATGAATGATAAATGATGATTGATAAATGAGAATCTGCATTCATCATTTATCATTCATCATTAATACGAGTGCACTTTTATGAGCATGATCCACAACATCACGCCGCTGCTGCCTCGCAACAAGCTTCGCACCCGCAAGGGGCGCGGCGAGGGCAGTGGGCATGGCAAGACCAGCGGCCGCGGCAACAAAGGCGCCAAGGCGCGGCAGGGCACGTATATCAAACGCGGGCATGAAGGCGGGCAGACGCCCATCTTCCGACGCTTCCCCAAACGCGGATTCTCCAATTACGATTTTGCGCGGCAATTCCATGTCGTGAACGTGAAGGAGCTGAATTGCTTCGAGAACGGCACGATCGTGGATCCAGCCGCGCTGCGCGAGGCGGGACTGGTGCCCGATACCAAACAGCCGGTGAAAATCCTCGGCGAAGGCAATCTGACCCGCAAGCTGACGGTCGTGGCGGGGTGGTACAGCAAATCGGCGCACGAGAAGATCGCGGCGGCCGGTGGAACGCCGCAGAATTCGCGCGGCGAGACATTTGAATTCCCCAAACCCAAGAAGAAATTCGTGCCCCGAGCGCCGGTGAAGAAAATCAAGGCGACCGAAGAAGTCGCCGCAGAGGGGGCGGCAAAACCCGCCGAGGAAAAAGCGCCGGCCAAGGCGGCCGAACAAAAGGCGCCGGAAAAATCGGAGCCGGCGGCGGAGTAGCAATCAGACCGCTGGCGGGCGCTCGCGGCTATGATGCTTTTGATCGCCGATTCTGTTCCAGGCAGGGTGTTGTATGAGAACTTTGCTGAATATCTTCCGCATCCCGGAATTGCGGAATAAAGTTCTGTTCACTTTTTTCATGCTCCTGATTTATCGCCTGGGATACCAGATCCCGCTGGTGGGGGTGGATCAAAATCAGCTCCAGGAAATGGCCAAGAACCAGGACGACACCAGCGCCGCCGGTCGGGTCGCCAGTTATGTGTCGCTGTTTTCCGGTGGGAATCTTCAGCAGAGCACGATCTTCGGCCTGGGGATCATGCCGTACATTTCGTCTTCGATCATTTTTCAGCTTTTAACGACGGTGGTGCCGTCGCTGGAAAAGCTGCAGAAGGAAGGCGAAACCGGCCGCAAGAAAATCCAGGAATGGAGCCGCTATGCCACCGTCCCTTTGTGCATCCTGCAGGCGATCTTCTGGCTCAATTACATGCGCGGCGGGGGACAAGGGGGAGGGGGTTCGCTGATCCTTCCGGCATTTCGCCGGCAGTTTGAAACCAGCTTCTGGGTCATGGGCCTGATGTCGCTGGTGGCCGGCAGCATCTTTCTCATGTGGCTGGGCGAGCAGATTGACGAATACGGCCTGGGGAACGGGGTGAGTCTGGTGATTCTGGCTGGAATCGTGGCGCGCATGCCGGCGGCCATCGGGCAGTTGGTGCAGCAGACCACCCTGACGGGCCAAGCCAGCGGTGTGCGCCAGATCACACCCGGCAAGATCCTGTTTCTGATCGGCTGTTTCGTCTTCGTGGTGATGGGATCGATCCTGATCACGCAGGCGCAGCGGCGAATCACCATTCAGCAGGCCAAGCACACGCGCGGCCGCCGCGTTTACGGCGGCAACCGCCAGTACCTGCCGCTGCGCGTCAACCACGGCGGTGTGATGCCGATTATTTTCGCCCAGTCCCTGATGCTTTTTCCCGGCGTCATCTTCGGAATGATCGACCGCGCCAGTGCGCCGGCCGACAGCACCAACACCGGCTGGTATTACACCTGGTTCCATCTCTTCATCCACTGGCTCAACGGCGAATTCGGCAACGGACAATATCTGCGGCTGATCTGCGAATCGGCGATGATCTATTTCTTCGCCTATTTCTGGACCACCGTGCAGTTCCAGCCCAAGGAGATGGCCAATCAATTGCGTGATTACGGCAGCTTCATCCCCGGCCTGAGGCCCGGGAAGCGGACGGCGGATTACCTGGAGAAGGTGATGACGCGCATCACCTATGTCGGCGCGGCGTTTCTTTGCGTCATCGCCGTGGTGCCCATCATCGTGACGACCAACCTGGGGATCGATTACCGCATCACCGCGTTTCTGGGAGGGACGGGATTGCTCATCGTGGTAAGCGTGGCGCTGGACATGGTCCAGCGCATCGAGGCCAACCTCCTGATGCGCAATTACGGTGGCTTCCTCAGCGGCGGATCTTCCGGCGGAAAGGGAAAACGAATCAAGGGTCGGCAGTATTGATTTGCGCGGCGGTAAGTGCGATGCCGATCATCATCAAAAGCCGTTTCGAAATTGAGCGCATGCGCAAGGCGGGGCAGGTGGCGTGCGAAATCCTCTCGCGCATGCGCCAAGCCGCCGTGGCCGGGGCCAGCACCGCATCGCTGGATGAGCTGGCCCACGCTGAGCTGGACAAAGCCGGGGCGCGATCCCCTTCAAAAAACTATCCCACCTACAGGCCCGGCGAGGGATTTCCCGGCTACACCTGCATCAGCGTGAACGAGGAAGTGGTTCACGGCGTCCCCGGGCCGCGAACGCTCAAGGATGGTGATGTCGTCAAGCTCGACCTGGCGCTGACCCTTGATGGATATTGCGCCGACACCGCAACGACGATAGCGGTTGGCAAAATCAGCCCAGCGGTGCAGAAGCTGCTTGATGTGACCCGGGAAACATTGGCGCTGGCGCTGGCGCAGATGCGACCCGGCCGCAGATGGTCCGACGTCGCCAGGCTTATGCAGCATCACGTGGAGAAACATGGATATAGCGTGGTGCGGGAATTCGTCGGGCACGGCGTGGGGCGCGACATGCATGAGGAGCCCAAGGTTCCTAACTTCGTCACGGCCGAGCAGTTGGGGAGCGACTTTACGCTGCGCCGCGGCATGACGCTGGCGGTGGAGCCGATGGTGGTCATGGGCCGGCGCGACGTGGACCTTCTGCGCGACGGCTGGACGGTATACACCGTGGATCGAATGCCGGCGGCACATTACGAGCACACGGTCGCGGTGACCGACAGCGGTGTGGATATTCTTACAGACGGACGCCCACCCATGGCCATTGCGCCGACAGGGACTTGAGAAGATAATATTTCGGAACCAACAACCCGCCCGGCATGTCGTCAGCGACTGAAAAACTGGGAATGTCGATGATTTTCCCTATCATCGATTTTTGTCATGCGTTAGTGTCCCGCCGCGAGGGGATGGAGAATGCGCAACCAGGCGAGCGCATGCCGAATACAGTCGGCAATTGCTTCTCCTGTCAGAAAAATATGGGCCGGTAGCTTAAAGTGGGAAAGCGGTGGGCGATTGCAGGCACCTGCGAGTGCGTTCAAAATGCCCGCGTCAATGTGGGTTCGATCCCCATCCGGTCCTTTGCGCTTCCGCTGATTTTTGTGGGTGGGGCCATGCCGACTGAAGTCGGCAGGCCGGCTTTGGGGCTGGTCTTTTTTTCCCAACTTGAGTCCGTATCAGGGTTATGCTATGATTGCCAATTCGGCGGTCGGTGA
>Ga0182024_10003256_pt1 | contig 38979 bp, 34 predicted proteins | sample P32metaG_FD_120480 | JGI IMG/M metagenome (GOLD analysis project Ga0182024, IMG submission 120480) | Permafrost microbial communities from Stordalen Mire, Sweden - P3-2 metaG (Illumina Assembly) | ecosystem: Environmental > Terrestrial > Soil > Wetlands > Permafrost | place: Sweden: Stordalen...
CGTACATCGCCTTCAGCTCCTTCGGAGGCCCCGGCAGCAGCACCACAATCTTCCTGTGCCGCCCCACCACCGTGTCGATGTACTGCCCCGGCGCGCTGCCCGTCGCGTTCTCCAGCAGCTCCGCACCCTCCAGCACGTCGGCCTGCTTCGCATTGTTCTCCGGCATGGACATGCGCCGCGACGCAAACCGTTTGTACATCGCCGCCAATACGTCGTTGCTCCGCCGCAGCCGCAGCCCCAGCGCCGCACCCACCGCCTCGCGCGTCAGGTCGTCCTCGGTCGGTCCCAGCCCACCGCTAAAGATCACCACATCCGCGCGCGCCAGCGCCGCCTTCGCCGCATCGGTCAGGTGGGCCAGATTGTCGCCCACAATCGTCTTGAACGCCACCTGCACGCCCAGCTCATTCAGCCGGGCCGTCAGGTACAGCGAGTTGGTGTCCTGCCGGAACGGCGTCAGCATCTCCGACCCGGCAGCAATAATCTCAGCAATCATCGTGTCCCTACGCCGTCATTCTGAGCGTAGCGAAGAATCCCTGTAGTTGTCTCTTCTTACGCGAAGATATTAGAAAGCACTGGGATTACACCAGCTTCCTTCCCTCGATATCCAGCGCCACATGGTAGAGCGCATCTTTCGTCGCCAGCGCTGCACATCCGTCCTCCAGAAACGCCAGCCCCACCAGATCGTTGCCCGCGACCGCCAGCGACGCCTCGCGCTGCGGAGTAATGCGCACAATCCCCCGCTGTCCATGCAGCGAGGCTGCGACATATAAATTCCCATCCACATCCAGCGCCATACCCTGCGCGCGCCCCAGTCCTTGGTAGAACACGCTCGTCCGCCCGTCGCGGTCGATCGCGTACACCGCCTGGTTGCTCGAAGTCGTCGGCCCCGTCACAAACAGCACGCCCTCGTCGTTGAACGCCAGGTGATACGCCGCCATGCTCGGCTCCAGCGTGGCATACACAAATATCTCGCGGTCCGCCGGTGAACTCCCACCCGGACCCCGATCCGGCCCCACCTTGAAGATCGTCCCCGACCGGTCGCCAACAAATAAATTTCCATCGCGGTCGAACGCGATCCCCGTCGCAATCCCCATCCCCTCCGCATACGTCGACATCGCGCCCGCCGGCGAGATGCGATACACCGTCCCCTCCGCCCGCGAGCTCACATACAGGTACCCGTCCGGCCCAAACGCCAGCCCCGTCGCGTTCAGCAGCTCCCGCACAAACGGCCGCACCTGGAAGTCCCGCGCAATCGAAAACACGCTCACCGGAACCGCCTGCCCGCGCGTCCCCGAGACCGTCGCATACACATTCCCGTCCGCATCCACCGCCGGGTTCCCCACCGGATGCAGGTTCTCCGCCATCTGCACCGCCACGCGCAGCTCCAGGGGATTGCTCGCATGCTCATGCCGCGCCGCGTCCGCCACCGTCATCACCAGGTCACCCGAGATCGCGCCCTCCGGCACACGCACCACCGCGCGTCCCGGCCGGCTCAGCGCCACGTACGCCCGCGTATCGCCCACCGACACTCGCGGCAGCCTTCCCTCGCGCGCCTGCAGGCCTGCGCCACTCAGCTCCACCTCGCCGCCAGGCATCGCCGCCGGCGGCTGCACGTCGTCCAGCCGCGGCCCATCTGTCTTATGCAGAAACGCGCTCATCGTATTCTTCGACGCCTCGTACCCCTCAGCCTGACTCAAAACTACACCCACCGCGCAATCAGCAGCCCCACCGCCAGCGCCAGCGCTCCCGCCGCCACATCATCCAGCATGATGCCTGTCCCGTCCGGCAGCCGTTCCAGATTGCGCACCGGCCACGGCTTCCAGATGTCGAACACCCGGAACAGCGCCAGCGCCAGCGCCGCATGCAGTACATCCGGCCGCACTGCAATCAGCGCGATCCACTGTCCCGCTACCTCGTCGATCACCACGAAACCCGGGTCCTCGCGCCCCGCCTCGCGCGCCACAATCGTCGCCGCCGGAATCCCCACCGCCGTCGCCACCAGCGCCGCAACCGCCGTCGCCGCGGCCATCCCCGTCGCGCCCAGCCCACCCATGTGAGCCGCCACAAACCAAAGCACCACCGCAACCGCCGACGCGTACGTCCCCGGTCCCGGCCGCAGCCATCCCACGCCGCAGACCGTCCCCACCGCCCACGCCCACCGCCTCTTCTTTACGGCGATCTCGGTCATCGCAGACCGCCCAACGAACCGCAAGAACGCTCAATGCCGTTGTCTCTGAGATAGGTCCGGGCTTCAGCCCGGACATGAGAGACGCACAAAATAACGGGGGCTTCAGCCCCCGGGACATGCTCTTTCCGTATCGGCGTCACTCCTCGTCACCAGAGCTACCCGCTCCACCGCTTGTTCGCTCGCGTCCGCGCAGACCCTCCAGCTTGTCTAGCAGCTCCGGGTCCCCCGTCTCTTCATTAAAGACCGGTGAACTGATCACATACGCCCCACTCGCCCACTTGCCCAGGTCAATCCGCCGGCACCGGTCCGTGCAGAACGGAAAGTCCTCGCTCCCCACCAGCACCAGCGTCCCGCAGGTCGGACACCGCAGCGTCTTTGCCTTCGTCTTCATTCTCCCACTACCTTCGACGTCCACAGTTCTGGCCTCAGCCGCCAATAGGCCAGCGCAGCCACACCACCGATGATGAGCAGGCCACAACAAGAATAGACAGCCGAATACAGAATAGGTGAGATTCGCCAGAGCGCCGTCAGCACGGCCCTGTCTTGAATCATGAGTACACAAAAGGAAACTGCAAACAACAACAGACAAAAGGCCAATGAAAGACGCAGCTTTAGCGCATCATTCTTGCTCCCGCGCGTGTACTTTATGTTGATCACAGCCATGACAAAACCTATAGCCGGAAGCAAAAAGGAGAACCCAATATCCTTGATCAGCCCATCCACGCCCGCGACTTGCATCAGGCCTCCTCAAAACAAGTCTCTCAATGGCAATGTAAACCTAAACTACAGCCCGTAAACCTCCGTCGCCGTCCCACCGAACACCCGTGCCCGCTCCTCCTCGCTGAAGCCAGCGAAGTACGCGCGCAGCACCTCCCACCACTGTGCGTACCCGCTCGCTACCAGGCACACCGGCCAGTCCGAGCCAGCCATCAGCCGCGCCGGCCCAAACGCCTCCACCGCCACGTCGAGATACGGCTTCAGCGTCTCAGCCGACCACGCATCCCACTTGGCCTCGGTCACCATGCCGCTCAACTTGCACCACACATTCTCCCGCAGCGCCAGCTCGCGCATCCGCGTGGCCCACGGCTCCAGCTGACCCGCCGCGATCAGCGGCTTCGCAATGTGATCCAGCACAAACACCTGATCGGGATGCTCATCCACAAACTCGATCGTCTGTGGGAGATGCCGCTCGTAGATCAGGATGTCGTACACCAGCCCGCTGCCCGCCATCGCGCGTATGCCGGAGTTGAAGTCCTCGCGCAGAATATAGTTTTCGTCCTTCTCGCTCTGGATGATGTGCCGCAGCCCCTTCAGCTTCGCCCGCCCGTCGAACTCCTCCATCACCCCGGGAAACTCCTCGCCCGCAATCGGCGCCCACCCCACCACCCCCCGTATCGCGTCACACTGGTCCGCAACATCCAGCATCCAGCCCGTCTCCTCGAGCGTCTGCCGCACCTGCACCAGCACCGCGCCATCGACACCCGCCGCGCTCATCTCCGCCAACAGGTCCCGTGGCATAAAGTCCCGCCGCAGCGCCTGCATCGGCTCGTCGATCCACCCATACTCTTCGGGCGTATACCGCCACAGATGATGGTGCGCATCAATCACTGCACTCTTGCTCATAGGATTCTTCTTGGGTGCCCCATTCATGCGCGACCGTCAGGGCGCGAATGGGTGGGGTTCACTTACCACTTACCACTCTTGTCCTTACTTCCCGCTGTACAGCATCTCCTTGATCGCCGCGCGCCGCGCCGCCTGCGCCTCGCGGTCCGTCTTCAGCACATCGCCGCTGCCCTTCGCCGCCGGCCCATCCGCCTCCGGCTCACTGCACTGCGGACACCGGTTGGCAAACCCCGGCTTGCCCGGCCGCAGCTCGAACTCTTCCCCGCACGCCACACACGTCTTAATCGGAAACCCCATAGCCCCCATTTTACGACGGCACCGTCGCACCGGCCCTCCCGCCGCCACAGCATATCGGCTGCACACATTCCTATTCCCCTCCCTCGCCATTCGTTCTATTCTTGTCGGATACCCCGAAGCGCGAAAATGTCCGATCCCGCCCCCATCCTCGGCACATCCCCCATCCGCAAGGAGGGCCTCGCCAAAGTCACCGGCCGCGCCCAGTACGTCGACGACATCACCCTCCCGGGCATGTGGCACGGCGCCACCGTCCGCTCCACCATCGCCCGCGGCCGCATCACGTCCATCACCTTCGACCCCGCCATCCGCTGGTCGGAATTCTGCATCGTCACCGCCGCCGACATCCCCGGCGAGAACACCATCGTCCATCTCACCAAGGACCATCCCTGCCTCGCCGCCGAACTCATCAACCACCCCGCCGAGCCCATCGTATTGCTGGCTCATCCCGACAAGACCGTCCTGCACGCCGCGGTCGCCGCCGTTCACATCACGTATGAAGAACTCCCCGGCATCTTCACCATCGAAGACTCCGAGCTAGGTGCAGCTGGTGACGCCTCCAAAGTGATCTGGCGCGGCGACGACCCCAAACATCACTCCCCCAACACCTTCAAGACCTTCCTCATGCAGTCGCACGACGACCCCGCCGCGCACGAAGCCGGCGTCGCCGCAGCCTTCGCCGCCGCCGACTTCATCGTCGAAGAGGAATACCGCACCGGCGCACAAGAGCAGCTTTATATAGAGAACAACGGCGTCATCGCCGAGGCCTTTCGCGCTCCGGACGGCTCGCTCGAATCTGTTCTCGTCTCCGGCTCCATGCAGTGCCCCTACTATCTCGTCCACGCGCTCGAACTCGTCTTCAACCTGCCCGCCGAAAAATGCCGCGTCATCCAGACCGAGACCGGCGGCGCCTTCGGCGGCAAGGAGGACTTCCCCTCCGTCATCGGCTCGCACGCCGCGTTGCTCGCCGCCAAGTCGGGCCATCCCGTCAAGATCTGCTACGACCGCGCCGAAGACCTCATCGCTACCACCAAGCGCCATCCCTCGCGCACCCGCCATCGCACCGCGGTCTCGCGTGACGGCAAACTCCTCGCCGGCGAGATCGACGTCACCATCGACGGCGGCGCCTACGCCACGCTCTCGCCCGTCGTCCTCTCCCGCGCCACCATCCACGCGCCCGGCCCCTATCACTGGCCCTACATCACCGTCCGCGCCAAGGCCATGGCTACCAACATCGCGCCCCACGGCGCCTTTCGCGGCTTCGGCGCGCCGCAAAGTCTCTTCGCGCTCGAGCGCCACATGGACAAGATCGCCCACACCGTCGGCCTCACCCCGGAAGAATTCCGCCGCCGCAACTTCCTCTCCACCGGAATGAAGACCGCCACCGGCCAACATCTCTCCGACCCCGTCGACATGCAGGGCCTGCTCACCCGCGCGCTCAAAGAATCCAGCTACCACTCCAGGCGCGCCGAGTTCGACCGCACCAATCCCACATCTACGATCAAACGTGGAATAGGCTTCGCATCCTTCATGCACGGCTCCGGCTTCACCGGCTCCGGCGAGCGCCGCCTCAACTCGCTCGTCCAGATCGAGCTCACACCCGAAGGCCGCCCGCGCATTCTCGTTTCATCCACGGAATTCGGCCAGGGCACCAACACCATCCTCTCCCAGGTCTGCGCGCAGACCCTGCGCATCCCCTACGAAGAGGTCCTCGTCGCCCAGCCCGACACCAGCATCGTTCCCAACTCCGGCCCCACCGTCGCGTCTCGAACGGCAATGATTGTAGGGAAATTGGTAGAACGCGCCTCCGAATCCCTGCTCGCCTCGCTGCTGCCCCTGCTCTCCTCGCGCGGCGACTCCATCCTCGCCTTCGACACCGCCGCAGAGGAGTCCGCCCACCACGCCCGCGGACGTGTCCACTATACCGCCGATCAGTTCCGCGCCGCCGCTCGCGCCTACCTCGCCGAGCGCGGCCCGCTCATCGCCCAGGCCCGCTACGAATCTCCCGGCAACATCTTCTGGGACGACGACAAGTACAAGGGCGACGCCTACCCCACCTACGCCTGGGCCGTCTACGTCGCCGAGGTCGCCGTCGACACCCTCAGCTGGTCCGCCACCGTCACCGACTTCCACGCCCTGCAGGAGGTCGGCAAGGTCATGCATCCCGTCCTCGCCAAGGGCCAGATTGAGGGCGGCGTCGCCCAGGGCATCGGCTACGCGCTCTATGAAAAATGTGTCTACGTCGACGGCCTGATGCGCAACAACCAGATGACCAACTACATCATGCCCACCTCCGCCGACCTGCCGCCCATCCACGTGTACTTCGAGGAGACGCCCTCCATCCACGGCCCTGACGGCGCCAAGGGCATCGGCGAGCTGCCAATGGACGGCCCCGCGCCCGCCATCCTCAACGCCATCGAGCACGCCACCGGCATCTCCTTCACCGAGATCCCCCTGCTCCCCGAAGACATCTTCGAGCGTATGACCCGCACACCCAAGTCAGGATCAGAAGACCTCAACGCCATCGACCTCGACACACGCACCGAACCCTCCGAGGTCCCCGCATGAGAGTCCCCGCCATCGCCGCGATGCTCCTCATCTCTTGCGCCGCCGCTGCGCAGCTACCCGACATCAAACCCGGCTACACCTGCGAAAAACTCCGCGCCAGTTTGGGCAACGAGTCTTCGCAGGAAGGCCCGGCGCATGTCTGGAAGCAAGGCACGCTGACTATCCAGGTGCTCGTGCGCCCCGGTGGCCCCTGCGTGGCCGGCAGCGTCAACTTCATCGTTGACCCCGGCCACACCTTCATTACCCGCGACGGAATCGTCCTCGGCAGGGACACCATCGCCGCCGCCGCACTCAAACTCAAGGGCCGCATCGACAACACCAGCTACGTCTTTATGCGCGGAGGCGGAAAGGCCTACGGACAGATCGTCGTTCGGCCCACCGCAGCCTTCCCCTACAAATCCACCTACAGCTGGCAACTCAATCCCGCCCGCACCGACAAACTCAGCACCACCCCCACCCTCGCCGACTTCACCAGCGAGACCGTCAACTACTTCACCCTTGACCCTCCAGACCCTCAATGACCACCCTCACCCTCACCGACACGGAGCTCTTCGCATGAATTCCCCGACTGCTCGCGCGTCTTGCTTAAGGGCACGGCTTAAGCCGTGCCGTAAACGCTGGGATGGAAACGGGGCTTTAGCCCCTGAGGGCAATCGCTTATGACCCAAATCACCCTCACCGTCAACGGCGCCTCGCACACCGTCACCGTCCCGCCCATGAAGCGTCTGCTCGATGTCCTGCGCGAGGACCTGCACCTCACGGGCGCCAAGGAAGGCTGCGGCGAGGGCGAATGCGGCTCCTGCTCTGTCCTGATAAATGGCGAGCTCACCAACTCCTGCCTCGTCCCCGTCCTCCAGGCCGAAAGCGCGCAGATCACCACCATCGAGGGCCTCGCGCCGAACGAAGCTACAAAGCTCCACCCCATCCAGCAGTGCTTTCTGGAACACGGCGGCGCGCAGTGCGGCATCTGCACTCCGGGCATGATCCTCGCCACCCATTACCTGCTCGCCAAATATCCGCACCCCACCCTTCCGCAGATCCAGGAGGGCCTCGCCGGAAATCTCTGCCGCTGCACCGGCTACATGCGCATCTTCGAAGCCGTCCAACACGCCGCGGAGGAGACGCCGGCCTAGCCCATGCGCTCCAACGTCACCCAATACGATCTCATCGCCCCCGCGACCCTCCCCGCGGCCCTCGCCGCGCTTGCCGACAACCCTGGCCGCTACACGCCCATCGCCGGCGGCACCGAGCTCATGGTCGCGCTCTCCGCCGGCCGCCTCCCGCAGAAGAACCTCCTCTCCCTCCACCACCTGCGCGAGCTCCGCTTCATCGACGTCCTCCCCGCCTCCATCACCATCGGCTCCGGCGCCACCTTCACCGACCTCCGCCGTCATCCCATCATCGCTACTGATTTCGCCCTCTTGGCTCGAGCCGGATCATGGCTCGGCTCCATCGCCAATCAGAACCGCGCGACGCTCGGCGGCAACCTCGTCAATGCCTCACCCGCCGCCGACTCGCCTCCCGCGCTGCTCGTCTACGACGCGCAAATCACCCTCGTCTCCAACCGCGGCGCGCGGACGATTCCCTACACCTCGTTTCACCTCAGCTACAAGAAGACCGTCCTCGCGCCCGATGAGCTTTTGTTCAGCATCACCCTCCCGCGCCGCTTCGCCGCCTATCGCAGCTACATCCGCAAGGTCGGCACGCGCAACGCGCAGGCCATCTCCAAGATCGCCCTCGCCGGCCTCGCGCTGATCTCCGAGGGAAATCAGCGCCAGATAGAAGACATTAAACTCGCCGCCGCCTCCCTCCGCGAGGTCCCCACCCGCTGCACCGCCGCCGAGCAGGTCCTGCTCAACCAGACCCTCTCATCCGCAACCCTCCCCGCACTCATCGCCTCGGCCCGCGCCGCACTCGCCACCGAGGCACGCCCCATTGACGACATCCGCTCGACCGCCAAGTACCGCGCCGCGGTCGCCGCCAATCTCCTCGAAGACTTTCTCGGCTCACTCCTTTAAGCCGTCATCCTGAGCGGAGCGCGCAGCGCGGAGCCGAAGGACCTGCCATGCCGACCTCACCGCCCAACCGCCCAACCTTTCTGCCACTCAGTAGGACTGAGTAATTCTGAGCTATCGGCGAAGCTCGCATCACGCAAACCGCCGCCGCGCCTCATCCAGAGCCTCCGCCGTATCTATATCCAGCTCGCCGCCTTCCAGCTCCACCGTCCGCGCCTCGCGCAGCAGCTCCCGCCCCCCGGCATCGCCGGTCAGCCTACCAAGCGCCGCAAACGCCGTCGCCGGAAAGTACGCCGGAACGCCCCACCGCCCCGCATACGCCGACGCCGTCATCTCGCCCGTCGCCATCAGCACCCGCAGATGCTCCGCCGTCACCGCCGGCTGATCGCACGTCATCAGCACCACGCCGTTCGCTTCACCAATTGCCGCGATGCCAGCTCGAACAGCCTTGAGCCCGGATTGAATCGACGTTGCCATCCCTTCGCGCCACCGCTCATTGACCGCAACCACCGCATCACCCAGCGCGCACGTCGCGCGGATCATCTCCGCCTCCGCGCCCAGCACCACAACCACCGGCGTGCAGCCCGCCTCGCGCGCCACGCGCACCGCGCGCTCCAGCAACGTCTCGCCGCCCAGCCGCACCAGCTGCTTCGCCTCGCCCAGCCGCGTCGACGCACCCGCAGCCAGCACCACCGCCGCAGTCGTTGCCCTCGGGTAGGATGCCCTGCTCACCGCGCCGCATCCAGCGCACACTGCACCTGCAGATATTTCGATGCTCCGCCTTCGGCGATATGCTCCGCCACCTGCTCCGCCGTCAGTCTTCGTGATGCCGCGAGCTTGCCCTCGCGCCACGCCTGCACCTCTGCGACGATGGCCAGCGCGATCGCCTCCGCGCCATCGCCGCCCAGGTCCAGTCCCACCGGCGCCCACACCCGCGCGCAGCACTCAGCCACGCTCGCACCCAGAGCCGTCGCTGTCTCGGCGATCAACAAGCTACTGCGACGCGCCGCGCCCAGCAACCCGATGTAACCGGGCACTTCGCCGGCCGATCCACTAAGAGGAGCGAGCAGCGCGGTTAGCAGCGCGCGGTCCTGCTCATAGCTGTGCGTCATCAGCACCACTGCATCCTTTGCGCGAAGCTGCAGCTCGTCAGGATGGAAGCGGTCCGACTGAATCGCAATCATATGCTCTGCCTCGGGAAAGCGCTCCACCCGCGCCAGCTGCGCGCGCCCGTCCGCCACCGTCACGCTCCAGCCGAGCAGTGCCGCCATCGTCACCACCGGCTTCGCATCTTCGCCCGCGCCCAGCACCACCAGCCGCTGCGGCGCAGCAAGCGTCTCGACATAAACTCGCGCATCGCCCAAAATATCCGCTGCGAGCTCAGCACTTGAACTCGCAATCCGCACTCGTTCAATCTCCACCGCGCTCAGCCCCTCGCTGGCAAAGATCACGCTTCCGCCTTCGCCAAAGATCGCCCGCCGCAATGGCCGCTGCGAATCTGGAAGCCATGTCGCGACCCGCGTCTCGACTCCATCGAGCGACGCCTCCATCGCCTCCAGCAGCGCGCGGCACTCCGCGGTCTCGGCCGGTTCCAGCAGCAGATCAATCACGCCGCCGCAGCCCAGGCCGAAGGGAATCTCTGCCGTGTCATCAAAGAGCGTCGAATAGCGCTCCACCACCGCACCCGCCCGCACCGCCCACATAGCCTTCCGCACGACTTCAGCTTCAAGGCAGCCGCCGCTGACCATACCCACGCACTCGCTATCAGCACCGATGAGCAGGTGCGCGCCGGGCCGGCGATACGAGGAGCCCTCCACATCGACCAGCGTCACCAGCACGCCGGCCTCGCCGCGTTTCCAGTGTTCGCCCCGCTTCCAGCATTCGATGATGCGCCTTCGCTCCGCCATCGCGCTACCTCGGCCCGCGAGTGTCTACACCTTCTCGGAGAAGGTGTGAATGCCGCACTCCAGCTTCTTGCCGCCCCAGCGTCCGCTGCGCGCATCCGCGCCAGCCTCGGGGATCGCCGTGCATGGCTCGCAGCCGATGGAGGTATAGCCGCGCGCGTACAGCTCCAGCTGCGGAATGCCGTGTGCCTCGGCGTACTCGTTCACCTGCGCCATCGTCCAGTCGGCCAGCACGCTCACCTTCTTCATCTGCTTGCCGGTCGGTGTGCGGTGGCCCTCCACCTTGCTCAGCCCGGCGCGCGTCGGCGACTGCTCGCGCCGCAGGCCGGTGAACCACCAGTCGAACGGCTCGAGATGGCGCATCAGCGGCTCCACTTTACGAATCGCGCAGCACTGGGTCGGCTGCACAATGTGCAGCAGCCCATACTGCGCCTCGTGCTCGGCCAGCGTGGTAAGCGGCATCGCGTTGATCAGGTTCAGCCCCCACTCCGCGGCCATGCGGTCGCGGTACGCGAGCAGCTCCTTGAAGTGGTAGCCGGTCTCAAGAAAGATCACCGGCACGTCCGGCAGATGCTTGCGCAGCATGTGTAGCGCCACCATGTCCTCGGTCTGGAAGCTCGAGGTCAGGCAGATGGGCGCGCCCGCCGCCTCGCGCACGATCTGCTCCACCAACTGCTCCGCGGTCAGCGCTTCGTAGTCTGTCGTAGTCGCATTCATGGTGTCACCGCGTAGCGCTTGAGTATCTCGTCGTCTTCCGTTGAGTCTTCCACCTCGACCGCGCCGGAGACGAAGCTCTCCATCTCCGCGACGGCTGCACGCGAAAGCGTCCGTGATGACACCGCAATCACGCCCGCGAGATCAAGCGCGCGGACTACCGCAGCGATCGCGGAGTCCGGAATCAGCGCATCATCAATCACCACCGCCCGCTCGCCGCGCGCGATCAACGCATCGCGCACACGCAGAGCAAGCTCCGCTCGGCCCGGCAGCAGGATCAGCGAAGCTCTTGCCGTGACGCTCCGTGGAGCCTCCGTCGCTTCCGCCGGTCCAACGATCATCGCCGCGCCCACCGTCGCATTTGTCAGCGCATCAATCAAAATCAGCGACCCAGTCCAGCGGCACGCGCGATAGCTGTCGAAGAACAGCGGCAGGTTGGTCTCAAACTCCACCTCCGCAATCTCGTTGAGCGCGAGCACCTCCGACGGCAGATGCGCCAGCGAGTTCACGTCGACGCGATAGCGAATCGCGCGCACCGTAGCGCGCACCGTGCGCGTAGTGTGCTTCGCAAGATAGGTGCGCCCCACCTGCAGCGGCTCCTCGTGCATCCACACCACCATCGCTCGGAAGCGGTTGCTCACTTCGGGCAGCGCCTCGCCGGCGGCATCCGCGGCCACCAGCATCTCGCCGCGGCTCAGGTCGATCTCGTCCTCGAGCTCCACCGTCACGCTCTGCGGATACGACGCAGCGGCCAGGTCGCCGTCGTACGTCACGATGCGCCGCACCGTCGTCTCCCTCCGCGAAGGCAGCGCCATCACGCGATCGCCTGCGCGCAGCGTGCCCCGCGCCACCTGCCCGGCAAAGCCGCGAAAGTTCGCATCCGGTCGCAGCACCAGCTGCACGGGAAACCGCATTGGCCCAGTCGTCTCCGCCTGCACCAGCGGCACGGTTTCGAGATACTCCAGCAGCGTGGGGCCGGTGTACCACGGCATCGCCGCGCTGGGAGTGACGACGTTGTCCCCCTCCAGCGCACTCACCGGAATCACGGTCACATCGGGCAGTCCAAGCTCCGCGCACAGCGCCTCAAAGTCGCGCCGGATCGCCTCGTAATTCGCCTGCGAATAGTCGACGATATCCATCTTGTTCACCGCGGCGACCACATGCGGAATGCCCAGCAGTGACGCGATGTACGTATGCCTGCGCGACTGCGGCAGCAGGCCGCCCGCCTTGGCATACGCCTTCGCGTCGATCAAAATGATTGCAACGTCCGCGGTCGAAGCCCCCGTCGCCATGTTGCGCGTGTACTGCTCATGGCCCGGTGTGTCCGCGATGATGAACTTGCGCCGCGCAGTGGAGAAGTAGCGATACGCGACATCGATGGTGATGCCCTGCTCGCGCTCGGCTTTGAGACCATCCGTCAGCAGCGAGAAGTCGACGTGCCCCTTGGCCGCGCGGTTCACGCGGCTCTTCTTCACCGCGGCAAGCTGGTCCTCGTAGACGCTTTTGGTGTCGTGCAGCAGCCGTCCGATCAGCGTCGATTTGCCATCGTCCACGCTGCCCGCGGTCGTGAAGCGAAGCATCTCCTGGCCCATGTGCCCTTCGAGGAACTCCTCGAACGTGCGCGCCGGGCCGTTCTCCGCAAGCGCGGTTGCCGTATGTGCGCTCATCAGAAGTAGCCCTCCCGCTTCTTCACTTCCATCGAGCCTTCCTCATCATGATCGATCGCGCGGTTCTCGCGCTCGCTGCGCCGGAAGGTGATGAGCTCCTCAATAATCTTCGGCAGCGTATCGGCCTCGCTGCGGATGGCGCCGGTGCACGGCGCGCAGCCCAGCGAGCGCATCCGCACCTTGATCTGCTCCACCTTCTCGCCCGGGAAGAGCTTCATCTCTTCATGCACCAGCGTCAGCGCGCCGCCGCGAATGGTGATGGGCCGCTCCTTCGCATAGTAGAGCGGCACAATGGGAATCTTCTCCGCATACAGATAGAGCCAGATGTCCAGCTCCGTCCAGTTGGAGAGCGGAAAGACGCGGATGCTTTCGCCCTTGCGCAGGCGCGAGTTGTACAGGCTCCACAGCTCGGGCCGCTGGTTCTTGGGGTCCCACTGGCCGGCCGGGTCGCGGAAGGAATACACGCGCTCCTTGGCCCGGCTCTTCTCCTCGTCGCGCCGTGCGCCGCCAAACGCCGCATCGTAGCCGCCTTCTTCCAGCGCGTCCAGCAGGCTGCGCGTCTTCAGCAGGCCGCAGCAGTTCTGCGTGCCCAGCGTATACGGGTTCGCGCCCGCAGCAATCGCCTCCTCATTGCGATGCACGATCAGGTCCGCGCCGATCTCGCGTGTGTATTCGTCGCGGAAGCGGATCATCTCCGGAAACTTATAGCTGGTGTCGACGTGCAGCAGAGGAAACGGAATCTTTCCCGGATAAAACGCCTTCTGCGCCAGGCGCAGCATCACCGACGAGTCCTTGCCGATGGAGTAGAGCATCACCGGCCGCGCAAACTCCGCCACCGCCTCGCGCAGGATCGAGATGCTCTCCGCCTCCAGCGCCTGCAGGTGGTTCAGGCGCGCGGGATGGATCTCGTGCGTCTCGGATTCCGCCATGGCAAGGGTAGTCACTAAAGTTGGTCTCTCTGTCGCGCCTGGTTAACAGATGTCGGCTGCGACGGCTGAGGATCAAAAGATCAAAAGATGAAAATGGGTGCGGGAGGGGATGAAGCTCGCTAGAGTCGACAGACGCCGCCCGGCGACGCCAGGCAACCACGGATCGCGCACTCTCGCAGCAGATTCATCTCTCTGATTATAAATGGCGCGCTGCCTCAGCCGCAATCGCGTTGCGCAGCCCGGCGCACTCAGCCTGCGAGACCGCTAAACGTCTTCCAACCAAGGCGCCATTCGTTTCGGCCTAATTCTTCGCCACTATCAAAGGAACTTCCGTCGCCCCTGCTCTGGTGCTCGCGAGATCACGCACGACGATGCGCAGGAACACCTGGCCCGCGGGCAGATCCATCTCCTGGTGCTCGGGAAAGCCGCCGGACATCACCTTCGCGTACGCTTCAGGCGTCAGATCGAGATCGAAGCCGTGGCCAGTTACGTTGATCACCTTGCCGTCGGCATCGTAGGCCAGCACGGTGAACTCCAGCCGCGCGTGCTCCACGCCGTCCGGTGTCTTTTGGAAGGCAAAGCGATGCGCGTCGACCATGTAGTCGATCAGATAGCGCGTGACCGGAGGCTTCAGGGCTTTGGCGTCCGCGCCCGCCGGGCCGGCCGATGGTGTGAAGCCCTTAGCCGCAGGGTCGCTGGACGGGATGACGCGCACCTTGAATGGAATCTCCGACGGAGGAGGCGCGCCGAACTGGACCGCCTCTTTCATCGTGCTAGCGCCACTGTCTGCCCCGTGTCCCGCGCTGTCGGCATAGTAGCCATCGCGATATTCAAGCTGATAGCCGCCGTTCACGTTGACCTTGATGTGGCGGAACTGGCCGTCATCCTTGCCCTGAGGCATGTAGCCGATGGTGTAGTAATTGGCGCCGTCCGTGAGGGCCTGCCGGATGGCGTCCTGAAATCCATTGGTATTCACAAAGGCCTTGCCGCCCGTCTCGGCGGCGACCTGCTGCAACGTCGTGTCTCCAAGACGTGATTCGTCCTCAGCCTGGGACTCGGCGTGGCCGACCTGGCGTGCCTGAGCGGTCGGGCTCAACGCGACCGCCAGGCAGAGAGAGGCCGCCTGATTCGCCGATGCGTCATAGGAGCCTCCCCGCAGCAGACCCTTCGCGTCCACCGGATAGACCGCGATCCGCGCAGCCGTAAGCTGTCTGTCCGTCTCCCGCACCTGCGCGGCATAGTCGCGTATCGTCCGGGACGGGTTTGGATTGCAGGCGTCTTTCACCTGATCGCCCGTCATTGAGTCCTTCATGGGCTTGCCATTGAAAACCATAGCGGTGTCGAACGCAACCGGATCGATATACAGCGGAAACGATCCTGAGAACCAGATGAGGTTCTTGCGGCCGGGAATAGCGCTCAGATAGTGCGCAATCTGTCGCAGTGCGGCCAGCGTCATCTCTTCCTGATGGTCCGTGTCGAACGACTTCATGTCGGCCGCGAACTGTTGCATCTCAATGGCGTCATCCATCAGCCCGGCCGTGACCAGGTTGGACACCACCTCTTCCCTCATCTCGTTGGAGCTGCTCTTGTCCTCTGCCATCGACCGCGTAATAGCGTCTTTGTCGGCGATGGCCTTGGCTAGCAGGCTCGCGTCCGCGGTGAAGCCCTGCACCATGCGCAGCTGCGAGGACAAAGTAAGCACCGCCATCTGCGTCCCCGGCGGGATCTTCTTCAGGTACTCGAGCATCTGCTTCCGCACATTACCCTGGTCCGTGCTCTGAGTGTTCAGGGCGTCGAGCAGCAGCACATTGATCGCGCTCGACGGAGGAGTTGGAGTGAAATCGCTGTAGGTATTCGGCGGCAGCGCAGGAGCTTTGGGTCCCGGTGGGTTGGTGGAAGTCACGCTGCTGGAGGCGGCGTCCGCCGTTGGCGCCTGCTCCGCTTCTGTGTGCGCCTCGAAGACTTTCAGCTCCTGTGGCTTCCCATTCTCCAGCACGCGAAACTTGTCTTCCGTGAGCCCCTTCACCGGAACCCCATTCTTGGTGACGACGACGTCCACCAGAACCAGGTCGGAGCGCACCTTGAGCACGGGAGCATTCCCAGGCGCATTCCCAGCTGTGTTCTGGCTGCCCGCCTGGGACGGGACGGGGGCGGGCGCATTGGCAGCGGGGGATGCCCCGTGCAAGAGGCACGGCAGCAACAGGACCAGAGCGGGAACAGCACGCAAAGATCCGCGCAGAGAGATCATGACGGCACCTCATAAACTTACTGTGGAAGTCTGCACCGTCCAACAGTCTTTGTCTAGCGGTCAAACTGAGACACTACCCTCAGTTTGCGGGGCGCAGCGACCGGAATCCTCCGCAAATCTCTGTCAACCCCCTCCACGCGCTCACGCAAGCCTCAACTCCCGCCGCATCATCCACTTACGCCGCCAAAATAGTTGGCATAACAGTTTCCCTTTGCCAGCTACAATAGAAGGTAGTCGAATAGTAGGAGCCCGGCACCCGCCGAGCTCTTCGTGCTTTGAGGATCAAATTCCAAGCCTTAGTCCGACCTAAGTCCTTTATCCGGGATACTTTGAGACTTGAGTATGGGGAGGGGGGGTAGGGCTAGGGACCAGCCTCTCACCCCAACGTGGACTGCCCCACAGCGATGCCGCAGGGTAGGATGGTCGATGAAACAAGTGATGCTCATCTCCCATCTCCGCCGCGTTCTACCCATGCTCGCTGTCCTCGCGCTCGCCGGCCCGCCGCTGCACGCCGCCCAGCAGATCACCCTGCGCAACGGCTCCGAGTTCCTCTGCACCTACCAGGAGCAGACCGGCGACCGCGTCCGCCTCTACCTCTTCCCCACCACGCGCACCGAATCAGCCGACGCCAGCTACATCGAGGTCCCCGCCGCCTCCGTCCTCCGCGTGGACACCGTCCCCGACCCGACACCCGCATCCACCGCCGAGGGAAAAAGCCTGGGTGCCCCATATCTCGATTCTGAGATGTGGGAAAAAGAAAAATCCGCCGCCCCGCTCACCTCCACCGAGATGCATCAGCTCCTCGCCCGCGCCGGTGAGGCCCACAACATCGACGCCGATCTGCTCGCCTCCGTCATCCACGCCGAATCCGCCGGCAATCCGCGCGCCGTCTCCCGCGCCGGCGCCCGCGGCCTCATGCAGCTCATGCCCGGCACCGCCGCCACGCTCGGCGTGCGCAACGCCTTCGCGCCCGGAGAAAACATCTCCGGCGGCACCGCCTATCTCGACCAGCTCCTCACCCGCTACCGCGATAACCTCGCCCTCGCGCTCGCCGCCTACAACGCTGGCCCGCAGGCCGTCGACCGCTACCACGGCATCCCGCCCTACGCCGAGACCCGCGCCTACGTCGCCCGCGTCATCCGCGAGTTCAACCGCCTCAAGCTCGCCGCCGCACACTCCGTCCAGACCGCAAGCGTCAACTAGCAGCACGAGGAGCGCACGCAATGAAATCCCGCAAGGGCCTCCTCGTTCTCTCGCTCGCCATTCTTCTCGCCGTCGTCGTCTACGTCAATCGCGGCCGCATCCACTTTGACTGGGCCATCTTCTTCGCCCAGCTCCGCCACATTGCCTGGCTGCACATCGCCGCCGGCGTCGCGCTCATCTACTCCACCTTCTGGCTGCGCGCCACGCGCTGGTCGGTCTTCCTCTCCGCGACCAAAAAAGTCTCGCCCTTCGCGCTGGTCGGCCCGCAGTTCATCGGTTTCACCGCGGTCGCGCTCTTCGGCCGCCTCGCCGACGTTCTCCGCCCCGCACTCGTCGCCCGCCGCGTCAATCTTCCCGTCAGCACCCAGCTCGCCGTCTACACCATCGAGCGCATGTTCGACCTCGGCGCCGCGGCCGTCATCTTCTCCTCCGCGCTCCTCTTCGTCCCGCGCGATCTGCCGCACCACGAGGTCTTCGTCCACACCGGCGTCTTCTCGCTCGCCGGCACCGCAGCCATCGCCCTCTTCGCCGTCCTGCTCCGCGTCGCCGGCGAGACCGTCGCCCGCACCGCGCACGCGCTGCTCCATCCTCTCTCCGCGCCCATCGCCGAATCCTTCGCCGCCAAGGTCCGCGGCTTCCGCGAAGGCCTCAACGCCATCTCCTCCGCGCAGGACTTCGTCCTCGTCACGCTGCTCTCGCTCGCCATGTGGGCGCTCATCGGCTGCGCCTACGTCCAGACGCTGCACGCCTTCGCCGCCACGCCGCAGCTCGCCACGCTGCCCTTCTCGCGCACCATGCTGCTGATGGGCGCGAGCATCGGCGGCTCGCTGCTGCAGCTCCCCATCATCGGCTGGTTCACCCAGATCGCCGTCACCGCCGCCGCCATGAACGCTTTCTACGGCGCACCCATTGAGGCCGCAACCGCCTGCGGCGCGCTGCTGCTCTTCGTCACCTTCCTCTCCATCATCCCCGCCGGCCTCATCGCCGCCCGCCTCAACCACGTCAGCCTGCGCAACGTCCCCGCCGAAGCCGAAGCCGCCGCGACCATCGCCGACTCCGTGCCCGAGTAAAGCCCGCGCCCGCATTACACTGGAAGCCGCTGACTTCTAGCCGCCGAAGGAACTCCGTTGCCCCACACGCCTCCCCCGCCCGACCAGCTTCCACACCGCCGCTACAACCCGCTGCTTCGCCAGTGGGTCCTCGTCTCGCCGCAACGCACCCAGCGCCCCTGGCAGGGCGAGACGACCAAGCCCATCGCCGCACCAGCCCTCGCCTACGATCCCACCTGCTATCTCTGCCCCGGCAACGCGCGCGCCGGCGGCCAGCACAACCCCACCTACACCCGCGTCTTCGCCTTCAATAACGACTTCCCCGCGCTGCTGCCTGACGCGCAACCCGCCGCCGCGCCCAGCGCACCTCTCCTTATCGCCGAACCCGAGCGCGGCATCTGCCGCGTCCTCTGCTTCCATCCCAACCACTCCCTCACCCTCGCGCGCATGGCCGTGCCCGACGTCGCGCGCGTAGTCGACGCCTGGGCCGACGAGACCGCCGCGCTCTCCGACCTTCCCTGGATCAATCACATCCAGATCTTCGAGAACTCCGGCGCCATGATGGGCGCGTCAAATCCACATCCGCACTGCCAGATCTGGGCCACCGAACACATCCCCGACGAACCCCTGCGCGAGCTCGCCGCACAACAGGCGTACCAGGAAGAGCACCACTCCTGCCTGCTCTGCGACTATCTCTCCACCGAACTCGCACAAGCAAAGTCCGGCGACGAATCCCAAAACCGCATCGTCGTCGAGAATGCCCACTTCGTCGCCCTCGTCCCCCACTGGGCCACCTGGCCGTTTGAGACTCTCGTGCTTCCCCGCCGTCACCTCGGCAGCTTTACGGACCTCAAGCCCGCCGAGCGCACCGCCCTCGCGGCCATCCTCAAGTCCGTCACCACCCGCTACGACAACCTCTTCTCCACCGCTTTCCCTTACACGATGGGCTTCCACCAGCGGCCCACTCATGGCCAGGCGCATGATGCCATGCACTTCCACGCACACTTTTATCCGCCGCTCTTGCGCTCCGCGGAGATTCGCAAATTCATGGTCGGCTTTGAGATGCTCGCCATGCCGCAGCGTGACCTCACGCCGGAGACTGCCGCCGCCCGCCTCCGTGCCCTCCCCGAAAAGCACTACGCCGACTAACCTTGAAAGCTCGGGTGCCCCATTCATCACGCGATGTCAGTCGCGCGATGAGTGGGAATGTAAACTGCCCGGAGCGCCAGACCGCCGATGATGTCTCCCGCCCAGCTCGCCGCCCTGCACCTCGCCTCCTACGGCGCGCCCGCGCAGCTCTTCGCCGCGCCCGGCCGCGTCAACCTCATCGGCGAGCACACCGACTACTGCGACGGCTTTGTCCTGCCCGCCGCCATCGACTTCTCCACCTTCGTCGCCATCTCCCCGCGCAGCGATGGCCGCGTCCTCGCCCACTCGGTCAACTTCAATGAACGCATCGATAGATCTATCCCCGAATTTCTCGACGACAGCTTCGCCACCCTCCGCGCCGGCCGCAAGGTCCATTGGTCGGACTATCCCGCCGGCGTCCTCTGGGCCCTGCGCGAAGCTTTGCCCGAACTCGCCGTCACGATCTCGCAAGGCTTCTCCCTCACCATCGCCGGCGATGTCCCACTGGGCGCGGGCCTCAGCTCATCGGCATCCATCGAGGTCGCCACCGCCTTCGCCGTGCTCGGCACACTCAATCTGACGCTGCCGCTTCGGCAGATCGCCCAGCTCTGCCGCCGCGCTGAGAACACCTTCGTCGGCGCCAACGTCGGCATCATGGACCCATTCGTCATCTGCTGCGGCGAGCAGGACCACGCCGTCATGATCGACTGCCGCTCGATCGAGTACACCCTCGTGCCTATCCCGCCGAGCGCTCGCATCGTCATCTGTAACTCCATGGTGAAGCACTCGGTCGCCGGCGGCGAGTACAACATCCGCCGTGCTGAAATCGAAGAAGGCACCGCCATCCTTCGCTCCCACCGCCCCGAGATCCGAGCCCTGCGCGACGCCACTCTGGCCGATCTCGCCCGCTGGGGCGCGGAGATGCCGCCCAACATCCTCCGCCGCTGCCGCCATGTCATCACCGAAGATGCCCGCGTGCTCGCCGCGGTCGACGCCTTCCGCGCCGCCGACCTCACGCGCTTCGGCGAACTAATGGCCCAGGCTCACGCCAGCTTCCGCGGCGACTTCGAGGCCTCCTGCCCGGAGATCGACCTCCTCGTCTCGCTCGCCGTCCAGCAACCCGGCTGCTTCGGCGCGCGCCTCACCGGCGGCGGCTTCGGCGGCTGCACCGTCAACCTCGTCGCCCAAGACCGCGTCCCCGCCTTCGTCGACGCCATGCGCGCAGGCTACCTCGCCATCACCGGCATCGCCACCGAGATCTACACCAGCCGCGCCTCCGCAGGCGCCCACCCCATCACGCTTTAGGCACGCGTCGTTTGGGTGCCCCATTCATCGCGCGATGCGAGTTGCGCGATGGGTCGGGGTGCAAGATTGTCCGCCGGCCATCTGCCCTACGTCCCCACACGCAGAAAGGCCCGGCACTTGGCCGGGCCCTCCCTGCTCACTCAAAAAAGCTACTGCGCCCTCTTCACCGGGGTGTGATGCGCCGGCGCGCCGTGGGCCGGCGTTGTCGGCTTGGGCAGCTGCACATCGCCATCCGTCATCGTGATCATCAGCGGCTTCGGCGTGTACGAGTCATAGGTGCCGTCGATCGTCACCGTCTTGCCCACTGCAGACGCATCGGCAATTGCAGCAGCATCATCCGCAGCCTTCTTCACCGCCTTGGTGTGGGCCAGCTTTTGCGCCGGGGTCGCGCCGGCCGGCAGGTCGGGCACCGCATCCGGCGCCTTCAGGGTGAAGGTAAAGTCCGCCGTCTTCGACGCAGTCGCATCACCACCGATCGCCACCTGCAGTTGCGTCGCCGTCGACGCAATCACCGTGCCCTGCAGCTCAACCGACTTGCCCTTGATCGCGTCCCACACCTTCGACGCCTGGTCCGGCGTGCCGTTCTGCAGAATGAACTCGCGGTCGTCCACCGCCAGCGCCGCCAGGTCGGGCGTCGAGGCCAACACCCCGTTGATGATGTCCGCCGGCGTCGGAGCAGGCTTCACTGAGGCCTGAAAGCCGTCCGGCGGGAACAGGTTGGCCTGCGCCACGGCGGCCACCGCGTCATATCCATCGTCGCCGCCATGGTATCTCTTGTAGCAAAACTTCGCCGTCGGGGCTATCTGGCTCTTGAACGGCTCCGGCGCGTAGTCCACAAACCGCGCCGCGTAGAAGGCGCAGCTCAGATAGTCGGGCGGCGTCGACTGCTCGTACGCCAGGGCAAGAAAGTACGTGTCCTGCAGCGCTGGCCCCGACGTCTGGGTCTGCGCCAGCGGAACGAAGGCCAGCTCCTTCTTGTAGGCGTCGATCGCGCCGGGCATATCCTTCTTGCCAATGGCGTCCGCGCCCATCGCGTTATAGAAGATAGGATACGCTGCGTTCTGCAGCGCTTTGAAGTCCGCGTCCGCCATCGTCGCGGGCTTGCTCACCGCCAGTCCCTTCTGCGCGTACGTCACCGCCGAATCCAGCGCCGTCTGCTTCGCCGCCGGGTCAGTCGCCGCGTCCGCAATCTGTTTCTCCAGCGCCGTCGCATAGGTCAGTGCGCGCAGGTTCACTGGATCCAGTTGCAAGGCGCGGTTCGCCGCATCCACCGCTTTCGCAAGATCGGGCACCGCATCATAGGTCAGAATCAGTGCCACCAGCGTGTCCACCTTCACCGCCGACTGCGGATACGCAGTCAGATAGGCCTCAATGGCCTGCGCCTTGGCCTGCGGCGTAGTCTGGGTCATTGCACCGTTGTACGCCTGATATTCGGCGTCGGACATCTGCACCTGTCCCGGCGCGGCGGCCTGCGCAAACGACACCATGGGCAGACCAAGACTCAGTGCGACACACGTCAGGAGAGCGGCTAACACAACCTTCTTCATCGAAGACTCCTCAATCATTTCTTTTTTAGAATGCCTGCCGCCGGAGTCCCGGGATCAAGATGGTTCTCTGCGCCGCTCTCGATCCAGTCTGCCTGTGCCGCGTGGCACGGTTGCAAGGCAACATGATGCAGATTATAGGAACGGCGCGGCCTTGTGGCAAGTTTCTCTGCGAAAATCCGGCCCTGCAGCCTTCGCTGCGTCCATCTCGGCGTAACGAGTCGAGAGACGCGTGGGACCCCGCAAGAGTCTTCGCCCATCCGCCTACCCTCACCTTGCGGTAAACTGGCGTAAGCATCGGGCTGCATCCGGCGCGTCTTGCCGGAGCGGCACTGGAGAATAAATATGAGCATCACCCAGCTTCGCCCCAGCGAAGCGTCCGCATTACCCCCCACCCGCATCACCGCCCTCACCCTGCTGGAGAAGAAGCGCACCGGCACTCCCATCGTCGCGCTCACCGCCTACGATTACCCCTCCGCGCGCCTGGCCGACGAGGCCGGCATCGACCTTATCCTGGTCGGCGACTCGCTCGGCATGGTCGTCCTCGGCCACGAGAACACCCTCTCCGTAACTCTGGATGAGATGCTGCACCACACCCGCGCCGTCGCCCGCGCCACCCGCCGCGCCCTGCTCGTCGCCGACATGCCCTACGGCTCCTACCACGGCTCTGTCGACGAGGCCACGCGCAACGCCATCCGCTTTATCAAGGAGGCAGGCGCCCACGCCGTCAAGATCGAGGGCGGCACCAACCGCGCCGAGCTCGTCCGCCGTCTCACCGGCGCCGAGGTCCCCGTGGTTGGCCACATCGGCCTCACCCCGCAGTCGCTCCACGCCATGGGCGGCTACCGCGTACAGGGCCGCACCCTCGCCGCCATCGACCAGCTCACCGCCGACGCCCGCGCGCTTGAAGAGGCTGGCGCCATCGCCATCGTCCTCGAGGGCATCCCACGCGAGGTCGCAGCCGACCTTACCGCGCACGCCGCCATCCCCACCATCGGCATCGGCGCCGGCCCCGACTGCGACGGCCAGGTGCTCGTCTTCCACGATCTCTTCAACCTCACCTTCGCGCCCACTGCAAAGTTCGTCCGCCCCTACGCCGACGCCGCAGGCATGTTCTCCACCGCGCTCGCCAAATATCGCAACGACGTCGTCACCCGCGTCTTCCCCTCCGACTCTGAGAGCTACCACCTGCCGCGCGAGCTGCGCTCCGCGCTCACCTCCAGCCACCTCCGTGCCCGCAAGGCCTGAGGCGCACCGCGCAATTCCATGCTCATCTGCCGCACCCCAGCCGAGATGCACGCCGCCTGTCGCGCCCTCCGCGCCCGCACGCGAAGTACAGCGATCCCTGAGCCCACGCTCGGTCTCGTCCCCACCATGGGCGCGCTGCACGCCGGCCATCTCTCGCTCGTTGCCGCCGCCCGCGCGCAGAACTCCTTCGTCGCTGCCTCCATCTTCGTCAACCCCACCCAGTTCGGTCCCAACGAGGACTTCGCCAACTACCCGCGCACCTTCGACGACGACTGCGCCCAGCTCGCCTCCGCCGGCGTCGACCTCCTCTTCGCACCCTCGGCCGTTGACATCTATCCGCCCGGCAACACCACCTTTGTCGACCCCGGCCCCATCGCCACCCGCCTCGACGGCGCCTCGCGCCCCGGCCACTTCCGCGGCGTCTCCACCATCGTCGCCCGCCTCTTCTCCATCGTCGCTCCCGACCGCGCCTACTTCGGCCAGAAGGACGCCGCGCAGGTCGCCGTCCTGCGCCACATTGTGCGCGACCTCAACCTCCCCGTCGAACTCATCGCCTGCCCCATCGTGCGCGAGCCCGACGGCCTCGCCATGAGCTCGCGCAACCGCTTCCTCTCGCCCGCCGAGCGCAGTCGCGCCCTCGTCCTGTTCCGCGCGCTCACCGCCGCTCGCGAACTCGCCGACTGCGGCGAGACTCGCGCCGAAGCCCTGCGAGCCGCCATGCTCGCCGTCTTCGCCGAAGATCCCAAGACCCGACTTGACTACGCCGCCGTCGTCGATCCCGACACGCTTCTCCCTCTCGATAACATCGCCGACACCACCAACGGCGCACTGCTCGCCGTCGCCGCCTTCGTCGGCCGCACCCGCCTCATCGACAACCTGCTTCTCCGGCCCGCCGCTCGCTGACCCGCCCGTCACCTCCGCTGTGTAAACTTGCCACGGAGACTCCATGCGCCCTCCCACCCTGCACTACGCCCCACTCCTTGCCTTCACGCTCGCACTTCTCGCGCCCTCCCTACTCGCGCAAGCTCCCGCCAAGCATCCTGCGAACGCCGGTCCGCTCCGTCCCATCCAGATCGAGAACGGCAAGCTGCTCGGCGTCCTCACCGCCGACCAGAAGATCGTCGCCTACAAAGGCGTCCCCTACGCGCAGCCGCCCATCGACGAGCTGCGCTGGCAGGCGCCCCAGCCCGTCGGCAGATGGAAGAAGGTCCTTTACGCGCGCGACTTCGGCCCGCACTGCCTACAGTCCGGCTCCTACCCGGACATGGTCTTCCATGACCCCGGCCCCTCCGAGGACTGCCTCACCCTCAACGTCTGGGCGCCCGCCCCACCCGCCAAACCCGCGCACCATCCCGGCCCCGGCCTTCCTGTCATGGTCTGGATCTACGGCGGCGGCTTCTCCACCGGCGGCACCTCGGAGGCCCGCCAGAACGGCGAGGCCTTCGCCCGCCGCGGCGTCATCGTCGTCAGCATGAACTACCGCGTCGGCATCTTCGGCTTCTTCTCCCTGCCCGAGCTCACCGAGGAATCGCCTCACCACACCTCCGGCAACTACGGCCTCCTCGACCAGGCAGCCGCGCTCGCCTGGGTGCATCGCAACATCGCGGCCTTCGGCGGCGACCCCACCAACGTTACTCTCTTCGGCCAGTCCGCCGGCTCCGAGTCCGTCAGCGTACAGATGGCCTCGCCCATCGCCAACAATCTCTTCGCCCGCGCCATCGGCGAGAGCGGTGCCGAATTCCCCGCCGCCGGCCGCGCCATGCCCGCGCGCCAGCAGGCCGAGCAGATCAACGCCGGCTGGGCCAACCGCGCCTTCGGGTCAGACAAGCTCTTCTACCTGCGCCAGCTCCCCGCCGACGAGATCATGCAGGCCGCCAACTCGCGCACCGCGCCGCGCTTCGGCCCCGTCGTCGACGGCTACTTCCTCCCGGACACCATCCCTCACCTCTACGCCGACGGCAAACAGGCGCACATCCCCCTGCTCGCCGGCTGGAACTCGGACGAGCAGCACCTCGCCAACCCCACCGGCGACTCCTTCTTCTCGCAGCTGCGTGACGACTTCGGCGCACGCGTCCAGGATGCGCTCGCCGTCTATCCCATCACTACCGACGCCGATCTCCTCCGCTCCGCCAACGACTACGCTGGCGACCGCTCCATCGCCTACTCCACCTGGGCCTGGCTCGAGCAGCACTCCCGCACCGGCAACGCGCCCGTCTACCGTTATTTCTTCGATCTCGCCTCACCCGGCGACCGCAACCACTCGCCCTCGCTCGGCGCCTTCCACTCCGATGACATCGAGTACGTCTTCGCCGCCCTCGACTCGCGTCCCGGCATGGCCATCCGCCCCGAGGACCGCGCCCTCTCCGACCTCATCCAGCAGTACTGGGTCAACTTCGCCCGCACCGGCGACCCCAACGCCCCCGGCCTTCCTCCCTGGCCCAGCTATAACCACGCCGCGAACAGCCTCCAGCCCGCCACCCAGCCCACAGGCGTGAATCAACCATCCAGCTCCCAGTCCCAAAGCACAATTGCAAACCATCTCACCGGCGTCGCGCAGCCTTTAGACTTCCCCGTCATGCACCTCGACGCAACCCCCGCCGCCAAACCCGACACCCTCCGCCCCCGCTACCTCTTCCTCGACCAGTTCTGGGCCGCGCATTGAGCCTCGGTCGTTTACCAATGAGCTTTGAGACCGTCCGCTCGACAGACGGCAGAATGTTCGCATGTGTTGGACAACGGGTGAACGTGTTCGACGTTGAGAGTGGCCAGAAGATTCTGTCAGCTCGTCCATTCCCACATGCCTCCCATGCTGCTTTCTCGCCTGACAATAAGAAGCTCGCGGTCAAGTTTACGAATGGGCGCATCGTAATCCTAAGTATTGCGACTGGCGATGTCTTACGTGATTACAAGAATCAGAAAGAAGGCGAAGGAAGCGAAGTATTTTTTTCGCCTGATGGCCAGAAGGTCGTCGATGGGTCGTGGAGGGGCCTCATAACGATCCGGGAGCTGGTTAAACCTGGCATAGCCGTAAGGCAGTTTCCGGGCGAGATGATAGGTCGTATCTCTCACGACTCACACAAGCTCTCCTGGGTCTTTGAGCACCGGAAGAAGACTCAGCCGGGACAGAAATGGGCCGATTACGACTACCTGGTTTTGCACAATTGGCCACTCTTCGAGCAGGAGCCGAAGATTTTCTCGTTTGATCACTATCTCGAATCGGCAACCATCTCACCCGACGGTTCGCGAATCTGCGTAATATGTAGGCGGCGGGGCGAAGGACGCTGGATGCAGATCGTGCAAGCTTCCGATGGGAAAATCGTTGCACGCAACGGTGAGGTCAAGATTGGCGGTACCGGAAGTGACCTCGCCTGGTCCACCGATAGCAATTTAATCGGATCTGTTCAGCAAAGACGCTTCGTCTTTTATCGTGCGTCTGATCTCTCGGTGGTAGGAGAACTTCACGCTCAGTACCCATCGACCATTTGCTTTCTGCCTAAAGATGACCTCGTAGTACTTGGCACCTGGAATTCATCTGCTCTTCGCAGCATCTCAGACATCGCAAAGGGCAACGTGACGAAACCGGTGCAATAGGAGCCGCCCCAAATATCCACTGACTCACTGACTACCCGTTGCTCGCCCACAGATCGTGCAGGTGCACCACCCCCAGCGCCTCGCCCTCCGGCCCGGTCACGATCAGCGCCGTAATCTTGCGCTCCTCCATCACCGCCAGCGCCTCGCTGGCAAACGCCTCCGGCGCAATCGTCACCGGCCGCGTGTTCATAATCTCGCCCGCCGTGTGCGCCAGCGCCTGTGCGCCATCGTGCTCCAGCAGCCGCCGCAGGTCGCCATCGGAGATCACGCCCCGCAGCACGCCGCCCACATCCACTACCGCCGCCATGCCCAGCCGCTTGTGGCTCATCTCGTGGATCACCTGCGCCATCGCCGTCTCCGCCGTCACCTGCGGCATCGCCTCGCCGGCATGCATCAGCGTCCGCACCCGCGCCAGCCGTCGCCCCAGCCGGCCGCCGGGATGCAGCTCGGCAAAGTCCGCCGCCGCAAATCCTCGCCTTGTCGAAACCGAGAGCGCCAGCGCATCGCCCAGCGCCAGCATCACCGCAGTCGAAGCCGTCGGCGCCAACCTGTGTGTCGCCTCCGCATCACCTTTCACCGCCGCATCTACCACGCTCGCGGCGAATGTCTCGTTAAAGCTCGTATCGAGCCACACCGCGCTGGCCTGCGCCAAAGTCGAGCTGCCCGCCCCGCACAGGCTCACCACCTTCGCGCCCACGCGCTCCAGCGCCGGCAGCAACTCCAGCAGCTCCTCCGTCTCGCCGCTCGCGCTCAGTGCCAGCGCCACGTCGCCCGCTGCCACCATCCCCAGGTCGCCGTGCCGCGCCTCCGCCGGATGCAGAAAATGCGCCGCCGTCCCGGTCGAGCACAGCGTCGCCGCAATCTTCCGCCCGATCAGCCCGCTCTTGCCCATCCCCAGCACAATCACCCGCCCGCCGCGCCCTGCCGCCTCCACAATCAGCTCGACCGCGCGTGCGAACTCGGCCGCCATCGGCCCATCCAGCCGCATCGCCAGCTCCAGCAGCGCGCGCGCCTCCGCGCGCACCAGCTCCGCCGCCTGCGTCCGCTCCATCTGTCCCATCGTTCCCATTCGTTCACGATGCTAGCAGAGCATTCACTCGTATTTACATCCCACGCGCTGCTCTAGTCCTAGAATAGAGATGCCTGCAACCGGAGCAAGAAATGAGCAAGCATCCAAAGACTGAACGCGCAGCACTTGTCGGATTCACTCTCTGGCTGCTATTGCTGTCCGCGCCTTTGGCCTTCTCCGCTACCCATGTCCTTGGGGAACGGAAGTCTGGCCAGTATCCCCAGATCACAGTCGATGTGCACGGCATGCCGATTGAGGGCGCTTCGGTCGAGGTATATCGCGGGATGTTCGATCCGTATGGAGATCATCCAACCAAGCCGCTGATGATTCTCACCTCAGATCCAAACGGACAGGTAGCCTTCCCGAAGCTGCCTTATGGAAGGTACTTCATCGTAGGGCGATCTAAACCCGACCGAGTGGGTTACCTCTCTTTATTGATTTCGCGGTCCGGGCCCAAGCGACCAAACTTGATCCTGAGACTGGACCCAGCGCGAGGAAGCGCCGAACAGGTGCTGGAAAGCGTCCAGTCTTGGACGCACGTCCCTTCTCTCTCGGCGTTCCGGGGGACGGTGACAGACGCTATTGGAATGCCCGTCCCGAATGCGAAGATCGACATCTTCGCTAAGGAGAAGGGAATCGATCAGCAAGCGACGCACCTGGTAGTGGGCCCCGACGGAGCGTTTTCCGCAGATATTCCTGAGGGGAAGTATGTCGTCTATGCCGAAGGAAGCGCAGGGGATGCTATAAAACCCGTGGAGATTTCCAAAGCGGCCACAAGCGAAGGGCTGGAGATCGAGTTGTTACCGGGAGAGACCAACTGACATGAAATTCGTGAGCCGCCCTTGGCCTTCCATGACAATTGCGCTCGCGTTGGCGCGCTAAACTGGAAGAGGCGCGAATTATCATCACGCGCGCCCAAAGGATTCGCCCCATGCTGCGCAAAGCTCTCCTGCTCTTCGCGATGACCGCCGGCCTCGCGCTGGTCATTGTCGCCGGCGTGCTCAATCATCGCGAGCGCGCCCGCGCCGCGCAGCTCCGCCAGCAGACCCGCGTCGACCTCGTCCCCGGCAACGCGCCCCCAATCGTTGATCCGGCCTCGCCCGATATCGACGAGTCCCTCCGCGGCAAGCCCGCGCCCAACTTCACTCTGGTCTCCCTCGATGGCAAAAAGGTCTCTCTCGCCGACTTCAAGGGCCATCCCCTCGTCCTCAACTTCTGGGCCACCTACTGCGATCCCTGCAAGGTCGAGATGCCCTGGCTGCAGCAGTTCAGTCAGAAGTACGCCGCGCAGGGCTTCGATGTCGTCGGCGTCGACTATGACGCCGAGGTCGGCAAGCCCACCATCGCCAAGGCCACGCAGCAACTCGGCGTCACCTATCCCATCCTGCTCTCCGACTCAAAGATCGAAGACGCCTATCTCGCCAACAATGGGCTTCTCCCCATCTCCTTCTGGGTCGATAAGGACGGTAAGGTCGTCAACATCACCGCCGGCCTCGAAGGCAAGACCTTCAACGACGCGAAGAACAACCTCGAAACCCAGGTCAAGCAGACCATCGCCAACTAAATTATGAAGCGCACACTTCTCACCCTCGCCCTCCTCGCCTTTGTTCCGGCCCTCGCTGTGCCCGCCCAACCCAGCAGCCAGTCCATCAACCTCGGCACGCCGCAGACCGCGAAAGCCTACGTCGCCTACACCGAGCTGCCGCAGACCATCCCTGCCGGCAAGCGCGCGGCCATCGAGCTCCGCTTCCGCGTGTTGCCCGGCTACCACGTCAACTCACACACGCCTACGGAGAGCAACCTCATCCCCACCGCGCTCACCCTCTCCGCTGCTCCCGGCGTCAAGCCCGGCGAGTTGCTCTATCCTGTGGGTCAGCCATTCTCATTTGCTTTTGATCCAAAAGAAAAGCTCTCCGTCTACGCCGGCGACTTCATGGTCAGGCTTCCCGTCACCGCCGCGCCCGGCAACCACTCGCTCGACGCCGTCCTGCGTTACCAGGCCTGCAACAACGCCTCCTGCTTCCCCCCGCGCACCCTCCCCGTCAAAATCCCCTTCACCGCCAAATAAGATAGAGGAAGCCGCACCGCAACCGGCACGCACCCATGGAAGAATTCCGCCGCCTCACCCGTCTCCCCGCTTACGTCTTCAACATCACCACCGAGCTCAAGGCCTCCGCCCGCAAGCGCGGCGAGGACATCATCGACTTCGGCATGGGCAACCCCGACGGCGCCACGCCCAAGCACATCGTCGACAAGCTGATTGAGGCCGCGCAGAAGACCGCGACCCACCGCTACTCGCTCTCCCGCGGCCTGCCCCGCCTGCGCAAATCCATCTGCGATTGGTATCGCCGCCGCTACTCCGTCTCGCTCGACCCCGAGACCGAGGCCATCGTCACCATCGGCTCCAAAGAAGGCATCGCCCACCTCTGCCTCGCGACTCTGGATGAGCAGGACACCATCGCCGTCTTCAACCCCAGCTACCCCATCCATATCTTCGGCCCCGTCATCGCCGGCGCGCGCGTGCAGTCCATCCCACTCGACGACGGCTCGACCTCCGACGACCTCATCGCCACCCTCGAGCGCGATCTGCCGCTTATGTCACCGCGCCCGCGCATGCTCATCCTCAACTTCCCCGCCAACCCCACCACCCAGTGCGTCGACCTCAGCTTCTTCGAGCGTCTCGTGCCTCTCTGCAAAGACCTCGGCATCTTCATCGTCCACGATCTCGCCTACGCCGACCTCGTCTTCGACGGCTACCGCGCGCCTTCGATCATGGAAGTCCCCGGTGCCAAAGACATCGCCGTCGAGTTCTTCACCCTCTCGAAGTCCTACAACATGCCCGGCTGGCGCGTCGGCTTCATGGTCGGCAACAAACAGCTCGTCGCCGCGCTCGGCCGCATCAAGAGCTACTTCGACTACGGCACCTTCACCCCCATCCAGGTCGCCTCCATCGCCGCGCTCGATGGCCCCCAGGAATGTGTCACCGAAATCGTTGCAAATTACAAGTCCCGCCGCGACGTCCTGGTCCCCGGCCTCAATAAGCTCGGCTGGAATGTCGCCCTGCCCAAGGCCACCATGTTCGTCTGGGCCCGCATCCCAGAGCAGTACCGCGCCCTCGGCTCCGTCGAGTTTTCGAAGAAGCTGCTGCTCGAAGCGAAGACCGCCGTCAGTCCCGGCATCGGCTTCGGTGAGCACGGCGACACCCACGTCCGCTTCTCCCTCATCGAAAACGAAGAGCGCACCCGCCAGGCCCTCCGCGGCATCCGCCACATGTTCAAAGCCGGCTAAAGCACCGGCGAATCGTCCCCAAGCATCGCCTTGCGGATCACCTTGATCGGCGCGAACCCCTGCTTCATAAACGCGTCGTGGAACGCGCCGATTGTGTACGCCGCGCCCTGCTTCTTCTTCCAATCCTCGCGCAGGTGCATAATCTCCAGCTTGCCCAGCGTGTAGTACAGATACGTCGGGTCGCCCGTGCCGCGCTTCGTCTCCACCTCGCCGATCGCCTGCGTCTGGTACCCCTGCGTCACGAAGAAGTCCTCCGCCTTCTCAATCGACCACGACTCATCCGTATGCAGCTTAATCGAGTTGACGAACCGCGCGTCGCGCAGCAGCGCATCCTGGATCTGCCCCAGCCTTATCAGCCGCGCCTTCCGCGCCTGCTCTGGTGTCGCATTGGCCGGCGCCGCCGCGTAGCCCTCATCCAGCATCATCTGCTCGCAGTAGTGCGCCCAGCCCTCGATATTCGTATTCGCCCCCAGCACCTTGCGGATCGTGCTGCCGAACTGCGGCATCCACAGGAACTGAATGTAGTGCCCCGGATACGCCTCGTGCACGCTGGTTGAAACGATGGTCCCGATGTTGAACTGTGCCATAAACTCCGCCACATGCGCCGGCGTCCAGTCCTTCTCCGGCAGCGTCACGTTGAAGTACGCCTTCTTCGAGTGCGTCTCAAACGGCCCCGGCGGGTCCATTGACGCAAACGTCGTCGCGCGCATAAACGGCGGCGTCTCTTCGAGCGTCGGCTGCACATCGCTCGGAACCGTAATAATGTGGTTCGCCCGGATAAATCCAACCAGCTGGTCGAACGTCTCGTGGAACGTCGCCAGCAGCTCGCCCGGCGGCGGAACCATCCCCTGCAGCTCTTTCAGCTCCTCCTGCGGCGTCTTCGCCGGATCAATCTCCTTCGCCACGCGCGCAAACTCCGCCTGGTTCTTGTGTAGATCATCCATGGCAATCTGCAGCAGCTTGTCCAGCGGCAGGTCCACCATCTCGTCGTACTCGAGCTTCTTGCGGAACGTGTCTGCGCCCAGGCGAAAATCTCCATTTGACCGCGGCAGCAGGTCCGTCTTCATCCACTCCGCGTAGCTCTTCAACGCCGCAATCACCGCCGCATTGGTCTTCGCAAACTCCGCCTTCTCGGCCGCATCGCTCGCAACTTCTTCGCCGTCCGCGCCGCTGAAGAATGCGCTCGGCACATCGTTCTCAAAGAAGCTCACATCGCCGTCAATCTGCTCAATCGCAATCTGCGTAAAGATCTTCGGCGGATTCTTCAAATTCTTGCGCGCCTCGTCGAGCGCCTTCGGCATCTGCTTCTCGCGTTCAATCAGCGCGCGCAGCCGCACATTCGCCGGCGCATACGGCCGCTCCATAATCACAAACGCCGCATTCGTTATCCCCGACGAGTACTCGTCCGGGTTCTTCTCCCACCCCCGGATCGCCTCCAGCGACAGCAGCATGCTCTTAATATTGTTCAGCAGAATATCCCGGTCCGCCGCCTGCGGCGCATCCAGCGCGCTCGCGTCGATCGCCTCCACCTTCTTCTCGTACTCGTGCAGCGCCGCCGTCTCCGCCGCCACGCCCGCGGCCGACCAGTCCTCCAGCTGCGCGTCGTACTCATGCAGCCCCGCGCTCGTCCCCGCCGTCGGCTGGAACTTGAAGTACACCTCTTTAAAGAAATGGTCGGAGACGTACTGGAGCGTCTGCAACCCGCCATCGGCCGCCACTCGCTGCGCCCGCGCCACGCACGTCGCCGCCATCCCCACACCCAGACACATCGCCGCTACCGCAACTTTGCTCTTCATGCCCCAGATTTTACGGCAAAACGCTCACTCGTAGTCCTTCAGCTTCACCAGGCTGGCCACCTTCGCCGGCTGCTCAATCATCAGCTTTCTCATCGTCGATTGCGGCATCCACGACCACATCTTCTTGCTCATCCACAGCTTCAGCCGCGTCTCCGGAATAAACCAGCTCACGCCTTCGGCCATCTTCTGTGCCTCACGCACAAACTCGCGCATCGCCGCTTCATAGTTCGCAAACGCCTTCGCATAGTCGTCGCCCGCAGCCTTCAACTCCCCCGCGAGCACATACGCGCCGACCACAGCAATACTCGTCCCCATCCCTGCCATCGGCGACGCGCACCCCGCCGCATCCCCCAGCAGCACCACGCGCCCCGTGGACCACGATTGCATCTTCACCTGGCTCAGCGAGTCGAAGTAAAAATCCGGCGCCGCGTCCAGAAACTCCAGCAACCGCTTCGTCTCCCACTTCACATCCGCATACGTCTCGCGCAGCAACCTCTTCTGCGACTCCACATCGCGCCGGTCATAATCCAGATTGCCCAGCTTCTCCGTCGCAAAGTAAAACGACGCCTTCGCGTTGCCGTCGTTCTTGGTCCCGAAGCATCCCACTCGCCTGCCCAACTCCACGTAGTACCTGCCCGTATCCACCAGATGCAGAAAGTCCGGCACCGAGAAGATCGCAACCGAATATCCCATGTGCTTCACAAACTTCGATTCATCGCCAAACGCAATCACTCTCACATTCGAGTGCAGCCCATCCGCGCCCACCACAAGGTCGAACGTGCGCGCCACCCCGCCCACGAAGGTCACATCCACCCCATCCTTCGTCTGGCTCATCGACTGGATCGAATCGTCGAAGACATACTCTACGCCGTCGCGTGTGGCCTCGTACAACACCTTTGCCAGGTCCCCGCGCATGATCTCCAGCTCACCGCTGGTGAATCCGTCCGGCAGCTTCGCCACCACTTTGTTGTTTTCATCCACCATCGTGATTGAGCCGGTGCGCGTCTCGTGCTTCTTTACCTCGCCCACCAAACCCATCCGCTCCAGCACCTTCATCCCTGATCCGCGAAAATCCACGGCGTACCCACCCGGCCGTATGCCCGGCGCACGCTCCACCACGGTCACTTCATACCCATACTTATTCAGCCAGAATGCCAGCGCCGGCCCCGCCACGCTGGCGCCCGAGATCAAGATGCGTTTCTTCACAGAATGTCTCCCAAAGCTCGCCCTCAATCCTGATTAGTCCTGAAGGTGAGACACCAACAATTTTAATCGCGTTGGCCCCTGGAACCTGGAATCTCTCTCTGGACCTGGGATCGAGGAACCCGCCTGCGTCTGCCGCACCACGCTCAAGCGTAACGCTCGCGAGGTATAATTTCGCTTTCAAAATCCAACCCCAATAGGAGGGCAGTCATGAGCACAACATCCCTGGGCGCAATTGCGAAAAAATCAGTGGGTTGGTCAATCGGTCTCAGCGTTCTCATGCTGCTGGCCGGCATCTTTGCCATCATCGTTCCGCCGGCCGCCGGCATCGGGGTGCTGGCCGTCGTCGCCTGGCTGCTGATGCTCAGCGGCGTCGCCCATCTCATCTTCGCGTGGCACATGCGCGGCGCGGGCGCGGTCATCTGGGAGCTGCTGCTCGGCCTCCTCTACCTCTTCGTCGGCGCCTACGCGCTCATCCACCCGCTCGCCGGCCTGGCCTCGCTCACCCTGGTACTCGCCATCTACCTCTGGATCGAGGGCATCGTCGAGATCATCCTCTCCTTCCGCCTCCGTCCCCTGGGCGCCTCACCCTGGCTGCTGCTCAACGGCATCGTCACCCTCATCCTCGCCTTCCTCATCTGGCGCAGTTGGCCCTGGAGCAGCGAGTGGGCCATCGGCACCCTGATCGGCATCAGCATGATCTTCAGCGGCATCTCGCGCCTCTCGCTCTCCCTCGCCGCCCGCCGCGTCACCGCGGCCCTCCCCTGAACCGCCGCCTTCAATCAGTCCCGAATTTTGGCCAAGCCCCCGCCTTCGCGCGGGGGTTGGGGATTTTAAGGAAGGATTAGCTGTCGCGATAGCGAGTTTTCTGCCTCGCCTCTTCGCCGGCAGGATCCTGAAGCCAATCGATAAGATCCTCAAGAATTAAGAGCTCAAAGGCTGGGTGCTCCTGCGCGCCGACGCTGAAGACTTGATGCGTTGCACCAAATATCTGCCGCGACGAACCTTCGTCACCGATCAGGAGGGGTTGGAGATAGAAACGCTCCTTGAACTGGTCCGCAGCACTCCAGCAGACGACAAAATCCACATGTTTCGCAAATTTTGCCTCCTTCTCGAAATCCGCGACAAGGCTGTCAAACTCGTACTTGTACTCAAGAATCTTGGGCTCCATAGTATATGGGAGTCCAAAGCTCCGATTCACGCCAAGCCTGTTCGCCTTTGCGTCATATAGAACGTTATCCACCTCGGTGTAATTCATAAAGAAAACCGAATCATACCTATCGCTTTGGCTCGTACCAAAAAAACGGAACCCGCGTAGCACTTTTGACCCAATCAGCTCGTGGAACAGAGCAATCGCGTCCTGTTCCTGTCGCGGCTTCGAGACCAAGGCGAGGGGTGAGCCAGCTACCGACAGTGTCAGAGGGTGTCGGTCACGAAATTCTTCCTGCGCCCGTTTCCATTCATGAATCTCGCGGTCCGGCGTAATGCTCTGAGAGCCTGTATCAGGCCTAACGTACTGTAGAAATCGGCGGAATGCGTTGACACTTCTCACGGCAAGGGTCTCGGCCAGCTTAGTCAACTCGGGCTGGAAAACCTTGCGCCCCAAGTCGGGATTCCCGTCTGTGAAATGTACGATGACGTGAGAATTGTTCTGATAGCCGATGGCGCTAGTCAGCGGAATGACGAATAACTCACCCTGCGCCATGTAGTCAGAAGCTATCTGGAGGCCGCCGTGAATAATCCGCTGGCCCTTTCGTAGGCCCAGGACATCATCGTTGAACTCGGACCACAATTTTGCCGAGTGCAGGAATGCAGCGTAAATAATTACGTTGTGCCGCTCGATGAGCTCCTTCTGTTCATCAGATAGCGCAGAATAGAAGTACGAATCATCATGGAGAATCTCATCCTTTCCCCATATGTCATAAATACAGTGGAGTCTCTTGAACTCAGCATCGAGCTTGAGCAACTTCGTCTGAGAATCGCCTGGGATCTTATCGGCCGCTTTGCTCAAATCCCCTAGGCTCTTGACCTTCAAATTTGGAATCTCATGTGGGTAGTAATACTCCGCTCGATCAGTCGTCTTCTCAGACAATTCGCGATCTGAAGACCTGACGCTGACCGTAACACTCGGCATGAACTTGGCTGAAGAAAGGTAAATGCCGCCTAGAGGCGTCTTAATTCGCAATACATCGAACCATTGCTCAGCAGTTCGTGCCCCAAGCCATGAAAGGTCGCGCGGCCTTTCGCTCGGGCTTTGCCCAATGATCACTTCAACCGAGGTGCCACTGCGATCCGCCGCGATCTCGGCCACCGCGAAGTCGATCGCCTCGAGCTTCGGGCGCGGGATGGTCCCGCTAGCGTCCTCAGCCCACTGTCTGCCTTGCCGGAGGACCACAGCTAGCGCCTTATCAGGTCGTTTACTTTGGAGGCGCAAAAAGGAGAATCCATAGGCCAAAAACGTTGCACCTACTCCTTTGTGGCCACGAAGGTCGGCTTGCTTCTTGAAACTAACGCTAGGACGCAAGCAGTACTTGAACTGTTCTTCGTCCATGCCAATTCCGTTGTCAGTAACTCTAACCATACGGTCGGGGATATCCACGTGCACCCAGATACGAGGCTTATACCCAGGCTCGGACAGCCTTGAACGTGCCTGAACTGCATCGAGCGAGTTTTGGAGAAGCTCAGAAAACAGATCGAACGTCCCTGTATAGCTCTTGAGGATGTTCTGAACGTCACGCTTCTTCGATTCCTCGAAGACCTGCGACAGGGCTGTGGTATCTGCCGTCGACGTGTCAGCTCCAAGTGGATCAAATCCATCCAAGCCTGCGTACGGTGCCATAAACTCTCCATTTCCAAAGTAGGGCTAGATTATATGGACCCAAAAGGCACCACAGCCGTCAGCAACCTTCCAGACGAACTTCGGGCCTCATTTCCCCTTATTTTCGCCCATTTTTGCGCGTTTTCCCACTGCTCCTGCGCCCCCAAATCCATCGCGAAAAAGCCTATAATCAGTACATAAATCATGGCTGACGAACTCTTCCCCGACGACCCTAAAAACCCCGAAATTCCCTCCCCCCAGGAACTGAGCCAGCAGGCCAACTCCAACAACCCGCCTCCTGCCGGCGCGCCCCCCGACGGCCCCCCGGGCTCGACCGTCCAGGGCCGCGGAGCCGCATTCCTCTTCCCCGTCAACATCGAGGACGAGATGCGCCGCTCCTACCTCGACTACTCCATGTCGGTCATCATCGGCCGCGCCCTGCCTGACGTCCGCGACGGCCTCAAGCCCGTCCATCGCCGCATCCTCTACGCCATGGATTCCGAGGGCCTGCAGTACAACAAGCGCTACTCCAAATGCGCCGGCGTCGTCGGCGAGTGCCTGAAGAAATACCATCCCCACGGCGACTCCGCCGTCTATGACGCTCTCGTCCGCCTCGCCCAGCCCTGGTCCCTGCGCTACCCCCTGGTCGATGGCCAGGGCAACTTCGGCTCCGTCGACGGCGACCCGCCCGCCGCCTACCGCTACACAGAATCGCGCATGATGCGCATCGCCGGCGAGATGCTCGCCGACATCGACATGGACACCGTCGACATGGTGCCCAACTTCGACGAGTCCACCGTCGAGCCCACCGTGCTGCCCACGCGTATCCCCAACCTGCTGGTCAACGGCAGCTCCGGCATCGCCGTCGGCATGGCCACCAACATCCCGCCGCACAACCTCACTGAAGTCGTCAACGCCGCCATCGCCCTGGTCGAGCGCGACTCCTCCAAGCGCGACCCCGAAGACAAGCGCACCGACCTCGACATCGCCCTCGAGCACGTCAAGGGTCCGGACTTCCCCACCGGCGGCTTCATCTTCGGCAAGTCCAACATCCGCGGCGCTTACACCACCGGCCGCGGCCGCTTTCTTATGCGCTCCAAGTGCGCCATTGAGAATATCACCGGCGGTCGCCAGGCCATCATCGCCACCGAGATTCCCTACCAGGTCAACAAGTCGAACCTCGTCAAGCGCATCGCCGAACTCGTCAACGAGAAGATCGTCGACGACATCTCCGACGTGCGCGATGAGTCCGACCGCGACGGCATGCGCATCGTTATCGAGCTCAAGCGCGGAGCCCAGCACGAGATCGTCCTCAATCAGCTCTGGAAGCACACCCAGATGCAGGAGAGCTTCTCCATGATCTTCCTGGCCGTGCACAACGGCCAGCCCAAGGAGCTGCCGCTCGACCACGCCATCCGCGCCTTCCTCGACCATCGCGCCGAGGTCGTCCGCCGCCGCACCGCATTCCTGCTCGCCCGCGCCCGCGAGCGCGAGCACATCCTGCTCGGCCACCAGATCGCGCTCGACCACCTCGACTCCGTCATCAAGATCATCCGCCAGTCCGCATCCCGCCCGGAGGCCCGCGAG
>Ga0182024_10003257_pt1 | contig 38960 bp, 35 predicted proteins | sample P32metaG_FD_120480 | JGI IMG/M metagenome (GOLD analysis project Ga0182024, IMG submission 120480) | Permafrost microbial communities from Stordalen Mire, Sweden - P3-2 metaG (Illumina Assembly) | ecosystem: Environmental > Terrestrial > Soil > Wetlands > Permafrost | place: Sweden: Stordalen...
ATCTACAATACCGTGCGCCCGCATCAGGCGCTCGGCTACCTAACCCCGCTGCAATTCCTACGACAGAACCTATCCCAACGAAAGGAATGAAAAGTGTCACCCATCTACTGGACGAGTACAGCAGGTTGACAGGGTAATAAGGATCGAACATACTCTTCCGGAAGTTTTGGGCACTGCCCCTCTCCGCTGCCCGGAACTTCCTCCTCATCCCGGTTGGTTGCGGCAGCATTCGGCCAGGCTGTTCTTCAACAAGGTCACGAAGGATGTTTATGCACAGCTCAACCCGACATGCGCTGACGTTCGCTGTACTTTCCGCGCTACTGCTCATTGCCGCTCGCCCAGCGCCTGCTCAGATTGAGAAAGTGCTTTATAGCTTTGGAGCGCAAGCTACCGACGGATTCAGTCCTGAGTCCAGCCTGACTTCTCATGACGGCGGCCTCTATGGGACGACCTATGAAGGCTTCGCTGGGCCTGGGATAGTATTCGAGCTTATGCCGAAAGACGGCTGGAACGAAACTGTGCTCTATAGCTTCTGTACTACTGGTCGTGAGTGCTGCCCCGACGGCGCGAATCCAACTGGTTTTGTAATATTTGACCGCGCCGGAAACCTCTACGGGACAACGTACGGTGGCGGTGCGTTTGGGCGCGGCGTGGTGTTCGAACTTAGTCCCGTCGGCACAAACTGGGTTGAGAAAGTTCTCTACAGTTTTGGCGTATGGGCGGAGGGGGTCAATCCGGTAGGCGGTCTCATCATGGACAGGGCGGGCAATCTCTACGGAGCAACTTTCAGAGGCGGAGGAGGCGTCTTCGAATTGAGCCCGTCGGCTGGCGGGTGGACAGAGCAAGTAATTTACGCTGTGCACAATTACGATCCCGATGGCGGCTATCCGGGGTTATCGATGGCTGCCGCGGGAAACATTTTCGGGACCTCACGTCGGACCGTATTCGAGCTCTCGCCGAACTCCAGCGGTGGTTGGACTCCGACTGTGATACACAAGTTCATCGGCGGTGCGACCGATGGCACTGCTCCCAGGGGAGCTCCTGTGCTAGACGCGTCCGGCAACCTCTACGGTACTACCCGCCAGGGTGGCGCGATGAACTACGGAACCGTCTACGAGGTGAGTCCAAGCCAGAGCGGATGGACAGAGACTATTCTCTACTCCTTTGAGGGGCACGAAGAAGATGATGGCGCTTATCCGTATGACGGGGTTGTGTTGGACGCGTCGGGGAATATTTACGGCACTACCTACGCCGGTGGCGAGTATTCCAATGAGGGCGGAGTCGTTTTCGAACTGGTGGCGCAGGCTGCCGAGGGCAATTATCAAGAGAAAGTTCTGTGGAGTTTCAATGAGGCGGACGGATTGGCTCCGTACGGCAAGGTGATCCTCAACAAAGCAGGCCACCTTTATGGCACGACCTATAGCGGCGGAATTCTCGGGTTTCTTGGCGTTGTGTTCGAAGTAACTCCGTAGGGGCTCAGTGACTTTCGACCCTCCCCGCCCGTCTTGGACGGGCTTTCCTTTCGTTGGTTTCGTCTTCCTCGGTGCTGGCAACGAGCGTTCGATGTTTTGACGCTATCAGGTGTTTACAATCAAAACCCCTCCGGCGAGGTCAATGAGCGTAAACGCGATTTATCAACAGTAATCCAGCTTCTAAATAGGAACGGCGTCTTGTGTGAGGCCGCAATGGCGGCAATCGCGCCAATTTTTAAGCTTCGTCTGGGGCCACTTCCAATAGTAGAGCTTGCCGCAGCGCGGACAGCGGAATCGGTTCACCCACACGGCCGCAATGACAAATGCAATCAGAAGAGCTGAGACAAGCAGAAGAGGATTGGGATGCAAGTGAAAATACGCGATGCCGAATGCCACTGGTACCATCGCGTTTGAGACGACCGCAAAGACCAGCAACGCAGCCTGCGCTCTCGCCACGCCGCAGCGTAACGGGCAGCTTCGCCGTTTGCGATATATGTGGTTGTCATGGAAGCTAACTGGCCCGATGCTAACTTCCCAACATCCCAGCGCGAAAGTTACGTCCGTTCCCGCATTGCACACCCGTTGATGTAAACAGGCGATGTCACAAGCTTGCGCCGTCTGTTCTCCCGTTTTCAGTCAGTTGCAGTGCGCTCGACGACTGGCTTTACGTCGCATTACGGCGTGGTGAGTCGCGAGTGTTCTATGGAATAGAACATGATGAGCGACTGCATCGCCCTATTTCGGCGGTTCGGAGGGCGCTATCTGAATCTGAATGGCGCGGAGGTTGTCGGACTTAGTGGTGTCCACCGAGATTACTGGAAAACTGCCGTTGGCATCGCGCGCTTGAATGGTTCGCGTGGCCTGCGCTCCTGAAGCGCCTGGGCGCACCGTATCGATGGTGACACTCGTCACTTGCAAGCCGGAGCCGGGATCGCCGGGGTTAGCTTGCTCCACTTGCTGCTCGGTGACTTGCTGACCAGCCGAGCTCGTTTGTTGGGATGTGATTGCACGCTTAACGAGGTGCAGGCTGCCGTCCCCAACCGCCCCTGGGATACTCACGGAATAGGTTTCCACTGTCTTGCTCTTGTCTCCAGCGGCAGTTGCCGCTTCGTTGCTCACCGTACGAGACACTTCGCCGAGCTTGCCTTCAGAGTCGGGGAGGGAGATTTGCTCATCGGTGCTACGTTGGTCACCGTCTTGCCGAGTGGTAACTCGCCGTATTTCGCCCACCGCCCAGTTTCCGGCGCCGTTGGGAAGCAGCGTAGTTTCTTGAGAATCAATCGTGCCATTCGGGCCTTGTTCGCGGCGCTCGTGCACTTTCACCGCTGGAGCGAGACCTCCGTTGGCGTCGGGCAGCAGCACCGTGGTTTTGGTGTCCTCTACATTCGGGCTTAACCTTTTTGTCTCTTCAATTTGGCGCCGAACCAGCTGGAGATCCCCGTTGACGTCGGGATCGGAGGTCGAGCGGGTAACTACGTTCGAGTCACCTCCGGCCAAGGTCCGCTTTTCTTCTTCGACTACCTCCACCAGCGTTCTCCCTCCATCGGCATCGTGAGCGAACGTGCGAGTGGTGGTTCGCACGGTGGCAGCGTCCGCTTGCACCGTTTCCTTTTCGATGTCCTGGTAAGGTACGAAACCTCCATCCGAACTGCGGCGCTCGACCGATTGCTTGTCCAGGGTGCGATTGCCGCTATGGGTGTGACTTTCGGTGGTGCGTATGCGTTCCGCATTTTCACTGTTCGAGTCGGTAGTGGCCGTCCAGGACTTGTTCTCTTCGTCGCCTTGGGAATCGGGTGTTTGCGCCCAGAGCGCGAGACTAGAACAAAAATATGCCGCGATCGCGAGCAGCATGAGCGGGCTCAAACACATAGCAACGGACGAACGATAACGACCGTTGCTACTTAGACGGCCGGCGCTTACTGATCGCCCATGTTCATACCGTTCGGAAATGCTTGTAGTCGGCACATCCATATTTTCTCCCTGCGGACATTCGGTGTCCAGCGACGCGGAATAAGAGTGTCAAAAGGCGATGCGGAAATCATCCGTATGGCCAGGCTCACGAAAGTGGGTTCATTGTTGCCATTCTTCGCCTGAAACCGTAGTCGATGAGTGTAAAGGCGATTTATCGCCAACTGACTATTGGGTTGGCTTTCGGCTGAAGAATTGGCTGATTCGCGATACAATAATTCGGCCTGTCTGTCGTTATCCCAAATGAGCGATCAAAGGAGATAAGTCAATGATTTCTGATTGCCGCTCGAAGGCTTATGACATCGCCTCGTCGTCAATTTGTGGCGCGATCTTGGCATTGGTCGCGGCAACGGCTTCGAGCCAGACAATTACCGTATATGCCCCTCCGGGCGCACCCTTGTCTGGTTTGACGATGGATTCGCAGGGTAATTTTTACGGGGCGACAGGGTACGGCGGCAAATTCGGTTATGGCACGGTTTTTGAAATCACACCTTCAGGATCGGAAACCGTTCTCCATAACTTCCAGCGATGGGCATGCTCGGGACCAGGCGGCGCGCTTGCTCTCGATTCGACTGGCTCCATTTACGGCATCTGTGACGAACCCGTGCGGGGACACTTTCAAGGTGTATTCATGTTGAAGGATGCTAAAGATGGTAAAGAGAAAGAGACGGTGTTGTACCAATTCACCGAGGTTAGTGAAGGATACGCAGACGCAAGCGGGTTAATCATGGACGCTGCGGGCAATCTCTATGGGACTACGATTTACGGGGGCGCCTACGGCGGTGGCACAGTATTTCAGATTACTCCAAACGGCACGGAGATTGTTCTTCACAGTTTCTTCCAAGAACAAGATGGCTACGCCACCGACCCAGCGCCTGGGCTAATTCTTGACGCACAAGGGAATCTCTATGGGACCACGATGTACGGCGGACCCTACCGCTGCGGCAACGGCGGTATCTACACTTGCGGAACGGTGTACGAGGTATCTCAAGCCGGGGAAGAAAAGGTGCTCTATGCTTTCAAGGGAGGAACGGACGGTTTTTTTCCTGCAGGCAGTTTGTTGTTAGATACGAAAGGAAATCTGTATGGGACGACCTGGTACGGGGGAGAGTTTGGCTATGGGACGGTTTTCAAGTTGAATCGCGCTGGCAGCGCTGGCAAAGAGAAAATACTTTACAGCTTTACGGGCGGCGCCGATGGCGGCTCGCCTATCACCAACGTCATTCAGGATGCCAAGGGAAACCTATATGGGACTACGTCTGGCGGCGGAGAATATGGTCAAGGGACAGTGTTCAAATCGACGCCTGATGGCACCGAAAAGGTACTTTACAGCTTCAGCGGGTATCTGGAGGGCGGCGCATATCCGTCGGGTTTGGTTTTCGATAACGAAGGGAACCTTTGGGGCACAACTTCTGACACGATTTTCAAGTTAACGATTGATTGAAACCAGTTACGCACATTTGAATTTTGCTTTAGCCCACGTATTCAAGTTTAAGTCCCACTTGTCTTTCTCCTCCGTTTGGGATTCCTACGTGTATCAGCCTAGACGCATTGTAACTGTCGAGAACATGAGAGAGTGTCGTTTGACGCTATCAGGCGTTAGCACAAGCTTGCGCATTCCGTTCGCCCTCTTTTCGGGTCAATGAGCGTAAACGCGATGTTTCAACAACTATCCCACGATATGACGTGATTCCTTGCTAAAGTTACTGAGTTCACTTGTCCGCAGTTCAAATTCCACGCCGGTACCTGTGTTTTTAGCTCTAGCGGCCAAGAGTTGCTATTCAACTCTCTCGATCTGTTTTACGAGCAGTGTTTCTCTTGACTTTGCTCCAAACCGGGATAACAATTCCTTGCGCTCAATCGCACGCGACTCCCCCTAAGTGAGTTTCGCAAGAAGGGTAATTCCGATGACTAAAATGCGAATCTGTGAGCTAACGACACTAGCCCGGCTAGTGCTGGCCTTTGCTGCCACTGAGATTCAGGCTCAAACCTATATTGACCTTTACAACTTCGGAACCAATAGCGGGGACCCGATCCAGGCTCAGCCTGCGGTCATTGCACAAGGTCGGGACGGCAACTTGTACAGCGCCACGGAGCGGGGCGGAACCGACAGCGGTGGGACGGCCTTCGAAGTCACGCCGACGGGTGACTTGAGCGTGATCTACAATTTCGGGTTCCCGGTTGGGGAGGATCCATCTGGTGGTCTCACTCTGGGCACGAACGGTAATCTGTATGGGACGACCCAAAGCGGGGGCACAGGCCCGGGAATCGTGTTCGAGGTCACGCCAGCTGGCAAATTGACAACTCTGCACAAGTTTGACACGAGCGACGGCGCTTCTCCATACGCACCACCCATTCAGGGCGTGGATGGGAATTTCTACGGGACCACGTTTGGGGGAGGTACTGACAATCACGGGACTGTGTATAAGCTGAGCGCTTCCGGTGAACTCACCACCCTATACATGTTCGACGGTAGCGACGGTGCGGGTCCTATCGGCCCACTGGTTCAAGGAATCAACCGGGATTTCTACGGTACAACCAACGGAGGGGGGGATAACAACAACGGTACGGTGTTCAAAATTACCTCCAAGGGCGAGTTCACCACTTTATACTTTTTCGATGGCACCCATGGTATGCAACCCACCGCGCCATTAGTTCAAGGAACAAACGGGAGTTTCTACGGCACGACGACCAATGGTGGGGCCTACGGGCAGGGGACGGTGTACAAAGTCAACAGCAAGGGGAAGCTTACCGTGCTGTACTCGTTCTCGCAATCAAGTGGAATGGGGTGTTATCCCGCGGGCGGCCTAGTGTTGGGCAGTGACGGCAATTTTTACGGCACGGCGTCTCAAGGCGGAACGAATAACGACGGAACCGTCTACCGAAGCACACCCCGCGGTGCCTACTCGATGGTTCACTCGTTTGTTGGCACCGACGGATCCAGTCCGCTCACCACATTATTGCAGCACACGACAGGCGTGCTATACGGAGATACCTACAGTGGTGGCACGTACGGTCTGGGCGTCTTCTTCAGCCTAAATGTAGGCCTGAATCCCTTCGTCAGTTTCCTACCCCAACAGTCCCCCGGCAAGGTCGGCGCGTCCATAGGCATCTTCGGACAAGGTCTCACCGGAACTACTGGTGTCTCTTTCGGCGGAACTCCCGCAACCTTCACGGTTTCTTCGGACACATACTTGACGGCAACCGTTCCGGGCGGGGCAGAAACTGGTGTTATAACCGTAACCACTCCGGGTGGAACGTTGACGAGCAACAAGACGTTCCGTGTCACGCACTAGCTCACGAGTTGCAACCTGCCAAGCGGCCCCGTGGAAACGTCAGTGGTCATCATGGGCGTTAGCCTAACTCAGCCGACGAGAGTAACCTTCGGGGCGTGGCGGCGATCACGCCCAGCGTAAACTCGAACGGGACCCCTGGGCCAAGTCCATGGATGACTCGAAAGTGTGCCCTGCTTTGCTCCGCATCGATTCGCCACCTGCGTTCGCAAAGGCTGTTGAAATCACGCGCAAGCAGCGGGAGAAGCAAGAAGATTTGTGGGTGGCGCAGCAGGAGTTGGCATCAGCTCCGGGGCATCCGTTTTACCAGAAGGTGAACGAGTTGCTGGAGGCCGAACGCTTCGGCGAGTTTGTCGAGAGCCGGTGCGCGAAGTCTTATGCGGAGAGGAGCGGGCGGCCGTCGCTGACGCCAGAGATGAGAAAATCGAGGCAGGTCACGTGGACGAATAACCTCCACAGACAGCTCGCTCTGCCTTCGTCTTACTTTTCCAGCTCAGACTGCTTGCCGATCGGTTAGTAAAGGCAAACGGTGCTTGAAAAGCTCTACGGGTTTGCTCGCAAGGATCTTGTCGTTTCGTGCCCCGGTCGCAATACTCCTTTCCAAATCCTCAATCTCATCTGGATTTAGCTTGGCCCTAAGGTCCTCGGTGAGAGCACGACTGCGTTGTCGTACTGCGGAGGAATTTTCCTCGGCCATCCTGAGCCAGTAGTAGGCGGAATGACCATTTTTCTCGACGCCATACCCGTCAAGATGGGCCAATCCAACAATGAATTGGGCAGCAGCGTACCCTTCTTCGGCTGCCTTAAGATAAATTTCTATCGGATTGCCCAGCCCAGAGACATTTGGTCCCACCGCTCGGCTCGACAGGCCATTGCCTCGGTTGAACAATAAGAAAAGCAATTCGAACCTGTTTGAGACGCCCAATTTCTCAAAGACGCGAGACAGGTAATTCTTCACGGTATGCTCGCTGAGTCGAAATTGGTCTGCAAGTTGCTTATTGCTGTAGCCCTGAGCAGCACCTTCGGCCACCTGGACCTCCCGCTTCGAAAGCATGCCGACCTTGTCGCTATCGATGCCGTCGCAAGATGGCGCGTTTCTCGCTGCTTCAAGTAGATACTCCGTTTCGACGCAATTGGCCCAAATCTCTCCTCGGCTCACACGCTCGATACAGGAGCGGAATTCATCCAACGGCTTGCTACGGCAGAACACACCTTTTGCACCGCAGCGAAAGGCGGCGATAACCGACTCTCGTGTACTAAGCTCAAGCAAAACCACGATATGGACGTTACGATAATGCGCATTTACCGCGCTAGCGGCTTGCAGGCCCTTTTTCGCGCCACCGTCAAAGTCAGCACTGATCACGGCGACGTCGGGCTTATGTGCGCTGACCGCAGAGAGGATGTCCGTCGTGGCCGCTGCGCCAGCCACGCCAACTGCTTCAAATCGCGAATCGCGATCTAACGACTCCGCAAGCAATTGACTCCCCATGCAGTTCCGGTCAGCAATCAAAATCCGGATCGGCTGCGCCGGCTGAGAACAATTTGACAATGAAATCGACGACATCACCACACTCCTGTTAATACTGGCGATCCCTTCACTGTGGCCCATTAATTGGAAACCAAACCATTTTAAGAAGTTCTAAACACACCTTTAAGAAGTTCTAAACACACCCTCTTAAGAGCATCCATTCCGCCGCAAACGGTTCTTTGCAGATAGTCAGTTGTGCAGCGGCAGCGGAGGATTTGCCCGGCAAACCCCGTCTACCGCACGGTCTGCTGTCGCCGATTCCGGTTGCTTATGACCCGTGCGCGCAAGGGTAAATCGTGACATCATGTGCGCAAATGGCTCTTAGGCGCAGTTCGCCGCTCCATTGGGCTACATGGCTGATGCCTTTCACTCCAAGTCGGTCAGCAGGCAAGCCGGAGGTTTTGTTAGACGCTCTAAAGTGATTCTCATACAGAAACTCCACACTACGCTCCGACTCGAGGGAAGAAATAACTGTAGTGCTACTTTACAGCCATTCTCATGAGTCAGGTCAAACGAATTCTTCTTCACCTCCAAAATTCGTTATTTCGATGCACAAAAGGTGCAAATTATTGCAACATCAGAATCAGATACCTCACATCAATTCTTCTCTATCGAGTGGCCCTCACGTCTCATTTGTCCCTAGACCCACATGGCCTAGCGACTACTGCCGGTTCTCACAACTTTAAGTGGGCCGATCAACTGGACCTGTCAGGGAGCTGAGTACCCGGTGTTACGGACTCTCACCCCCTTGTGGTCAGGTCACGTGCTCGATATCGTGGGTTCGCCACAAAACAAAGAAATGTCCAAGTATGAGATTAACTTCAATGACCCGAGACCTAGAACTCATGTCAAGAACAGTTGCAGACGTACAGGATAGTCCTTGGATCGAGCGAAGGACTCGCAACCGCTTTCGGCTGGTCTTGCCAGTTATCTTCCATTGGAGCGACGGGACGGAGCATTCCGCTGTGGGCTATTGCAGGAATATCGGACTAGGGGGCATTTTCATCGTAACCTGTAACTGTCCACCGGTAGACATCGAAATAGAGATCGACGTTGTCGTGCCGGCTTTCGATCCGGAACCGAAAGAAATTCTGTTTCGCCATACCGGCCGAGTGATCCGAACTCAAGCATGCGAAGATCTGCTCGGTTTTGCTGTTGCTGGACAATTTGAAGACGAAAATGCAATCCAGGCACGCGTTACTGACAGGGCGTTTGGCCAACAGTGAAGTTCGTGCACGTGACTGATGATTTTCGTGGGACTGAGAGGGCGAAGCTGTGTACTGCGGTCGGGTGAAGTGGTCCTAGAGAGAAATGCAGGCTACCAGGGCCCAGGCAGTTCGCGCCGGAAGATATTGCGGTAGGTACTTCGTTACCGGAGAGTTTCCGAATCTTGCAAGGAATTGCGATGTAAGTTTGCCTTGTCGCACGGATGAACGGGCAATATGCGACTAGCTGGTACTTGAATACTTGGCTAACTGAATGCAAAATCCAACGAATGTGACTGAGATTGGCGGAGCCATGGGCGATCGCTTTCCAGAGAGCGTCGCCTTTGCGCAGCCTGCAGTGGCTGCAGACGAGAGCTCTTGGTTTGCCGTCCAGACCAAACCACGGCATGAAAAGAGAGTTGCTGCGGAACTCGCAGAAAAAGGGATCACAGTGTTCCTCCCTCTCGTGTCTGCGCTTCATCAATGGACTGATCGGAGACGCGAGGTTATGCTTCCGCTATTCACCAACTATACGTTTGTTCGAATCGGCGAAGAGCCGAACCCCCGGGTCAGCGTTTTGCGAACGAACGGAGTAGTTGGTTTCGTTGGTATGCAGGGCCGTCCGGTTCCCATTCCTGACGAACAGATAAATGCGGTCCAAACGATTCTCAGAGAAAGAATTCCCTTTAGCTTACATCCATTTCTGAGCGTAGGCCGGAAGGTCCGAATCCGCGGAGGATGTCTCGACGGGATACAGGGAGTCATCCTGGCAATGAACGGCGACCAGAGCCTGATCGTCTCTATCGAAAGCATTCAAGGGTCGATAGCCGTTCGGATCGCTGGTTATGGGCTTGAGGCCGCATAGCAGATAACTCTTTTCTCGCGAGTCAGCTCTCATGAACACAACCAAGCGTCGAATTCTTCTCGGAACGCTCAAGGTCTTTAACCTCGGGCTCATGGGCCTATCCTTCGGACTGGCAACCATTTTGCTTTTCTCGGATGTGAGAGGAGGCGTGACTCTCTCTGACTTTCTTTCGATGAGAGTCAAACTCGGGAACTTTGCGATTGCGGCGATGATACTTGTGGTATGGCATCTTGTTTTCTCGCTGTTTGGTTTCTACCAGTCAACGCGGCTTGCGACACTGCGCTCGTTAATTTCTGACACAGCCAAAGCAACAACGGTAGCGACCCTTTGCCTCGCAGTAGTCGCACAGCTATTCAGAATCAGGATGGCGACACCACGCTTTCTTGTCCTATTCTGGGTCCTGATCTCTGTTTCTGTAGTAAGTGCGCGAGTGATCATTCGGTATCTCCTTTACACGGTCCGTCGTCGAGGGCTGAACCTGCGTGATGTGCTGATTCTTGGAACTAACCCACGTGCTATTGAATTTGCGGAACGCATCACGGCCAAGCCCGAGTTGGGTTACCGCGTTCTTGGTTTTGTGGACAACGAATGGCCCGGCCTGCAAGAGTTCCGGAAGAGTGCTCACACGCTTTGCTGCAACGTCGACGATCTTGCTGAATACCTCCGCCGTAATGTGATCGATGAGGTCGCCATGTACCTGCCGCTGCAATCGTTCTACAAGCACACTTCTCAGGTTGTAGCACTGTGCGAGCAGCACGGAATCGTAATGCGCTTCGAGGCGGACATTTTCAATTTGAAAATCGCCCGTCCCCGTGCGGCCGATTTCGACGGGTACTCGCATATCACTGCCTACGCCGGTTCCCTTGATGGTTGGCCCATTCTGGCAAAGCGGGCTCTCGATGTAGTGGTCTCCTGTGTGCTGCTAGCTTTCCTGGCCCCTTTGTTTGCGATCGTCGCGCTACTGGTCAAATGCACATCGGAAGGCTCGGTGTTGTTTTGGCAGGAGCGGGTCGGCGTTAACAAAAGAAGATTTCGAATTTATAAGTTTCGTACGATGGTTTCGAATGCGGAGGAGGTGTTGCCCGAGCTTGAAATGCTGAATGAGGTTGCAGGCCCTGTTTTCAAGATCAAGAACGATCCGCGACTGACTTCGATTGGAAAGTTCCTTAGGCGAACCAGTATTGATGAACTGCCCCAGCTGTTCAACGTCCTGAAAGGCGACATGAGTCTGGTCGGGCCGCGCCCGCTACCGGTGCGCGACTACGAGGGATTTGACAAAGATTGGCAGCGTCGTCGTTTCAGCATTCAACCAGGCATCACGTGCCTATGGCAGGTCAACGGCCGAAGCTCCATCTCATTCGAGCAGTGGATGCAACTGGATCTTCAATACATGGACCAGTGGTCGCTGTGGCTCGATCTAAAGATTCTGGCCCGTACCGTGCCCGCGGTGTTGAAGGGCTCGGGCGCTGCCTGATGAAGTGCTGTGCGTATGCTGTCATCTGTTTGCCGATGTTGTCGCCGACGGCGGGCAGGTCAGGGCATCGGAGCATAACCAGGTGGCGAGAGGGTGAGATATGCGAATAGCGGTGATCGGCTCCGGGTACGTAGGTCTAGTTTCTGCGGCTTGCTTCGCAGAACTCGGACATGAAGTGATTTCTGTCGACAACGACAGGGCGAAAATTGCCGCGTTGCAGCGAGGAGAGGTGCCGATTCATGAACGCTTTCTCCCAGAATTGCTAACGCGTCATCGTGGTCGGCTTCTGCACTTTTCCGCGTCAGTGGCCGAAGCAGTCGACAAGTCCGAGGCCATCTTCATTACGGTCGGTACGCCACAATCGGAGACGGGCGAGGCCGACCTATCTTTCGTAGAAGCAGTTGCCCACGAGATTGCATCTGCTATTCACGGTTCAAAGCTAATTATCGACAAAAGTACAGTTCCGGTACGCACCTGCGAATCACTGCGCAAGACGCTATTATTGACTGGCGCCCAGCCTGGTTCGTTCTCGGTGGCGTCAAATCCAGAGTTCTTGCGCGAAGGAACAGCGGTCACAGATTTTTTGTATCCCGACAGAATCGTGATTGGGGTTGACGACGACCTCAGCGCCTCGGTGTTACACGAGATTTACCAGCCTCTTACAACCGGTAGCTATTACAATTCCGGTAGCGCAATTCCATTCAACGAGTATGTGCACCGGCGAGCTCCTATTATCGTCACCAACGCCAAGAGTGCGGAACTTATCAAGCACGCCTCCAACGCCTTCTTGGCTATGAAAATCTCGTTCATTAACGCGGTCGCTAACATTTCAGAAAGCGTCGGAGCAGATATCGAGCAGGTATGTGCCGGTATCGGATCCGATTCTCGAATCGGACCCAAGTTCCTGAATGCCGGCATTGGATACGGCGGGTCGTGTTTCCCGAAGGACGTGCAGGCTTTCTACGTTGTTGCTAACCAATGCAACTATGAGTTTGGACTGCTCACTGAAGTCATGCGCATCAATGCCGACCAGCGTCGCAGATTTGTGAAAAAGGTCAGGAACGCGCTTTGGACGCTTCGAGGTAAGCAGTTGGCGGTCCTGGGGCTCGCGTTCAAAGGCGATACTGACGACGTCCGGGAATCGCCGGCCATCGCGATTATCCGCGATCTGCTCAAGGAGGGGGTGCGGGTGCGCGTTTATGATCCGGCCGCGATCCCTAATGCTAGGGCGGCCCTCTCCAATAGCAGCGTCGTTTACGCTAGCGACCCGTACGATGCGGCCGCGGGTTGCAATGCCTTACTGATATTGACGGAGTGGAAGGAGTTCGCCAGCCTCGATCTTCGTCGGCTCCGTTCACTTCTGAAGTACCCAATTGTTATCGATGGGCGGAATCTTTATCAGACCGATCAGATGACGAGTGCTGGATTGATTTACCACAGCGTCGGACGCTCTGTCGGTATTCCGGAGCACTTGTCATCTATTGCGGATCAGACTGAGGTCGGGCTGCAACTTCCTGTCCCGGTTATGCGTCCAGCCGTGGGTCTTTGAGAGTGTTCCACGATCCATTGTGCGGGTCGCGCGTTTCTTCGATGCCTGAAGGCTGGCTGACACCGCCCTCACGAGGCAGGGTATCTGGCTTGCGATCAGTTGTACAACCACCGTCGATTAATCCAACCAGCACGGCCGAAAGCGCAATGTACACGGAGGCAGTGGACAGTTGATAAGTAGCTCGCCAACCTATAGATGGGCGACATGGATCGCGCGCAACTTCGGGTTCTCCAAGTCTTCCGCACTCACCCGGAACACCGTACATATGTTGACCGGGCAAAGTGCCAAGCTGGTTATTCAGGCAATCTACTTCGTGCTCATGGCCCGGAACCTTGGACCTCACCAGTATGGAGCGTTTGTGGCTGTAACAGCCGCGGCAGCGATCGTCAGCCCCTTTGTCGGAAACGGTACCGGCATCTTGATGATTAAGAACGTCGCGCGCGATCGGAGCGTATTTGCAGAATATTGGGGGAATACGCTGCTGATGACTCTTGTTTCTGGAGCGGCACTTACTGTAGGAATAGCAGCCGCCTGTCTGGCGTTGTTACCGAAGAGCATTCCTCCTGTAGTCGTCATTCTGGTGGTAATTTCAGACGTGCTTGTGTACCGGTTTATCGAGGTGGCAGGTTGGGCATTTCAATCCGTCGAAATGCTGGGTGGGACCGCATATCTGAACGTGTTCACAAGCTTTACACGCTTGGGCGGAATTGCGGTCATTCTTTTGCTGCGCCGACCGACGCTTTTAGCGTGGTCGGTTGCCTATCTGGTCACCTCGATTCTATGCGCGCTCGTCGGGATCGGTTGTGTGCTTTGGCGCCTGGGCAAGCCCAAGTTGGCGCTATATCGCATTCGAGGCGAATTGCGCGAAGGTTTCTACTTCTCAAGCGGTTTGTCCGCGCAGACGATTTACAACGACATTGACAAGACCATGCTGGCACGGCTCGGGAGCCTTGACGCCACGGGGATTTACGCCGCGGCTTACCGGCTGATCGATGTAGCATTCATTCCGATTCGGTCGCTGCTGGCCGCAGCTTATCCTGGTTTCTTTCGCAATGGGCAACACGGGATCGCTTCGAGCTTAGCTTATGCCAGGCGCCTGCTGCCCCGAGCGTTCGCATACTCGGCGGCGGTCGCGGTCGGTTTACTTGTCGCGGCGCCGCTGGTTCCAAGGGTACTAGGAGCCGAATATGCCCGCACCACGGAGGCTCTGCGATGGTTGGCCTTACTACCTCTGCTGAAGACTTTTCATTATTTTGCCGCTGATTCCTTAACCGGCGCTGGCCACCAGGGTCTGCGCACGCTGGTGCAAGTCCTGGTTGCTTTGTTCAATGTTGCTGTCAATCTCTGGCTTATTCCGGTTTACTCCTGGCGGGGCGCTGCCTGGTCGAGCTTGGCGTCAGATGGTTTGCTGGCAGCGTCTCTCTGGTGTTGTGCCGCATTCCTGCGCACTCGACAACCAGCCTTGATGCAGCCCACCGAAGTAACAGCATAGTTATGCTAAAAACTTTTGAAAAGCTGTTTGCCATGGCAATGCTGGCTTATGGATGCAATGCGTTCGGGTTGTTGCTGGTCGGCCCAATTTCGGATGTGCAGAGGCTCGCTCCAGAAGGGAATACGGCAGGCCTAGCCGCGCAGATCGGGTTCCATGCCGTCGCTTGGCTCTTTTACATCTTGCACGCGAAGAAACTTACCTTCGTCATCGTGCGGACGCATTGGTGGACTCCCATCCTACTCTTCGCTGTTTGTTCCACTGCTTGGTCTCAGGACCCAATTTTGACGTTCAAACGGAGCCTGATACTCATAGGCACATTCTTGTTTGGTTTGTATTTCGGATCGCGCTTCGAGCTGAAAGAACAAATCCAAATTCTGGCGTGGATGTTTCTTCTGGTTTTAATGGCGAGCGCCGCTGTGGCTATTGCGGCGCCAAACCTGGGAGTGGGGAGCGGCGGACATTTGGGTAACTGGCGGGGACTGTTCACTCAAAAGAACGTGCTGGCCAGAGTCGCTGTATTGGCAACCCTTGTATTCTTTTTCTGGAGGCCTTCGTACCGGCCGTTACGCTACTTCGCTCTCGTGTTTGCGATCATGGTGCTGGCCATGACGCGCTCGGCCACCGGACTTGCTGTATTGATCTGTTTGTTAATCGTAACGCCACTTTTTCGCTTGGTCCGCACGCAAGCAAAACTCTTGGTTCCCACTGCCATGCTGCTGCTCACTGCAGGCGCGGCGTTGAGCATCGTTCTAGTTACTAATTCAGGCGTTGCGTCAGCCCTTCTCGGACGCGACTCGACACTCACGGGACGAACGACATTATGGCACGAATGTCTAGTTTCCATAATAAAGCGGCCCATCCTGGGCTATGGCTTCGATGCCTTCTGGCGCGGAATGGTGGGTGAGTCTGCCAGGGTTAACCTCGCAGCGCATTGGCTGGTTCCCACCGCTCACAATGGCATTCTGCAATTGTGGTTGGACCTTGGAGCGATGGGCCTTGCGTTATTCGTCCTTGCATATGCAGTCTATGTACGTAAATCGCTTCGCTTCTATTTAGTGAACGAGGGTTACCTCCGCGCATGGCCCCTGGCTTACATGGCTTTCCTCTTCTTCTACAACTTTACCGAGGTCACCGAATTGGACCAGAACAACATCTTCACGATGCTTGTGGCGGCGCTTGCAGCCACTATAACGGTGCGCGCCTTCGAAATGGAAACCGATGAGGACAAATATCCTTCAACTCGCGACTTTGAAACCCAGCCTATTTATCTATCGTGACGCGTTGCTGCTTGCATCCGAAACGTTCATTCTTTCCCAAGGTGAATCGTTAAGCGCTTTTCGCGCGGTTTATCTCGGACTACGAAGAGTCCCGGGGTTGGAGTTGCCCCAAGATCGATGCGTGCTTTTGGCGGCAGGCCACTACCGGCGATTAAAAGCCGCTCGGCTAAAACTGTCAGGGGCGACAACGTCCGACATTACCCGTTTGCGTGCCCTGCGACCTGTCCTGGTACATGCTCACTTCGGGATGGACGCCGCTGATGCGATGCCCATTGCCCGCGCACTCGGCATACCGCTGGTTGTCACCTTTCACGGGTGGGATGCGACAGTTCGCGACGATGTTTTTCGGCGTCAATCGATCGCTCTGAATCTATACGTCAGACGCCGATCTGAGCTGGCGCGTGCTGCTTCCCGGGTTCTGTGTGTTTCAGAGTTTATTCGCCGGCAGGTCCTTGAAAAAGGATTTTCGCTCGATAAAACAACGGTGCATTACACCGGAATCGATCTGCAAAAGTTCATTCCGAACCCGACGATCCAGCGAAAACCGATTGTTCTATTCGTGGGAAGGCTAGTGGAAAAGAAAGGCTGTGAATATTTGGTTCAAGCCATGGAGATAGTCCAATCGAAAGTCGCGGATGCGGAACTGGTAGTCATCGGCGACGGTCCGTTGCGCAAACGCTTGGAGCACGAAGCCGGTTCGAGGTTGCGATCAGTTCGATTTCTGGGCAAGTGTTCAGCCGCGGTGGTTCGCGAGTGGATGGGCAATGCTAGCGTATTCAGTACACCTAGCGTAATCGCCGAGTCCGGGGATGCTGAGGGATTCGGGATGGTGTTTGCCGAGGCCCAGGCGATGGGCTTGCCGGTAGCGAGCTTTGCGAGCGGGGGAATTCCCGAGGCGGTCGAACACGGTGTGACCGGACTGTTGGCACCAGAGCGGGACACGAAAGAGTTGGCAAACAATATACTAACCCTGCTAACTGACGCTTCCCTGTGGCTTCGGTTCAGTGCCGCCGGACAGGAACGCGTCAAGAAACACTTCGATCTCGAGAAACAGACGGCGAAGCTGGAACAGATTTATCGCCAAGTTCTCCAGGAGCACCACTCGGGGGTTACGGCTTCATGACTGCACTAGTCACAAGCGAGCCTCTCGTGTCAGCGGTGATTCCGACACACAAACGCTCTGACATCCTGCCACGGGCAGTACAAAGTGCCTTATCGCAAACGTACCGTGAAATTGAAGTGCTCGTAGTTATTGATGGTCCGGATGCCAAGACTACGCGGGCCCTGGGACAGATCAATGATCCGCGGATGCGAATCGTTCAACTCGACTCCAACCTCGGTGGAGGAGATGCCCGCAATGCCGGTGTGTCCGAAGCGCGTGGAGAATGGATCGCATTCTTGGATGATGACGACGAATGGCTACCTGAAAAGATTCAACGGCAGATATCGATGCTCGTATCCGTGAGTTGTGACGATCCCATCATCTCTTGCCGTTTTACCGCTCGCACGCGCTCAGGGGAACACGTTTGGCCGAGCCGGTTTCCGAGGCCCTCCGAGCCGATGTCCGAGTACCTGCTGGTGCGGCAGGGGATGAGAGGGATTGACGGATTCGTAGCAACGCCGACCATTCTGACGCGACGCTCGCTATTGCGACGGGTTCCGTTTCAGTCTGGGCTGAAGAAGCACCAGGACTGGGACTGGGTGCTCCGGGCAACCTCCCAGCCCGGTGTTGGCGTGTTTTTTTGTCCGGAGACTCTAGCCATCTGTCACATGGAAGCCAGCGACAGCACAAGCAGGCAGGCCAACTGGGAGTTTTCGTTGCAATGGATCCATGCCAATCGTGGCCGGGTTACGGCGCGGGCGTACGCGAGCTTCATTGCCACTCACGTGGGGTGGCAGGCAGCGGCGCAGCGACGTTGGCGGGTCTTCTTCCCCCTGCTTTGGGATGCCTTCCAGCACGGTGCTCTGCGAGCAGTGGACGTGGCACGCTATTTGGGATTCTGGTTCGTTCCCGCGGCCTGCCGCGACCAGATAAATCGCAGACGCGGGCTTAGTTCCCGTCTCGCCGCAGGAGCCGGACTGCATTAGATTTCCCCGCTGCCCCCGAGCTTCGGATAAGAATATGCAACCGCTTTTCACAGTCGGAATACCCGTTTACAACGGAATGCCGTATCTCCCAGAGAGTTTGCAAAGCGTGCTGCAGCAGACATATCCGAATTTCGAGGTAGTAGTGATCAACGATGGATCGACGGACGAATCGCTGGAGTACTTACGAAGCATTCGAGATCCTCGCCTACGAGTGATCTCCCAGCCCAACCGCGGCATTACCGCCGCGTTGAACCGAGCGTTGGCCGAAGCGCGCACACCATGGTTGGTACGGTTGGACGCAGACGACATCGCATGTCCTGACCGACTTGCTCTGCTAGCCGAAGCGATACAGCAATATCCAGACGCCGGAATGTTCTACAGCGATGCAGACAACTATCGTCATACCCGCGTCATATCAAAGCTGCGCACAACGCGGGGAACGCCGGAAGAGTTACGCGCCATTACCAGGAGTGGATACTTGCTATCGATCTGCCACGTTACCGCTGCTCTCAATATCGCCAAGACACAGAGTCTTGGTGGGTACCGGTTCAATCTTTATGTCGAAGATCTCGATTTGTGGTGGCGCATGGCGTTGCGGTACACCGTCGTCTTTTTGCCGAAGGTGACGGTGTCGATACGCCTGCATGTAGCTAGCACGTGCATCAGTAACATCGAAAAGCTCACGTTAAATACGCTGTATGTGCAGTATCTTTTGCTTTCGCACTTATGGCAGCTTTCGCCGCTGGGATATGAGGCCGTTGTTCCATATTTGATCGAGATGATCGATAAGGGGCGACTGCGGTACCGGCACCAAATGTGGCTTGCCGGAGGCCAAATGGGTACGGGTCAGTATCACCGTGCCGTGCCGTACCTTGTGAGCGCCTTGATAAACTCGCCAAAGAATTTCTTCGACCGTTTACGCTATCCCTTCTTTCCCGGGGCCGCGGTGCAGCGGGGCGAAGATCCCGCGCAATTTCGGCAACGCCAGCGGCTACTGTGGCGGTCAGATACACGTTCGCTAGGAGAAGCAATATGATGAAACCCCGAGCATTTCCACTCCCGGTTGAAGGCACAGTTGTCTCATCCCGGGCGCTGGTTGGTGTGAAACGACAATCCAACACCAACCTTGACGAGTTCTCTTTATCGGAACTCTTGCACATATTGAAACGGCGTCAGCGGAGCATCCTGGTATGCACGCTTGTCTGCACATTGCTAGCGCTAGCGGCATCACTTTGTATGAAAACCAAGTATGAGGGCGTCGCTATCATGGAGGTAAACAAGGAGAACTCCGACACGCTAGGTTTAAGCTCCGTAGACAGGATCGGCGAAGCTGGGTCCGACAGCCTTGAAGAAATGGTTACTCTCGAGACTGAGGCAACTGCTCTGCAGAGCCCCTCATTGGCATTTCAGGTCGTACAGCAATTGGGCCTCGAAAAACGCAAGGAGTTTGCTTTACAGACGGATTGGCTCACGGGATTGTTCGGTGATAATGACCAGATCAATGCCGAACTCAAGATGCCACTGGAGCAAGCTCCGCTTCGTCGGCAGCGGATTTTCAAAACATTCGACAGAAACCTCAAAATCAAATCAATTGCGGGCACTCGCCTCATTGAAGTTCACTTTTTGAGTCTGGATCCACAGGTAGCCGCCGATGTGCCCAACCTGCTGGTGAAGGATTTACAGGAACAGGACTTCCGCACCCGCTTTGCGGCCACCGCACAAGTCTCCGACTGGCTTTCTAAGCAGCTCTCGGACCTGAAGTCGGAGATAGCAAGTTCGCAGGAAAAACTCAATGAAGTGCAGAAAGAAGCTGGCATTCTGGGCGCAGATGAGACGAACAATATCGTAACGATAAAACTAGACGACTTGAACCGGCAGCTTACGGATGCCGAGGCTAATCGCATTATCAAGCAGGCGGTATACCAGCTTGCAAGGTCCGGCAACCCCGAAACAATTTCCAGCATCGCCGGAACTAGTATGGTCACCGGCGGAGCGGTGAACCCAAACTCGCTAGCGCTGTTAGACACTCTGCGGGGCCAGGAGGCTGAACTCAAGACGCAGTATGCTCAAGCTTCAGCTAAGTTCGGCTCGGCGTATCCTTTAGTTGGGCAGCTACATAGTCAACTCTTGCAACTGAACGATTCCATCCAATCTGAAATTAAAACGCTCGCGACCCGAGCTGAAAATGACTACCTTGCCGCCAAACAGTCTGAGGATATGCTCCGCCGTGCGTTTGAAACCCAAAAAGCCGAGGCGAATAGACTTAATGACAAGGCAATCCAGTACACAATCCTGAAACGGGAAGTTGAGTCAAGCCGGACACTTTATGACGATTTGCTAACCAAGCTTAAGGAAGGTGGACTCCTCTCCGGGCTACATTCTACCAATATCGTTGTGCTCGATCCCGCGCGCACCGGCGCAGAACCAGCGCGCCCGATTTATTGGCTTAACCTTGGCGTGGGTCTTCTGGTCGGAATGTTCGGTGGCATTGCTTTCGCATTCGTTCGCGACAGCCTTGATAACACAATGTGCACTCCAGCGGACGTGGAAGCGACCGTGGCTCTGCCGTGTGTCGGCATCGTGCCCGACCTTGCAGCCTGTGGCGACCTTCCGAGAAAGTTGCGCCGTAATAAGGCCGACCTGTTGGACTCGAACATATCTACCCATCCCTCGTCTCGACTGGCGGAATCATATCGCGCTCTGCGGACTTGGATTTTGCATTCCGAGGGGGAAGCACCGCCAAAGGTGATCCTAGTGACTAGTGCCTTACCACGGGAGGGAAAGACAACCACAAGTCTAAACACCGCAATCGCACTCGCCCAAGACGGTTCGAAAGTACTGCTTCTAGAGGCGGACCTGCGCCGCCCCTGCCTGCACGGCTTGGTCTCACCCCCAACTCCAGCTGGCCTAATTGGCCTCTTGAGCACTTCGGGCGACTTCAAGCCGGAAGCCTTCAGGCATCCAGAGATCGCTAACTTGTTTGTTTTGCCTGCTGGTCTAGGCAGATCGAGTCCGGCTGAGTTACTCGGCTCGCCACGCATGAAGCAGTGTCTCGATGTCTTCCGGATGCGATTTGACTTCATTGTCATCGACACACCACCGGTTTTATCGTTTACCGACGCGGCTATCGTGTCGCGCTATGCCGATGCAGTTTTGTTCGTGATTCGCTCCGAGCAGACCACAAAACAATCTTGTTTGCGCGCACGCGATGCGATGGAACGCGCCAATATCCGCATCTCGGGAATCCTGGTGAACGGCGCTAACGTGAACTCTGCCGACTACCAACACTACTACGGTTATTCCATCGCACAATACAACAGTTACTACAGCGATGTGCAGAGTCACAAAACAACAAAGCTAAATTCGAGAGGTGTTCAATGACCTGCTTTCGTCCGACCGTCGTTTTGCTTTTTCTTGTAATCACTTTTTCTTCGAGTGTGGCAATCGCCCAAACGCGAGCGGATGGCCGAAAGCTGTCGTCTCCAGCCACTTCGCCGGCATCCTTAGAAGCTGACTCAACCAGAGTTCGCGTGGGACCGGGTGACCTGTTGGAAGTAAAGGTCTTCGATATCAGTGAACTTGATCAACAAGTCCGTGTCAGCGATCGGGGAGACGCTGTACTCACTTTCCTGGGTCGACTTCATCTGGCCGGACTGACGACGGCCGAAGTGCAGACCTTAGTGGAAAACCGTTTGCGAGAGGGCAACTTTGTGCGCGAGCCACAAGTCTCGATCCTGATCGACGAGTACGGGACCCAAGGCGTCTCCATATTAGGGGAAGTGGCAAAACCTGGGGTGTATCCGGTGCTCGGCCCGAGGACGTTGCTGGACATGATTTCTCTGGCCAGCGGCCTCACTCCAATGGCGGCACATGAAGCGACCATCAAGCGTCGGGAGGGAGCAGAGGTTTTCACGGCCAGCCTGTCGGACAACCCGGCGGAACTTCTAGCGAGCAATATCGAGCTCTGGCCCGGCGACACGGTCATCGTGCCGAAGGCGGGAATTGTATATGTGATCGGCGACGTGGGAAAGCCAGGGGGATTCGTCATGGAAAACAGCGGAAGAGAGAGTCTGTTGGAGGCCGTGGCGTTGGCTGCGGGTGTGAATCGCACGGCTGCCCTGAGTAAGACTCGAGTCATCCGCAAGACTTCTGCTGGATATGAAGATATACCAGTGGACTTGAAACGCATCCTGAACGGCAAGACAGCCGATATCGCTTTGCAGCGCGAGGACATCGTTTACATTCCACCAAGCATGGCTCGATCAATGCTCTTCCACACTCCGCAAATGCTGGAAGCTGCCGCATCTTCAGCAATGGTTTATACCGTGGTACCGTGATCACACGTGTTAGAAGGTTGCGACCTAAGGGCAGTGTCGCAGCCTGAGATCATCAAGGACTGAGACAGTCGCTTGATGAGTGTTTTGGCCCAGATGCTCGGTCAAACAAAGATGCGCTCTCATGACGTGCTCTCCTGTTATCGTCGCTCCGAATTCTACCGCTCGCCGGGCCGGCTACAGCGTCGCAACTTACAAAACAGTTGCCCGTTTCGTAAAACTGGTTGGGAGCTTGGTCTTTCACATCGGTGCGGTCATTTGGAGAACAATACAGCAACTCCAGGGCAAGCCGATTCCAGGAAGTTTGGTTGTTCTTTGCTATCATGCGGCTCCTCGCAGGCAGCGTGCGCGGTTTGCACGGCAGATGGATCTCTTACGGCAGTACGCCAAGCCGGCGCAGGCCGACGTCGAGACGCCATTGCTGGCCGGCGAACGCTACGCCGCCGTGACTTTTGACGACGTTTATCAAAGCACGGTTGAGAACGCCCTTCCCGAGTTAAAGGCGAGAAACATTCCCTGCACATTGTTCGTCGTGAGCCACCTCCCGGGGCATTCCCCACGGTGGTCCGGGACTGAGGGATACGATCGCGAAGATAAGTTTGTCACGGCGGAGCAGCTTGTGAATTTGCCTGGCGAGCTCGTGACCATTGGCTCTCATACCATGACACACCCGAATTTGTCCGTTCTTCCGGAAGAGACGGCAAAGCGAGAACTGTTTGAGTCGCGGCAGTTATTAGAACAAACGCTAGGGCGCGAAATCCGGCTGTTCGCTTTTCCTCATGGCGCCTTCGATGATGCCATCGTGACTTGGTGTCGCGAAGCAGGGTATCGGCGCGTATTCTCCATTGAACCAACGATGACCGTTTCTAATCTGCCGGAGTATGTAACCGGGCGCGTGATCGCCGATCCCACCGATTGGGATCTTGAATTCCGTCTCAAAGTTCTCGGCGCGTACCGTTGGTTGCCGGTTGCCTATCGAATAAAGCGGAGGGTTCGCGCGGTGCTTAAACGCATTTAGAGAATTGTCGAAACTCGTGGAAACTAAACTGCGCAGCTTGTAAAGCTTCCTTACGTCTTTTTCCTCGTGTCCAATTTTCCTAATCCGACGAACCCAATATGATGTCTCAAGTTATCGCATCTCCTGCGGTAGAATCAAGCTTTACGGTCTCCGACCCGCTTGTTACCGCTGTCATTCCCACTCGTAATCGTCCGAAACTGGTGATTCGGGCGGTACGGAGCGCTTTGGGACAGACCTATCAGCAGATGGAAGTCGTGGTCGTAATTGATCTCCCCGACACAGCCACAATCGATCAACTGGCGAAGCTTTCTGATGATCGCCTCCTGGTCATCACTTTGCCTGAATCACTGGGAGGAGCCGGTGCACGCAATGCAGGCGTTAAGGCCGACGGTTAACGCAGAGGACTCGGCAAGAAATGGCTTGAGGATCTTACAGGTTATTTGGTGGGGTGAACTAGGCGGAATTGCGCTGAATCTTGGGGACATGGCCAGGCAATTCCACGGTTCAGGGCACACACTCGAAGTCTGTGTCATAAGTAGTTCGGGGCCATTGATTGACGGTCTTTCAAGCAATGACATACACATCACGGAGATCGGCGCGCGTTCTGGATTCGACATCTGGGGATTTGTCAGGTTCTGCCGTTATCTCAAAAATAAAAGGTTTGATATTGTCCACGTTCATGGCGCCACGTTCTTCGTCACGTTAGCGCTCATGGTCGGCGCGGGTACCGCTCGGAAGGTATTTCAGGAACATGGAGTAATTCGATCACACCATCGACGGACGACACGTCTTCTGTTCTACAAGCTCTTCCGCAGGGTATACGACCGATTCGTTGCGGTGTCGGGCGCCACTGCGGAGGATCTGCTCTGGACAGGGGTTCCCATTGATCGCGTGGTTACTATCCCAAACCCGGTTGACGCCGTGGCCTTTTCTCCACGACCCTCCCGTGAAAGCGCGAAGGAGCGTTTGGGTATTTCAGGGTCTGTTCAAACGGTAGGTACGGCATGTCGGTTTGCTCCGGAAAAAGATCTGGCGCTTTTCCTCGAAGTAGCCGCGATAGTGACGGCAGCCCGGCAAGGCGTTCGCTTCATCATGGTCGGAGCGGGTGATGAACAAAGAAGCCTGGAGCAAAGGATAGAAGCGCTTCACCTAACCCGATCAGTCCGGTTCACAGGTATGAGGACTGATATGCCACTGGTGTGGCGCGCATTTAACGTATACCTGTTTACGTCGCGCCTCGAACCGTTTGGTCGAACTCTTCTGGAATCCCTAGCCTGTGAGACGCCTGTTGTCGCCGCCGTACCCACAGACGGTGGTGCCATTGAGCTTGCGCGTCGGAGTCCGGGTATTCTGGCAGTCGAAGACCGCAACCCGCAACATCTTGCCGCTTTGGTCGTGCGATTACTCGACTCGCCACACGAATGCGAAGAACTGGGACGCCTGGGGCGCATATGGGCCGCGGAACAATATGGCGTCGTCGAGTGGGCTCGGGCATTCGATAGTCTCTACATGACACTTCACCAACGCCGATAACCTGCGGGTCTCAATATCGAACAGTAGAGGCTGAAACGGGCTCAAGGCATCTCCCCCGAAGGGCCATTCGCCAAATTCGCAGCCTAAGTCGGTTACACCTCGCCATGGTGGCGGTATTCAGTGGTTTTGCAGTTGGTCGCGCGGTGGGGTTCGGCTCTCTGGAATGCCGAGCGCGGATATTGCTTCACCGATATTGTTGAGCGGAGGATAAGTGAACGTATTTCACATCGTAGGCGCCCGTCCCAATTTCATGAAGGCAGCGCCGGTGATGAACGCGTTCAAAAGGCGCGAGCACGTGGTCCAGACCCTGGTTCATACCGGCCAGCACTACGACGCCAATATGTCGGGCGTTTTCTTTGAGCAGCTTGGCATCATCGCACCGGATGTGAATCTAGCCGTCGGCTCGGGCACGCATGCGCGGCAGACGGCCGAGATCATGACTCGCTTCGAGCCGGTGCTGCTGGAGCGCAAGCCCGACCTCGTGCTGGTGTATGGCGATGTCAACTCAACGGTCGCGACTGCCTTGGTCTCCGCCAAGCTCGGAGTGCGCGTCGGCCACGTCGAAGCCGGACTACGCTCGTTCGACCGCACCATGCCGGAGAAATCAACCGGCTGATCACCGATCAGATCGCCGATTTGTTGTTCACACCTTCCGAGGACGGAGACATCAATCTTCAGCGCGAGGGAATTCCCGCGCAAAAGATTTTTCGCGTTGGCAACGTGATGATCGATTCTCTGGTGAAGCTTCTGCCCGCGGCACAACGTCAGACGCAAAATGGTCTGCCTGAGCGCTATGCATTGGTTACGTTGCATCGCCCGGCCAATGTCGACGACAGCGAAATTCTGAAACGCATTCTCCAGTGTTTGCTGGACGTCAGCCAGGATCTTTGCGTCATATTCCCCGCGCACCCGCGCACCCGGAAACGCATCACCGAGTTTGGACTGCATGCCAGCCAACTCCGGCTTCTCGACCCGCTACCTTATCTCGAGTTTCTGGGCCTGCAGTCACGCGCAACCATTGTTATCACGGACTCTGGCGGCATCCAGGAGGAGACTACTTATCTTGGCATTCCTTGCTTGACTCTCCGGGAGAACACGGAACGCCCGGTTACGGTCTCCCTGGGAACGAATGTTCTCGTCGGACGCGATCCCGACAAACTGCGCTTTGAACTCTCTCGAGTGCTCACCGGCAAGGCGAAGAAGGGAACTGTTCCGCCTCTGTGGGACGGCCACGCCGGCGAACGAATCGCCGAGGTGGTGGCTGGGTAACAGCCTATAAGTTGTTGCTGAGACGGACAAGGGGCTTCTCTCCGAGGTCAACATTTCGCAGCGTAGAGTATGGGCATTTCTTGGCTGGTGGAATTAGCGATTATATGAAAATTGCCATTTTTTGGAATTATCTCTTTCACTATCGCGTACCGTTCTACAACCGGCTTGCGCAGGTGCCAGGTGTCGAGTTGACGGTGTTTCATGGCGGCGAGGACCCTAATCGTCGCGGCAAGTCGGCTGGTTCAGCCGAACCGCCGTCGTTCGAAAGCATCCAAATTGCGACGCACGAGAAATCCATTCATGGCGCAGTCGTATATTTCCAGACGGGCATGTGGAAGTACCTTTGCACGAGGAAATTCGATGTGATCGTATGCGAAGGCAACTTTGGAATCCTTTCAAATGCGCTCCTGGCACTGTATAGCCGACTCACGGGCGCCCGTTTCTTGTTGTGGGTTGGAGGTTGGGAGCGCAAGATGATCCGCGGTCTCGCCGCACACCTGAGGAGGGTGTACATTCGCATTGCGTGTAGGTTTACGGATGGATTCTTGTGCTATGGCAGCAACGCTGTGCAGTTCCTGGCGCGTTATGGTGCCGTTGGATCATGCACTGTTATACAGAACACCGTGGATACCGAACGGATTCAGGCTGCGTCTGCGCACCACAGGTCGGAAGCTGCCAAAAGTCGCAAAGCCCTTGGCCTTGAAAACAAGACGGTCGTGCTGACGGTAGGTGCTCAGATAGCAAGAAAGAAGACCGCCTTGCTGATCGACGCCTATCGGATCATCAGCGCCTCCAGAGACGACGTTGCCCTTGTTATCGTAGGTGACGGCCCACAAAAACAGCTATTGGTTGATAGAGCCCACGATCTTGCTGATGTTCATTTTACCGGAGAGGTGGTTGGGCCGGTTGGCGCCTATTTTGCCATGGCTGACATATTTGTCCTTCCTGGTCTCGGCGGCCTGGCTATCAACGAAGCAATGGCATATGGTCTGCCGGTTATCTGTGCAGAGGGTGATGGGACAGAGCAGGACTTGGTTATACCTAATAAGACCGGACTGTTCTTCCGCAGAGATGACGAACGGGACCTTGCTGACAAGATCGGCGCGCTTCTCGCGGCTCCTGAGAAGCGACAAATGATGGGCCAGTCGGCGCAAAACCACGTCTTTACAATAGCGTCTATGTCCACAATGATCGATCGCTTTGTCCGGGCGGTTTCGCCAGAGCAATAGTGTGTTGCGGCTGGTTTTTGCCACGCCGAGGAGGAATAACAATGGAATTGACCCGGAGGAAATTTCTAATTGGAACAGCCGCGGCCTGCGCAGCGGTGCGGGCAATGGCCGCACCAATCGCTGGAGAGGTAGCGGCTTTCCCGCATGTCGATTCGTCAAAATCGTTGGGCCAACATGCTGCTGCCAAGGGAATCCTGTTTGGGACGGCGCTGGGAGTAGAACCGCTCAAGGATCCGGCTTATGCCAACCTCGTCGGGAGCCAGTGCCGGATCGGAGTATCCGAGAACGCATTGAAATGGAATGCATTGCGCCCCGCACCGGATCGATACGACTTCAGCGGAGGCGATTACCTCTACCAGTTTTCGAGTTCGCACGGAATGAAGTACCGCGGGCACACACTGCTATGGGAGCAGGCCTTGCCGACTTGGTTTCACAACACCGTCAATGCGCGCAATGCGAAAGCAATGATGCTCGACCATATTTCGGTTGTCGTTCGTCACTATGCCGGGAAGATGCACTCCTGGGATGTGGTCAATGAAGCCATCGATCCGGACGACGGCCGTCCCGATGGCCTGAAGAACACGCCTTGGCTACAAATGATCGGCCCCGAATATATCGAGATGGCTTTTCACGCCGCCCATGAGGCTGACCCTAAGGCCATGCTGACTTATAACGAGAACTGGATCGAGCCGGAGAATCGACCGGCAGAGCAGAAACGCCAGGCAACCTTGGCGCTGCTGACGAACATGAAGAAAAAAGGTGTGCCCGTTCACGGGCTGGGAATTCAATCCCATCTCTTTGCTGAAACCATTGTGGGCGGCCCCAACTTTGCCCACTTTCTCGACGAAATCGCCGATCTCGGGCTGGCGATTCTCATCACGGAAATGGACATCCGCGATCAGCATTTGGTGGGCAGCGTCGAGTCCCGCGACCAGGCGGTCGCTCAGAAATACTACGACTATCTGTCGTTCATGCTGCGCTGCAAGGCGGTGAAAGCTGTCCTGACATGGGGACTCAGCAGCCGCTACACCTGGCTCACCAAGTTTAGCCCGCGTCCGGATGGATCGCCGGTGCGTCCCCTGCCCTATGATGCCGATCTCAAACCCACACCGGCATGGAGGGCAGTAGCGGCGGCGTTCGACCAAGCCGGCGAAAGATAATTCTTAGAGCTGGTTTCATAAATGCCTCTCAGCTCACTAGGCACGTCCCTCAGGGGCTAAAGCCCGCATCTTTCCAGGCCCTGAACGGCACGGCTGAAGCCGTGCCCTACCCAAAACCAATTTGTGAAACCAGTTCTAGATAACTTAATCCCCTTCGCCCTGATTGCGCGATTTTGGGCGTACAGGAGCCTCGCTCAATGAACACTCGAAAATCATTACCGACTCTCAATGGCACTATCGATCGATGGGCGGATGACATCACTCCTTTGCACCGCCCTTCAGACCAGGAGCTATTCTGCTCCTTTCCCGAGCGATCTCGCTTGAAGTTTCCCACGTTCAACCTGCTCGGCATCCGGGTGCAGGCCATCACTGCGCATGATCTGCTGGCCATTATTTCCGAAGCCGTGCTGAATCAGGCGAGGTATGTGGTGGCAAATCACAATATGCACAGCCTCTATGTTTGGCATCACGATTCGAAGATGCGCGACCTTCACGCCCGAGCTGACTTCACGCATGTCGATGGGTTACCGCTGATTCCGCTGTTCCGATTGTTCGGGGCTCGGTTAAAGCGTGAACACCGCACCACGTATCTCGACTTTTGGCCGATGCTAGGCAAGGAGGCTGTCAAGCACGGGTGGGGAATCTATTACTTGGGAGCGAAGCCCGGCGTCGTCGAAGAAGGGGCAGCGCGTCTTCGAGAGCAGTATCCTGGACTGCAGCTCCGCACTCATCACGGATACTTTGACACTCATGGCGCCGAAAACGAAGCCGTTCTCTCGGAGATTCGCGCTTATGCTCCGGAGGTTCTTATGGTTGGAATGGGAATGCCCCGCCAAGAAGCATGGATCAACACGAACCTGAACCACATCGCTGCACGAACTATATTCTGCTCCGGCTGCATGATGGACTACGTTGCGGGAAAGATCCCTACCTGTCCACGGTGGCTGGCTCGCATCGGTTTCGAATGGCTTTATCGCCTGCTCACCGAGCCTGCCCGGTTGTGGCGCCGTTACCTGGTCGAACCGTGGTTCGTTCTCGGTCAACTAGGGAGTGCATATTTCAAGCTTGGCCGGAGCTTCGAGGCATCGAGTTCCATTCTCGAGGACGGTAATGAATAATCCATGCGAAGAACGGTCGATTCACGACCGTTTATTCCCCGCGTTTTGCGTGATTCTGGACCCGTAGGAGAATCACTCAATGATTCTCCCAAGAATCATTATCGAAATCCGAATGGCACTATTTCCTCACCCCACCGATTGGCGGACTCGGCGACCCCGCCTTGGAGACGCTCTGGACGCAAGAATCCACACATCTCAATTGAATATGAACTTGCCAACTAGTTGCGTGCGGGGCCTTCCGGTTACGAGCCGGATCGTTTTTTGGTTTGTGGTCGTGACACTTCTCGGAATATGGCCAGCACTGACGAATGGGCAACCGTTCTTCTACTCAGATACGCCGGCTTATGTACGTGGTACCGATCTCCGCAATATCGAAAGCGCTGGGCAGTCGGTTTGCGACCGATTGGGCGAAAGATCAGCGAAGAATCATTGAGCCTCAAACCTCGGCGCCGACTCCTGAACCACCTGCTGCTGAACAGAAATCTGCTCGACGTGTTGTACTCGCGGGCCGCTCTATCATCTATGGAGCGCTGCTCTATTTTGGCGAGGTACTCGGTGGAATGTGGTTTTCAATCATCATCCAGTCTCTAATCGCCGCTTATCTCATTTTCGTTTTCATTGTCAGGTCTCTAGGTCTGGACTTTCGTTATTTCCTAATTAGCTGCGCTGTTCTCTTTATTGCGTCGCCGTTGCCGTTCTTCGCGTCGTTCCTGATGCCGGATGTGTTTGCGGAGTTTCTCATTCTAGGGTTCGCAATCCTGGCAACCAGTTGGGATCGATTGAGTCATGTCGAGCGCGCAATTACGAGTGTGGTCTTGTTGTTTGCTGTGCTTGCACATATCACACATTTGGGCTTGCTTCTTGGCTTGACCGCCATGACAGTCGGCTATGTTGTGATACTAGCGGACCGCTCGCAATGGATCAACATTCGCTGGTTGATTGCCGTCGTAGCAGCCTGCGTGGTGATTGCAGTCCTGTGGGAAGTTATGTTTTCTTTTGCGGTGAGCCGGGCATTTGGCAGTCCCCCTATACGCCCGCCCTTTGTTACAGCCAAACTTCTTTCGATGCTCGGGGAGCCCGCGGTATCAAAGGTCTGCGGGTCAAGTGCCTTTGTCGTTTGTAGGTTCAAGGACCGGTTTCCCATCGACAGCGATTCATTCCTCTGGTCTGAAGACGAACGTACTGGGATATTCAGTGTAGTTGACGTGCAGACGAAGCGACTTCTCGACGACGAACAGCTGCGTTTTGCTCTGGCGATCATTCCACCGAATCTGGGGCATGTTGTCGCTGGCGTTTCCATGGATGCGCTGCGGCAACTCACCTACGTCGGTCTCTCCGAGTATTCCTATGGCCCCGCGGACTTGAATTTCTTTAGAGACCGCCTGCCGAGTCATTATTTTGACAGGATGACTTCGACTTTAGCAGCTCGATCAGACGCTTACGTTGTTTTTGGGCGCAAGGTCCTGTATGTCACGGCCGTTATTGGAGTAATCATCACCGCGCCGCTTTTCTTTGGGGGCGTGCGCCCACGAAGGGACCGTAGTGCAAATGAGATAGAGCGGGAAAGGACTTGGCGCGCAGCGACATGCATCCTATTGGCCGGAATCATGTTAAACGCAATCATATGTGGCGGTGTTAGCGCTGTGCAGGACCGATATCAGGCTCGAGTTATCTGGCTGATCCAGCTTTCTGCGATTACGGGGATTTGCGTGTTGGAGCCGCATCGGAGAATTGCCTTGTTTTGGAAGCGAAAGACCCGCTGCGACAGATGAAGGCTTGGTAGGTACGCAGTTCGTTCGGCCCTAGATTGTCGGAGACTTGCCGAAATACCGGGCGAGTCGGTCACGACCTGCAGGTACTTGCGAGTGGTGATCTCAGAGTAGTTGCGACGCTGGAGTTCCCCCAGCATCATCTTGCGTAAATGGGATGACTCAGTTTCAGCGTCTAGGACTTTCGGACTCAATTGTCTTTAAGTGCTTTCGATCGCGGCGCACAAGGCGGGCCGCAGAGGCCTGCCGAAAAAGGCAACAGCTCGGCTGGTGGGAGTGGCCGCGGGCTCGGCGCGCCGAAGGATCAACCGTGGTGAGGAAATCGATGTTGCTTATTGTGAACGCTGACGATCTGGGGGCAAGCGAAGCCATTAACGACGAGACCTTCGCATTGATGGAATCCGGGCTCGTCACATCTGCCACTCTGATGGCGAATGCGCCTGCATTTGAGCATGCAGTCAAACACATCAGGCGATTTCCAAACTGTTCCTTTGGCGTTCATCTGAACTTGACGGCCTTCCCGCCACTGAGTAGGTCGACAAATCTCGAGCCGGTCTTGCGCAATGGAGAGTTTTTTCGAGAGTTACTGACGAAGCGCTTGTTACGTGAATTGCGCAGCGAGCTCGAACAGGAGTTGATCTTGCAGGTTCAGCGAGTGTTCGATGCAGGCGTTCTCGTGACGCATTTCGATTCCCACCATTTTATTCATGTCAGCCCGCACCTGTTTTCTGTGGTCAAAGCAGTGCAGAGGTACTTCGGAGTCCGAAAACTTCGATCGACGGTTGAGGTATTGTCAGAGCGACGGGTACTTCATACCCTAAAAGGCAGACTCTTTGGCTACGCGCTGCGCAAAGTGTACACCACCGTGAGTCCAGATGGCTGGTGTGAAGTTCGAAGGTTCCATGCTGCTCTGGTTCGTAATGCCTTGCCGCGGTTTCGATGCTTGGAACTCATGGTGCACCCGGGAAGTCGCGACGCGCGCGACGTGGAAGAGATTGCCATCTTACGATCGAACTGGCAACAACTCCTGCCCGCAGACGTCCAACTCGGTAGTTATCGTCTCCTCCGCACGGCTTCGCCTTGACGAATAAGGTGCGACTCGCATGGCCGAAGTGTTTAGATTTTTGCAGCACGAAACATGGTAAGGTTCGCGTCGGAGCGCCTCGTTTGTGACGATCCGTGCTGGCCTCGTTAGCGAGGCTCTGGTGCTGTTAGGCTATGAATTTGCCTGAGGAGGCCCAATTGCAATTTCGCCAAGTCGCAAGAAGATTAGAGGTTATGTCTGCGTGCGTCCTCACTCTCCAGCAACGCAGACGGTTGTGGCCTGCCGCCTCACCAACTACCCACCCCATAACCCAAGTCGGAAAACCTGGGACGCGAAATGAACCACGATACCTCATCGCGGCACTCGCGCTCGCAGGAGCCGTAGCTCTGGCAGCCATTTCTCGCAACAGTTTCTGGATCGACGAAGGGTGGAGCGCGTATAAAGCGATTCAACCCACATTTTCTTCATGGTGGGGGGCGATGCTCTGGGAGCATAATCAGAACACTCTGCTACCCCTTTACATGTTTTTCCTGTGGGTGTGGGAGAAAGTCTTTGGTCCTGGAGAGTGGGCATTGAGGATGTTGAACGCTCCGTGTTTCCTTCTGACGGTCGTCGGACTTTGGTTGGCGTTCCGCGAGGATCAACGGAGATTTTGCTTTTCAATCATATTCTTAGGTAGCAACGCCTTTGTCTGGTTCTACCTAGACCAAGCTAGGCCTTATACCCTCCTCCTCATGGGATCAACCCTGCTTTTCGCCGGTGCATATCGCCTTGGGCTTATGCGATCGGAATTCACTCGCCGCTGGGCGTATTATTTAGCGGTTTCGGCCTTGCTGCTGTCCGCTACGAGCATAATCGGTGCCGTGTGGTCGGCGGCCACACTGATCGCACTGTGGTGCATGCGGGGTTGGCGGTTTCCGGTGATCTTCTTCCGGGCATCTCTGGGGGCGTTTAGTCTGCTCTGTGTGGGCCTCCTACTAATGGCCGGATATTATCTCTGGTGGCTGCACATGGGAATGGACGCTCGGAGTTTGAAGAGCACCAGCGTGATGAACGTTGCATTTGTGCCTTATGAACTTCTTGGCTTCGCGGGTCTGGGGCCTGGTCGAAATGCGCTGCGCGACCACCCCCTGTCGGTTCTGGGCGAATACTCTGTGCCGCTCGCCATTTACGGACTCCTCTGGACAGGTCTCGTTTTGCGGACGTGCAAGCGCCTTTACACCCAGGCCACGCAACGGCGTCGGGTTGTGTTTTACGGACTCCTCGCTACTCCTGGCGCGGTACTGATCCTGGTGGCGTACTGGTTGGATCTGCGTCTGCTGCCGCGGCATCTGACCCCGCTTATGCCTTTGGTGATTTGTCTAGCAGGGTGGCTTCTTGAAAGGTCCTGGAAACACGGCCTTCCTGGCAAGGCCCTGGTGGCGGGGTTTATGATTGTCTCATTGGTTTCCGCCGGGCAGATTCGCCTTGCAACGCGCCACCGACAAGACAATTACCGCCACGCGGCGGCAATAGCCGAGCACGAGATCAGCGCCGGCAGGACGGTCCTGTGGGCGGCTGACCGCCACACCGCTCTTTACTACGGTGTTGTCGCCGACAAGGACCGGGACACCGGGTCATCCATGCTGATGATTGGAGATCTCGCCGGCGAGCACCTCCGACTTAAGCCTAGTGCCGTCCTGCTCTCAAAGCACGATCTCTACGACCCGGAGGGCAGAATCTCTTCGTATGTGCGCGCAAACGGGTACACTCTTTCAGAATCCTTTGAAGCGTTTGAGCTCTGGGTTCTTCGCCCAACAAATCACTCGGCAGCGACGAATTAGCGGCCAATGGGTCCCAGAACACATAATCAAGCACCGGTATTTGCTCCGGACAGTTGCGCGGCACCAGTCGAAACTGGTTTAGCCGTATGATACATATCTCGGCTGTAGCCGGTTCGCGATGTGCGCGATATCAGGTGGCACCGAAACCGGAACGCCAAGGTTGCTCTCCGAGCGGTGGCGTGGGGCCAAGCGACAAGCGGCGACCAGTCACCTATCTGCTCGATTGCTTCAACACGCCGGCCGGTACCCGGCCCGACGGAGTACCGAGGTCAATCATTGGAGCCAGGCCATAGCGAGCGCGTCTGTGTCCGAAAGCCGGAATACGCTGCGGGCCGTGGTTTTGGATGTGGACGGTACGTTATACCGCCAGTGGCCGGTGAGGCTCCGTATGATGGCCGGGCTGCTCCGGCACTTGGCGGCCAACCCTCGCGAAGGCGGCAAAGTACTGAGGGTGCTGCGAGCTTATCGCCTAGCCCAGGAACGTTTACGGTTATGCGGCGAAACAGGAATGGCTTCGCGACAGATCGAGATGGCCGCGGAGCTGACTGGGTATCAGCTTGCATGGGTTCGCTCCACGGTGAAGACCTGGATGGAAGAACGCCCGTTGGAATATGTCCGGCGCGCCCGCCAGCCGGGCGTGCTAGAGTTCTGCGACTGGGCCAATCAAAGGGGCATAGCGCTGGCGGCGCTCTCGGATTACGATCCGAGAGCCAAGTTGGCCGTGCTGTCCTTGGACCGGCGCGTCCCGGTCGCCGCATGCGCGCAGGATCCCGATATCAATGTTTTTAAGCCGCATCCAGCGGGAATGTCGAAAGTTCTGGACCGCATCGGGGTGAGTCGTAAAAATGCCATCTACGTGGGCGACCGGCCCGAAGTCGATGGCGCATTGGCCATCGCAGCCGGTGTCCAGGGATATATTCTGGGAACTTCCAAACACGTTCCAGCCGGGCTGACGGCGGTGCGCGATTGGTCCACGCTGCAAGCGGAACTAACCTCTCAAATCAACTGGAAATTGCCATGTCTACTGCCGTAGCGATTGATACTGCCTTAGCGACTGAAATTCGGGTGCGCCCGACATGGAGGGCGCAGCTTTCGATCTGCCGTTTCGACCATTGGGTCAAGAATGTGTTTGTTTTGCCCGGCATCGTGGTGGGCGCCGCCGGGTTGGGACATTGGGGCGGCCTCTGGTCTCAGGCCCTCCTGGGACTGCTTTCCGTAGGGCTGATCTCATCGAGCAACTATGTCCTTAATGAGATTTTGGACGCGCCATTCGACCGGCTGCACCCAAAGAAACGTTTTCGTCCCATTCCGGCCGGCAAGGCTTCGGTTCGGCTGGCGTACGCTCAATGGCTGATATTCATGGCGGCCGGATTCGGGGTAGCCTGCGCTGTATCGGGAGCATTCACCACGACGATGGCGGCGTTGTGGCTCATGGGGATCGTTTACAACGTCCGACCGCTGCGCACAAAGGACGTTCCTTATGTCGACGTACTCAGCGAGTCCATCAACAATCCCATTCGCATGCTGGCCGGCTGGTATATCACCGCTAATCCCGGGATTCCGCCGGCCTCCCTTCTGGCGAGCTATTGGATGGTGGGCGCTTACTTCATGGCAGTGAAGCGCTTCGCGGAATACAGGGAGATCGCCAATCCGCTGCTGAGCGCGGCCTACAGGCGTTCATTCGCCCACTATAACGAACGGCGCCTACTAGTCTCGATTATGTTCTATGCGGCGTCCGCAATGCTCACGTTCGGCGCGTTCCTGGCTCGGTACAGGCTGGAATTGATTTTGGCCTTTCCATTTGTAGCTTTAGTGATGACCGTTTACCTCCAACTGGCATTCCAGCCGGACAGCGCGGTACAGCACCCGGAATACCTGTACCGCGACTTCAGGCTGATGACTGCCGTGATCTCGTGCGCCGCCGTTTTGGTCGCGCTGATGATCATCGATGTCCCGCTCCTCTACGTGATCTTCTCGCCGAAATATTCGGGATTCGCGCCGCACCTGCATTGATCCGGCACGTGGTCTGGCCGCAAACGCGCCGCATCCCAAGGCCGCGTTGGCGGGGGACGGAATCCAGTTGATGCTTGACAAACCTAAATATTGGGCGGCGGGGGTTCTGAAAAAACATCCGCGGACATGGTCATGGGTATGGAATATCCTTCCGCGCATCACAATCTTGCTTCCGCATGACAAAAGCTATTACGGCTTCCGCAGACTCGCGGGCGGCCAGGACGGGCTTTTTCTCGACGTGGGAGCGAACAACGGCATGACAGCGGCCGGGTTCCGTAAGCTCAACAAAAAATACCGGATCCTCTCAATCGAAGCCAACCGGAACCACGAGCCCGCGCTCAGGCGGCTGAAAAAAAGAATACGCAGCTTCGACTACATCATCGCGGCGGTTGGCGCCGAGCATGGCGAACTGCGGCTCTATACTCCGATTTACAAAGGTATTTCAATCCACACCCACACTTCTTCGAGCCGCGATTACCTGGACGTCTCATTACGGCGCGACTTCACCCCCAATGTCGTCGACCGAATCGTCTATGACGAGCAGACCGTCAAAATCATCCCGCTCGATTCGCTGAACCTCCAGCCGGACATCGTCAAGATCGACGTGGAGGGGCTTGACTATGAAGTGCTACTTGGAATGAGGCAAACGATCGATAAATTCCGCCCCGCGATTATGGTCGAATACACGCCGAACAAGACCGGTCCGATAGTCGCGTTTTTCGGCGAACGCGCCTACGATCTTTTCACTTACGACGAGAACAAGCGGGCGTTCGTGGCGTTCGACGAAGATCTCGGGGCGACGATTTGGAAAGAGTCCGGTTTGCAGTTGAACATTTTCGCAATCCCCGCCGAGCGCCGGCACATCGCGACCGGGGATTTCCGATAGGCTCCTGTCCGGCTTCGGGCCGCATTGTGCGTTATTGTACGAGCCTGACCGAACATGAGGGCAGCAGTCTTCTATCAATCTGTCTAGGAGTCTGTCGGGGATAGGCCCAAGGACGAATTCGATCTTTGCCCTGAATGCGTTTTTGGGCCTTGCCAAAATCTGGGCGCGGAAACCCAGATTCACCCGCATTCTTCTTCCGCGCATCTCAAAGGGCCGTTTTTCCCGCGCGGGAAGGATTTTTCTCCCTGTGCTTAGGGAGACTCTGAATAAGTTCTCCGATATCCACCGGTGTTGAAGATAGAGTGGGTGGCGGAGGACAAATACAACATGAAACAGCAGACCTTGGCGATGGCGAACGGGTTTGAGCGCTATACGAAGAAGACGCGGCGGGCGTTGTTTTTGGAGGAGATGGAGCAAGTGGTGCCGTGGGCGGAGTTGTGTGCGCTGGTCGAACCGGTGTACGCCAAGGCGGGGAATGGGCGGCCACCGGTGGGGGCGGAGCGGATGCTGCGGATTTATTTTTTGCAGCAATGGTTCAACCTGTCAGACCCTGGGGTGGAAGAAGCGCTGTACGATTCGGCGGGGATGCGGCAGTTTGTGGGCATCGATCTGGGGCGGGAACCGGTGCCGGACGAGACCACGGTGTGCAAGTTCCGCCATCTGCTGGAGGAGCACAAGTTGGGAGAGCGACTGTTTGAGCGGGTAGGCGGGCACTTGCAGGCCAAGGGACTGCGCCTGAGCACCGGGACGATCGTGGATGCGACGATCATCAACGCTCCGAGTTCGACCAAGAACGCGCGCCAGGAGCGGGATCCGGAGATGCACCAGACGCGCAAGGGTAAGCAGTGGTACTTCGGGATGAAAGCGCACGTGGGAGTGGACAGCCAGACCAAGCTGATTCATTCGGTGGTGGCGACGGCGGCGAATGCCGCCGATTCCACGATGTTGCCGCACCTCCTGCACGGCGAGGAGACGCGGGTGTGGGGCGATCAAGCCTATCGCGGGCAAAGCGAGGTGCTGCGCCAACACGCGCCGCACGCCCAGGACTTCACCCACCAGCGCTATCGCTATAAAGATCGCATCGACGAAGTGGAACGGGAGAAGAACCGGACCAAGTCCCAAGTGCGCTCCAAGGTGGAACACGTCTTTGCCGTGCTGAAACTCAAGTTTGGGTTCGTCAAGGTGCGCTATCGCGGACTGGACAAGAATGCACACCGCCTGTTTGTGACTTGCGCGCTGGTGAATCTGTTCCTGGCGCGCAAGCGACTGTTGTGCGCTACGGCGGCCTAGTACCGCACGAAGCCGCCAAACCGCCCGCACGGGAAGCAAAAACAAAATGGCATCCCTCGTGGGAAGAGCCAAACCACGGCTATCCCTGTCTCTGCTCTTCGCTTCGCTGTGAAGATTGCTTGTTCAGAGATTCCCTAGGTAGGGAGACTCTGATTAAGCTCTCTGCTTTCCACAAGCGGTCAAGTTAGAGTGTCTGAGTAAATGAAACAGAGGACCCTAGCGATGATGACTGGCTTTGAGCAGTACACGAGGAAGACGAGGC
>Ga0182024_10003258_pt1 | contig 38953 bp, 32 predicted proteins | sample P32metaG_FD_120480 | JGI IMG/M metagenome (GOLD analysis project Ga0182024, IMG submission 120480) | Permafrost microbial communities from Stordalen Mire, Sweden - P3-2 metaG (Illumina Assembly) | ecosystem: Environmental > Terrestrial > Soil > Wetlands > Permafrost | place: Sweden: Stordalen...
GTGATGATCCGGCTGCCCGCACGCCCGGTGGCTGCTGCGGAGCCGCACGCTGAGCCGGTGCATGCGCGCGCTGATCGTTGACGACGAGGCGCCGGCCCGGGCGAAGATTCGCCGGATGCTGGCTGCGGCAGGCGGCGTGGAGATCATCGGCGAAGCCTCGACTGGGCGCGAAGCCCTTGTGGCCATCAAGCGAAGCCAACCGGACATCGTCTTTCTCGACATCCAGATGCCTGGGCTGGACGGATTCAGCGTGGCCGACGTGCTAGATCGTGAGGGCGGGCCGTACGTGGTGTTCGTGACCGCGCACGATCACCATGCCTTGCGGGCGTTCGAAGCCGGCGCGGTGGATTACCTGCTGAAACCATTCACCCCCGAGCGGTTCGGCCGGATGCTGGACCGGGCGCGCGAGCGCATACAGTCGGGCGGCGCCAAGCCGGCGACGGGGCAGCGGGCCGAGTACCTCCGGCGGATCCTCGTGATCGCCGATGGACGGGCGCAGTTTCTCCCGGTGGAGCGAATCGATCGTGCCGAGTCGGAGCGCAACTACGTGACGCTGTACAGCGGTGGGGGGCAGCACCGGCTGCGCACCACGATCAGTGCACTGGCCGAGCGGTTGGATCCGGGGCAATTCCTTCGCGTGAACCGGTCGGCGCTGGTGCGGCTCGACGCCATTCGCGAGATGCACGAGTGGTCGCATGGCGATTTCCGGGTCGTGATGCGAGATGGCACGGAGCTCAACTGGAGCCGGCGGTACCGTGCGGCCGCGGAGCAGGACTTCACTTTGGGCGGCTGACGCGTTCGTCCTCGCCGTATCCCGCTGGTCCCCCTGGCGACCCGCTGATCCCAACTCACTGCGAGATACGTGAGAGGCGCCGTACCTTGAGGCGACCTTCATGGAGTCCAGGCCTTGATTTCTCTGCTGTTTTGCATCGAAGTGTGTGCGCGCCGCGGGGCGGGCGCGATGGGGCTGCTCGTTCTCACGGCGGCGCCGGGTGGGGCGCAGGCCGCGCCGGCGAGGGGTGAGTGGGCGGCCTATGGCCATGACGCGTTTGGGAGCCGTTACTCGCCGCTCGCCCAGGTCACGCGCTCCAACGTGGGTACGCTCGCGGTCGCGTGGACCTACCGGACCGGCGAGGCCGGCGTCACGACACAGCAGCCTCCCAAACTCGAGGCGACGCCGCTCATGGTGGACGGGACGCTGTATCTCTCCACGCCGTTCGGCCGGGTGATCGCGCTCGATCCGGCGACCGGTGTGCCGCGGTGGACCTTTGATGCGCATGCAGACCGCGGTGGCGACTGGGGGGATTTCGCCAACCGCGGCGTGTCGGTGTGGCTCGATCCTCGTGCTGCCCGGGGGGCCGCGTGCCGGCGGCGCATTTACCTCGGCACCATCGACGCGCGGATCATCGCGCTCGATGCCGCGACGGGTGCCGTGTGCCGAGGGTTCGGCGACAGCGGAACGGTGAACCTGCGCCGAGGCTTGCACAACGCGCCGTACTATCCCGAGGAGTATGAACTGACGTCGCCGCCCGCAGTGGTGAACGGCGTGATCGTCGCCGGATCCGGCGTGGCCGACAACAACCGCACCAACGCCGCCAGCGGCGAAGTGCGTGCGTATGACGCCCGGACCGGAGCGCTCCGCTGGAGCTGGGATCCGATCCCGCGCGACTCCGCCGACCCGGCGTGGAAGACGTGGCGCGGCGCGATGGCGCATACCACCGGCGCCGCGAACGCGTGGTCGGTGATCGCGGCGGATTCCGCACGAAATCTCGTATTCGTTCCGACCACGAGCCCGAGTCCGGACTATTACGGCGGTGAGCGGACCGGGGACAACCGGTACGCGAACTCGATCGTCGCGCTGCGGGCGTCGACCGGGGCTGTGGTGTGGTCGTTCCAGACCGTGCATCATGATCTCTGGGACTACGACAACGCGTCGCCGCCCGCGCTGGTGACGATCACCCACGACGGCAAGCGCGTGGACGTGGTGCTGCAGGCCACCAAGACTGGACAACTCTTCGTGCTGGACCGGGACACCGGCATCCCCGTCTTCCCAGTCGAGGAGCGTCCCGTGCCGGCGAGCCAATTGTTCAGCGAGCACGCGTCGCCGACGCAGCCGTTCAACACGGTGATTCCGCCACTCAGCCCCCAGGGGTTCGCCCTCGACGACGTGTGGGGTCCAACGCCGGAGATGCGTGACGCCTGCCTCGCCATCGTGCGGCCACTCCGCAACGACGGCGTCTTCACGCCACCCAGCCTGCAGGGCACCATCGCGCGCCCGTCCAACATCGGTGGCGCGCACTGGGGTGGTGTGGCGTTCGATCCGGAACGGGAGATCGTGGTGGTGCCGGTGAACACCATTGCGGCTCGGGTACAGCTCATCCCGCTCGACCAGATCGATACGGCCGAAGCCAACACGAACTCGTCGCGGCTCGGCGATCAGTACACCCGCATGCACGGCACGCCGTATGTCATGCGGCGCAACATGATCCGGGACTCAAACGGGATCCCGTGCACGAAACCACCGTGGGGATTGCTTGTCGCGATCGATCTCAGGACTGGTGCGCGGGCATGGAACGTTCCGCTCGGCGATCCGGTGAGTTTGCGGCCGGAGCTGCGTGGGCTGTCCGCGGTGCCGCTCGGTACGCCCAACCTCGGCGGGCCGATCGTCACGGCGGGAGGCCTGGTGTTCATTGGCGCGACGTTCGATCACCTATTGCGCGCGTTCGACATCGAGAGCGGGCGCCAGTTGTGGCAAGGGCCGTTGCCGGGTGGTGCGCGGGCGACGCCGATGACGTATCAAGTCGCGGGACGGCAATACGTCGTGATTTCAGTCGGCGGCAGTGAGGATTGGGGGAAGGGGGATTACGTCGTCGCGTTTGCGTTGCCGCGGTGAGGGGAGTGCGGCAAGATCGGCCCCTACCAGGGACCAAAGGCTAGAAAATAGAAAAGCAGAAAGTAGAGAGTAGAAAAAACATTGGCCGTCGCATCCGTCTGGGGGCCGGTCGCGACCGGCCCCCACCAGGGACGTCAGGATGCTTGTCTGATCCAGCGGCCCAATTCGCGGAGACTCGGGCGCTTGCCGTACATCAGGAGTCCGACGCGGTAGAGGCGGGCGGCGAGCCAGACTGAGACCCCGCAGCCGATGGCGACGCCCAGGAGCGTCGCGACGATCTCGTACCACGACACCTGCGTCACGCTCATGCGGACCGGCATGAGGATCGGCGCAGTGAACGGGAACCACGACGCGGTCTTGGCGAGCGTGCCGTTCGGGTCGAGGAGGGCGGGGACCACGAGCACGACCGCGAGGACCACGAGCATCGTCACCGGCAACGCAGCCTGGGTCGCGTCTTCCTGGTTGGTGACGATGGCTCCCATCCCCGCGAAGAGCGCGGCGTAGCACAGGAAGCCCAGCACCCAGAATGCGATCAGCGCGAGGATCGAGAGCCAACTGATCGTCGGGAACGGGATCGCCGGGATGTCGAGGTTGAAGAGGTGCAGCAGCGGCACGCGGGTCTTGTACACGATCGTCGACATCACGACCCAGAGCAGCACCTGTGTCACCGCGACGCTGCTCACGCCGAACACCTTGCCGGCGAGCAGCGTGTCGGGCGACACGCTGGCGACCACGACCTCGGCCACGCGTGACGATTTCTCGTCCACGACTGCGCGGAGGATCACGTTCCCGTACAGCACGATCATTGTGTACAGCGTGAACGCCACCACATAAGCGAAGATCGTACTCAACTCCGCCGAACCGCCGCGGCCCTGGTCGGTGATACGGTCGGCGTTGATCTCGTTTCGCACGTCGGTGAGCGCGCGGATACGTGCGGGATCGAGACCGACGCCCTCCAGCCGCTGGGCGAGGATGTTACGGCGGACGGCGGCGGTGAGGCGGTTGATGTCCTGCATACTCGATGCGTTGCGCCCAGCGTAGTAGATATCAGCTCCGGCCATCACCCCGCTGTCGATGACGAGGTATCCGATCCACTGGTGGTTGACGATCTCCGCGGTGGCGGCATCCTGCGCCGACCGGAGGCCGGCCGGCACCACGGGCCGGACCACAGGCCGGAGCGCGGTCGCCAGCGTGTCGCTGAGGGGATCGCCCGTCAGGGAGCGCGCAATACGCGCCCCGAGATCGGTGTGGGTGGCATCGAGGATGATGACGTGGGTGACATCGGCGGAGGGGTGCGCCTTGCGGGTGAGCAACTGCGGCACCGTGATCACTGATCCGAAGAACACCGGACCGGCCACCGTCGCGAAGATGTACCACCGGGACTGAATGCGCTCGAGGTATTCGCGGCGGAACACGGCCCAGAACTTCTGCATGGGTCCCGCGGGACGCCTACTCATCGCCTACGACTCCGGTGTCCACGCCATTCGCTCCGACGGTCTCGAGGAAAATCTGGTGCAGCGATGACCGGACCAACTCGAATCGCTCCAACTGCGCGCCCGCTTCGATCAGGCGGCGGAGGAGCAGCTGGGGGTCGGCGTTGGTGGCCAACTCCACTTCCGAGGACCGGTTCGAGTCGTCAGCGCGGCTCACGAGCGTGCGGTCGCGCAGGACTTCCTCGACCGCCGGGGGCGGGTGCACGAGGAATCCGAGGGCGACCGACCGGCCGCTGTGCGCCTCGCGCACGGCCGTCACCTCACCGTCCAGTACCTTCTTGCCGTTGGCGATGATGCACACCGAATCGCAGAGGCGCTCGGCGTTGTCCATCAAGTGCGTGCTGAAGATGACCGTGCGCCCGCGCTCCCGGAGATCGAGCACGGCGTCCTTCAGCGCCTGGGCATTGATCGGATCGAGCCCGCTGAACGGCTCGTCGAGCAGCACCAGCTCCGGATCGTGGAGCAGCGTGCCGATGAACTGGACCTTCTGCTGCATGCCACGGGAGAGCTCATCGACCTTCGCATCTCCCCAATTGCGCTCCGGCGTGATCAGGCCGAACCGGTCGAGCCACTCGTCGATCCGCTTGTCCAGGCCTTTGCGCGAGACGCCTTTGAGCTCCGCAAGGAACCCGAGCACACGGCGCACCTGCATCTTCTTGTACAAGCCGCGCTCTTCGGGGAGGTAGCCGACGCGATCAATCACGCCCAGCGTGCTGTTCGACTCCCCCAGCACGCGAATCTGCCCCTCATCCGGCTCGATCAGATTGAGGAGCATCCGGATCGTGGTGGTCTTGCCGGCGCCGTTGGGGCCCAACAGACCGTAGACCGAACCCGCGGGTACCGTCAGCGACAGATCGCTGACGGCCACGTGGCCATCGAATCGTTTGGTGACGTGTGAGAGCTCTAGTGCGGCGGCCATGACTCCCAAGGCGTGAGGCTGCGTCGTCGGCAGCCCACGGTGTCATCACAAAGGATGCCGTCCGCGCCTGCTCCCTACTGATACTGTGCTGGATTCGTGCCGCGGAAATCTACCCAGTCAGGTCCCCGGGCGGGATTGTCGCACGCATACTGCGGCGTGCCGGCCACACGCCAACCACACGCCACGGCTCTGGGGCCAACGGTTACACGCCGGGTGACACGCCGGGTGACATGGTCCAACACCACGCCCTGCCACGTGGTTACGGGCTTCCGATTGGCATCGCGGGCCTGGGCGAAGCGATAATATGGGCCATGCCATTGCAGGGCAGGGCGCACGCGACCCGGTGGGAGCGGATCCCGGCCGGTGGGTGAGCGCGCGGGGTACCGGATCGCGAGCGTCATCACGGCGCTCGCCGCGTCCATGCTGCTGCTGTTCCTCACCGTGCCGGTGGGCCAACTCGTGGCGGTTGGCGGGGTGTCCGGCCTCGCGCAGCTCGGACACGACGCCGAGCTTCGGGATGCGCTGGCCCTGACTGCCGTCACGGCGTCGGTCGCGACGATCCTTGGCGTGTTTGGGGGCACTCCCCTCGCGTATCTGCTCGCGAGGCGCGCATTCCGCGGCCGGGCGGTCGTCGCCGCGGTCCTCGATCTCCCGATCGTGATCCCGCACCCGGTGGCCGGCATCGCGCTTCTCCTGGCGCTCGGCCGCCAGAGTCCGGCCGGGTCGGTGCTGCTCGCGCTTGGGCTCCGGTTGACCGGATCGGTGACGGGGATCGTGTGCGCGATGCTCTTCGTGGCAGCGCCGCTGTATCTGAGTGCGGCCCGTGAGGCATTTGCGCGCGTCGACCCGCGGTACGAGGCCGTGGCCCGCACACTGGGTGACCCGGCCTGGCGCGCATTCCGGCGAGTGACGCTTCCGCTGGCGCGCCGCGGGCTCGTGGCGGCGGCCGTGGTGATGTGGGCGCGCGCGATCAGCGAGTTCGGCGCGATCGTGATCCTCACCTACAACCCCAAAGTCGCCAGCGTGCTGAGTTACGACCGGTTCACGAGCTACGGCCTGGGTGCCGCGCTGCCGGTGGCCGCGGTGCTCGTGATCTTTGCGCTGATCCCGCTGATCGCGCTCCGGACACTGCGCTACGACCGGAGTGCGGCCGGCCTGTGATCGCCGCTACCGGACTCTGTGTGCGCGCCGGATCGTTCCGGCTGACGGACATCACGTTCGAGGTGCCGGACGGTGGGTATGGCATCGTGATCGGCCCCGCGGGGGCGGGGAAGACGACGCTGCTCGAGGCGATCGGCGGTATCGTGCCGGTCACGGGCGGCCGGGTGGCCCTCGGCGGCCGCGACGTGACCGGACTCCCGCCCGACGCGCGGAACGTGGGTCTCGTGTACCAGCACGCCTATCTCTTTCCGCATCTCTCGGTCGGGGCGAACATCGGGTACGGGGCGAGCGACCTGGCGATCGGCCGGGAGTTGAGCCGCCGCTTCGGTGCCGGTGATCTCTGGGAGCGCGATGTGCGGTCGCTCAGTGGCGGCGAGCGGCAGATCGCCGCGCTCGCCCGGGCGCTGGCGCGGCGTCCATCGGTGTTGCTGCTCGATGAGCCGTTCAGCGCGCTCGATCCGCGCCGCCGAGCGAGCGTGCGCCGGGAGCTTCGTGCCGTGCATCGGGAAGCCGGATTCACCGTGTTGCAGGTCACGCACGATTTCGCGGAGGCCGGGCTGCTGGGTGATGTGGCGATCCTGCTCGACGGCGGGCGGCTCCTGCAGGCGGGGTCGCCGGAAAACGTCTTCCGGCATCCTGCGTCGCCGTATGTGGCCGAGTTCCTCGGTGCGGAGAACGTTTACGCTGGGGAGCTGCGGGCCGCCGATGCGCTGCAGGCCGATCCGGACGATGGGCCGGGCGCGGCGCACCGGGCATTCGAGTTCCGGACGGCGCCGGGCGGTCTCTCGATGATGGCGGTGGGTGACGCGGTACCGGGTCCGGCACACGCGGTGATCCGTGCCGAGGAAGTGGTGCTCTCGCTGGCGGCGACGGGGTCGTCCGCCCGGAACGAATACCAAGGGCAGATCGTGGAGATCGCGGCGTCCGGCGCGCTGGTGCGTGTGACAATCGATGTCGGCGGGACGCCGCTTGTGGCGGCGCTGACGACCCGGTCAGCCCGGGACCTCGGACTCGCAGCGGGCATGACCGTCCACGCCTCGTTCAAGGCGATGGCGGTGCATCTCTGTTAGCGGCGGATCGTCTCAGGGCAGGATGTTGCGAGCGAACCTGCGCCCGTAGTACGCGCCGAACCCAGTTGCGATGGTGCTAATGATGAACGCGGTCATGATCCCGAGGCCGCTGCCGATCCACCAGCCGATGCTGCCGGCAACGGTCGCGACGATGCCCGTGATGATCTTCTCCACGTCGCCTCCGTGACACAGGACAGACGACTGAGCGACGAGGGGGTCAGGGAGGTGAGGGGGGTCGGGACGCCCGGTACCGGAAGGGCTCGAACCGGGCGTCGCGGGCCGGTGCGCGCCACGAATTGAGACCGGGACACAGCCCAAGGGGCCACCAGGCACGTTCGGGGTTTTCGCATGTAACTTTACGGGTAGCGACCACAGAGGTGAGGTAGATCCATGGCTCAAGCCACCGTCGTCCCCCCGGCCCGGCGCCACGCCAGCCCCATCGCGGCGGCAGATCCGCGCGCGGCGGAGCCGTACGCCGGGCGGAACAAGATCCGGATCGTCACGGCAGCGGCGCTGTTCGACGGCCACGACGCGGCGATCAACGTCATGCGGCGGATCCTGCAGGCGAGTGGCGCCGAGGTGATCCATCTGGGCCATGACCGGTCGGTGGACGAGGTGGTGAACTGCGCGATCCAGGAAGACGCCAACGCGATCGCCATGACCTCGTATCAGGGCGGTCACGTCGAATACCTCAAGTACATGCACGACCGGCTGAAAGCGGCCGGCCGCGAGGACATCCGGATCTTTGCTGGCGGCGGAGGCGTGATCCTCCCGCACGAGATCGCCGACCTGCATGCGTACGGCATCGAGCACGTGTACACGCCCGACGATGGCCGCGCGATGGGGTTGCAGGGGATGATCAACGACCTGCTGCGGCGCAGCGACCGGCCGATCGGCCGCGACGCGGGGCAGGCGGAGCTGGAGGGTGCGAGGCAGCGCGATCCGGGCTCGATCGCGCGGTTGATCTCGGCAGCGGAGAATTGGCGTGAGGAGCAGGCGCCGCTCCTGGACGGGATCCGGGCTGAAGCGGCGCGGAAGAAGGTCCCGGTGCTCGGTATCACGGGCACGGGCGGGGCGGGCAAGTCGTCGCTCATCGACGAACTGGTGCGGCGGTTTCTGACCGACCTGCCGGGCCGCACGATCGGCATCATCTCCGTCGACCCGACCAAGCGGAAGACCGGAGGCGCGCTGCTCGGCGACCGGATCCGCATGAACTCGATCAATGATCCGCGGGTGTATATGCGGTCGCTGGCCACGCGGCAGGCGAACCTCGCGTTGTCGGGGCACGTGCGCGACGCCACGTCGATTCTCACCATCGCCGGCTTCGACCTCGTCATCCTCGAGACCTCGGGCATCGGGCAGTCGGACACCGAGATCGTGGATCACTCCGACGTCTCACTGTACGTGATGACGCCGGACTTCGGCGCGCCGACGCAGCTCGAGAAGATCGACATGCTCGATTTCGCGGACGTGGTGGCGCTCAACAAGTTCGACAAGAGGGGCGCACTGGACGCCCTGCGGGACGTGCGCAAGCAGTACCAGCGCAACCACAAGCAATTCTCGCGGCCGGTGGAGCAGATGCCGGTGATCGCGACGATCGCGTCGCAATTCAACGACCCGGGTACGACGCGGCTCTACCGGGCGCTGATCGACCGGATCAACGAGAAGTGTGGCGCGCGCTTCGACACGTCGGCCTCCGCGACCGACGAGGAATCGGAGAAGATCCACATCATCCCGCCGGACCGGCAGCGCTATCTGTCGGAGATCACCGACACGATCCGCCGGTACAACACGTGGGCGGCCGGCCAGAGCACGGTCGCGCAGCGGCTCCAGTCGGTGATCGAGGCGGAGCGGATCGCGGATGGCGACGCTGGTGTGCTCCCGGCCAAGCGGGAAGAGCTGGATCGGCAACTGGACGGCGAGAACCGGGCCATACTCGATCAGTGGGGCGCGACGCGCGAGCGCTACGAAGGCGCGGACTACGTCTATCAGGTACGCGGGAAGTCGATCCACGTCCCGCTGACCAGCGGGACGCTGTCGCACCTCGAGGTCCCGAAAGTGGCGCTTCCCACCTATCGAGGGTGGGGCGACATCCTGCGGTGGACGTTACAGGAGAACGTCCCCGGTGCGTTCCCGTATACGGCGGGCGTCTTCCCCTTCAAGCGGGAGGGGGAGGATCCGACGCGGATGTTCGCTGGTGAAGGGGCGCCCGAGCGGACCAACCGGCGGTTTCACTACGTGTCGGCGGGCCAGCCCGCCCGGCGACTGTCGACGGCGTTCGACTCGGTGACACTCTACGGGAACGACCCGGCGATGCGGCCAGACATCTACGGCAAGATCGGCAACTCCGGCGTCTCGGTGTGCTGTCTGGACGATGCGAAGAAGCTGTATTCGGGATTCGATCTCGTGGACCCCAAGACGTCCGTGTCGATGACAATCAACGGACCGGCACCGATCCTGACCGCGTTCTTCATGAATGCGGCGATCGATCAGCAGTGCGAACGGTACATCGCAGAGCACGGGCTCACCGATCAGGTCAATGCGGCAATCGATGCGCGGTTCGCCGCACTCGGCGTGCCGCGCCCGCGGTATGCAGGTGCGCTCCCCGACGGCAACGACGGTCTCGGGCTCCTGCTGCTTGGCGTGACCGGCGACACGGTGCTACCGCGCGAGGTGTACGAGCGAATCCGCGCGGAGACCATCACGAAAGTCCGCGGGACGGTGCAGGCCGACATCCTGAAGGAAGACCAGGCGCAGAATACCTGCATCTTCTCGACGGAGTTCTCGCTCAAACTGATGGGCGATGTGCAGGAGTATTTCACGCATCACGACGTGCGGAACTTCTATTCCGTCTCGATCTCGGGGTATCACATCGCCGAGGCGGGCGCGACGCCGATCACGCAACTGGCGTTTACGCTGGCGAACGGGTTCACGTACGTCGAGTACTACATCGCGCGCGGGCTGCCGGTAGACAGCTTCGCGCCGAACCTGTCGTTCTTCTTCTCGAACGGCACCGATCCCGAATACGCGGTGATCGGGCGGGTGGCGCGGCGGATCTGGGCCAAGGCGCTCAAGCTCAAGTATGGCGCCGGTGCGCGGTCGCAGATGCTCAAGTATCACGTCCAGACGAGCGGCCGGTCGTTGCACGCGCAGGAGATCTCGTTCAACGACATCCGGACGACGCTCCAAGCGCTTTACGCCATCTCCGACAACTGCAACTCCCTGCACACGAACGCGTACGATGAGGCGATCACGACGCCGACCGAGGAAAGCGTGCGGCGGGCGATGGCGATCCAGCTCATCATCAACCACGAGTACGGGCTCTCGAAGAACCAGAATCCGCTACAAGGGTCGTTCATCATCGAGCGATTGACGGACCTCGTAGAGGAGGCGGTGCTGCAGGAGTTCGACCGGATCAGCGACCGCGGTGGCGTGCTAGGCGCGATGGAGACCATGTACCAGCGCGGGAAGATCCAGGAGGAGTCGCTGGCCTATGAGACCCTGAAGCACACGGGGGAACTGCCGGTGATCGGCGTCAACACGTTCCTCTCGTCAGAGGGATCGCCGACGGTGCTGCCGCGCGAGGTCATCCGGTCGACGGAGGCCGAGAAGGAAGCGCAGATCGCAACCGTCGCTGCGGTGCGGGCACGGTTCCGGACGGAAGGACCGGCGGCGCTGGAGCGGCTGCAACAGGTCGCGGTGCGGAACGGCAATGTGTTCGAAGAGCTGATAGAGACGAGTAAGGTGTGTACCCTCGGCGATATTGGGCGGGCGTTGTTCGCGACTGGCGGGCAGTATCGGCGCAACATGTGAACGGCAACCGCGCGAGAGAGTAGAGAGTAGAAAGTAGAAGAACAGTGACGAAGTCGTGCGGATGCCCGCGCCTGATCGTCAGCGCAGTGCGGCGGCCAGGGCCTTCCAGGCTAACAGTGCGCAGGGAATCCGGGCCGGCACGCGCGATATCGTTGCGAATGCGTGTAGTGGGCCCAGGCCCTCGTCGCGGGTGGCGGGCGCGTTGCCGTGGAGTAGTGCGGCGAATCGGTCAGTGAGCGCCGCGATCTCGGTGGCCGTGTGGCCGCGGACGAGGTCCGTCATCATCGAGGCCGAGGCCTGGGAGATCGAGCAGCCGTCACTGGCGAAGCGAACATCAAGGACGCGGACGTGCGGGCCCGTGCGGTCGAGCGCGACCGTCACCGTCGCTTCCTCGCCGCAGAGCGGGTTCCGGACGGTGGCCGTGGCGTCGGCGGCGGGGAGTGCGCCTTTGCCGTGCGGGTGGCGATAGTGTTCCAGGATCTGCTCCTGGTACAGCGCGTCGAGCGCCGCCGATCCTGCGAGGGGTGTGCCGGTCACGATCGTTCCGCGGGGGGCGCGATCTGCGCGTGCAATCAGAGAGCGGCGGACGCGGAGTGCGTGGGGCTGCCGGGCGAGGCGACGCGGGCGCCGTGGAAGATCGCCTGTGCCGATCGCACGCCGGCCACCAGCGCGTCCACATCCGCGGCGTCATTGTAGACGAAGAACGATGCGCGGGCGGTCGCGCTCACACCCAGGCGGCGCAGGAGCGGCTGCGCGCAGTGGTGGCCCGCGCGGATGCACACGCCTTCCTGGTCCAGGATCGTGGCGAGGTCGTGCGCGTGTATGCCATCCACGGTGAAACTCACCACGCCGCTCCGGTGCGCGGCGTCCGGGCCGTACAAGCGAACTCCGTCTATCGCACCCAGCCGGCTCATCGCCAGCGCGGTGAGCTCGTGCTCGTGGCGCCGCACCTCGGTCATGCCGATCGACGTGAGATATCGGACCGCGGCCGCGAGGGCGACTGCGCCGCCCACATTCGGCGTGCCCGCCTCGAACTTATGCGGGAGCACGTTCCAACTCGTGCGCTCGTCGCCGACCACCTCGATCATGTCGCCGCCCATCTGGTAGGGCGGCATCGCCTCCAGGATCGCGCGACGTCCGATCAGGCCGCCGATGCCGGTCGGGCCACCCATCTTGTGGCCGCTGAATGCGTAGAAATCGACGCCCAGTGCTTCGGCATCGACTGCCATGTGGGGGGCACTCTGGGCGCCGTCCACGACCACCAGCGCGCCCACGGCGCGCGCGATCGGCACCACTTCATCGAGAGGCGTGATCGTGCCGAGGGCGTTGGAGACGTGCGCTATCGCCACCACTCTCGTCCGCGACGTCACGATCCGCCGCAACTCATCGATATCCACGCGTCCGTCGGGGGTGAGCTCGACGATCCGGAAGGCCGCGCCGCGCGCGAGCGCGACCTGCTGCCACGGGACAAAATTCGCGTGGTGCTCCAGCCGCGTGACCACGATCTCGTCGCCCTGGCGGATGTTGTGCATACCCCAGGCGGTCGCGACGAGATTGAGCGACTCGGTGGTTCCGCGGGTGAAGATCAGGCAGGCGGCGTCGCGGACGCCGAAGAACCGTGCGATCTCGGTGCGTGCGTCCTGATAGCACTCCGTCGCCCGGGCGGAGAGCGCATACGCGCCGCGATGCGGATTGGCGTAGCTCGTCTCGTAGAACTCGCGCTCGGCGTCCAGCACGACGGCGGGCTTCTGGGCGGTGGCCGCCGAGTCCAGGTAGTGGAGTCCCGGCTGGCGCACGAGGAGCGGGAAATCGGCGCGGCGCGCCATGGCGATCGTCATGGCGATGGAATCCGAGGGCCGAGCAGAATCGCATCCCCGTCGATGCGGACGGCGAACGCGGGGACCGGTTCGACGGCGGGCAGGCCGCGGACCGCGCCGGTGCGGAAATCGAAGCGCGCGCCGTGCCAGACGCACTCGATCGTCCCGTCGTCCAGGATCTCGCCGGCCGAGAGCGCGTACTCCTGGTGGGAGCAGCGGTCGAGGAGCGCGCCGACCTCCCCATCGAGATTCACGAGCACCACCTGCTCGCCGGTGGGCGCGCGGATACTGAGAAGCTGTCCGGGCGGAACATCGGCGAGCGTAGCCACCGGCGTGAACTCGGCCTCGGTCACGGCGAGAGGCCGGTTGCACCACCGCTGTCCGGCGCACGGCCGGCCGGCGCATCGGCGATCGCGGCATGGAGCGCGTGCCAGGCGAGCGTCGCGCACTTGACCCGGATCGGGAACCGGGAGACGCCAGACAGTGCCGCGAGGCGCCCCATCACGACATCCGAGGGGTCCGGTGTGGGGACCTGGCCCGTGACCACGGCGCGGAACTGATCAGTGAGTGTGCTCACCTCGGCGGCCGTTTTTCCCTTGACCGCCGTCGTCATCAGAGACGCGGACGCCTTGGAGATCGCGCACCCCGTACCGACGAAATGCACGTCGGCGAGACGATCCCCTTCTATCCGGACCCAGACCGTGACCTCGTCTCCGCAGAGCGGGTTGCGGCCTTCGGCGTGGCCGGTGGCGTCCGCCAGCGGCCCGTAGTTCCGGGGCGCGCGATTGTGGTCGAGGATGACGCTCTGGTACAGCTCGCGCAGGTCGCTCATCGGCGGATGCTCACCGGAGCGCTCGTGCCACCCCGCTCGGGGAGGGCGCTACCCGACACTCGCCGGCATCGCGCCCACGAACCGTTCGCGGGCGAGCGCCTCCAGTCCGGCGCGCACCGTGAGATCGTCGATCCGCTGCACCACGTCGGCCGCGAACGCGTATGTGAGCAGCGTCTTCGCCTCGTCGAGCGCGAGGCCGCGGCTCCGGAGGTAGAAGAGCGCCATTTCATCGAGCTGTCCGACCGTCGCGCCGTGCGTGCACTTCACATCGTCGGCGAAGATCTCGAGCTGCGGCTTGGTGTCGACGTGGGCATCGGGGGACAGCAGCAGGTTGTTGTTCGTCTGCTTGCCGTCGGTCTTCTGCGCCTCGGGGTGCACGTAGACCTTGCCGTTGAACACGGCGTGCGCGGCGCCGTCGAGGACCCCCTTGTAGACCTCGTGGCTCGTGCAGTTGGGCGCGACGTGCTCGATCCGCGTCTGGTGATCCAGGTGCTGGGAGCCGCCGGCCATGTAAAGGCCGTTGAGCGTGACCTCTGCACCGGGCTGCGCGAGCACCGTGTAGATGTTCATGCGGGAGAGTGCGGCCCCCGTCGCGAACGAGAACGACGTGTAGCGGGAATGTGCGGCCTGGTGCGCCTGGGTGGTGCCGACGTGGAAGGCGCGCTCGCTTTCGCGCTGCACCCGGAGGTGCGTGATGTGCGCATTCTCGGCGACGGCGACTTCGGTAACCGGGTTGCTGAAATACATTGGGTCCCCGACGGCCACGTAGCTTTCGACGATGGTCGCCTGCGCGTTGCGGCCCGCGACGATGAGGTTGCGGGGGTGCGAGACGCCGCTCGCGGCGTCCGCGTCGGTCACGAACAGCAGGTGGATCGGGTATTCGACCATCGTGTCCGGCGGGATGTGCACGAACGCGCCGTCCACGAAGAACGCGGTATTGAGCGCCACGAACGCGCCGTGGCCGAGCGCGGCGAGCGACGTCAGCTGCTCGCGCACCATGGGCGCGTCATCGCGCAGCGCGTCAGCCAGACTCTGGACCTCGACACCGCGGGGTAGCGTCCCGGGGGATGACAGCTCCGGCGCGTAGCGACCATTGACGAAGACCATCTGCGTCCAGCCCGTCTGGCCGAATGCAAACGCATCGAGATCGGCGGCGCGCACATCGCCGCCGCCGCCGGCCAGCGACACGAAGTCCGCGTTGGCGATCGGCGCGACGCTCGTGAAGTGCCAGTCCTCATCGCGCGTGGTCGGAAACCCGCTTTCGCGGAACCGTTCAATCGCGGCGCGCCGGACGGGGAGGAGCCAGGCCGGTTTGCTTCCGTGGTTCGCGGCGAAGGCCGAGAACGCGTCTACGTACGACTGGACCGTCACACTCCTGCCCCGGCGACGCCGGCGGGCGCGGCATCGACCAACCAGTCGTAGCCCTTCGCCTCGAGCTCGAGCGCCAGGTCCTTGCCTCCCGACTTGACGATGCGGCCGGCCGCGAGGACGTGCACCTGATCGGGCACGATGTAATTGAGCAGCCGCTGGTAGTGCGTAACGACGATCGTCGCGTTGTCGGGCCGGCGGAGCGAGTTCACGCCGTGCGCGACGACGCGGAGCGCATCGATGTCCAGTCCCGAGTCCGTCTCATCGAGAATCGCGAGGCGGGGTCCGAGCACGGCCATCTGGAGGATCTCGTTGCGCTTCTTCTCGCCGCCCGAGAAGCCGGCGTTGACGGCGCGCGAGAGCATGGCGGGATCCATGTCCACCAGACGGAGGCGTTCCTCGACCAGATCCCGGAATTCCATCGGGTCCATCTCGTCCTGGCCCCGCGATTTCCGGATCTCGTTGAAGGCAGCGCGCAGGAAGTACGCGTTGGTGACGCCCGGGATCTCGACCGGGTACTGGAACGCCAGGAAGATGCCTCTCTGGGCGCGCTCTTCCGGAGGGAGGGCGAGGAGATCCTCGCCATCGTACGTGGCGGAGCCGCCCGTGACCTCGTAGGCCGGATGGCCGGCCAGCACCTGGGCGAGTGTGCTCTTCCCTGATCCATTGGGTCCCATGATCGCGTGCACTTCGCCCGCGGCCACGGAGAGTGAGATGCCCTTGAGGATCTCGCGGTCGCCGATCGCGGCGTGCAGGCCTTTGATCTCGAGCATCAGCCGACGCTGCCTTCGAGCGTGATCCCCAGCAACTGCTGCGCTTCGAGCGCGAACTCCATCGGCAGGTTCTGGAAGACTTCCTTGCAGAACCCGCTCACGATCAGCGAAATGGCGTGCTCGGCGCTGAGCCCGCGCTGCTTGCAGTAGAAAATCTGATCCTCACCGATCTTGGAAGTGGACGCTTCGTGCTCGACGACCGAGGAGTTGTTGCCGACCTCGATGTACGGGAAGGTGTGTGCCCCGCACTGGTTGCCGATCAGCATCGAATCGCACTGCGTGTAGTTCCGCGCGCCCTCGGCTTTGCGCAGGACCTTGACCTGCCCGCGGTAGCTGTTGTTGCCGCGGCCGGCCGAGATGCCTTTGGAAATAATCGTGGATTTCGTGTTGCGGCCCATGTGGATCATCTTCGTGCCGGTGTCGGCCTGCTGGCGGTTGTTGACGACGGCGACGGAGTAGAACTCGCCGGTCGAGTGATCGCCCTGCAGGATCACGCTGGGATATTTCCAGGTGATCGCGGAGCCCGTCTCGACCTGAGTCCACGAGATCTTGGAATGGACGCCCGCGGCCTTGCCGCGCTTGGTCACGAAGTTGTAGATGCCGCCTTTGCCTTCTTTGTCGCCCGCGTACCAGTTCTGCACGGTCGAGTACTTGATCGAGGCGTGGTCCAGCGCCACCAGCTCGACCACGGCGGCGTGAAGCTGGTTCGTATCGCGGCGCGGGGCGGTGCATCCCTCGAGGTAACTGACGGACGCGCCTTCGTCGGCGACGATGAGCGTGCGCTCGAACTGGCCGGTGTCCGCGGAGTTGATCCGGAAGTACGTGGAGAGCTCCATGGGGCACTGCACACCCTTGGGGATGTAGCAGAACGACCCATCGCTGAACACGGCGGCGTTGAGGGCCGCGAAGAAATTGTCGCTGTACGGGACGACCGACCCCAGATATTTCTGCACGAGCTCGGGATGTTCCTGGACGGCTTCACCGAACGAGCAGAAGATGATGCCGAGCGTCGCGAGCTCGGTCTTCATCGTCGTGCCGACCGAGACACTGTCGAAGATCGCATCCACGGCGACGCCGGAGATGCGCTTTTGCTCGGTGAGGGAGATGCCGAGGCGCTCGTACGTGCGCAGCAACTCGGGATCGACCTCTTCGAGGCTGCCGAGGGGCTTCGCGGACTTGGGTGCGGAGTAGTAGCTGACGCTCTGGTAGTCGATCGCCGGGTACGTGACGTTGGACCAGTGCGGCTCCTTCATCGTGAGCCAGCGGCGGTAGGCACGGAGGCGCCAGTCGAGCAGAAACGCGGGCTCGCGCTTCTTGGCCGAGATCTGGCGGACGGTCTCTTCGGAGAGACCGCGCGGCAGAGTATCAGCCTCGACATCCGTGACGAACCCATACTGGTAGTCACGGTTGACCAGGTTCTCGATTGCTGTGCTCATCCCAACTCCAGATCTGGCTGACGCGTGTCTGATTTGTGCGAGCGGTGCGTCCCAGGGCTCGCTGTGCGAGCCGCACCTGCGACACGGTCCTTGGTCCGACGGCGCTGCGTGCTTTCGCGTCCTACGAGCCGCCAGACACCAGCCAAAATGCGCCGCGGCCTCTAAGGAAGCGAATCCTAAGTGTAATTGTCGGCATTGTCAATCGAAACAGGCAGGGGGTGCGGCCTAGTCTAAGCGATTATGCGACAACTGTTTGAGCAGTTCGGAAAGAATGGGCTACTGCCCGATTGGCAGGCTCGAGCGTGCAGATCTCGAACGGCGCCTGGAGTGGCGAAAAACGGGGTCGCGGGCAGTGTCTATTGCCGAACGGGATCGTCGAACTAGTGCGCTATGGCCTACATGGAGTTCGAGGGGGACGTGCGCCCGCTGGGACCCGGAGTGCTCACGATCGGGAGCGCGCCTGAGGCTGGCTGGCGCATCCTGGGTCGCGGGCTCGCCCCCGTGCATCTGTTGCTGTCGGCCGAGACCGGCGGCCGGGCCCTCCTTATCCGAGGCGCGCCCGGATCAGCCATTCGCATCAACGGCGTTGAGCTGACCGTCCCGAGAGCGTTGCTGTCGTTCGGGGACCAGGTGCAGGCGGGGACGGCGGAGCTCAGGTTCCGGCGGATGCCATCGGGGCCGGAGACGCCGAGCGACGCGTACCTCCGGGACACGCGCCGGGGCAAGGTGTATCGCCTGCACGACCGGAACACCATCGGCCGGGATCCCGGCAGCACCGTGGTGGTGCAGGAACCGGACGTGTCGCGGTTGCATGCGCATCTCGTCCAGGGTGGCGACTCGTACGTCATCGTGCCGCATCCCTCGAGCGTGACCTCGCTGAACGGTGTGCGGCTCCTGGTGCCGACGGGGTTGCAGGAGGGCGACGAGATCGCAATGGGGCGGACCGTGCTGCGGTTCACGACCGTGGTGCCATCGGGTGCGAGAGTGGCGCCGGAGCCGGCGGCGCGCGTGTCTCAGGCGGGGCGTGAGGCGCGGGCGGCGACCACATTCATGGGAACGATCGAGGCACGGGACCAGCGCTCGCGGGTGACGCACCGCCGGCTCATGCGCGTGACGACGATCGCCGTGCTCGTGCTGGCGATGGCGGCCGTGGTCGTGACGGTGTACACCGACGTGCACAATCCGGCGGGTCCGGGGCTTCGCTCGCTGCGCCGGCGCGCGGCCGGCGGCAGTTCTTCAGGCAGCTCGACGAGCAGCAGTTCTAGCGGTGCCCGCCTCGCAGCATCCAGAGGACGGCCAGCACCACCGCCGCCATCAGAATCGCGGCCGTAATCGCGATCAGCTTCCCGCGCTGAGTGGTGCGCGGCTCAACCGGGGGCGGGACGGTATTTGGCTCATCCGAGCGATAGATGGGCGTGGGTTGATGCGCGCGGGGACCGGGCGCGACCTCCTTCGGCGCGATGATGCGCGTGCCGGGCGGCGGGGCCGTCGTGAACCGGAGCGACGAACCGCCGATGCGGATCGTGTCGCCGTCGGCGAGTGCGCGCGGCGTGCGGCCCGCGGGCGTGTCGTTGAGCGTCGAGCCGTTGGCGCCCATCGAGCGGAAGACATACGCGCCGGTGGGTGCGCGCCGGACGTCGGCATGGAATCGCGACGTGGCGGCGTCGCGCAGCACGACGTGGTTCACCGGATCCCGGCCGATGCCGACGATGTCATCCGCGAGGGGATAGGCGACCGAGCTGGTGAGATCTACGAGATAGGCGCTGGCGGCCGCAGCGGTTCGCACCGGGGGCGCGGCTGGCGTGGCCTCGGGTGCGGGCTCGGCGGCCGCCATGGGTGGGACGGCTGGCGGCCGAGATGGTGCAGCGGGTGGCTCGGGCTCCACCGCCACCGGAACCGAGATGCGCGGGCCGGGCGCGTCGATCCGCGCGAGGTAGACGAAGATGCCGGCGCCCGCGATGATCTCGTCGCCATGCTCGAGGGTGTGGGGCGCGGCCAGTGTGGCGCCGTTCACCTCGACCGTCTGCGTCCCGTATGGGGAGATCGCGACTGCGCCATCGGCGGCGACGCTGACGATGAAGTGCCGGGGGGCGAGATTGATCGTCTGCAGCCGCCAGCCGGCCTGGCTGCCGGCGCCGACCATCGTCTCACCGGCCCGCAGCTCGCGAGTGACCCCGTCGTGCTCGAGAAAAGGCATATTAGGTGACACCTATGCGAGTCTTGGCCATCGCGTGCGCGTCATTGCGTCGCGCGCCGCGGGCACACGGTCCCCGACAGCGCTCCATCACCGAACTGGCGGCCCGTCTCGCGCTCATGGCCGCCGTGTGTGGCGGCGTGCTGGCCTGCCAGGGCCGTCGCACCGCCTCTCCCCCACAGGACGATTCCACGGCGGCGACGAGCGACACCGTCAACCGCACGTCGAGCGACACGATCCTCGCGCCGACCGATCGTGCCGTGGCGGCCGCCGCGACCGCCGCCGCGGCGCCGCCTCCGCCTGCCCCGCCACCACGCGTGCTTTCACCCCTCGCCGACGCGATCTCCCAGTATCTCGTGTTCGCGCCGACGGTGCAAACATGGTTTCTCGCGGCGAAGCGGGGCAAGAGACTCCTGGTCGACATCGGGAGGGTCGACACCGACGTCCGGCAGGACCATCACCGGGCGCTGGCCTTCGCGGAGGCCGTCGATGCGCTGACGCCGGTGCCGAAGGGATCGAGGCTGCGGTTGTTCGGCCAGTGGGGACAGGACACCGTGGCGGTCACGGGATTCGGCGACTGGAACGGCCGCATCGTCGCGACGATCAGAGTCTCGCCGCATCTGGATTCCCTCGTGCGGGCCGCACCGGCGGCGTACGCGGCGGCCGAGCGGGTGGATACCACGACGCGTGCCGACAGCGCGGTGGTGCGGGACACCACCGCGCGGGGCGATTCCGTCCGGGCCGCCGACAGCACACATCGTGCGGACAGCACTCGGCACGCCGACAGCGTGCAAATCGCGCGCGACAGCTGCCTCGCCGACAGCGTGCCCGCGGCGCTGCTCGCGCGGACGGCGCTCGTCCGCGATTCGATCGAGCTGTGGCTCCGCACCCAGCCGCCTCCGCCATACGACCGGCTGCTCATGACCGAGAAGGCGCAGTCCTCGCAGGTGACTGGGTGCTTCGGCGGCGGGAACCGGCTGGCGCTGGTGGTGGATCTCCGGGCCGGCGCCAACGAATGGGTACGGGAGCGCGCAGTGCTGATCGACACGGCGGGGCGGGTGACCACGCTCCGGCTCGACGACTATCGGTTCAAGGGGCACGATTTCCTGGCGACGCTCGACCCGAACGGGGCGGGGATCGACGGGATCGCGGCCAAGGGTGTGACGGAGGCCTCGGGCGCCACCGTTATCCTGGCGCTCGGTCCCCACAACCGGGCCGCGCGGTGGGTGAGCGGGTTCGCCTGGGAGTCGCGGTAGGCGCTGCCGCCGGGCAGCCCGCCAATAGCTGGGCCGGCCTTCGCCGGCCCGGGGCGGCTTCCGGCGATTAATTTGTTCTTCATGGAATCCCGGACGCAGATGGCCGCGGCCCGCCGCGGCGAGATCACGGCCGCCATGGCGGTCGTCGCGGCGCGCGAGCAACTCGCGCCAGAGCTGGTGCAGGCTGAAGTCGCGCGTGGCCGGCTCATCATCCCCGCCAACATCCACCACCTCGCGGGCGCGCTCGAGCCGATGGCGATCGGCAAAGTCGCGCGCGTGAAGATCAACGCCAATATCGGCACGTCGGCCGTCACGTCGGATCTCGACGAGGAAGTCGGCAAGCTGCAGCTCGCGGTCCGATACGGCGCGGACACGGTGATGGACCTGTCGACCGGCCACGACATCGACGCGGTGCGCGAGGCGATCATTGCCGCGTCCACGGTTCCGATCGGGACGGTGCCGATCTATCAGGCCGTGCTGATGGGCAAGGAGCTGGAAGAGCTGACCGCCAACGACTTCCTCGACGTGATCGAGCATCAGGCGCGGCAGGGGGTCGACTACATGACCTTGCACGCCGGTATTCTCCTCGAGCATCTGCCGCTCGTGTACGGCCGCGTCACGGGCATCGTCAGCCGCGGCGGCTCGCTGCACGCGGTGTGGATGATGCACCACCGCCGCCAGAACCCGCTCTACGAGCGGTTCGACGACGTCCTCGACATCCTGCGGCACTACGACGTCACGGTCTCCCTCGGTGATTCACTCCGCCCCGGCTGTCTTCACGACGCCAGCGACCGCGCGCAATTCGCGGAGCTGGACACGCTCGGCGAGTTGACCCGCCGCGCATGGGCGCGCGACGTCCAGGTGATGGTCGAAGGGCCGGGGCACATCCCGATGCACCAGATCGAGATGAACGTCAAGCGGATGAAGGAGGTCTGCAGCGAAGCGCCGTTCTACACACTGGGCCCGCTGGTCGTGGACATCTCGCCCGGGTACGACCACATCTCGAGCGCGATCGGCGCCGCGATGATCGGGTGGTTCGGTGCCGACATGCTTTGCTACGTCACACCGAAGGAGCACCTCGGACTGCCGAACGCCGAGGATGTGCGGCAGGGCGTGATCGCGTACAAGATCGCCGCGCACGCGGCAGACATCGCGCGCGGCCGGCCCGGCGCGCGGGATCGCGATGATGCGCTATCGCGGGCGCGCTATGGGTTCGACTGGAACGAGCAGTTCCGGCTCTCGCTCGATCCGGAGCGGGCGCGGGAATACCATGACGAGACGCTGCCGGCGGAGTACTTCAAGAGCGCCGAGTTCTGCGCGATGTGCGGGCCCAAGTTCTGTTCGATGCATCACTCGCGGACCATCGATGAAGGGATTGCGGCGATGGCGCGCGAGGCGGGGCTGGCGGCGTCGCCGGCCGGTCAGGAGCCTGCGGCGAGGGCGGCTTCGCGGCGCGAGGCGGCGGAGTCGCCCGTCGAGGCCAGCATCGCGGAGTAGCTGCGGTGGAGTGCGCGGTTGCGCGGGTGGTCCGAGAGTCCTAAGTGAAACGCCGTCGCGGCATCGCGGACATCACCGATCTGCTGGGCGGCTTGCGTGAGCACCATGAGGGCGTCGACCGAGTCGCGCTGCATCATGTACGCCGACATCGCCCACTTGATCGTTCCCTGATAGTCGCGGGCAGCGTAGCGCACCCACGCGCGGCGCATGGCGTCGTGGTACGTGCTTGGGTCTGCGAGCCGCGCGCTGTCCAGCAGTGCGTTCGCTTCGGCTTCGCGGCCCTGCGCCGCCAAGAGTGCGGCCGGCGCCTGGTAGAGCAGGGGCGCGACCGGGAACAGCGACCGCGCGATCGCATACTCGTGGACCGCTCCGTCGAGATTGCCCAGGCGGTACATGACGTCGGCCGCCCGCTCATGGACGCGGTACGAGTCCGGTTCGCCCGCGAGCGATGCGATCAGCATCGTCTTGTCATTGTGCCAGATGGGCGTGCGGGTCCACGTGCGCGCCGCGAGCAGGCAGAGCGCGACGACGAGGATTCCGGCCTGGAGGCGTCCATAGGGTAATACCGGCGCCGGTTCCATGACCGGCCGGGCCGCGGACAGCGAGCTGCCATCCGAGAAGCGCTTGATGGCGTGCGGCACCGCGCGCCGCTCCTCGCTGAAGTGGTCCCACGCCCAGGCCACCAGCACGGCGAGGCCGAGGCTCGGGAGGTAGAGCGTGCGCTCACCGACCATCACACCTGAGGCGAAGAACACGTTGGCGACGGGGGCGATCGTGCACGCGAAGGCGACGATTGCGAAGGCCACGAGCGGCGAGCGCTTCCACGTGCGGATCGCGATCACCACCGCGGCGATCACGATCGCGATACCCGCCACGACGCCCAGCGACGGATGCTGCACGACCTCGATCGAGCGTGGCATGTAGTCCACGTGCAGTTGGAGCGGCACGAGGATGAGCCGCGCGTACTCCGGGACGATGCGCGCCACTGTGAGCAGCCGTTCGGCGGTGGTGGCGTGCATCCAGGGCTCCGCCACACGCACGAGCGGCATGTCCTGAAAGAGCCTCGCGAGAACAGCGGCGTAGGCCGCCGTGATGGCGGCGTAGCCGGCGTAGAAGGGCCACCGCACAACCACCCGCTCTCGGAACGGCGCGCGCACACCGTCGTTGGGGAGCGACGCCCGGGCGTCCCGCGCGTCGAGAGGATCGGGGAGCAGGAGATCCGACGCCAGTGCGAGACCGATGAAGGTGATCCCGCTCTCCTTCGCGAACAGCGCGGCCGCGTAGCACGGCACGGCGATCCAGGAGCGGCGCCGGTGGGCGAGCAGCGCGGCGAGCGTGAAGGCGGCGCAGATGACATCACTCCGCCCCACGAGGTTCGACACCGCTTCCACGTGCACCGGGTGGACCGCGAAGACGAGCGCGCCGGCCAGTGCGGCCATGCGCGACGTGAGCTGCGTGAGGAACCGCCAGATGAGGAGGCAGACCGCGACGTGCCAGAGCACATTCGCCGCGTGGAGCCACGCCGAATTGCCCCCGGAGACGACCCAATCGAGCGCGAACGTCGCCATCGTCAGCGGACGGTACTGGCCGGCGCCGGTCGCTTCCGGCCAATACGAGTGCGCGAACGCCTGCCAGATCCCCGCCAGATGGTGGACCAGCGGATTCGTCCGGACGACGTCGACGTCGTCGAGCGCGAACTGGTTGGCGAGTGCGTTGGCGTAGGCGAGGGCGGAGACGAGCGCGACGACCAGGGCGTCCCGGAAACGCCAGCTCGGACCCGCATCGGCCGAAGCGGCGGAGCGGGTCTCGGTCATCCCATCAGTCGTGGCAGAGGCCATCCCGCGCTCGACGCCTCACGGGGGCCGCGAGCAACGCGACGGGCCGGTCATGACCGGCCCCTACCGGGGACATTGCCGGGCCCCCTACCGGCTACCGGGTTGCGGCCATCTCGCCGAGGGGGAGAAGGAACTGGCCGTCGTCGGGCGTGGGGCCGCGGGTGCGGTCCTCTTCCAGCCGGCCGCAGCGAATGCCGTACAGGGTGCAGAGCTGGCGTACGACGCGGTGCAGCCCTTCGCGATATCGGGCGCCGGCGTCGTGGCTCCCGGCGTAGGCGACGCGATAGCGCGCGGCCAGGTGTGGAAACTCGGCCTCGATGAACGGCAGGTAGCGTTTCCGCGCTTCCGCCTGGAGCCGCAGCGCGCCCGCGTTGACGTGGCTGGCGCCGGTGGCGGCGACGCGCTGGATGAGAGCGCGGATGCCGGCTGGGGAATCGGTGATCCCGGGCAGTACCGGCATGATGTTGATGCCCGTGTCGATCCCGGCGGCCGCGAGGCGGCCGAGGGCGCGGAGCCGGGCGTCGGGGGTGGGTGCGCGCGGCTCGAGGCGGCGGGCAAGGTCGCGGTCGAGCGTGATCAGCGAGAGGTGCACGGTCACGCGCGAGTGGCGGGCGAGCCGCTGCAGCACCGCGATATCGCGCGTGATCAGCGCGCTCTTGGTGATGATCACGACCCGCAGTCCGGCGTGCTCGGCGAGCGTCTCCAGCACCGAGCGCGTGAGCTTGAAGTGGCGCTCGGCTGGTTGATACGGATCGGTAGCGGTGCCGATGACGAGCGTCTCGCCGCGCGCCAACTCGGCATGGCGGGCGCTCCCGTGGCGGAGCGCGTCGCGGAGCACGTCCGGGACATTGCGCTTGACGAAGATCCGGCGCTCGAACGCCAGCCAGGGCGGCATCGCGGGCACCGGGGGCGACTCTGCGGCCGGCTTATCCGGCGAGAGCAGCTCGGCCGCCGCCGCGGTCCGCTCGCTCAGGTAGCGGTGGGCGTAGCGCGCGTAGCAGTAGGCGCACCCGAACGCGCAGCCGACGTAGGGATTGATCGACCAGTAGGGCATCCCCGTTTGCTCGGGGCGGTTCAGGGCCGAGCGTGCCGAGATCCCGACATAGGTGATGTCGCCTTGCTGCCCGATGGTGGGGAGGACCCGGGGGAGCCGGGCCACCGTGTCCTCGAACAGTGCGGTCTGGCGAACGGGGAGAGAGCGACGCACGTTTACGAGCCGGTGGAGAGAGTATCCGTCTACCGAACAAAGGCCGAAATAGAAAAACTAGCATTCGCCGCCACCGGCGCAACCGCCTCCCGTGGTCTTCGGGGGTATTTTATCAGGTGGCGAGCGGCGGATTCCCCTGGAGAAGTGCGTGATGCGTGAGTTGTGCCGGCTCGTTGGCCGGCCATTTTGCCGTCCGAAATGCCGTCCATTGTGGCGGCTGCCGGCTGGCAGCGCGGTGGTGCTGCTGTCCGGCCTGCTGGGCGCGTGCGCGTCAGCGGGCGGTGGTGGCGCATTTCCGACCCCGATCGGTGATCCGGGGAACGTCGTCGCGCACGCGAACACGCTGATCGAAGAGGCGTCCGTCGCGGGCGCCGACACGCTCGCGCGCGACATCATGGCATCCGCGCGGCAGCACGTGGCCGACGCGCAGATCGAGCTGCGCGACAAGCACACCGCGCGCGCGTCGCTGCGGGCGCGTGAGGCGGTCTCCGACGCGACCTACGCCAAGGCGCTTGCGGATCGGATCATGGCCGAGCGATCGCGGTCGGCAGAGGAGGCGCTGCTGCAGCAACTGCAGCTCGTGCCAGCGCCGGCGACGCCAGCCAAGTCGCCAGGGCCGGGCGGTACCGCATGAGAGAGCGCCGGCGGATCCCGTCGTTTCTCGCGGCGGCCAGTTTCGCGGCGGTGGTTGCGTGCGCGTCCACGCAGAAGCCGTCCGCGCTGACGCAGGCGGAGAGCATCTATTCGTCGCTGCAAAGCGCGCGTGCGGACCAGCGCGTCGAGGGCGACATGATCCGCACGCGGGCGACGCTCGACACGGCACAGACCGCCGTGACGCAGGGGCAGAACCAGGAGTACGCGGACGGGATCGCGGGTATCGCGCTGCGCACCGCGCAGACGGCCGAGGCGCATTTCGCGCGGGCGATGGCACTGCAGGCGGCGGACAGCCTGCAGAAGCTGCGGCTGTCGCGGCAACTCGCGATGTCGCAGGCGCGGCAGGCGGCACTGGAGGCGAAGCAGGCAGCGCTGGAGCGGCAGACGGCGGCCGCGAACGTGAGAGCGGATTCCCTGCGGCGTGCCGCGGTGCTGGCGGCGGCTGCGGCGACGGCCGACAGTGCGGCGCGGGCGGCGGCTGGCGCGACACCGGCGCCCGTCCCCGTGGCTCCTCAAGCGCCCGTGGCGGACTCGGTGCCTGCGGCTCCGGCGGACACATCCCGCCGGCCCTGATCGCGCGCGCAGCGGAGTGATCGTCGCGGGATATCAGCGTATGACGGGGGGGGGGAGCCGGCTCGGGGCCGCGTTTCTCGTGGGTGCGCTCGCATCGGTCATCGTGTTCGTCGCGACCGCATGGCCCGGCCCGGGACTCGACCCCGACGCGATGTCGTACCTTGGCGCCGCGCAATCTGTGGTGCGGTCACGCGTGTATCGCGTGCCGACGAGCAGCTGGGCCGCGTCCGACTCATCCGAGCCGCTCTCCCATTTCCCGCCCGGCTATCCGACGGCGATCGCGGTGCCGGTCACCGCGGGGCTGGCCCCAGTGCAGGGGGCGAGACTGCTGATCGTACTGGCCGCGTTCTGCACGTGGGTGGGCGTGGTGCTACTCGTGTCGGCCGCGGCGGGGATGCAGGTGGGCGTGATGACCGGGATCGTGGCGCTGGCGACCCCCGCGCTCCTCAACGTGCATCTCTCGGTACTGAGCGAGCCGCTCTTCCTGGCGGTGATGGTGGCGACGCTGGCGGGCGTCGTGAAGATCACCGATCCCGGGCGGCGGCTGCGCGGGCGTCGCGAGTGGCGCGGTGTGTGGGCGGCGGCGTGGACTGGACTGCTGCTGGTCGCGGCGGTGATGTTGCGATACGCGGGCGTCGCGCTCGTGGGTGCGGCGGTGCTCGCGGCGCTCGCCGGGCCCGTGGATCCGCAGCGGCGGTGGCGCACGCGCATCATCCGTGTGGCACTCGTCTCCGTGCCGGCGGCGTGCGCGCTCGGTGCGTGGCTCCTGCGGTCACTGCGGCTCGGCGGCGCCAACAGCGTGCGCGCACTCGGCCTCTATGGCAACCTCGGCGAGACCTTGCGCGAGGGGTTGGGGACGGCGCGGGACTGGCTCGTACCGGCGGGCGATGGGCAGTGGCGCGCGCCGGTCGCGTGGGTGCTCGGTGGAGCGGCGGTCGCGCTCGCGATCCAGGCGTGGCGCCGGCGGCGGGAGGGCGCGGCCGCGGTGGCGTGGCTCCGGCAAAACCCGGAGATCGATGCGCATCGCGCGGCGGTGGTCCTGCGAGCCGTCGCGCTCATGGGGAGTGTGTATCTGGCGTTCGTGGCCGTGTCGCGCGCCGTGGCGGACCCCAGCATCCCATTCGACGAGCGGATCCTGGCGCCGGCGATACTGCTCGCCGAGGCCGGGCTCGGAGTCGCGTTGGCGCTGTGGTGGCCGGGGCGGGGACGTGCGGCGCGGGTGGGCGTGGGCGTCGTGGTGATCGCGTGGTTCGTGGCGTCGGCGGTGACGAGTGCCACGCGCGTCCAGTACGCGCTCGAAGACGGAAATGATTTCGCGAGCAGTGACTGGCGGGATTCACCGACCGTGGCGTGGGTGCGCTCGCTGGATGGTGGGGCGACGCGGGTGTTGTACACGAACTGGCCAGCGGCCCTCTATTTCAACGCGGGGCGGGCGTCGCACGACGTGCCGGACGTGACCGATGCGCTGACCTTGCGGCGGTTCCGCGACCGGCTCGCGCGCAGCCATGGGGTGGTGGTGGCGTTCACGGCGCAGAACTCGGATGTGGCGCCGCCCGATTCCGTGGCGCGGGTGCTCGGGCTCAGGCAGATCGCGCGATTCAGCGACGGGTCGGTGTGGGGGTTGGCGCAGGACAGCGCGGCCGGGAAATGAAAACGCCGGCCTCTTTGGGGCCGGCGTTTTGTTACTGGATTGGCCGGGTTATGACCGGCGGCCGCCGCCGACGATCCGGAGGATCGCGAGGAAGAGGTTGATCAGCGCCATGTAGATGCTGATCGCCGCCTGCACGTACTGGTCGGGTCCGAAGACATTGCGGATCTGCCACGTGCGGAAGACCAGGAGGCCGCTGAAGATGAACACCGTCATCGCGGCGAGCCACATGTCGACGTGGACGTTCTGGACGAAGAGGTTGATCAGACTGGCCCCGATCAGGACCCAGAGGCCCGTCACGAAGAACCCGCCCCAGGCGCTGAAGTCACGCCGGCTGACGAACGCGTAGGCGGTGAGGACGCCAAACGTCGAACCCGTGAGCAGAGCGGCCTCGCTGATGACGCCGGGCTGCGTGCGGCTGACGAAATAGAGAAGGGGCGAGAGCCAGAGCCCCATGATGAACGTGAACAGAAACATGAATCCGACGTTCGCGGGGAACGCGGTGTCCATGCGTCCTGCCATCCACAGCGGCGCGAAGACGATCAGGAAGCTGATGAACGGGTGTGCATTGACCGCGTCCATGATCTGCGGCTGCGTGAAGCCGAACGCGACGCCACCCATCGTGACCAGGATGCTGGCGAAGACCAGCAGGTAGGTCCGGCGGATGAGCGTGAGCCGTTCTATCCCGGTGCGAACGCCAACATTTGCGGCGTACGAGACGCCCATAGTCCATTCCTCGAGAGTTAGCGGACGGAGGAAATATAACCGTCCGGGAGGCCGAGGTTCCTCCGGCGCGGTTCGCGCCTGTCGCGTCTGTCGCTAGCGCCCGTTGCTAGTGCTTGTGGGTAGCGGACCGAAGGTCGATATCCCCGCTGAACGTCACGACCGTGATCCGGGCGCCGCCTTTGCCCAGTGTGGCGTCCAGGTGCTGGCCGCCCGGGCCGGTTTCGCCCCGCGGCTGGATGGTGATCTGGAAGTCGGAGGTAATCTCGCCGCTGAAGGAGTCGAGGGAGACCGTGGCGCCGGCATCGGCGGGCAGGTCGAGGTGGACATCGCCGGAGTGGGCGTGGAGGTCGTACGTCCCCGACGGGTCGAGCGTCCCCGCGTAGGTGAGGTCGCCGCTCACGGTCTCCATGTGGAGGTTACGGGAGGCGGCTTTGGTGACGTAGCCATGTCCGCTGACCGATGTGAACGTGACGTCACCGGTGACCATGTCGGCCTCGGCGTCGCCGCTCACCGTGCGCATGTGGAGATCGCCGCGGACATTGTGGATCGTCATGTTGCCCGAGAGGGATTCCAGCGTGGCGTTGCGTGCGACGTCATCGGCGCGGATGTCGCCGCTGACCGAGCGGGCCTCGAGCTCGCCGCGGGTGCCCTGGACCTCGAGGTCGCCGGAGATACTGTGGAGGATCACGCGGGTGCCGGTAGGCACAGTGACCGTGAACTCGACATCGTTGTCTCCGTCGTCATCATCGTCGTCATCGCCGCGCATGTGCCGGTGGCCGCGCGAGTCGAGGAGGAGGCGGCCGGACTCATGCTCGAAGCGGACGGCGATATGATCGCTTGTCACGTGGACGCGGGCTTCGGGGCGACTCCAGGCGGTGACCGTGATCTTGCCGGACATGAGCGACAGGTCCGCGACACCGCCGGTGGCGGCGAAGGCGATCGTCGTATCGATCGTCGTGGTTCCGTCCGATTCCCCGCTGTGGTCGTGCCTGTGGTGCCGGACGTGGTCGTCGTCCTGCGCCCGGGCGCGCGGCGCGAGGGCGGCGAGTGCCAGCAGGCTGGCGATCAACGTGGACATCGGGAAGCGCGACATCGTGAGCATCCGTGCTTGAGAGTGGTCGGTCAGGTGCGAGCGGGGAGCATTGCGACGGTGCGCAGGAGCTCGAGCTTGGTATTCAGGGACGCGTCCAACTGGCCTGCGAGGAACCCATTGGCGGGGTCGCGGGCGAGTGCGGCGCGGCTTTCGGCGATCGCGGTATCGATCACGCGCAGATTCTTCTCGATGATCGCGACCGTTTTGGGATCGAGCTGGTCGCGGCGGGAGTCGAGGATCTGGCGCATGGCCAAGATCTGCTGGTCGTAGATGAACTCCGACGTGCGGGCGGCGGCGGGCGTATTGGAGACAGTGGAGACCCCGGTGCGCGGCGCGGTGGCCGGAGTGGCGAGCGAGCGGGATTGCGCGGGCGTACTACTCCACTGGTGTGTGGCGAGGAGCGTGGCGCTAGCGGTGGCGATGACCAGGACCGCGGCGCGGGCGAGCGGGGCGCCGTACCAGCGCTGGCTCATCCATCGAACAGCGAGTGGCCGGCTGGGCGTGGCGTCCTGCGGCATCGACTGGATGCGGGCTTCGATGCCGGCCCAGAGGTCGCGTGAGGGCTGGAGCGCGGGGAGTGTGGCGGCGCGGGAGCGGATGCGTTCCATGTCGCGGAGCAGCGCGCGGCAGGACTCGCAGGAGACGATGTGTGCGCGTGCGGCGCCGTCATCGGCGAGCGTGCCGTCGAGGTAGTCCGGGAGTGCGGCTTCGAAGGCCGCGCATTCGCTGGTATTGGTCATCGGTCGAGCGCCTCTCTGAGGAGCATGCGAGCCCGGTGGAGCTGGGCCTTACTGCCGCCTGATGTGATTCCGAGCATCGTTCCGATCTCTTCGTGGCGATAGCCTTCGACATCGTGGAGCACGAAGACCCGTCTCGCACCTGGCGGGAGTGACGCGATCGCCTCCTCGATGTCCATCCATTCACCCGGCGCGAAGTGCGAGGGTGCCACAAGCGTCGCGCCCACATTGCCGGACTCCTCACCGCTTTCGTCTTCCGTCATACTGATCATCCGCTTCCGGCGTCCTTCGCCTTTGTGTGCATTGAGCACGACATTGACAGCGAGCCGGTGGAGCCAGGTCGAGAAGCTGCTTTCGCCGCGGAACTGCGGCATCTTCGCCCACGCGCGTACGAACGTGTCCTGCGTGAGCTCCTCGGCCTGTGCCGCGTTCGCGGTCATGCGGACGCAGACGGAGAACACCCGGTCGCAGTGAGCCCGGTACACCCGTTCGAAGGCCGATCGGTCACCGGCGGCCGCGAGCGCGACGTCGGCTGCGAGTCCGGGGGCATCGGTGCCGCCGGTCTCGTTCACCGTCGCCTGCGTGCGTTCCGTGGATCGTGATTCGGCGTCAGACGGCGCCACGGCCATTCGCAGGAGGGGTCACGGGTCTCGTGTGGTGAGATGCCCGGATGGGGTGGATCGTTTGAATTATGCGAGTTGGGTGCGCTGGACAGGGGCTGGGGTGCCTGCGCGGGGCAAACGAAGGGCAGAAAGGAGCAGTCCAGAAAGTAGAGAGTAGACAAGGGCGCGCTGGCCGCCCGGGGCGGGCTATGGGAAGCCCCTGCCAGAGACTACATCAGTGGCGGCAGCGAGTCGAGAAAGGCCGGGAGGCTGCTGATGTGTTCGAGGAGGTGGGCAGGACGGGCGGCTTCGAGTACAGCGCGGGAGTAGAAGCCCCAGATGGCGCCGACTGTGATCACACCGGCGGCGTTGCCCGCGCGGATGTCGTGTGGGGAGTCGCCGACGAAAACCGCACCCGTGACAGGTGCGCGGAGTTGTTCGAGCGCGTAGAGGACGGGCTCCGGGCCGGGCTTGTGGCGGGTCGTGGATTCCATTCCGACGACCGTGGCGAAATATGGGGCGAGTCCGACGTATTCGACGGTGCGGACGGCCATCTCGTTGGACTTCGACGTGACGACTGCCAGCGGGTGGCCGCGTTCGCTCAAGGTTCGCACGGTGTCCACGACGCCGGAGTAGGCGTGCGTGAGGCGGTCGAGGTTAGCGCGCTGGTAGCCGCGGTAGGATTGTTCCAGGGCGCTGACGTCGGCCTCGTCGACGGCGTAGGGGCGGAGTTGGGACGAGAGTGGCGTGCCGATGCCGGAGATCCATTCTTCCGTGGTCGGGACGCGTCCTGTCCGTCCCTTGAACGCGTGGCGTACCGATTCCAACAGCAGCGTGATCGTGTCGACCAGAGTGCCATCGAGATCGAAGAGCACGGCGCGGCGCGAGGTGTCGGGCATGGCGCTCACAAACTAACGCGCACGCCGTCCCGCGCTATGCTGTCGCGCTGTAAGAGAATCAGTGCGGTCACGACGATCCCTGTGGTGCCGTCGTTGGCGTCGCGTGGGCCGTAGCTCTCGCCGAAGGCCGCGACCGCGAGCAGCCACGCGCGATCGGCCATCTGGCCATCTGCCAACTCGCCCAGTACCCACTCCGCGCCCGCGCCACAGCGTGTGATGGCGGCGTGCCGGGCGCGGCGGATGAGCGCCGACAGCCGTGGCCGCAGATGTGGTGGTGCCTGGCGTGCGATCGTCGCGATCCGGGCGAGCACTCTGCGGCGGTCACTTGTTCCGGCTATGAGCAACTCCGCATCGTCTGCCGCTCGCTGCCGTCCTGACCATTCGCTGATGGCGAGGATGGCTGCGCGACACGCCGATTCGTCGATGGGCACGGGGTGACCTTCCGCGAGCGATACGGCGCGCGCGACAGCCTCGGGCGAGTCGGTGACTGCATCGCTTGCGGAGGTGAGGAGGATCGGACGGCCATCGCGGACGCACGCGGCCAGCCAGCCCGGCGAATCCGATCTCACCGCTGCGCATATGACGCCGGCGGGTTCACGGAGGTCAATGAAGCTGTCCCCACGCTCGAGCCGCCAACGACGGACGGCCGCGCGCGCGGCCGCGATGTGCTCCGGCAGGCTCGGCGTGCCGCAGATGCCAGCCGGGTCACCGGGCGACACGGCGCCCGGCAGAATCGAGCCTGTCACACCGATCGCGCGGCCGGCGGCGTCGAGCTTCGCTCGCAGGCGCCGCTCGACGCCGAGCATCGTGTCCGCCGATGCCGGTGGCCCGAAGGCATATACGTGGACACGACGGTGTACCGATCCCAGTCTGGCAACGCGACCCACGCGTTGCGCGAGCCGGGCTGGCGTCCAGGGCATGTCCAGGTGGATGACCACGGCCGCTTCCTGCAGGTTCACCCCTTCACTCAGCAGATCGGTCGTAAGGAGCAACTCGATCCGTTCGGCCGCCGGTGTCGCAGAGCTCTCAATCGCCGACGCCGCCGGCGCGAATTGAGTCATGACTGCGGCGCGGCTCAGCCGTCCGTTGGCGATGACGGCTCCGCCGGCGCTCAGCACGCACACGCGCTCGTAAGGGGCGAGATATCGGTACAGCGCGCGCACCGTGTCTTCGAAGGCGGAGAATGCCACGACCTTGATGCCCCGATGCGCGCGCATCACACGCCGGATGTGATCCGCGCGCTCGGTGTCCGGATCGGGCATTGCGTTGAGGCGGGTGAGCAAAGTGCGGACCGCGGCTTCGTGGGCGCGAACTGACTCCAGCAGGGCTGCTGCGTCAGCCGACGGCGGCACGAGGAGCTCGGGGAACGCCAACTGCACGGCGCCTTCGCCGAGGCACCAGGCTCGCAGGTCGCGGTACGAGGGATGGCGGCCGGCTTCGAGCGCAGATGTCATGGCGGTCGCGCGTGCGAGCCGCCGCCGGAGTGCGCCGCGCAGTGCGCCAGTGCTCGACGCCCACTGGCGGACCAACGCGAAGCTCACCAGAGCGCCTGCATTGCCGCCATCACGTGGCGGAACGGCGTCCGGCAACGCGAGCAAGGCATCGAGCGTATCGTGATCGTCTCGCAGCGTGACCCGGTGCGGTCCTTCTACGGCCGGGATGTGTGATCCCACAGGACCGCTGGTGTCGGGGCTCGCGACCATCGAGGGTTTGCGGCGGACGACGTAGCGGGCGCGTTCATCATCCGTCAGCGCTCGCGTACGGGCGCCGAGGAATAACTCGAGGATGGCGATCAGGTCATCGGCCCGATTGTGGATGGGTGTCGCGGACAGCAGGAGTATCCGTACACCGGCCGAGAGGCGGGCAAGGGCACGGTATCGCCGAGTCGCGGCATTTCGGAAATGATGGGCTTCATCCACGATGATGAGATCCCATCCGCCCTCGACTCTTGGTGCGGTCTCGCCGCGGCTCAGGGCCTCTGCCGACCACATCGTAATGCGCACGCCGGCGCGGACCGCCGCTTGCAGCCACATCCCGCGAAGGCTCATGGGTGCAACGACCAGTGGCCGGCGTGCTTCGCTCGCGAGCGCGAGGGCCACGAACGTTTTCCCCAATCCGACCTCGTCAGCCAGGAGTGCGCCGCCGAATTCGGTGAGCAGCGTTCGAATCTCGTGCACGGCGACTTGCTGATGTGGCTGCAGTGCGATAGCGCCCAACTGCGCCTGTGATTCATCGGCGCCTTCGAGCCAGCACCCGGCAACGGCTGCACGGGCTGCTGCGGCATCGACCACCTGCAGCGTCATCCCTCCTGCCACGACAGAAGGGGCGTCAACTGCCCGGCTGGGAGTCCGTATGCAGCCGCCACGAGAGCCGACAGCTCGTCGTCGGCCGGGGCATCGCCACCAGCGGCCCGCTCGCCGATCGGTCCCAGCGCTGCGCTTGCCAGGTTCCAATCACTGGGCAGCGGCAGCAGTCCGACTGTCCACGCCAGGTACCGGTGGAAGCCACCGCGCGCTGGTTCGGCCAAGACATTGAGCCATGCCGCGGCGATCCGGCTGTTGATAATCGTGCACAGCGCGTGTGCATCGGCTTCGCTGGGCGCGCGGACCGCGTAGCAACTATTAAGAGGGACGGTCCGATCGCCGGTTGCGATGACCATGGCGCGCGACACCTGGCCGAGGTCCGACCAGACGACTCGTGGCCACCTCGTGCTGGCGCTGTCCGTCCGGAACAACGCCCACCATGGCCCCCGTCCACGCGTGTCGGTTCGCGCAGCCAGCCGGTGGCGCCATGGCGCCAGCCAACTTGCGGCGGCTGGTGGCAGCGTGGGCATCGGCGCATCGGTGCCGGTGTCTCGATCTTCATGCGTCCAGAGGATCCATTCGGGCGCGTGCGCGTATGGGTGCGTCGCGTTCCACCCGCGAATGTTCCGGCCACGGACGACTGGCCGCAGCATCGTTCGCTCGACGAGTCCTACCCGGGGTGCGGCGCCTGAACTCGCTGTCCGGACGCGTGCTACTTCATCGTCGGGCGAGTCGTGTGGGTCGAGTGAGACCAGAAACGCTTCGTTGCACCCACTTTTGACGCCAAGCAGCGGTTGGCCAAAGACAGTCTCGGACAGCGGAACCCCAGCGGCGGCGACCGCATCGAATGCATGGCGAGTGTCAGGCGGCACTAGCAGCCAGGGGCTACCGGGCGATGCGTCGAGGGGAAGAGCCGCGGGCGGCAGCCTCCACCGGCGCGCTCCGCCGGGAGAATGCACAGCTGCCGCGATCGCACCAGGATCGACGGGGTGGCCAGTCAACTGGGTAGTCCGGCGGCCGCGACCAGGGGATGGTCTCGCGGGCTTCTCTTGCCCGCTACCAGCAGCGACGGATAGACGGCCGCATCGAACGCCGAGCGAGCCGCAGACCAGTCTTCGAGCGAGCGGATGGTCGTTTCCTGCATGAGCAGGCGCCGCACGCCGCCGCCAGCCAGGCACCGCCAGAGCTTCGCTGGTAGCAAGAGCCCGACGGTGCCGCCCTCGCAGGTCAACGACACCGCGCGCTCGACGAACAGCGCGGCCAGGTCTACCTGTGCTCCGAATGCGGCTCCTCTCGGACGGGGTGCGCCACCAGGGATCCACGCGGCGTCGCAGCAGACGCGGAACTCCCTCGCAAGCCGGTTACGCTCGGCCAGCGGAACGGCGTGCGGCCGCACCCATGGCGGGTTACCGAGCACGACATCGAATCCGCCAGCCGCTTCGGCGTCTGCGAACTGCGCCGCAAACATGAAGGGAAGGGCCGCCCCATCGCGGAGTGCTCGAAGTCGTGCGCGCAGCATGTGTACTCTTCTGCGCAGGTGGGCTCTCCGTGCGCGGTCCGACATCGTGCCCTCGGCCGGCGCACCGAAGAGATCGCGAGCGCGGGCGGCCGCCAGCGCGTCACGGCGCTCCCGGACCGACCGCACCAACTCACGCTCGACTGCTTCGATCGCGCGCACGCGCTCAGCGCGGTCGAGGACCGCGAGCACCTGCCGTTTGCGCGTCCCGGCTGCGCGCGCGTACCGTTCCCGCAGCGTGGCGAGCCGGCGGCCGGCACGACTCGTGGCCGCCGCGAGGTGCGGCCCCTCGTGTGAAGGGCTATCGCGAAAACCGCCTCCGCCCAACGCGTCCCCGACACGCACGTTGTGATCCAGGTTCGGCAGCGGAGACACGTTCGAGGGATCGCACTCGGATGTCTCGATCACCACGGACAGCCAGAGCCGCAACTCACAAAGCCATACCGCGGTCGGATTGACATCCACGCCGAAGATCGAGCGCGTCAGGACCGAACGCCGGCGGTCACTCACCGGTCTCAGATCTCCGGCCTGTGCGGTCACGGCGGCCAGCGTCTCCAGCGAATACACGAGGAATGCTCCGGATCCGCAGGCTGGATCGAGGACCCGCGCGTGATCGATGCGCGTGCGGACGGCGTCCTGCACCGAAGTCCGGAGCGTTGCACCGGGGGCCCCGCGCAGCACCGCGTCAGCGTCGGCGGCCGGAAAGCCAGGCGACGCCAGCATGTGTGCCAGTGCCTCTCGGGCGACCCGCTCTACCAGGGACTGCGGCGTGTAGAAGGCGCCGGTCACCTGTCGCTCGCGGGGCTCCATGAGCGATTCGAATGCTTTGCCGAGCATCTCGGGATCGACAGACGCCTCGGACCACGTGCGGGAGTCTTCCCGCGCGGTGAACCGATACCGGTCCAGCACGTCACCGAAGAGGGCACCGAGTGCCTCGTCGGTGAATTCCGCGCGGGCGTGCTGCTCCAGCGCCGTCGGGGCGAACAGGCCACCGTTCAGAAAGGGGATCCGGCCAAACCCGCTCGCTCGCGGCGCTCGCTGCCGGATGGGCGTATTCAGCGTGCCGAAGAACAGCGGCCGCAGCACACGCGTGTGGTACCGTCCTGCTCCGCCGATGCATTCCGTGTACGTCCGGCCGAGGAAACCGCGATCGCCGTCCAGCCAACCTTTGGCTTCCAGAAAAGCGAGGAACAGGAGACGAGAAGTGCACACCAGTGCGAGCGAGTGGCGATTGGCCTCCGTGATCCGGCGGCCGCTCGACCGCACGATCATCGTCTGTGCCAGGCGCTCGACTGTGCGATCGAGCGCGCGGTAGAAACGCTGCGTCAATGATTCGCGTCCGAGGACTGCGAGCCATCGTGCGTGGGTGAGAGTGTCGTCGGGTCCGGCCGCAGCAGCGAGTGCGCAGAGTGTCTCCGCATCGCTGTCGACGACATCGTCGCGATCCAGCGCGAGCGCGACGACGCGCGGCGGGATGCGATCGGCGGACCAGGAGACGAGAGCGAGTGGGCGGCCGGCATCCCGGCTGGCCGCGATGCACAGCCATCCGACGTGTGGCGTGCGCCGAGCCATGCGTGCGGCGAGCCGCGGCAACATCTCGCGGAACGAGCAGGATCCGGTAGCCGGACCGATGTCGATCAGCAGAGCGCGCAAACAGCCAGGGCCGCGCGCGACTCGCACGTCTATGGTCGCCGGATCTCCGCCGAGGACGGCTAGGCCTAGCCGGTCGCGGTCTGGCGGGGCGAGTGGGTGTGGTGGGCCGTCGCATCCGCATGCGGCGGCGAGCCGGGCCAGTGCATCAGGACCGTCCGCAGACAACAGCGCGGCGGCGGCGCGGAGCGTGAGCATGACCGAGGATGCCCGGGGCGCGTCGACGGGACGTCATCGGATGAACGCGGCGCATACCGAAAAAGCGGAGCAAGAAGGAGAGGTGGAGGTCACTACCTATTACCGGGCCGGTCGCGACTGGCCCCTACCAGGGACGTTGCCGATCGCCTTGGCCTGCCCTAGCAGCGATACCGGCTTTTACCGGGCCGGTCGCGACCGGCCCCTACCAGGGAGGTTGCCGGTCGCGTCGACTGGCCCAGCAGCGTCACCAACTCTTACCGTGTTACCAGGGACGTTGTCGATTGCTACGGCCTGCCTGGGCACCGAGACCACCTCTTACCGGGCCGGTCATGACCGGCCCCCACCAAGGACACTCCTGCTCTGGCCATGGAGACCGTATCAGGTGAACATTCGGTCTCACGTCGCGGCCGCCGTCCGGTGGCCAGTTCCCAATCATCTGTGGCGAGCTTCTAATGGCCGACAAGAGCGGGGCCGAGCTGATCAGCGAGGCCAGGAAACGGATCAAGGAGATCTCCGTCGCCGACGTGCTCGCGATGCAAGCGCGCGGCGAGCCCGCCGTCTACCTCGACGTCCGCGAGCAGAACGAGTGGAATCTCGGCCATCTGCCCAAGGCGACGTTCCTCCCGCGCGGTGTCATCGAGACCACGGTCGAGCAGCGCGTGCCCCGCGACACCAAGGTCATCGTCTACTGTGCGAGCGGGAATCGGTCCGTGCTGGCCGCGGAGACGATGCAGCACATGGGATACCACGATGTCGCATCCATGGCCGGCGGCGTCCGCAAATGGGTCGA
>Ga0182024_10003259_pt1 | contig 38943 bp, 39 predicted proteins | sample P32metaG_FD_120480 | JGI IMG/M metagenome (GOLD analysis project Ga0182024, IMG submission 120480) | Permafrost microbial communities from Stordalen Mire, Sweden - P3-2 metaG (Illumina Assembly) | ecosystem: Environmental > Terrestrial > Soil > Wetlands > Permafrost | place: Sweden: Stordalen...
CCGAAAGAAGCCGATCGCTGCAACCCGGGGTCTCGCACTCCGGCCACGGATGAAGAGTCGGCGATCCTGCCATCGTCGAGTGGGCCGAACCACCCCCGGCTGCTTAGCGAAACGTCCGGGCTAACAGCCCGGGACAGCCGGTTCTGTGCGCCCTGATGGGGCCAGGGTGCCAACCGACGGGCCGATCGGGAACACCCGGTCCAGTGCGGGGTGGGGAAGGGAGACCCACTTTTCAACCAATCGTCATGGCCAGCGAGCTTTCTCGCCCAGCCGCCTGTCGGCCGAAGCTGCCGCCTGGGTAGTTCCCACCATCCCGTCCCAATCGGCCGAGTCACAGGTCACATCGTAGGACTACCTGACTTCCGTTTCGGCATGAGCGCCGACTCCATTCGTCAGTCGGAGAGTGGAGACATCGACTCACGGACTATCAACCGCCCACTCCCGCCTCGGTGACCAGGTGAGAGTGTCCGCCCCGATGCACTGAGACGACCCCTTACTGTGTCAGGTATTCACGCCGGTATCCCTAGGTCCAAGTGCCAACGACGAGGTCGGGCAGCGCCGAAGATGGGGGGTCGATATCACCCTGAGTCGGGCGCCGCGAAGACGACTCCGATCGTATGGTCGTCGCCGGCGCGTCCACGATCTCCGTCATACGGCCGTGTCCCTGTGGATCGCCGCCGGCGCCTCACCTCGCGAGATCGCGGCACGGGCCGGACACACATCAGTCTCCGCCGTCCTCGAACGCTACGGACATCTCCTGCCTGGAACTGAGAACCGCGTCAACGACGAGCTCGACCGGCTGGCAGCGACAAGCTCCGGGACCGTGCGACACGACAGGGTCGACCGTTTCGAAGACGAAGGTGAAGGCCAACTCAGTGGGACCAATCAACCGGTTGCACACCGTTGCACTCCAAATGTCAAGCCGAATCGTTCGCGCGAATATCGCGCAAGCCGGAGGCGGCAAGTACGGGACGGGAGCGGAAGATAGCCTCTCACCAGGGACTTTCGAGTGGGCGCAGAGGGACTCGAACCCCCGACCTCAGCCGTGTGAAGGCTGCGCTCTAACCAGCTGAGCTATGCGCCCGCGACCCTGTCGACATGATCTTCGTTATCGAAGCCACTGAGGATTATGTCACGGCCGGCATCGGCTGCCCGCGGGGAACGGGCCGACGAGGCTCATCCCTTCTGCTCGCGGCCTTGAGGTTCACAAGTCAGTGGAGGCCGTCACGTCCCGATGGCGGCGACCTCGTCGAATCCCAAGGCGGCTTCCAGCGCTCCGGCCGAGCGGATGACTACCAGATCAGCATGTTGAGGCCCGACGAGTTGGAGCCCCACCGGCAGGCCGTCTCCACTGAGGCCGGCACACACAGTCGCCGCCGGAGAGCGCGTCATGTTGAAGGGGTAGGTGAACCGCACCCAGTTGGCGTCCACTGCACCGTTGATCATGCCCGCAGCCTCCAGGGCACGCGGTGGCGGCAAGGCCGCAACCGTGGGCGTGACCAGCAGGCGCACGTCGTGGAACAGTTCCACCAACCGGGTGTTGAGACGGTGGCAGGCATCTTCGGCGCGCACCACTTCAAGCACGGACAGATTGTCCGCCGCCCAGTCCATCGAGGCGGCGAGAAGCGGGTCGATATGTTCCCAGACGTCGGTTCCCCGATAGGGAGCGAGCGTCCGCAGGTTGTACGCCATGGCCAGGGTGAGCCAATCCCTCACCGGGTCCTCGTCGAAGACAGCCTCGATCTCCACCACTTCGATGCCGAGCGATTCGAGAACGGCGACGGCTCGCGTGCATACTTTCAGCACCTCCTCGTCGACCGGCGCATAGCCGAGAGTCGGGGACCAGGCCACGCGCACGGGCATCTGAGCATCGTAGAGAGCTGCGGGCCACGATGCTTCGGGACGCGGCAGAGACCGGAGGTCGCTCGGATCGGGACCCACCACGACGTCGAGCGCAGCCACGACGTCAGCCAGGCGACGCGCCATGGGTCCTCTGGTGGAAAGGTGCTGCCAGTCAGGCGGTTCGGGGCCGCCTGACGGAACCCGACCGAGAGACGGCTTGATACCGCTAAGGCCACAGCACGACGAGGGAATACGGATCGAACCCCCTCCGTCCGATCCGGTGGCGAGCGGGACCATGCCCGAAGCGATGGCCGCTGCGCTCCCGCCGGAGGAGCCGCCGGGACTGTGGTCCAGGTTCCACGGATTGCGGGTCGGGCCGAAGACGGTGTTGTCCGTGTCGCCCTTCCACCCGAGTTCGGGGGTGTTCGTCTTGCCGATCACGACGCACCCGGCCGCCTTGAGCCTTGCGACAAGCGACGAGTCCACTGTGGCGGCCGCTCCGCCGGCGAACACAGGCGAGCCGTGGGTCGTCACGAAGCCCGCCGCGTCCTCCAGGTCCTTGACGCCGATAGGGATACCGGCGAGCGGGCCCGGATCGCGCCCGGCGGCAACCATGTCGTCTATCTGTGCCGCCGCCTCGAGCGCAGCGGTGTCGTCGACAGCTACGAAAGCGTTCACGGCACCGTTGAGGGCGTCGATGCGTGAGAGAGCGTGTGTCACGAGCTCCCGGGCGCCTGTCCGGCCAGACCGGACGTCCTCGGCCAGAGCGATCACGGAAACTCGACGAAAGTCCATGAGCTCACACGTATCACGGTTCAGTCCTCCCTGTCTTTATGGCCCCAGGTAGACAGGATGCGAAAGCAGACGGCAACCTGGGACGATGGCCTCCTCCACTTCGCCTCCCAGTGATGCCGCCGCGGTCGTGCTCGATCACATAGCCGTGGCCGTCGAACAATGGACCGACGCCTGGCCGTGCTACGTCCACCAACTCGGTGGTATCTGGCACTCGGGCGGAGTCAACAGCGGCTTCAGCCCGGCCCAGCTGAGCTACGCCAACGGGGCCAAGGTCGAAGTCCTTCAACCGTGGGAGCCCGAAGCCAACCCGTTCCTGCGTCGCTTTCTCGATCACAGCGGGCCCGGACCCCATCACCTGACCTTCAAGGTGCCTGATATCGAGTTGGTTCTCGACCGGGTAGGCGACGCCGGCTTCGAACCCGTGGGCGTCCGGTTGTCCGATCCGCAATGGCGAGAGGCCTTCCTCCATCCACGTCAGGCCACCGGAGTCGTGGTGCAGGTTGCCCAGGCGGAATTCGAATGGAGCTCGCCGCAGCCTGAGGGCTTCCCCATCGCCACGCGGGCGCCGACGGCCGCCCTGTCCCATGTCACCCACGCCGTACGGGACCTCGACACCGGACTCGCGCTCTTCCATCTGTTGCTCAGCGGCGACATCACGGCGCGCGCCATTGGCCCCGGCGGTGCCTGGGAGTACGTCGACCTCGCCTGGCCCGGACCCCTGGCCATACGCCTCGTGGCCCCCACGACCGATGCCGCTTCGACGTCACCACTACGGACATGGCTCGGAGACCGCCCGGGGCGTGTCCACCACCTGGCCTTCGACCTGCCCGGGCCACTGCCGACAACGGACGGCTCCGGCAGAAGCACCACGACCGACCCAGCCGGGGACGACGTACCGGGCGTCATCTCTGGCCCGGGGTCGGTGCTGGTGGTGGCGCCGGAAGAGAATCTCGGCACCGGGCTCGTGCTGCGGACCCCGGAGACACGCTGACTACTCTGGTGTCGTGAGCAAGAACGGCGATGGCACCAACGGCGACACCTCCCCCGGGGAGGGGGCTGTTCCCAGGCTCACCATCGGCCAGCGCATCCTGGCCTCGCTCCCCAACCTGCAACGCCCGCCGGCGACGCCTCCGCAACCACGGCCGGAGCGTCCCACCGGCAAAACCGGTGGCAGCCCCGCGGACGCAGGCGCCGGTCCCGTGGTCACCCCGGACGAGGTACTGGCGCCCGGCACCGATTCCACGGCGTCCGGAGGCAGGCTCCGCGACGCGTTCTTGAAGCCGCCGGCACCTCGGCGACAACGAGGCGCCGCGTCGGGCATGACCGCGGCCGAGTTGACCCACATCATCAAGCGGATCGACGACCGCGAGCGGACCATTGCCTTGGGCACGGCGGCTCTGGGCGTGGGCGTGGCCATCGCCTTGATCGTCGCTGGCGTGCGCCTCAATCCACCGCTCCATGCCAAGAACCACCAAAGTGACATCGAATTCGTGATCTACCTCGTTATCCGGGTGGTGTGTGCGGGCCTCGTCGCGCTCGCCGCCAGAAGTCGCCGGCGCTCGTTCGTCGGCTTCGCCCTTCTCTTCTTGGGTACAGCGATGGAGAGCGCCCTCTTCGCCATTCCGTTCTGGGCGGTCGGCGGCTGGCTGATCTTCCGAGCACTCAAGTGGCAGAAGGAACTGGCCGCCATGACCGGGCAGACCCGCACGCGTGCAGAGGCCCGCCCCAGGGCCGCCCCGGCCGCTCGGGGGGGCGACGCGGCGGCGGCGCGCCGTCGCGCCAGGGCCGAACGCATGAACGCACGCACTGCGGGTGGACGCCGGTCCAAGAAGCAGCCGGAGCCAACCGGGCCGCCACCCAACAAGCGCTACACGCCCCCTAAGCCGACACGGTCGCGACCCCCGGGGTCGTGAAGGGCGCCTGACGGCTCGCCCCGCGCCCCCCGGTCGACATCAGGCGGCGTTGTCACCTCGGGACGCACCCTCCACCAGCAGGGCCGAGCGCAACAGGCTCAGGATCTCCTGACGGCGGCGCACGAGGGACCGGGCCGAGGGCTCCTCCCCCAGGGCGCGCAGTACCTCGACCTCGGTGATCATCCCGATCACCGTGGAGTAGATGGCCAGGAGCAGCAGGCGTGGTTCGTGTCGACGCATGACGCCGGCGTCCATCTCCGCTTCGAGGAAGGCCGAGGCCCGCGCCACCAGAGGGTCGAGGGCCAGCATCAGCCGCGTCGCCGCCGGGGGACCAAGGCGTCCGACCTCGCGAACGAGTCCCAAGAGTTCGGGGCGGCGGGCGGCGAGGCGGAACACCGATCGGACGACCGCCTCGATGCGGGCCCAGCCGCTTCCGGCCCTGGCCAACGATGCTTCGAGGGCCCCCGCCAACTCGGCCGCCGAACGGTCGATGAGGGCTTCGAGCAGCACGTCCTTGGAGGAGAACCAGTAGAGGATCGACTGCTTCCGCATGCCGAGACCGTCGGCCAGGGCGTCCAGGGACGTCGCCTCATAGCCACGGGACCCGAAGGAGACGAGGGCGGCGTCGAGGATGCGGTCAGCCGTCGCCCCCGTCCGTCTCCCACCATCCATCTACCATATGGTAGACAGAGACGGTGCCCGAGGTGCGAATCCCTCCACTGTCCATCCCCGCCAGCCTGGCCGGGAGCCGCATCCTGGTGACAGGGGCCACCGGATTCCTGGGCACCGCCGTGGTCGAGCGTCTCCTGCGCTCGGTCCTCGAGTGCGAGGTCGTCGTCCTCGTCCGGCCCACCCGCCGGTTGTCAGCGGCCGAGCGCACGATGCGCGAGATCGTTCGCAACGACTGTTTCGACCGCCTGCGCAGCGAGTGGGGCGAGGCCTTCTCCGATCAGGTCCAGCGTCGTCTCGTATCGGTCTCGGGCGACGTCAGCCGGGACGGGCTCGATCTCGACGACGAGGGGCGCAGGGTGCTGGCGTCGTGCGACATCGTCGTGCACTCGGCGGCCGCCGTCTCTTTCGACGCCCCCCTGGACACCGCCGTGGAGGTTAATCTTCTGGGACCGTCCCGCGTGGCCGCCGCCATCGGAGACGTGGCCGCCGCCCGGCACGAGGCGTATCCGGAGCGCCCCCGTACCCACCTGGTCACGGTCTCGACGGCCTATGTGGCCGGCACCCACCAGGGTGAGGCGACCGAGATCCTCTTCACCGACGCCGTGCGTTCGGGGGCTCGGGCACGCACCCACACCACGGTCACCACCGACGTCGACATCTCGGCCGAGGTCGACACCGCCCGCCGGTTGCGCGAGGACCTCGAGTCCGAGTCGCGCCGTCCGGCCCCGCTCGGGCGCTTCACCAAGACAGCGCGCGGCGAGTTGGGCGCTGCGGGGACGCACGTGCTGGCCGAACGAGCCGAGAAACTGCGCGACGACTGGGTGCGCAAGCAGCTGGTCGAAGCCGGCCGGGCCCGGGCCCAGGCTCTCGGATGGCCCGACGCCTACGCCTTTACCAAGGCGCTCGGCGAGCGCGCCCTCGTCGCCTCCCACGCCGACGTCCCCATCACCGTGTTACGCCCCTCGATCATCGAGTCATCCCTGGCCGAACCCCGTCCGGGATGGATCCGGGGCTTCCGGATGGCCGAGCCGATCATCATCTCCTACGCCCGGGGACTGTTGAAGGAGTTCCCGGGGATCCCCGAAGGTGTGGTCGACGTCATCCCGGTCGATATGGTCGTGGCCGCCCTCGTGGCCGTGGCCGCGGCGGGGCCCGACCCCGACGGCCCGAGCGTCTACCAAGTGGCCTCGAGCGTGCGGAACCCCCTGCGCTACGGCCAGCTCGTCAGCCTCGTGCAGTCATGGTTCACCGAGCACCCTCTCTACGACTCCGACGGCCAACCGATTGTCGTCCCCGAATGGTCGTTCCCCGGACGAGGGCGAGTACAACGCCAACTACGAAGGGCCACCACCGCTTTCGCTATGGCCGAACGCGTTCTGGCCATCCTGCCCGTGCGCGGGGAGCGCGCCGACCTGGCGGCGCGCATGGAGGACCAGCACACTCGCGCCGAACGGGCTCTCGGATACGTCGAGCTCTACGGTGCTTACACCGAGACCGAGGCCCACTTCCGCATCGACCGTCTCCTGACACTGTGGGAACGCCTGGCGCCGGCCGAGCAGCAGGCGTTTTGTTTCGACCCCGCCGTCATCGAGTGGCCCCACTATGTTCACGACGTCCATCTCCCGTCGGTGGTCGACCACGCCCGGGTGCGCTCGACGCCGGCGCGATCCACCATGGTCAGCCGCTCGGACCGAGCCCAGATCGCGATCTTGTCCCCCGACCGGCACCTGGCCGCCTTCGACCTCGAGAACACGCTCATCGCCTCGAACGTCGTCGAGTCCTATGCCTGGCTGGCCAGTCGGCATCTCCCCGCCGGTGAGCGAGTCAGTTTCACAGCGCGCCTGCTGCGCGAGGCACCGGCGCTGTTGGCGCTCGATCGACGCGACCGTGGCGACTTCCTGCGCAGCTTCTACCGCCGCTATGACGGAGCTTCGGCGCAGTTGCTGCGCCACGACTCCTGGGACCTGTTCCACCACATGCTGCTCACCAAGTCCTTCCCGGCCGGGTTCGCCCGGGTGCGGGCCCATCGCGCCCTCGGCCACCGCACGGTGCTCATCACCGGTGCCCTGGACTTCGTCGTCGAGCCGCTGCGACCGCTGTTCGACGAGGTGGTGTGCGCGTCGCTCGGGGTCGACGACGCCGGCCGCTACACCGGTCGGCTGGACAACCGACCGCCCACCGGGGAGGCGCGCGCCCTCGTCCTGGCGCAGTACGCAGCGGACACCGGCCTCGATCTTGGCGAGTCCGTGGCCTATGCCGACTCGACGTCGGACCTGCCGCTGCTCGAGTGCGTTGGGTTCCCGGTGGCCGTGAACCCCGAAGCTCGTCTGGCCGCCGTGGCCCGGCGCCGGGGTTGGCATGTGGAGCACTGGGACAAAGCCGGCGGCGGCGGGCGCCCGGTTCTGCCCTTCGGGCCCCTCGACCACGGGGTATCGCGCTGGTGGACGCGCCTCGAAGGAATGCTCGACACCCTGTCGGCCGGGGCCGGGTCGGCTGGAGCTCGAACGTCAGGGGGCGGTGACCGGTGAAGGGCCTCCTCGTGGAGCGCAGCCTCCCCCGCTTCGCCGCCGCTCGTCTGTTCTCGTCGATCGGCGGCTCAGGAACGAGCACCTCGGTGGGACCCTTACGTCTCACCGACCTCGAGGCACCGGATCTACCGGGTCCCGGGTGGCACCGGGTGCAGCCGTTGCTGGCCGGGATCTGCGGATCGGACCTGGCCACGTTGGACGGTCACAGCTCGCGCTACTTCGAGGGCATTGTGAGCTTCCCCTTCGTTCCCGGCCACGAAGTGGTGGGCGTCGTGGACGAGGGATCGGCCGGCGGACTGCCGGCGGGAACCCGGGTCGTGGTGGAGCCGGTGCTCGGATGCATCCCCCGGGGCATCGATCCCCCCTGCGCGGCCTGTGCCGACGGCCGGGTGGGCGGTTGCGAGCGGGTCGCGTTCGGCCACATCGCCCCGGGACTGCAGATCGGCTTCTGCGCCGATACCGGCGGCGGGTGGTCACACGCCGGCCTCGTGGCCCATGGCGTCCAGCTCCACCCCGTGCCCGACGCGCTCTCCGACGACGACGCCGTCATGGTGGAGCCGACGGCCTGCGCCGTGCACGCCGCCCTGGCGGCGGGGGTCGAGCCGGGAGACACCGTGGCCGTTCTCGGCGGTGGCACCGTCGGGCTCACGACCACCGCGGCGCTGCGCCAACTGGCCTCGCCCGGAGCGCTGCTGGTGGGAGCGAAGTACCCGCACCAGCGCCAGCTGGCCGGAGAGCTCGGGGCCGACCTGGCCGTCACGCCCGCGCAGCTGGCCCGGGCCGTACGGCGTCGGTCGCGTTCTCTCACCATCTCGGGACAGCTGAGCGGCGGTGCCGACATCGTCGTCGACTGCGTCGGCAGCGCCGACTCGGTGGCCCAGTCTCTCGAGATGGTGCGGCCCCGAGGCCGGGTCGTGCTGGTGGGTATGCCGGGCAAGATGAACATCGACCTGGCTTCGCTGTGGCACCGCGAGGTATCGCTGGCCGGCGCCTATGCCTACGGGTCCGAGCGGACCGGTCGTTCGGTGCGGCGCACGTTCGACATCGCCATGGAAGTGGTAGCCGCCGCCCGCCTCGGCCGTCTGGTCTCGGCCCGCTACCCGTTGGAGCGCTTCGAGGAGGCCGTGGCCCACGCCGGTGCGGCAGGACGGCGCGGTGCCGTGAAAGTCGTGTTCGAAATGCATCCACGCAGTCGGAAAGGACTGACCTCATGAGCCCGAGACCGGGATTCGTCCTCGAGGTTGACAAATCCACTCCCCCCACTCTGTTCTGGCACGGAGAGGGCTTCCGGCTCGAGCGGCTGCCCACCGGCAGCCGGGTGCTGTACGCGCCGGAGCCCCTCGACCCGCTGACCGACCCGGTGGGCGCGATCCGGCACGCGCTGCTGCACCCGTTGGGCGACGCCGAGCCGTTGTCGGCCTTGCTGCGTCCGGGCATGCGGCTGACCATCGCCTTCGACGACGTGTCGCTGCCGCTTCCGCCCATGCGACGGCCCGACGCCCGCCAGCTCGTCATCGAACAGGTCCTCGATTTCGCCGCCGAGGCCGGCGTGGATGACGTCGTCCTCATCTGCGCGCTGGCGCTGCACCGTCGGATGACCGAAGCAGAACTGCGCCACGCCGTGGGTGACCGCGTCTACGACGCCTTCGAGCCGCAGGGTCTCCTGCAGCAGCACGACGCCGAGGACCCCGACAATTTGATCCACCTCGGGCTCACCGACCACGGAGAGGACGTCGAGATCAACAAACGGGCGGCCACGTCGGACCTCCTCGTCTACATCAACATCAACCTGGTGCCCATGGACGGCGGCCACAAGTCGGTGGCCACGGGACTGGCCAGCTACCGCAGCCTGCGGCACCACCACAATGCCCGCACCATGCAGCAAAGCCGCTCTTTCATGGACCAGCACCGCTCGGAGCTGCATACGTCGAACTGGCGCATGGGCCGTCTGATCGCCGACAGCGGCGTGAAGGTCTTCCAGATCGAGACGACGCTCAACACCGACACATTCCCGCCGCAGATGCGCTTCCTCGAGCGCCGCGAGTGGGAGTGGTCGGCCAAGGACCGCGCCGCGTACGTCGCCACGTCGGCCGCCTTGGCCAGGACGCCTGACCGCCTGGCCCGACAGGTCCTCCATTCAGTGCGATCGCCTTACAGGCTCACCAGCGTGCAGGCGGGCGAGGTCGAGGCCGTGCACGCCCAGACCACCGAGAACGTCTACAAGCAGCAACTGGTGGCCGTCGAGGGCCAGACCGACATCCTGACCCTCGGGCTTCCCTACATCTGCCCCTACAACGTGAACTCGATCATGAACCCCATCCTGGTGGCCTGCCTGGGCCTCGGATACTTCTTCAACATGTACAAAGGACGGCCCCTCGTCCGCGAAGGCGGGGTGGTCATCATGAGCCACCCGACCCCGTGGGCCTTTCACCCCGGACACCACCCGAGCTATATCGACTTCTTCGAGCAGGTCCTGTCGGAGACGACCGATCCGACCGAGGTGGGCAAGTACGAAGAGGCCTACGCCACCGACCCGTGGTACGTCCATCTTTACCGCACCGGCAACGCCTATCACGGGGTCCATCCCTTCTACATGTGGTATTGGTGCGCGCACGCCCTCGAGCATCTCGGCGGGGTCATCATCGTGGGGGGGGACCGTGCCGCCGTGAAGCGCCTGGGCTTCACCCCCGCCTCGACCATGGCCGACGCCCTGGAGATGGCCAGCGACATCGTCGGGCGCGACCCGTCACTGACCCATCTGCATTCTCCGCCTCTGCTCATGTCCGATGTGTCGTGATGGCAATCGGATGAGCGGCGTGACCCGGATGCTCGGCCGCGTCCAGCGAGGCAGAGCCGACAGTTTCCCGTGGTCGTCCCCTCACTGGCCCGACGGTGTCACGCGAGAGGCGCCGGCCCGGAAACTGGGAGTGGACTACGACACCGAATGGTCGCGCCGGTATCCGGCCCGGCTCGTGCGGGCTGTGCTGCTCGACAACGTGTCTCGTCCCCTGGCCCATTTGGTGGCCTCCCCCGAGGTGCGGGGGGCCGAGCTGCTCGAGTTGGTGGAGACGCCGACCATCTTCGTGGCCAACCACACCAGCCACATCGACACGGGGTTGCTGCTGTCCATCCTGCCTCGGCGGTTCCGTCACAAGACGGTGGTGGCGGCCGCCGCCGACTACTTCTTCGACCGGCGCTGGAAAGCCCATCTGTGGGCCCTCGGTCTCGGGGCCATCCCCATCGAACGGCACAAAGTGAACCGCCGGTCGACCGACTCCGCCGCCGGTCTGCTCGAAGATGGATGGAACCTCATCATCTTCCCCGAGGGCGGTCGTTCTCCGGACGGATGGTTCCAGGAGTTCCATCCCGGCGGAGCGGCCTACCTGGCCCGGCGCACGGGCCGAATGGTCGTGCCCGTCCATATCGAGGGCACCGGTCGCATCCTGCCCAAAGACGGAGGTCGCCTGCGTCGGCACCAGACCCGCATCACCTTTGGTACTCCCCTGTCCCTGGCCGACGGCGAGAGTGCCCGGCGTTTCGGGACCCGCATCGAGACGACCATGGCCACGATGGCCGACGCGGACAGGACCGACTGGTGGACGGCACGGCACCGCGCCGCAGCGGGAACGACGCCGTCACCGCGAGGACCCGATGCCGCCGCCTGGCGGCGGGCGTGGGCGCTCGGACCTGACCGGCGCCACGACGCCGAGACTGACGAAGGTCGGTGGGCCGTGACCCGCACGGGCTCTGCGCCTCGACGCTGACCACACATTGACTTTGTCCGGCCGATCCGTATCAGGGCCGAAGCCGTCCGTTGGCTCGGAGGCGAACCCACCGGCAGGTGTGAGGGAGCGACCTTGGCCGAGCTCTACGCCATGGAAAACGATTCGGGCGCCGTCGAGTCGACTCCGTCAGCGGCGTCGATCGGGCTGTACCTGTAGCCGGCTCGTGAGTGGGTCGCTTACAACCGCCGCACCTCCAGCAAACGACGCCAGGCCGGGCCGGTCCCATTGGCCGAGGCCGTGCCCCGACCGCTCATGGCCCGTAGCCGTTCGTCGTGCAGGGCCTCTTCCTCCTCATCGTCGAGAGGGACCGGTGTCTCGCCGGTGGCCAGAGCGAGAAGCAGATCGGCCAGGCGCGGGTTGCGGGCCAGCACCGGCCCGTGCTGATAGGTACCGATGACCCGACCGGCGCGCGCTCCGTCGGTTCCCGATCCGGCACCGTTACCGACACCCGAGATGACCCGGCCGAGCGGGCGCACCGATGCTCCGAGCGTCGTGACCCCGGCGTGGTTCTCGAACCCGGTGAGCCGGCCGAGACCCACCCCGGCAACAAGAGGGGCGCCATGAGCCGCAGAGTCCGAGCTATCGGTCACCGGCTCGGACACGAGCTCTCCCACGCAACGCCGGCCCGGGCCCTTCACCGTGTCGATGTCGAGAAGACCCACGCCGTCGTAGGGGCGGCCGTCGGGACCCGGGAAGGAGGTGCCCATGATCTGGTAACCGGCACAGACGGCCAGCACGGCGGCCCCGCCCGTCACGGCCCTCCCCAGAGCGCCCTCGGCCAGGCGCTCGGCCGCCTGGATCTGCGGTCCGTCCTCCCCGCCGCCGACACAGTAGAGATCTCCGCCCTCGGGCAGCGGCGCGTCCGACCGGGCCAGAACGAGCTCCACCGGGACACCGCGCCACGCGGCGCGCGCGGCGAGCACCCGGCCGTTGCCACCGTCGCCGTAGGTGCCGAGAAGATCCGGATAGATCACCACCACCCGCAGGGCTGACGGACCGGCACCCACTCCTCTGCGTCCCTTGGTCGTCGACGCCGCCGCCGCCTTCGACGACGCCGGAACCTGGCGGGCGGGGACCACAGGGGCGGACGCCTCACCGTCCGCCGGCACCTCGGCCGCCGGTGATCCATGAGGACGGGGCCCACGGCCGGCGCGTCCGGACAGAAGTCGCCGCAGATCCTGAAAAGCCGTGTAGTTCCCGACGTACTCGACATGGGCGGCCCCTGACGCGCCCAGCGCGTCGAGCTGACCGGTCACGGTCATATGGGCGATGCCGGCGTAACGCAGGCGCACGGCCAGGTCGCGACGGCGATCACCGGTGGCCACCACCAGTCGGCCGGCCAACCTCTCGAAGTCGACGTCCCACAACCACGATGGGTCATGGCCGTCGGCGATGCGGGCGTTGATGCCGATCACGACCGGATCGACACCTCCGTCGAGCAGGTCGAGCAGTTCCGTCCATCCGGCCGGGTTCTTGGCCAGCAACAGCCTGACGCCCACCCCGGCGTGGCTGGTCACGGCGAAGCGGCCCTCGACATCGGCCACCTGGGCCATGGAAGCGAGCGCGTGGGCCTCGTCCACCCCGAGGACGCCGGCGGACACAGCGGCGATGGCGGCGTTGGCCCGGTTGGCCCTGCTCGGGAGCAGAAGATCGATCGGCAGCCGCCGTCCGTCGGCCGTCACCAGCTCGTCGTCCACCAGACGGGCATCGGGGTGGGGACGGGCGAAGCCACACACACACGACCAACCCTGGCCAGGCCCTCCCGCCTCGGAGAACACGATCTGCCCGTCGCACGCCGGGCAACCGACGGCGTCGCCCTGCCACAACAGGCCGGCCCCCACCCAGATCACCTTGGGGGCCGTCCCGGCCGCCCACGCCACCAAAGGGTCGTCGGCGTTCGCTACCACCGTCGTCTCGAGACCCGACAGCGCCTGGCGCCAGCGGTGGGCCACCATCCGCACCTCGCTCACCCGGTCGAGCTGATCACGCGACAGGTTGAGCAAGGCCACCACCCGGGGTGCCACCGACGTCGCCACTGCGCCCAGATAGGCCTCGTCGACTTCGAGGACGGCCGGCGCCCCCGGGGGCGATGCGGCCAGGGCCACCGCCAGCCCGGGTGGCAGGTTGGCCCCCGCCGGTGATGTGGCCACCCGCTGCGCACCGCCGAGGGCGGCGGCCAGGAGATGCGTCGTCGTCGTCTTGCCGTTGGTCCCGCTCACGAGGGCCACTTGACGGTGGGCGGCGAGAACATGGAGCAGGTCGGGGGCGAGGAGGAGCCCCACCCGTCCCCCGATCACCGAGCCACCGCCGAACCCGAGCCGTCGTGACGTGGCACTCACCGCCACCGCCGCGCCGGCGGCCATACGGGCCCGGACGGGCAGCCGGGAGCGAGCCGACGAGGCGCCGTCGCGTCCCGTCGCCGAACTCACCGAGCGCGGTGTCCGGGTGGGAACGTCCGGGCCATCTCCTCTTCGGTCGGCCGGCCCATGAGGGAGGCCTCGTCCGGGAGGAGAGCGACGATGGCTTTCATGATCGCCGCGCTATCGGCCACGGCATCCTCGAGGCCGAGCCGTACCGGGGCGCCGACGCGTACCCGGATCTTCGGCGGGTGGGCGAAGGTCGTCACAGTCGGGACCCGGGCCGACCGGGGCCAGACCCGTTCGGTGCCCCATAGGCCGATGGGCACGACGGGGACACCGGTCAGTGCGGCCAACCGGGCCGTGCCCGTCTTGGCCCGCAGCACCGGATCGAAGAATGCCTCACCCCGGGGGATGGTGCCCTGGGGCAGGATCACGAGCAGCTCGCCCGCTTCGAGGGCGCGCTGAGCGGCGCGCAGCGCCTGGTCCGATCCGCTGCCCCGGTCCACGCTGATGCCGCCGAGAGCCCGGGCGATGGGTCCGACCACCGGCGCGTCGAAGATCTCGCGCTTGCCCAGGAAGCGCACGGGCCGACCCAGGCGGGCGGCGATGATAGCGAGGGCCACGACGTCGAAGTAGCTCCGGTGATTCGACGCCAGCAGGGCCGGACCCCGCTTGGGGATGTTGTCGAGCCCGGCGATGTCGAAGCGCGCGTAGGGAAAGGACTCTGGCCGCACGACGAGCCGCAGCAGGTGGTATGGCTCGAGGCCCACCATCTTGGGCACCCCCGGCGGGCGGTCCCAGTTCTCGATGGGCCAGCGCTGAACAGTGGCCGCCGCCCGCAACCGACGGTCGGGATTCACGGCGTGCGGATGACCGACGGCCCGCAAGAGCGGCATGTCGAAGACGCTGTCCGAATAGGCGTGGCTCTTGGCCAGATCGACTCCGGCCGCCGCCGCCCACCGCCGCACGGCCGCCAGCTTGCCCGTGGCCCAGGCGAAGTCCCCGTCGATACCTCCGGTGTAACTCCCGTGGCGCGACGCGTAGCGGGTGCCGACGACATCGTCGAACCCGGCCAGCTCGGCGAACGGGGTCACGAGGTCCACCGGCGACGTGGTGGCCAGCACCAGCAGGCGGCCGGCGGCCCGGTGGGCGGCCAACACGGCCGGGGCGTAGGGCTGGACGAGCTCGGCCAGCTCCGGGGCGGCCCGCTCACCGGCGCGGCACACGGCGTCGACGTCCCAGCCGTTCGTGAAACGCGGTGCGGCCCGCACCATGGCCATGAAGGCGAGGCTCTCCCCCTGGAGGTTGTAGAGCCGATACAGAAGACTCTCGCCCGGCAGCGACGGACGACCGTCGAACAGACCCTCGGCCCGCATGGCGGCGCCGAGGACCAAACCGCTCGCTCCCCGCAGCAGCGTGCGGTCGAGGTCGACGAACACGGCCTCGTCGGTGCTCAGCACGGTGCGCGTCGTCGTCACCCGATGAACGTTACCGCCGGGTTCGGTCGGACACGCCGGACACCCCGACGGAGCGGCGCCGAGACGCTGCGCACAATTGCGGCCCAACATTCGCGCTCTGAGGCCTGACGCGACGAAGGGACCGGACGGGGGAAAATTCCGATCCCTTCGCACAGACTCGACAGGGATGGCGGGGGGGGTGTCCATTCCCTGGGGTCTCTGTCAGTTATTTTGCGCTTTCGCGAACAATCAGTCAAACAGCTATTACAGATTTATGGTATCTCTATTAGCGATGGAAATCAGGCACCTCCGGGCCCTGGTGGCGGTGTCGGAGCACGGATCCTTCTCCGGCGCGGCCGACGCCCTGGGCACCGTCCAGTCCAACATCTCGGCCCACGTGGCCCGGCTCGAGAAGGAACTCGGTACCCCGCTGGTCGACCGCTCGGCCGGCCGGCTCACGGCCGAAGGCGAGGTCGTCGCCGCCCGCGCCTACCGGATCCTGGGCGAGATCGACGCCGTCACCGCCGACCTGGGGGCGCTGCGCCAAGACGTCGGCGGAACGGTCCGCATCGGCATGATCGGCACCATGGCCCGGTGGATCACCCCCGTTCTGCTGGCCGACCTGTCCCTGAAGCACCCCAACCTGCGCCTGGTGGTAGCCGACGGCACTACCTCGAGCCTCGAGCCCCAGCTCGCCGCCGGGCGCTTCGACATGGCCGTCCTCACCCTTCCCGTCCCCGGGCGCGACCTCACATTCGAGTCCCTCTTCGAGGAGGACCTGGTGCTCGTCGTCCCCGTCGACGACGATCCCCTGGTCGGCGTGTCCCGTATCGCCCTCGCCGACCTCTCCCGGTTCGAACTGCTCCTGCCGGCCCCCGGGACCGCCTTCCGGGCCGAGATCGACGCCGCCGTCAAGCCCTCCGGTGTCCAGCTCCACCCCCGGGCCGAGCTCGACGGGGTCCGCCTCCTGGCCTCGCTCACCTTCGAGGGGTACGGGCCCGCCGTCCTCCCCGCCGGTGCCGTCCCCCCCCATCTGCGGCCTCGCTTCCGGTTGGTCGGGATCGACGACCTGCCCCCGCGCCATGTCGTTCTGGCCCAGCGCACCCGGGGCATGCCGTCGGTCGGGGCCCGGGCCGTGATCCAGACCCTCCGCCAGCTCCTGGCCGACCCCGACCGACTGCCCGAAGGCGTGCGCGTCGTGGCCCACGATGCCATGACCCGCACCGAGGGCTCGCTGCGCGTCGTCGGGATGCCGAACGGCTGACGCCGGTGACTAAGGTGCGGCGCGTGTGGACTCCGGGGGATCCTCGCCATCGTGTGCCGATCGGTCGTCGGCCATCGTGGGCCCGGGCTCTGGGCATCGTCGGGACGGTGGCGCTCACCGTTGCCGCCTGCTCGAGCACGACCACACCGGCGGCCGTCGCCGGACCGCGCGACGCGGTGCCTCCGACACCGACGAGCCATCTGGACACGGCCTTCGCCGGTAACGGGCCCTACAGGCCGGGGGTGGCGTACGAGACGACGCCGGAGGGCGACACCGTCGTCGTCTACTACCCCGTCGACGCGTCGGCGACCGTGGGCAAGCCGACGTACACGATCAACCTGCTGCGGTGGTTCACGGGATCGCCCACGGCGCCGATCCCGGCCGGTCTGCCTTCGACGCTGCCCACCACCTTGGCCACCGACGCCTTTAAGAACGTGCCCATCAGCCACCGCGGTCCGTTCCCGGTTGTGCTCTTCAGCCACGGCTTCGGCGGCTATCCCGAGCAGTCGTCGTTCCTCACCGACCACCTGGCCACGTGGGGCTTCGTCGTCGTTGCTCCGGACCACCGCACGCGGGACCTCAAAGCTGTGTACGGCGGGACGGCCAAAGACAATCACCAGGACCTCACCGACCTGCGCCAGGCCCTGGCCCTGGTGAAGTCGATGAACACCACCAGGGGGACCCTGCTCACGGGCAAGCTCGACCTCACACGTGTGGCCTCGCTGGGTCACTCGGCCGGGGGCGGCGCCGCCATCGCCCTGGCCGCCGACAAGGACATCCGCACCTACATCGGCATGGCCCCGGTGTCCGAGACTCCACCGCCGGCCAAGCCGGGCCTCATCATGCAGGGCACGGCCGACCAGGTCGTGAACCCGAAGGGGACGCTGAAGCTCTACGCCACACTCAAGTCCCCGAAGCGCCTGGTGCTCATCGACGGCGGCGGCCACAACGTCTTCGACGACGGCTGCACCATCGGTGCGGCCCAGGGCGGGCTGGTCGCCTTCATCAAGACGCTCAAGCTCGCCCCCGCCTTCCAAGCCGAGGCCATCGACGGCTGTTCACCCCCCGATGTCTCTCCGCCGACGGCCTGGCCGCTCATCGACCAGGTGGTCACGGCCCAGTTGCGCTACGGGCTCGGTATCGACACCACCGCGGTCGGTCTCAACTCGGGCCTCGACCATGCCTTCCACGGGGTGACGGCATCGGTGAGGGCCTCGTAGTCCGGCACGGGTTCTTAGGCCAGCGCCGCAACCGGTGGGCGCGGCTCGCGCCACATGAGCCACAGGGTGGGAGCGCGCGGGGCGTTGATCTCGCCGGTCACCTTGAAGCCGTGGCGGGCGTAGAAGGCGAGGTTTCTCTCCTTGGACGACTCGAGATAGGCAGGGATGCCTTCGAGGTCGAGGCGATCGAGCACGACGCCGAGCAGGGCCGATCCGACTCCTCGTCCCTGGCGGTCGGGATCGGTGCCGAGGGTGCCGAGGTACCAGTGCGCCTGGTGGGGACGGGCCCGTTCGTAGGCGGCGAGGAGGCGGACGACGTCGGGGGTCTTGCGTCCCCAGATCGACAGGTAGGGCAAGACGGGAAGGATCCGCAACAGATCGGTGACCCCGGGACGGGGCATGGTCGGCGGTGCCCAGAGGGCGGCGCCGGCCCGGTCCGACGTCGTCCACACTTCTCCGTGACGGAGATAGGTGTGGCGCAACTGGATGGAGAAGAAACGGGTCAGACCGGCGGCCCGGGTGCGGGGTCCGCCGAAGAGGTAAAGCGACAGCGGGTCGTCGTCGAAGGCGCGGGCCAGGGCCGCCGACAAGGGGCCGATGTCCTGCGGGGCGGCGCGCACGACGTTGCCGACGGTGCCGGGCATCTCAGTTGACCGAGGGATGAGGAGGGTAGGCGGCGAGCAGGGCGAGTTGGCCGCCCTGGCGTTGCAGGACGTCGTGCCACAGGGCGTCGGCCTCGGTGGTGAAGATGTCGGTGATCAGCGCGTCGACGACGATCCAGGCCCCCTCGCCCAGCTCGCCCTCCAGTTGCTCGGGCGACCATCCGGCATAGCCGGCGAACATACGGACACCGGCGACGGTCACCGGTTGCTCGTGGGGGGCGACGGCGAGGTCGACGGTGCCGACGCCGTCGAGCACGAGTCGCCACCGGGAGCCGTCGGCCTCGTGGGACTCCGTGCGGGCCAGACCGATGACGGCGTCGGGCGAGACCGGTCCGCCGCGGAAGACGACCCCGGGAGGGGCGGCGTCGGCCTCGTCGCGCCAGGCGTCGAGGATCTCGTCGACGGGGAGCCCGGTGGGCCGGTTGAGCACCACCCCGAGAGCCCCGTCGGGGCCGTGGTCGAGCAGCAGGACCACCGTCCGCTCGAAGTTCGGGTCTCCGAGCTGGGGCGACGCCACCAGCAGGCGACCGATGAGGTCGTCGGCGTCATCGGCCTTCGGCTCCGGCTCGTCCCCCGGCATCCCCTGATCATGCCCCCGGGAGCCCCGTCGGGGGCTCATCCCTGGACCGGCGCGCGGCCTTCTTCAGATCTCGCTTGGCCTGGGCCACGTCGTGGCGCGCCTGGCGCAGGGCGTCAGCGGTGGACGCTTCTTTTGCCTCGGCGCCAGTCAGTGCCGTCGATGCCGCCCGACGACGCTCGGTCGCCGTCTCATGGCGATGAAGGGCCTCCTGCAGAGCTTCCTCCGACGCCCGCAGTCCCCGGTGGGCCGCCTCGTGAGCGGCTGCGGCGGCCCGCCGAGCCCGATCAGAGTGCTCGGCCCCGTCCGGAGAGCGCCCGGTGCCGTCGGTCGTCTCCGACGATTCCCCGAAGCCGACGAACCGCAGCGGTTCGCTCAGACGTCCCCGGCGAAGGACGGCCGCCTTCGCCTCATCGGCCACGGCGGCCTCGAGGGTCTCTTCGAGTTGCCTTTCGACCTGGGTCGTGAACGACTGTCCGGCGTCATGGGCCGAGTCCGAGGCGGCGTCGATCAGGACCCGGATCAACGCCCGGCGCCGATCGACGAGCCGGCGTAGGTCGGCTCGGAGTCCGGCGTTCTGGGCGTGGCGCAGCTCGGGGCCGAGGGCGATCAGGTCTTCGATGTCGGACGGCCTCCGACGACAGAGCATGTTGGCCGACCAGGCCACTACCGTCGGTTTGGGCAAAGCGCGTAGGGCCGCCGCCAGCTCCTTGTGCCCTTGGGACGCGGCCTCTCTGGCGTGCGCATTGCGGGCGGCGGTGAACTCCCGGGGAGCCAAGCCGTAGAGCTGCCAGGCGATCTCCTCGAGCGTCACGGCGTCGGCGGTGCGCCAACCGTCCCGGACATCGAAGCCATCGGCGGCGCCTACGAACCGACGCGCACTTCGAACCCCAGAGAACGTCCGGCCAGATCGACCTTGGTGTTGTCCTCGGCGTAACGGAGGCCCTGGACGTTGTAGAGGGTCACGGGGCGGTCACCGACCGGAAAGGGGCCCCAGTGCCAGGTGCCGGGGTGGAGGACGAGGGAGTCGAGGGGCCGCAGACGATAGGCGCGGACGTTGTCGAGGGCGCCGGGGTCGGCGAAGTCGACATCGGCGGGGGCGACGGCGATCACCGAGGGGACGTCGAGGGTGAGCAGCGCCTGTGTATGGGTGTCGTGGCGGAACATTTCCTGGCAGAGCAGACCGTGGGCGGTGTGGTCGATCTCCTGTGGCGTGTGGGAGATCACATTGAGATGGACGTCGCTCCACTCGAAGCTCAGCCGCTCGGCACCGTCGGCCGGATCGGTGTCGCGGACGGGGATCCAACCGAAGGGGCGCCACGCGGCGGCGGTGAGGGGCTCGGCTTCGATGCTCCTGGCGATGTCGGCCACTGGCCCGATCCCCCTTGATCTACGCTGACGCCGCCGTCAGTCTACGGAGGCTGGCCGGTCCCGGGCGAGGAGGGCAAGCGTGGACGTCCGCAGCATCGTGGACAGGGAACCGGTCGTCGAGCACAACGGCACGGTCCCGGTGTGGTGGCTCGTGAATGCCCGGGAGATGAAGGAGATCACCGACGGGGGCTACCTCGAACTGGTGAACGAATTCGAGGTGCCGGGGGGCGGACAGGTCTTCCCCCATTCGCACCCGACCCACGAGTTCTATTACGTGATGACGGGCCGGGGCATCATGACCATCGAGGACGAGGAGTGCCCGGTCGCCCAGGGTGATCTCGTCCACATCCCGCCGGACAAGGTCCACAGCCTCCGGCCGGTGACCGACCACGCACCGATCCACTGCTTCTGCTTCGCCGTGGGCGTGAAGGATTCCGGGCCGATCGACTACACGACCCACTGATGGCAGGTACGTGGCCCGCATCCTCGTCACCCGCATCCTGCCCGCCGGTGGTCTCGATCCTCTCGTGGCGGGCGGCCACGACATCGTGCAACGGACCGACGACACCGCCTTCGCACACGACGAGCTCGTCGCCGCCGTCGGCGATGTCGACGCCGTTGTCTGTCTCCTCACCGACCGCATAGACGAAGCCGTCCTCGCCGCCGGGGGCGCCGGGCGTCTGCAGGTGGTGGCCAACGTCGCCGTCGGCTACGACAACATCGACATCAGCGCCGCCGCTCGTCTCGGGATCGCTGTCTGCAACACCCCGGGTGTGCTCGACGAGACCACGGCCGACCTCGCCTTCCTCCTCATCCTGGCCGCGGCACGTCTCGGGTGGGAGGCCGAGCGCGACATGCGCGCCGGGTGGGAGGGATGGGGCATCAACCAGTACCTGGGGCGCGACGTCCACGGGGCCGTCCTCGGCCTCGTCGGCTACGACCGGATCGGCGCCGCCGTGGCCCGGCGGGCCGCCGGTGGCTTCGGGATGCGGGTCCTGCACCACACGCGGCACAACACCGGTGAGCCGGGCTACACCGACAGCCTCGACACCCTGTTGGCCGAGTCCGACATCGTGAGCCTGCACATTCCTCTGAACGACAGCACCCGGCATCTCATCGGCCGGCGAGAGCTCGGCCTCATGCCACGCCACGGCGTGCTCGTGAACACGGCCCGGGGCCCGGTGGTCGACGAGGAGGCGCTGGCCGACGCCCTCCACGCCGGCACCATCTTCGCCGCCGGGCTCGATGTCTACGAGCGGGAACCCGAGGTCGGTCAGCGACTGCTCGACGCCCCCCGGGCGGTCCTGCTCCCCCACATCGGCAGTGCCACCCTGGCCACCCGGTCCCGGATGGCCAGGGTGGCGTGCGCGGGCGTGTGCACGGTGCTCGACGGAGGGCGGCCGGCCAATCTCGTCACCGCCTGAGAGGGACCAGGGGTCAGCTGACCGCGACGAGCGAGGGGTCGAGGTCGAGGAGCCCCACGGTGGTGGCCCCGTCGCGCAGGGCCGCGAACAGACCCTCCTCCTTCTCGGCCCGGGCCCGGCCGGCGGCGAGCACGGCGTCGAGAGCGCCGCCCGGGATCACGGTCACCCCGTCGGCGTCGCCCACCACCCAGTCACCGTTGTGGACCTCCACTCCGCCCACGGTGGCCGGCGCCCCCACCGACCCGGCTGCCTTCTTGGCCGCCCCCCGCAGAGCCACGGTGGTGGAGAACACGGCGAAGCCGTGCGCTTCGAGGGCGGTGACGTCGCGGACGCCGCCGTCGATGATGAGCCCGGCCAGCCCCCGGGACTCGGCCCCCGTGGTGAGGACCTCGCCCCAGTAGCCGAACTCCTCTTCGTCACCGACGTCCACCACCATCGCGTGGCCCGGCGGTGCCGTGGTCACCGCCACATGGATGGCCAGGTTGTCGCCCGCTGTGCAGCGGACCGGATAGGCCGGGGCCGAGAGGGTCGCCCCCTTCCAGACGGCTCTGATGCGGGGACCCATGGGCCTACCCCCCGACTCGCCCAGGGTGGCGGCGCCGAGGACGAGGAGAGCGGCGGCGGCGGCGTGGTGCGGGGACTGGTCGTCAACGGTGCGGGACATGGGCCCGAGCGTAGAGCGCCGGTCAGTCGGGACCGGAGCCGGGTGGCACCGACGCCGCCAGTGCCTGTCGGCGTTGCCGGCGGGTCCGGGCCGCCTGACGCCAGGTCACGGCCACGGCACCGCGGGCGATGGCCTCGGCCCGCAAGCGGTCGGTCACGTCGTAATGGTCCCACAAGCGGTCATGGGGATGTTCCTGGAACCAGGAGCGGCGCATCCCGAGCTCGGCGGCGAAGAGGTGGAGCTCGGCCGTGGCGTCGGCCGTCAGGTGGGACCAGCGCGCCGTGACCGGCCCGACGGTGGCCGGCTGACGCCAGTCGTCGACATAGACGGCCATCGCCGCTGCTCCTCAGGCGCCGCCGGCCCGGTCGGCGGTCACCTGGGCCATGGCGGCGAGCTGCTCCATGTAATGGTCACGGGAGCGATGGCGGAAGCGGAGGCTCAAGCCGGTGGCGCCGAGCTCGGCGTAGGCCTCGAGCGTGGCCGACGCCGCCCCGGGGTGGCCCACCGGATCGAGGGCGGGCTCGGGGGCGAGGATGAGCTCGAAGGGTCCGGCGCCCTCGGCGCGGTCGGCGCGCCGGGCGATCTCGGCCGCCACCGGCGCCGCCCCCAGCATGGCCTTCAACTCGTCGTGGGCCAGACCGAAGGGGATCCAGCCGTCGCCGAGCTCGAGGGCCCGGCGAAGCGAGCGGCGGGTGCGTCCCCCCACCCAGATCGACAGGGGCCGGTCCAGCCCGCTCGGCTCGACGAAGAATCCCGAGTAGCCGTAGTGGGTGCCGCTGTAGCTGGGGCGGCGCTGACCGAACGAGACGCGGATGGCCCGCAGGGCGTCGTCGGCCCGGCTCCCCCGGTCGTCGAACTCGGCGCCGAGAAGAGCGAACTCGCCTTGGAGCGATCCCACGCCCACCCCCAGGATCAGGCGTCCGCCGCTGGCCACGTCGAGGGTCCCGTACCGCTTCACGATCTCGAGGGGATGGTGGTAGCCGAGGACGAGAACGTGGCTCAGCAGACCGATGGTGGTGGTCGAGGAGGCCACGAAGCTCAAGGTGACGAGGGGGTCCCAGTAGCGGCCGCCGCGAACCGTCGCCACCTCCTCGGGGATGGCGATGTGCTCCGGGCAGGAGATCCAGCCGTACCCGAGGCGCTCGGCCTCCCGGGCCACGGCGATGACATCGGAGATGCCGCCGTCGCGCTCCCAGGCCGGTGCCTCGAAGCGCGGATTGAGGTTCACGATCGGTGTGACGATGCCGAGCTGCACGGGGCGAGCGTAGCGACGGTCCTCTACGCCAGCAGGACGACCGCCGCTGTCACCCCCACGACGATGATCAGGACGCGCAGCAGCGGTGCCGGGAAGCGACGGCCGAGGACGCCCCCGACCTGGCCGCCGACGACCGATCCGGCGGCGATCAACGCGGCCGCTTCCCAGGCGATGTGGGTGACGCTGATGAACAACAGCGCCGAGGTCCCGTTCACGAGCAGAGCGAGGACGTTCTTGGCCGCATTCAAGCGCTGGAGCTGATCGTCGAGGAAGATGCCGAGCAACGACATCAGGATCACACCCTGGGCGGCGCCGAAGTAACCGCCGTAGACACCGGTCAGATACACACCGATGAAGAGCGGCACGCCGCCGTGCAACGGCGCCTGTTCCCGGTCCGCCAACCGCCGGGACAGCCGCGGTTGGACGGCGACGAGGACACAGGCCACCAGGATCAGTACCGGAACGACATGGCGAAAGACGCTCCCGGGCAGGGCCAGGAGGAGAACCGCCCCTGTGATCCCACCGGCGACCGACGCCGTCCCGAGGACGAGCAACCGTGGCCGTTGGCCATCGAGCTCGCGTCGGTAGGCGATGGCGCCGCTCAACGAGCCCGGGGCCAGTCCCACCGTGTTGCTCACATTGGCCACGATGGGGCTGAACCCGAAGGCCAGCAGGGTGGGAAAGGTGATCAGGGACCCCGATCCCACGATGGTGTTGATGGTCCCGGCCACGAGGCCCACACCCACGATGGCCAGGGCTTCGAGCACGGACATGGCCAGGGTCTACCAGTTGGGGGGGCCAGCTCAGGGCGACGGCCGTCGTGACGATTCCAGCAGGCTCGGGCTACAATGCAATTCGACCTGGGTCCGGGGGCAGGCCAGGTGGAGGGGGCGGGGCGTGTTTCGAGGACAGCGGCGAGAGACTTCGTCGCGGCAGGCACGGTGGAAGCGGAGCATCTCTGTCGTCGCGCTCGCCGTCGTCACCACCGGAGGACTCGTGGTCGCCACCGGGGCCGCTCCGGCGACAGCCAGAGGGACCGAGCACAAGGCGCCCTCCAGAGTGGCCTTCACCCATCCGGCCGAGAACTCGACGGTGAACTCGTTCTGCCAGCCCACGCCGCCGAGGCCCTGCCCCCACACCAACGACGTGTGGTCCGGCTATACCCTCAGCCCGGCCCCCGGGCGTCCCTTCGCCTCGGTCAGCGCCAACTGGGTCCAGCCCTCGGCCACGTGCCCCGAAGTCGATGCCTGGGCCCTGTTCTGGGTCGGACTCGACGGCTGGAGCTCCGGCGATTCCTCGACCGTCGAACAGGGTGGGACATCGGCCGAGTGCACGACCAACCCCTCCGGTCGCACCATCGTCTCGTACAGCGCGTGGTGGGAGATGTACCCCACCAATTCCGTGATCCTCACCTTCCCGATCGCCGTCGGTGACCACATCAGCGCCAGCGTCGTCTATTCGTCGACGGACTCCACCTACACGATCACCGTGGACGACGTCACCTCCGGCCAGTCCCTCGTGGCCGTCTCGGCCACCTCGTCGGCGGCGGTGAACCCCAATACGTACACCGTCACCATCACCCAGGACGGCGTCGCCACCACCACGGGGCCGACGTCCTACTCGCCCTCCGCCGTGTGCTCTCTATCCGCGCCCTGCCAGAACACCTCGGCCGAATGGGTGGTCGAAGCGCCCGGTGGCAACGGCGCCCCTGGCACGCTCTACCCGCTGGCCCGCTTCCGGCCCATCACCTTCAGGCAGGCGGCGGCCACCGACGACCAGGGCGACCAGGGCGGCATCATCAACACCTCGTGGGTGGACTCGGCCGTCGACCTGACCAATACCGCCGGGAAATATCTGGCCAGTGTCAACCGGCTCCGCAAGGCGGGCACGCAATTCCGCGACGTGTGGGACAAGGGCCAGCTCACCAGGTAGGGGTCAGGCCCGGACGGGCGCGTCGGCCTCGTCGATCAACTTGCGGGGGTGGCGTCCGTCGACGTAGCCGATGAACGCCGGATGGATGTTGTAGCCGAGGAGCTCCTGCAGGCGCTCGGGCAATCCGACGGCGGCGGCCGGGGGCACGACGAGGACATGGTTCTCGACCGGGCGCAACCACGACACCGCGTAGTGCAGGACGACCCCGAGACGGTTGGCGTCACTCAGATTTGCTCCTCCCCCGTGCCAGACACTGCCGGTGTAGATGAGCGCGTTCCCGGCGGGAATCTCGACGGTGATGGTCTCGGTCTGCGGTCCCGGGCGCTCGTCGGTCCACCGGTGGCTCCCGGGGACGATCCGGGTGGCACCGTTCACGGCGGTGAAGTCCTGGAGGGGCCACATGACATTGACGACGATCTCGGGGTGCGGGCGCGGCAGCGGGTAGAGGGCATCGTCGGGATGCAGCGCTTGGGCCGTCTCACCGGGACCGATCGAGATGCCGGTGGGCGCGCTCAATTGGTAGTGACCGAGGACACCGTCGAGAACCCCCAGCACGACATCGTGGACGGCCAGGGCGTCGAGGGACCGGGTCTTGGCGAACAGGCCGTAGACGCGACGGGTGCGATGGCCCTCGAAGTCGTCGCGCCCGGCGGGCGTGTTCTCCACGATGGCCTCGAGCTCGGACCGGGCCCACGCCACCTGGTCGGCGGCGATGGCCCCGGGAATGGTGGCGTAGCCGTCCTGCGCCATCTGTCGCATGATGCCCTCGATCACCACGTCAGTCCTTCCCCTTCGGTCGCGCTCTCTTTCAGGTACCGATTCGAGCTTTCAGCACCGATTCGAGGGCGCTGCTCATGCCGTCCGACGCACCTCGGCGATCATCGCCGCGAACGAGGACTCCCCTATGGTCTCCCACATAACGCGCGCCGGGGGGGGCATGTGCTCGAGCATGTCGTCACGCTGCGCCGGCGTGAAGTTCTCCCGGATGAGTCCGAGAATGAGCCACACCTTGTCCCCGGTGAAGTTGGCCATACCGTGCCCGGGCAGGGCACCCCATTCCTCCATCGAGAGATACTCACCGGCGAGCGGGAGGACGTGGGCCTCCTCCTCGTCGAGATGGACGTGGAGCACGTCCCCGAGCGACACCAGGGAATCGGCCGCATCGACGGCGGCCCCGTCGCCCCGTTCGGTCCAGGCGGCCATGGACAGCTTGGCGTCGTCGAGGGTCCCGAGCACATCCGTGTGCTGGGTGGCCATGCGCGTCATGAGGGCCTGGCTCTGCGGTGCGCGTTCGGTGAGAAAGGGAAAGACCAGTAGCTCCTCCCCCTCATGGTGCACCTCCAGGAAGGCCAGCAGATTGGCGTAGTAGTCGGCGATGAGGGCGCGTCGGGCATCGTGGCCCCGGGTACTGGCGATGAAGGCCGGAGCCGCCGCCAACGACGAGCGGAAAACCTGATGGACGGCGGCCATGTCGCTCGTGTCGGGTCCGGGAGCACCAAGACCACTCATCGTTTGTCCTTTCCCGGCGCCGGGCCCCGGCATGTACGTGGGGTGGAGGCGCCCGAACCGTAGGTGCAGGTGAGATGTGTCTCCATGGTGACACCAGAGGATTCCCCGTGCTCCGGTGGATGGGCCCAGGGAGCGGCCCTGTGCCGGGCGCCGATATACTGTTTGACGATATATCGGCTTCCGATATATCGTGGGCGCATGCTCCCCGCCCGTGAGGAATTCCTCGATACCCGTTTCGCCCGGGAACCGATGCGCCGCCAGTGTCTGGCGACGGCGCTGGCGGTCTGTCTGCTCGGTGTGGCCGGTGCTGTCTGCGGTGTCATGGTCGTCGCCCTCGTCCTCTCTTCCTCCGCCGGGGCCGCCGGTGGCTGTGGCGGCGGCTGACGTGGTCGAAGGGCGGACGGCGGGCCGGAGGTGGCTATGGACCACGGTGCTCCTCACGGCCGGCGCTTTGGCGGCGGCCGTCGTCATGGCACCTTCCGGATCGGACTCTCCGCAGCGGGGACTCACGTGGTTGTTGTTCCTCGGCTCGTCGGTGCATGTGGCCTCGACCGCCTGGCTGTACACGCTGTCCGACGTCCGTTCGCACATCGACCGTCATCGCCTGCGGTACCTCTGGGCACCGCTGGGACTTGTCGTGGTGGCGGCCGTCACTGCCGCCGTGATCTCCCCGTCGGCCTTGGCATGGTTGCTCCTGCCCTACTTCGCCTGGCAGTTCTTCCACTTCCAGAAGCAGAACCTCGGCATGGCCGCGTTGGCGGCGACGTCGCACCGGGTGACGGCGCTTCGGCCGTCGGAGCGCCGGGCCCTCACTGTGGCCGGAGGAGCCGGCATCGCCGGACTGATGGCCCATCCCGGGCTGCTGCAGTTGCGGATCGATCCGGGGATCGGAGCCGTGTTCACGGTGGCGGCATCGGTGTTCGCCGGCGCCGTCGCTTTCGGAGTGTTGGCGCTCGCCCGCCGTCCGGCGTCCAAGCGCCCGGTCGGGTTCTGCGCCCTCTACCTCGTCGCCCTGCTCTTCTCCCTGCCGGTGTTCGTGTTCTCTTCACCCTACGCGGCGGTGGGTGGCATGACCGTGGCCCACGGTCTGCAGTATCTCCTTCTTGTCGGGCTCATCGCCGGCGGAGGGCGCCCCGGAACCACGCGGCTGCGGAGGCTCTTCCTCTTCTTCGATGTCGCCTTGCTCGGGGGACTCGCTCTCAGTGCGGCGTCACACCTCCATGGCGCCTCCCCCGCCGGACGCCTTCTCTTCGGCGCCTATCTGGGCGCCGTGATGGCGCACTTCGTCGTCGATGCCGGCCTGTGGCGGCTGCGCGACCCCTTCCCGAGGAGCTTCATGACCCGGCGCCTGCCCTTCTTGGTCCCGCCACTCCCGACGGGGGTCCGGACCTTGGCTCCCGATAGATCGTCAGCCGATATACGATGACCGTCGTGGCCAAGGCAGCCAGGTCCCACACCAAGACAGACGAGGAACCGACCGCATCGGAAGCTCTCGGTACGTTCGGTCGCTACGCGGGGCCGGCCACCCTCATCGTCTGCAGCCTGGCTGAGGGAGAGAAGCACGGTTACGCCCTGACCAAGGACATCGAGGCTTTCGCCGGGGTACGCCTGGCGCCCGGCACTCTCTACGAAGCCCTGAGCCGGCTCGAGGGCCAGGGACTCATCGAGGCGTTGGCCAGCAGCGACCGGCGCCGGCCCTATCGACTGACGGCCACAGGGGCGGCGGCCCTTCGGGTCCACCTCGCCACCCAGCGCCGGGTGGCCGACCTCGGTCTCCGCCGGCTGGCCGGTAGCTGGGGGACGGCGTGAAGACGACGTCCGACGACGCCGGCCGGCGCGCCGAGCGGCTCCTGCGCTGGTACCCGAAGAGCTGGCGGGCGCGCTACGGCGAGGAATTTGCCGAACTGCTGACCTCGGAACTCTCCGAACGACCGGAGTCGTGGCGTCGAACGGTCGATGTGGCGTGGAGCGGGACGGTGGCCCGACTGACGAGCGCCGGGCTCACCAGCCACCCTCTCGATCCCTCCGAACAGGTTCAGGCCAGCCTGGCATGCCTTGGGTGCACCCTGGCCGTGTTCATCGCATTCGGGGCCGCCATGTGGGCGCAGCTGACCATCGGCTGGCAGTGGGCCCCGCCCGATGCCATCGGCACGACGGCGGCGATGGTGGTGATGTCGAGCGTGATGTTCGTCTTCGTCGCCCTGGCCCTCCTGGCCGCCGTTCCCATCGCCGGGAGCGTCCTCGCGCCCATGGTGCACCGGAAGGCACAAGGACTGATCCGACCCACGATTCTCTTCCTCGGTGGCGCCGCCCTCCTGATCATCGGTTCTCGGCACTTCGGAAACGGCTGGCCCGGAACGGGCGGCCACCACTGGGCCCATCAGGGTCTCGTGCCCGGAGGCGTCGCCGCCTTCCTATGGGCGTCGACGCTTTCGGTCTCCTCCTACTGGGCCCATCCGGGTGCTCTGCTCGGCTTTCCCGCCGCCGAAGTTGCGTGGATGATCGTCAGTCCCCTGGCCATCGTGTCCATCGCCGTCGGAGCCACGAAGATCCTGCGCCGGGTCGAGGTATCACCGCGGGTCCTTCGCTACGAAGGAAAGCTCGCCCGGGTGGCCGCCGGAGCCATGGCCGTGTTCCTCGTCGGGTCGTGCTGCTGGATCGTCGACGGCGGATCCGGACCGAGGGACCTCTTCCACGCCGGAGCCATCGACGTCGCCGGACTGGCCATGATGACCGGGGCCTCTGTCGTGGCTCATCGTGCCGCCCGCATTGCCCGGCGCGCCGGCCTCCATCTCGTCGCAGGCTGACACGAGGGTTCCAATCGGTTCGAGCGCCAGCACCGGCCATCGCTGTCCCGTATCGCCCAGTCCCCGGACCACCACCGCGCTCTGGTGCCCGCCGCTCTGGTGCCCGCCGCTCTGGTGCCCTCGACTCGGGTGCCGGCCAGGCAAAGGTGGGACAATCGTCGGTACCTGGGAAAAGGAGCCATCTGTGGCCGAAGTGACCGTCTTCGTCGATGACGCCGTCCTCGGCCGTCTGCCCCGGGTCTGCGTCAAAGACGGGGTGCGCACAACGGACCGGCTCACGTTCAGCCAGGACGTCTCCGGCCCGACCGGACTCGGAGTGTCCTGGCTCCTCGTTTTGGCCGGTCCTCTCGGCTGGCTTGGACTCTTCGTGATCAGTGCCATGCGCAATGGAGGTGGCGGGAGGCTCACCGTGACATTGCCTTTCGGCGAGCCGGCGTACCATCGGCTCACGCTGACGAAGAGGGCTCGTCGTCAGGCCTATCTCGTCCTGGCCGGTGCGGCGATCGCCGCCGTTCTGGCGCTGCTCCTAAGGACCACCGATGGTCGGTTGCTGGCGATAGGGCTCGCTGTCGTGGCCATTGGCGCGTTGATAAAAGGAACTGTGGAATCGGTGCGTCTCAACCGTCTTTTTGTTCGCTTGTCTCTGGACGCATCGCATCGTTGGGTCACATTGTCGGGAGTGCACCCCAATTTCGTCGACTCCGTCCAGCACGACGGTCACGACTCGCACATCAGTTCTTCCGTGTGAGCTCAGACGTCAGAATCCGACATCAGGACTCGACGAGCTCTCCGTAGGCTTCGCATTCGGCGTTGTCACAGACGAAGCGCACATCGATGACGTGGGCGGGGTCCCCCGGCAGAGCGGTGACGCCGCAGTAGGGACAGATCGGTGCCCGTCCGACGTCGGCGTCGTCCTCGTCCAGCTCACTCATGAGGTCGGCGGGCACTCCACGCCGGCCAGAGACATCAGTTCGCAGAAGGTTGTCCGGGCCACCTTCCACACGCTGTCAACCACCAGAGCACGCCCCTGGAGCGGCTCCGGTGACAGCCCCTCGAGTGCGATGGCGAACGTGACAGAGGCGTGCTCCTCGTCGATGAATTCGATGCGGTCGATCGTGACCGTGCTCTCCTTGCGCCGCAGACCGGCATGGCGCTCCTGGGCCTCTTTCAGGCACGAACCGAGCAGCTCCCCACCCTCGACACCCGGAACCGTTCTCCTGTCGTCGCTCAGGACGAGCGCGTGACCAAGAGCGAGGGCGATCTCCATCCGCGCCGCTTCGGTGTCGGCCGGTGTACGACCGGTGATGATCACCGGCTCTGTCGTGGTCGTCGGTCGGTCCCCGGTGTCGGCCAACCGGCCACGGAATTCCCCGACGCAACGCTCACAGACGTAGGCCCCGCCCCGTCCCGAGATCAGCTGACCGGACTCCGGGGGCCGTCGTCCGCAGAACGAACACTCCACGACCGCACCCCGGCGGAGCCCGGCCCTGGCTGTCGGCGCATATTCCGCCTGGTATCCCGAGACCAACCGGATGACCTGCTGGCGCACACCCGCCAGGTCGACACCCAGACTGACGAACACCTGGGCGGCGACGCCGTCACCCTCTCGCACGAGACCCAGAAGGATGTGCTCGGTCCCGATGTAGTTGTGGCCGAGCTGGAGCGCCTCGCGCAGCGACAGCTCCAGAACCTTCTTGGCGCGAGGAGTGAACGGAGGTGAACCCGTCAAGGTGGCGGACGAGGAACCGACAATCTCGAGCACCTTCGCCCGGACGTCGTCGAACGAGATGCCGCATTGGTCGATGGCCTTGGCGGCCACACCCTCCTCTTCATGGATCAAGCCGAGGAGGATGTGCTCGGTTCCGATGAAGTTGTGGTTCAGGAGACGTGCTTCCTCCTGGGCCAGGACCAGGACCCGCCGGGCACGGTCGGTGAATCGCTCGAACACGCCTACAGGATCCCACCCGGGCCAGAAGGTCGCCATAGGGGGATTGCCGATCACAATCCGGGAGTCCTCGAACCCGCTGTCCTGGCGTGCTGTCGGATCCTCGTCAGCGCCACGACCCCGACCCGGTGCGGCGATGAAACTGGAGCGTGGTCCTTCTCGCTACGGATCGTCGATGCTCTCGACGGGGGGCGGGGGCACCGACACGGTCCGGGCCGCCAAGGCCTTCAGTTGGGCCAGAGATACCTGTCGAAGGTTGGTGGTGAACTGGTACTGGAGGCGGTTGGCTTCGATCAAGAGCGATTGTCCGGTCTTGCTCGTTCCGGGGGTACCGGTCTCGATGCACCCGACGTCTGCCGAGACGTGAACCGACGGCCGCCCTTTGCATGGATGATCGGAGAGAGTGGGAACGGCGAAGCTCACCGAGACCGCCTGATCATCGGAGCCCTGGCGATAGAAGCAGCCGAGCAAGTCCTGCTCACTGACGGCAGACGGAGCAGTGACATGCGTCAGCAAGGCACGGTTGATGGTCGTAACCGCAGGGCAATCACCGACCCCGGCGAATTGCGCCTCCTTGTGCTCCACCACGATTACCAAGAGACCGATCGTGGCGATTCCGGAGATGGCCACGAGGACCGTCCGGTGCCAGGGCCACCGCGGCGTCACCCGGGGACGCGGCAACTCGTTGGGCACGACTCCTCCCCGCCTGCGGGAATGCCCCAGCAGACTAATGCGACCGTAGATGGCGGCCACTGAACGACCTTCACTGTCGCCCGACGGATCGGATCCGGCCAATCGATCGATCGCCTCCGTCAGGACGTCGAGATCTATGGTGAGATTGAAACATCGGGTTGTAACGCAGGTACGGAGCGACTGTCGATCTGCGACCGAAACCACGTCTCGAAAATGTCACCTCGCCTGTCGCCGTCGCCGCCACAGCAGGACAATGGCACCGAGCACGACAAGTCCACCTATGGTGATGCCGGCCACGACTGCGCTGTCGACACCGCCGCCACCGGGCGCCTTGGATCCGCTGGCAAGGTGCCTCTTTGGAGCGGTGCTTGTCGTCGAAGTGGGCTGAGTGGTGGAAGTGGGTTGAGTGGTTGTTGTTGTACCGGCGACGGTCGCGCTGAAGGCAACGACACGATCGGTGGCGGGGACAAGAAGGAACCCGTCGCCGACGCTTGGAGTGGGAAAATGGTTGGCCGTCTCGCCGATCGAAGCGTGCTGTCGCACCGCGCCTGTGGACGGATCGAGTCCGTACAGCGTGCCTTCCCCGATGGTCCAGACCAGGCCGGCGGCGGCGATGGGAGGACCACCACCGAAAGCATCGCTCCAGGACACCTTCAGCGCGGGCGGTGACGCCGTTACCTCGACGGCCTCAGGACCTTTCAGGCAGGGAATATAAACGGTGGTGCCCACCACGGCACTGCCGCCGTCGATGTCGTCGCCGCATCCCGACCCCAGGCTCGCCTCCTGCCCGCCTACGCCACCGAGGTGGGAGCCATTCAGGAGATAGACGATACGGGCCTTCCCGGCTATCAGCACTTGGCCATCGGAGAGAAGTGCCGGCGCCATTGACATATCGAGATCGTCGGCATTGTCCTGGGGCCACGTAGTGGGGGCGAAGTACTGCAAGAGCTTGAGGGATGACGAGAGCTCAAGCACCGAATCGCTGTCGTCGTAGGGCTGGCTGGCCGAGTGGACCGAGCCATTCCCCGCGCTCACCCAGATGTCGCCACTGCCGTCAACCGTGGGTGCAGCTCCACCCATCCAGATCGCCCCCTGACTGTCCCCCGCTGCAGCATCGACGGTGAAGAACGTTGGTGTCCCACCCGTCTCTTTGACCGCGACCACCCTGCCCCGGTAGGTGGCACAGTCTCCGTAGTTGCCCCCCATGCCGAACACAACCTGACCTGCGTCGAGTGTCAGACCGGTGCGTTGTAGGAGCGCGGCAGGATCTGAGCCGGGCGGATCCACGTTCTGGCTCAACTCGATGGCACCGGACGTCGTATTGAGGCCGATCAACACGTGGGCCGGGCTTCCGTTGACCAGTTCGTCGGCCACCACGAATATCTCATCTCTCGGTTGATCGATGACCGGTGTACCGGTGATTCCCACCATGGGGGAGATGTCGCCACAGGGAAGCGATGACGCCGGCACGGGGCCGGCAACATGCTTTGACCAGACCACCGCGCCAGTGGAGGCCGACAGCGCGTACACGGTGTCGTCCTCGGTCGCAACGTAGACCCTCCCCGATGAAACGAGGGGCTCCCCGTAGAGTTGTCCATCGAGATTGGGCGATGTCCACGCTGCCGAAGTGGTATCGACAGCCGTTGTCGATCCTGAAACGCCAGATCCTGCGGCATCGCCGTGGTAGACGGTCCAAGAGCTGGTGTCGGCGGCTGTGGTCGGGGCGCTCGCTGCGCCGGCATACGAGACTCCGGTAATCACCCAGGTCACCAGGCCGGCTGCAGCCAGCCGTAGGAGCCTTCGCCGGTTGCGCCACGGGCTTCTCATCGCATTAGGGCGGCGTCGCGCGTCTCGATCTGTCCTCACAAGTCTCATGATCGCGCTTCTTGTCGCCACATTGATTGCGCCCCGTTGGTCCACCGAGTGCTGCGCTCCCATGGCGAGAACCAGCAAACATAGTTTGCGTGGCCATTCCCGACGACCCCCCTGGAGACATCGCCCGACTATTCGCCTTCGAACGCCGCTACCTCCTCGAGCTGCCGAGGAGTCGGGTTGATCATCACCGGACGATTCCGCCGGAGGGATTGACCGAGGTTGGTTTCACCGTGAACCGGCCGAACCGACTCTGAACCGCCTTCTCCCATCCGGAACGGGCCGGGACCTCTGAGGGAATCCCGACTTGATGTCATCCGGAAAGACGGCTCGGACATCACAAATGGTGTGATGGGGGCTGAGGCTGGCGGGGAGGAGGACTTCGACAGTTTCTTCCTGCGCACCCTGCCTCGCATCGAACGGCTTACGGCCCGGATTCTCGGCCGCGACCCCCGAGCGGAGGACGTCGCCGTGGAGGCGTTGGCCCGGGCCTACGCGCACTGGATTGCATAGAACGACGGTTTCTCAGATTCGATGGGTCAGCCAGATCCGGGGGCGGCTCACGGCCCGGGATTATGCCGAGGATCGACCCTGGCCGACTCGGCCACGCCCTTCCCTCATCGCTGGGCCCAACTAGTGGGCTCGGTACGAGAGTGCTGATCTCAGCGCACCCGGCCGGGCCGACGCGTCGCCGGGAGCCGTCCTCTACGAACTGCCGGGAGTATCCGCGGCGACCGCCGCACCGTTGCTCGCGGCCGCTCCCAGCGGACCCAGATGACCGGCCAGATCGCGTACACCCGACAGCAGGTTGGTCAGTTCCATCGGAATAAGCACCTTGGTCGATGGCGAGCTTGCGACGTCGCGGAGCGCGTCGAGGTATTGCAACATGAGCGTGTTGGCGTCGACGCCGCGTGCCACCGCCGTGATCCGTTCCAACGCCAGCGACAACCCCTCGGCTTGCAGGATGGCGGCCTGGCGGTCGCCTTCAGCGGACAGGATCGCCGACTGCTTCTCGCCCTCAGCCACGGTGATGGCGGCTTGCTTCTGTCCTTCTGATTCCGTGACGACGGCCCGGCGGGTGCGCTCTGCGGACATCTGGCGTGTCATCGCCTCCTGCACGGCGGGTGGGGGGTTGATCTCGCGCACCTCGACGTTCGTCACCTTCACCCCCCAGCGTTCTGTCACATCGTCGAGCTTGGTGCGCAGGACGGCGTTCATCTCCTCGCGCTTGGACAGAACGTCGTCGAGGGTCATGTCACCGACCACGCTCCGCAGGGTCGTCGCCGCGATGTTCTGGGCGGCACCGGCGAAGTTCTGCACCTGGAGGACGGACATGACCGGATCGATCACCTTGTAGAAGATGATGAAGTCGATGGAGATGGTGGCGTTGTCCCGGGTGATGGCGGACTGATGGGGGATTTCGAGAAACCTCTCGCGCAGGTCCACCCAGTTCGACCGGTCCGTGATCGGGTTGAGCAGCACCAAGCCCGGGCCCCGGGGCCCGAGGGACCGGCCCAGGCGGAACAGGACGATCCGCTGGTATTCCCGGACGATCTTCACCGACAGGGTCGAAAAGACCACCAGAAGGACACCGACGACCACGGCGACGGCAATGACAACGGTCATGCTTGCTCCTCATCTTTCGGGCCGTCCGGGAGGCCGTCCCCGACAGCCGCATCGGACCACACCCGCAGGCGCAGCCCCTCGACCTCCATGACCTCGATCGCCGCGCCCGCCGGCAGGCGACCACACATCGATTCGGCCGACCAGGTTTCGCCCCGGACCCGGACCGAGCCGAGAGGAGTGAGGTCGGTCACGGCCACGCCGTCCGCTCCCCAGAGCCGCCCAGGTGCGACGGAGGGCTGACGACGACGGAGGGCCGGGAGCGCCACCGCCCCTGCCACGAGCGCGCCAGCGGAGACGAAGGCCGTACCCGCCAGCAGGACCCAAGCGACGGCCGAACGGGAGCCGGCTGGGGCGAGCTCAATCACCCCGACGATGAAGGCGACGCTGGCCAAGATCCCGAGACCGCCGGCAGCGACCAGTCCGTGCGGTCCGGTGTGGACGCCAATCGCCACCGCCAGGGCCACGGCCACCAAGACCGCCAACGCCACCAAAGCCATGGAGCCTCCTTCGTGAGCGGGCCCGCTGGCCCCATGTTACCGGTCGTCCGGCTCACGCGTCCGTCGGCCGGACCGACTCACCGGGAGTCGGTCTCTTGCCAACACGGCGCCCGAGGCGTCTAATGGTCAATAGCCCCGAGTGGCTGGAAGATCGGTCGCAACGCCGCCCTGAAGGTCACTCGGGGCCTTGTTTTGGCTCGGGCCGAATGTTGCGGTGGTCGAGTTGTGCCCCGGGGTCCCGGCGGGGATGAACCCCTGGCCTGGCCCTCGTGCCGAAATCGGTGGCCTGTTCGCGATGGCGGCGCCCACGTCCCCACGCTCAGGCCTTCAACTTGTTTGAGTCGTCACTGACGTCCTTCTCCGCCACGGGCGACGTACGCTTTGCCTTCGGAGGTGGTTACTCGTGTCCAGCGTTGAGCCAGCCCGCCAAAGCCTTGTCAAGCGCCGTGTCGTCCCAGCGCTCGTCGTCTTTATCGTTGCCGCGAGCGCTATCTACGCGACAGCCTGGGTGGCTCTGGGCCTGCTCAGACACATCGTCATGCCCGTCGTTGCGGTTCTAATCGCCGGATATCTCGCCGTGCAGACCTACCGCTTCACTGGCCGCCACAGATAGCCACGCATTCTTCTGCGCTATGGGAGAGGCCGACTGCCTGGGTACGCGCGCACCCGGAGTCGCGGATCAGCTCGCTCCAGCGACCCTCGATCGTGACAGGATGACGCCTCAGACAACGCATTTGACTGCCTGCCACGCCATTGCACAGCCAGCACACACGAAGCCACTGCCCTCGTTCGGCGCCTACTACGCCACGTCCAACTGCGGTACGCGCGCATTCGCTACTTTCTTATCGCATGCCGGCCGACGCTTCCTTGGTCGTGCCACCTCGGCCCAGGGTTCTCACGGGCTGAGGGTGCGCTTCAGCCCTTCAAGGTCAGCAACTGTCACAGTGATAGCCGAGTGTCCCTTGCGACGGAGGGCCGACGGCACCTTCTCCTTGAAGTGGATGCACACGCCCGCCTTGCTGTTCGTGCCAAAGGAGAGACCGTCGTCGGCAAACGACGTTCGGGGGCCGATGGCGGTCCACCAGCGGTATCCCCTGGTGATATGGGCGCCGTCGACATTGCTGACGGTCGTCTCGATTCGGAGCCAGCCGAAGGTTGCCGATAGCGGGCCGTCCTCGCTGACACGAACACCGTCCCGTTTCGACCGAAGGCCGAACGGCACCAGCACAGGCAGGAACTTCTTGTCGATCTCGTAGAGGTAGATATCGGCCATCGGCGCTCATTCCGTCTGGTAGTCCTGGACCCTACCCGCCCAAGCTTCTCGCAAGAGCGCTGGTTTCCCCAGCCGATAAAGCTGCGACAGCCTGCAGCAGATCACATCATTCACATTTCTGCATTCGGTCACGAGGTCGTGGCTGGGGCAATTGAGATGTTGTCGGACAAGTTCGCCACCATTGAGGAACTCGGTCCAAGCTCGTACGGACGCTTTCTGGACAACTCAGAGGCCAGCACCGACGACCGGACACGGTGGCGCCGGCAGGCGATGGGTGCAGTGCAGGAGTTGTACAACCGGATTCACGCTCGCTGATCCCAGCCGCTGCGACTTCCTTTGAGAAGCAGCCGGAGCAGTAAAAGGAACCGTCTCGTCGAGGACTCGCCAAATCCTGTGGCGAGGAGGGAAGGAGCGACTCGGTGTCTCGAATCGTGACGGTCCGCCCCGTTCTGGTCCCGAGGATCCACCTTCAGACTCAGATGACTCCTTCCCAACGCGGGCACGCACAGTTAGATGCCACGTTCGTTTCTGTTTGCGCGTGAACATTCGGCGCCAATGACGCCACTTCCAAGAGTTATTTCCAAACCGCCCCAACCGCCCCCGCAAATGCCCAAATTTTTTGGAGGAGTCAGAGGGAAGAGGGCGAAAGTGACCGTTTCCCTTGGTCAAGTGGTGAGGTCTTCACCTAAGGGTCTGGCCAGGACATATGTGGCTCATCGCGGATGGGACGCGCAGGCTAACGGCCATTGCGCCACACATCATCCACAGCCTCCGGGCGCCCCTCGGGGCTTCAGTGGGCGTGGCTCCGATTCCGAAGCGTCACACCCTTCGGTGAAGATGAGAGTGGACTTCGGTGAAGACCATGTGGTGGGCCGTACAGTCTGAGGTTCCCTAGTTTCTGGGACAGCATGTGTCAGCAATTCTGGGACACCCGTTCTCAGGGGGCCCCATGGATCTGGCCAGGTACTGCGTCAACGCCGTGCTCGTCGAAGGCCGCTCG
>Ga0182024_10003260_pt1 | contig 38934 bp, 36 predicted proteins | sample P32metaG_FD_120480 | JGI IMG/M metagenome (GOLD analysis project Ga0182024, IMG submission 120480) | Permafrost microbial communities from Stordalen Mire, Sweden - P3-2 metaG (Illumina Assembly) | ecosystem: Environmental > Terrestrial > Soil > Wetlands > Permafrost | place: Sweden: Stordalen...
CACTGTGATTTCGGCCTACTTCCGTTGCCTAAACTCCTTTAGCATGCCCCACCCATCGGTCGACGCCAAGTTCCTCCCCGTTTGGTCCCGCAACGCGGGCGCCCCGCTTTTATGTCGCACACCTTTGATGTGGGGCAGGATGGCATCCTGCGCGCCGGTTGGCAACCGGCGCCACCAAAATGGACTGACTTTCTTCAGATTCCACCCGTGGTGAGTCCTTAGAACGGCCGTGTCACAGGTAGTATTCCTCAGGCATTCATCGTAGGCGATTTGCAGCTCTCAAAAATAGGGATGCGAAAAACCATTATTCAGCACTATATCCCTGTGAAGCATCCTCTGGCGATCAGTGTGCTCTAACACGCGGGCTGGAGTTAGATCGAAAGGAATCGATGAGCATGGGGTTGCCGAAATGAAACAGACCAACACCTACGATCGGCGGCTGACCGCGCTTGCGCTGGCCGCCTGTCTATGCGCGCCCGCGTGGGGTCAAAATTCCACCGACGATCTTACCAAGGCCAGTCTGGAGGAACTGGCGAACATTCAAGTCACTTCGGTTTCCAAAAAGGAACAATCGCTCTCCAAGACGGGAGCCGCCGTATTTGTGATCACGCAGGAAGACATCCGCCGCTCCGGGATGATGAATATCCCCGACCTCCTGCGCATGGTGCCCGGCGTCAACGTTGCCCGGCTGGATTCGAATAGCTGGGCCATCAGCATCCGCGGGTTCAGCGACCGGTATTCCGACAAAGTCCTGGTGCTCATCGATGGACGCTCGGTTTACAGTGAAGTTTTCTCCGGCGTGTATTGGGATCAGTTGAATGTTCCGCTGGAGGATATCGAGCGCATCGAGGTCATCCGCGGACCCGGCGGCACCGTGTGGGGCGCCAACGCCGTCAACGGCGTCATCAACATCATCACCAAAAGCTCCAAGGAGACGCGGGGCGGTCTTCTCACCGCTGAGACAGGCTCCGAGGAGAACCTCGAGGGCCTGGCTCAATTCGGTGGCCAGATCGGAAGCAAAGGCGCCTATCGCGCCTTTGGTAATTATTTCAATATCGAGCCGGCGCTTCTGGCCGGCGGCGTGGAGGGTGCGGACGGATGGCACGGATCGAGCGGTGGCTTCCGCTCCGACTGGAATCTTTCGGCCAAGGATACGCTTACCGTTCAAGGCGATCTGCTCCAAACTGCCGAGGGTCAGACGCTGACCTCGATCATCGTGAGTCAACTTCCTCTGGTGCGCACTTTTAACGACCCCGTAACGGTTGGCGCCGGGGATTTGCAGGCCCAATATAACCACACCTTTTCGAATGGCTCTGAGCTGAGCTGGCGAACCTCCTTCGACCGGTCTCGTCGCTTCGACCAGGGTGAAAATACCTTAGCCAATCTTGACGCCGGGCTTCAGTACCACTTTAGGATTGGCTCGCGGAACGATCTTGTGGCCGGCGCAGGCTATCGGCTGACAGACAGCAGCTACAATTCTGTATACGATTTTTCCCTCGTGCCCGGCCACAGCCGGGACAGCCTGTTTAGCGCGTTCTTGCAGGATGGAATCAAACTGACGCACAACCTGACGTTTACGTTGGGATCGAAAGTAGAGCACAACGCCTTTACCGGCTTCGAATTCGAGCCCAGCGTCCAATTGGTATGGACTCCCAAGGATCGGCAGAGCGTCTGGGTTTCGGCCGCGCGGGCAATTCGGCAGCCATCCTTGCTGGATGAGAACCTTAACTACGCCGCAGTCGTTGTCCCTTTGCCGAATAGCGCCTTCGGCGTCGCGGAGCTCTTGGGAAATCCTCAACTGAAAGCGGAGAGCCTGCTGGACTATGAGCTGGGATACCGAAATCAGGTGAACCGGAGGATGTCCCTCGATGTCACTGCGTTCTTGAGCAACTATTCGGACCTTCGGACTGAGGATCCGGGCACGCCCTCCTTCACGCTTACTCCCTCGCCTCCTCACGTGGTGTTTCCCTTAGCGTGGGGAGACTTGGGGTGGGCGCACGACTATGGCTTCGAGTTGTCGGGATCGTGGGACGTGACTACCCGGTGGCGGCTCAGTCCCGGCTTTAGCTTTCTGCATATGAACATCCAGCCGGGCCCGACTAGCCCCGACATCCCCTATGCTTCCGCGGGCTTGTCGCCCCAGCATCAAGCTCAATTGCGCTCGTCCGTGAAACTGAATCGTCGCCTGGAATGGGACACCTCGGCATATTTCGTTGGGGCTTTGAGCACCGGTCCGCTACCGGCCTATACCCGCCTGGACACCCACCTCGGCTGGTCCGTGGGCGAGTTAGTGTATTTCAGCGTGAGCGGGCAGAACCTTCTTACTCAGCGTCACTTCGAGTTTCTGAACGGATATGACGTCCATCCCACCGAGGTTGAGCGAAGCATCGTCGGGAAGATCACGTGGCATTTCTGAATACAGTCGCGGAAACCCTGTTCGCCCTGGTCCTTCTGATGGGGCTGATCGTTCCTGGCGCCGCACAGGCACAAACGGCGGACGAGTACCAGGTGAAGGCCGCCTATATGTACAACCTCGCCAAGTTCGTCGACTGGCCTTCCGACGCTTTCGAAACTGCCTCGCAGCCCATTGTGTTCTGTGTGCTGGGGCAGACCCCGCTGAGCCGGTCCTTGGAAGATGCGCTGGCGGGAAAAGTCGTAGGCCAGAGACCACTCCTATTCCGCCAGCTTTCCGACTCCAGCCACGCGGGCGATTGCAAGGTGCTGTTCATGGATCTGCCGGACAAGAAGCGCTTGCGCCAGATTCTGGATCAAGTCAAATCGCTTCACGTCCTGACGGTGGGCGAAGCCGAGGACTTCACCGAGCAAGGTGGAATCGCCAGGTTCCTGCTGGACTCGGGCAGGGTGCGGATGGAATTCAATTTGGACGCGGCGGACGATGCCAAACTGCACGTCAGTTCCAAGCTTTTGAGCTTGGGGAGAACCGTGAGGAAGGCCGTCAAATGAAAGTCAGTGGGGCAGGTCCCCGACCTGCCAACCGGCCTGAACCGGCCTGCCAATCGGTTGACACCCGTGAATCTTAGGCATAGCATCGGGTGAGAGCTTAGCGAAAACGCAACGGAGTTTTGCATGAACAGCCGCCTTTTCAGATCGTTCCTTGTTACCGCCGTGGTTATCGGAGCGACGCTGCGGATCGCGCTCCCGGCTCCCGGCCAGAACACTCCGAGCGCCGCGCGTGTCCCTGCAACCGCCTCTGCAACAACCCCCGCAAAAGCAAAGCCGTGGACCCCGCCGCGCACCAGTTGGGGCGATCCCGACATACAAGGCTGGTTCAGTAACCGCACCGAAGACGCCACGCCGCTGGAGCGGCCCGCGCAGTTCGAGGGGCGGCGTCTCGAAGACGTGAAGGGCGAGGAGCTGGCGGCCATCAAGCGTCAGGCGCAGGAGCGAACCGTCAACCAATTCAAAAACGACCCTCTCAGCGCTCCCGAGCATTGGTGGCAGGACGCTCTTAAAATCGTTGACGGAACGCAGGCATGGCTGGTAGTGGATCCGCCGGAAGGCAAGATCCCCGCGACCACAGCGCAATCCAGAGTGCGCGCGGCGGCGCGGACCGCAGCCCGCCGCGGCCACGGACCGGCCGACTCCTGGGAGGACCGGAGCCTGTATGACCGCTGCATCACGCGCGGGCTGCCCGGCTCCATGATGCCGGCCATCTACGGGAATTCGTACCAGATCGTGCAAGCGCCCGGCTTCGTCGTGATCCGCTACGAAATGATCCACGAGACCAGGGTGATTCCCTTGGATGGCAGTGCGCATGTGGCCCCGGAAATCCGGTCTTATATGGGCGATCCGCGTGGCCATTGGGAGGGCGACACGCTGGTTGTGGACACCACCAATTTCCGGGATGAAAGCGCCTACCGCAACGCCAACGGCGCGACGCTCCGTCTTATCGAGCGCTTCCGGCGTGTGGCCGCGGATAAGGTTTTGTGGTCCGTCACGGTGGATGACCCCGAGACATGGGTCAAGCCCTGGACCTTTGCGATGCATTTGACCATTGACGATTCGCAACCGGTCCTGGAATACTCCTGCCACGAGGGAAATTATGGATTGAGGAATATCCTCAGCGCGGCTCGGGCGGAGGAGAAAAAAGCGGCGGACGAAGCGGCTAAGAAAAGCATCGCGGCTCCAAAAGGCGCCGCGGCCCAAAAAGATGTCCCGGCTCAACAAAGGTGAGGAAACGAGTATGACCTTGCGTATAGCGATCGCGATGTTCCTGGCCACGACGGCCGCCTGGGCGCATCACTCCTTTGCGGCGGAGTTTGACGCCAACAAACACGTGACCTTGCGCGGAAGGGTGACCCAGGTGGAATGGATCAATCCGCACGTATGGATTCACCTGGACGTGAAGGGCCCAGACGGCGCCGTGGTGAATTGGATGGTGGAGGGCGGTCCTCCCAATGCGCTGCTGCGGATGGGGTGGACCAAGAACTCGCTGCCGGAGGGCATGGAGATCGTGGTGGATGGTTATCAAGCCAAGGACGGCGCGGAGCGGGCCAACGGCAAGGACATCACCTTTCCCGACGGCAAGAAACTGTTTGTGGGATCCTCGGGCCCCGGGGCTCCCCCGGAAAAATAGGTGCCCTCCTTGTCGAGATCGGTCATCGCGCGGGTTCTTGCATGCTGCGCTGCTTTCCCCCTCCTGTGCGCCGGGCAGCAGCCGCGCGATCTGCAAGAACGCGATCTGTTGGACAAGTATTGTGTAACTTGCCACAGCGATGAGCTCCGCACCGGCGGACTCTCGCTGGAGACCGCCAACCTCACCGATATACCTAAAGCCGCGGAAACCTGGGAAAAGGTCATCCGCAAAGTTCGTGTCGGCGCGATGCCTCCTCAGGGAATGCCCCGGCCCGATACAGCGGCCCTGGACGGACTGGCCTCGTTTCTCGAAACCGCCCTCGACCGCGCCTCCGCCGCCAAGCCCAACCCCGGCCGCGCAACCATGCACCGTCTCAATCGAGCCGAGTACGCCAACGCCGTTCGCGACCTGCTCGGCCTGGAGATCGACGCCACCGCCCTCCTGCCTCCCGATGACGAGAGCAGCGGCTTCGATAACATCGCCGACGTGCTGCGCGTATCGCCATCGCTGATGGAGCGGTATCTGTCCGCTTCTTGGAACATCAGCCGCCTGGCTGTCGGAAACCTGAGCATCGCGCCCGCCACTGCCACCTATCGCGTGCGCCCCGACCTCTCTCAAGACCAGCACATCGAAGGGCTCCCTCTGGGCACGCGCGGCGGAATTCTGGTGCGCCACAACTTCCCCGTGGACGGCGAGTATGTCGTCAAGGTCCGCCTCTGGCGCAACACTTTTGACCTGATGCGGGGCATGGAAGATCCCCACCAGATCGAGATCAGCCTCGACGGAGCCAGAATCGGTTTGATTACGGTCGGCGGTAAGGACGACTTCGTCAAGATGGCCGGGAACCCCGGAGCCTTCGACGCGGACGTCGACCAGCGCCTCACCGTTCGGCTGCCGGTCAAGGCCGGCGAGCACGCGGTCTCGGCCGCCACCATATTACGAAGCCACGCCCAGAAGGACGACCTCATCAAGCCCTTCCTGCGCACCACCATCGACGGGCTCGACATCACCGGCGACCCTTCCATCGACCGGCTTAGCGTCGAAGGTCCCTTCAATCAAACCGGCCCCGGCGATACAGCCTCCCGCCGCCGGATTTTTGTTTGCCGGCCCGCTACTTCGCCCGCTACTTCAACAGACGAGTTGCCCTGCGCCCGCCAAATCCTCTCCATGCTCGCCCGCCGCGCTTACCGCCGGCCGCTCAAGGACAGCGACCTGGAGGATCTGCTCAGCTTCTACCAGCGCGGCCGCAACAACCACGGCAGCTTTGACGCCGGAATCGAGTCCGCCCTCCAGCTCATTCTGGCCAGCCCGGAGTTTCTCTTCCGCTTTGAGCCCGATCCCGCCGGCCTCCCTGCCGAGTCCGTGTATCGTCTCGACGATCTGGCCCTGGCTTCCCGCTTATCGTTCTTCCTGTGGAGCAGCATTCCCGACGACCAGCTCGTGAATCTCGCCAGCCAGGGGAAGCTGAAGGACCCGGCAGTTCTCGAGCAGCAAGTGAAACGCATGCTGGCCGATCCCCGCTCCGAAGCCCTGGCCGACAACTTCGCCGAACAATGGCTCTTCTTGCGCAATCTCAAGACCAAGGCTCCCAACCTCGACACCTTCCCCGATTTCGATGACAATCTTCGCCAGGCCATGCTGGAGGAAACCAAGCTCTTCTTCGGAAGCATCCTGCACGAGGACCGCAACGTCCTGGATCTGATGACCGCCGATTACACTTTTGTCAATGAGCGCCTGGCGCGCCACTACGGGATTCCAAACATTTACGGCAGCCAATTCCGGCGCGTCCAGGTGACCGACCAAGCCCGGCGCGGCTTGCTGGGTCAGGCCAGCATCCTCACCGTCACCGCCTATCCCAATCGCACTTCTCCCGTTCAGCGAGGCAAATGGATTCTGACCAACATCCTGGGCACCCCGCCGACGCCGCCTCCGCCGAATGTGCCGGAGCTCAAGGACAACGGTGACGACGGCAAACCCCAGTCCCTGCGCGAGCGCATGCAGGCGCACCGCGCCGATGCCGTCTGCGCGGGCTGCCATAAGGTGATGGATCCCATCGGCTTCGCGCTGGAAAACTTCGACGCCATCGGACGCTGGCGGACCACCGACGATGGCGTCCCCATTGACCCGGCCGGTACCCTGTTCAACGGCGTCCAAGTGGACGGCCCCGCCGCTCTCCGGCAAATGCTGGTGAGCCGGCCCGAGACCTTCGTCGGCGTCATGACTGAAAAACTGCTCACCTACGCTCTCGGCCGCGGCGTCGAGTATTACGACATGCCCGCGGTCCGCAAGATCGTGCGCGACGCAGGAACCAACGACTATCGGTTTTCATCCCTGATTCTGGGCGTCGTCAAGAGCACCCCGTTCCAGATGAAGCTCAGCCGCTAAAAATCGATGAACGCATCATCGCCGTGGAAAAGTCAATGAGTTCGTGAATGCGGACGAATACAACTGGACTTGACGAATACAACTGGACTTAAGGAGAAGCAATGGAAATCACAAGACGCTTGAACGCCCGCTCCTATGCTTGTGCCCTGGCCGGGCTAGCGCTGGCCTCGGTGGCGCCGAATCTGTTCAGTCAGCAATCGGCGACCAAGCAGCCCGATGCGGCAAAAGCGGATGCCGCGAACGTCAAGGAGGCCACGGCGCAGGCTACGGCGCGCGACCACCAGAACATGATGGACCAACTCGGGATCAAGGCTCTGCGGCCGGGTCCGAGTGGCAATGAGAGCGCGCCGAATCATGCGAACTATGATGAGGCGACGGCGAATCCTTATCCCAATCTGCCCGGCGTGCTGGCCCTGAAAAACGGCAAAAAGGTGACGACCGCGGATCAGTGGTGGAATCAGCGGCGGCCGGAGATCGTGGAGGATTTCGATCGCGAAGTGCTGGGCCGCGTCCCCAGGAATGTGCCGAAAGTGACGTGGACCGTTACGAACACGGTGAACGCGACCGTGGGATCGCGCGCTGTGGTCGGGAAGCAGTTGGTGGGCCGCGTGGACAATTCTTCGTATCCGGCGATTGACGTGAACATCCAAATGACGCTGGTCACACCGGCGGATGCGACTGGTCCGGTGCCTGTGATGATGATGTTCGGCGGCGGCGGATTGCCGGGCGCGGCTGGACCGGGTGGACGTGGCGGACAGGGCGGTCCGGCTCCCGCGGCGAATGCCGATCCCCCGTCAACGCAGCAACTCATCGCGGATGGCTGGGGATATGCGTCGATCAACCCGGGAAGCATTCAAGCCGATAACGGCGCGGGCTTGACCAAAGGCATCATCGGGCTGGTCAACAAAGGACAATTTCGCAAGCCCGACGACTGGGGATCTTTGCGGGCATGGGCGTGGGGCGCGGCGCGAGGCCTGGATTATCTGGAAACGGACAAGGCCGTGGACGCGAAGCACGTCGGAATCGAGGGCGTTTCGCGTTACGGCAAAGCGGCGCTCGTGACCATGGCGTACGATCGGCGATTCGCGGTAGTGCTGATCGGTTCCTCGGGCGAGGGCGGTGCGAAGCTGCACCGGCGCAATTGGGGTGAAGCGGTGGAGAACCTGACCGGCTCGGGCGAGTATCACTGGATGGCGGGCAATTTCTTGAAATACGGCGCATCGGACGCCACCTTCGGCAGCAAGAACCCGGGAGACATTCCCGTGGACGCGCATGAACTGATCGCACTGTGCGCCCCGCGCCTCACCTTCGTCAGTTATGGCGTGCCGGAGGAGGGCGACGCCAGATGGCTGGACCATCAGGGCAGCTTCATGGCCGCGATCGCGGCGCAGCCGGTGTTCCGGTTGCTGGGCGCGAAGGACCTGGGTCGATCCGACGATTATCATGCCGAGAAGATGCCCGCGGTAAACGTGGGATTACTCGACGGGCGGCTCGCGTGGCGGCAGCATGACGGCGGGCACACGGATGGTCCGAATTGGAGATATTTCATCCCCTGGGCGGACAAGTTCTTCGGACGTATCCCTGCGGCTGTAAAAGCTCAGTGAGACTTCCAGCGCTGGTCTCGCTGCTTTTTGCCGCGGTGCGCGTGGCGTCTGCGCAGGCGCCGGGACCGGCCGATCGGCCCGCGCCGCGGACGGATCAAAATTCGATCGCCGCTCACCGGCAATTGCTGGACAAAGCAAAGCGGGGCGGGATCGACATTTACTTCGAAGGCGATTCGATCGCGCGGCGCTGGGGAGCGACGGATTATCCGGAACTGCTGGCCAACTGGAAACAGAATTTCTTCGGATGGAACGCGGCGGATTTCGGGTGGGGCGCGGACCTGACGCAGAATATCCTGTGGCGGCTCGACAACGGCGAGCTGGATGGAGTAAATCCCAAGATCGTGGTGCTGCTCGCCGGGACGAATAACGTCGGCAATGCGACTCCCGCGGATGGCGGTGAAGCCAAGGTAGCCGACGTCACCCGAGGGATTCAAGCGATCGTGCGCATGATTCAGGTGAAGGCTCCCAACGCGACGATCGTCCTGACCGCAATTTTCCCGCGCAATGACAACATCGCGGTTATGCCGGTGATCGACAAGGTCAACGCGAATCTGGCGAAGCTAGCCGGGGGCGCGAAGCTCCGGTATCTGAATATCAACGGCAAGCTGGCGAATGCGGATGGGATGTTGTTTGACGGGATGATGAATGCTCGCGACAAGCTCCATCCGACGGCGAAGGGATACCAGGTATGGGCGGACGCGCTGAAGCCCATCTTCGCCGAACTGCTTGGCTCGCCAGCGAAAGAGGATCACGCACCGCCGCCAACCGGCGATCCAAGCGCACGCTGAGACCAGGTGCCACCGAAATCTGATGGCGACTTCTAGCGCTTTTTTGCGAACCCGATTTCTGAAAAACTGGGGACACTCCGGGCTGGCGTTATCAGCCTTGCCATCTGCAAACGAGGCAGGCGTGTCCCCAGTTTTTCTTTCCCCGCACCACCCCCCTATCCACCGCCCCGAGCGAAAATACATCAGTAGCTGGAGTCGGCTCATAAGGAGCCAAAGCCGGATGAGATTCATCACCAAGAAGCATCTTCCCCGCCGCACATTCCTGCCCGGTTTGGGAGTGACCATGTCGCTGCCCCCTCTGGATTTATCTTATGCGCAGCCCAAGTTGCGCACTTTGAGCCGTTTCACCCAGGCCCTATCCGTTCCGGAGTGTCGTTCCTCCGACTTAGTAGCTGGTTAGTACTGGCAGGGTACGTGCTTTGCCTGGCGAGGGGCTATCCTGGCCAAAAAAGGACTCAGATCCTCAAGGTCAGATGGCGAGAGGTTCTTGAAATCGTACAATTGTTTCCCATGCTCGCTAGACCAGTTTCACAGTTTCTATGAGCCCAGGTGGGGCGGACGCCCCCGTCCGCGCCGGACCCCGGGTCCGGCTTGCTGGGGCGTGAAGCAGGACCGACGAGGCGTCGGCCCACGCGTCAGGGGACCCGTCAGGGGACCTGGTCAGGGGACCCGCCCCACCACGAACGCTGCCCTACATTAATCATGAAAGCGGTCTAAGCTGTGCGAGACGGGCCTCAGAATTCTGGTGCAATTCTGCCGCGGGTTCTGGGTCCTCAAACATCTCCGCTGGAGGCGTTGTTCTAATAATATCGGAACGTTTGAAGCCCCAGGGCAGCTTCGGCAGGGGCTCGGCTCCTCCCGAAAGGCACACCTAGCAGTCGGGGCTCGCCCTGCGGCCCCCGGTCGAGTGGAAGAGGCTCGGAACGGTGGCCGGCTGGGACGTCTACCGCAGCGGTACGGGTTCCCGTTCCGGCAGCAGGACTCCGCCACCGAAGCTCATACGAGCCGGCTCGGGACCACCTTTTGTGACCTTCACGGCGCAGTACTTGAACTCGGGAATCTTCCCGACCGGATCGAGCACCGGGTTGGTCAGCATGTTCCCGGCGGCCTCGTAGTAGCAGAAGGGGACGAAAACGGACCCTCGCGCCATTCCGTCGTCGGCGCGCGCGTAGAGCGAGATCTGGCCGCGCCGCGACTTGATCGTGACCATCCCGCCGGGCTCGACGTCGAGGTTCGCGAGATCCAGCGGATGCAACGATGCCACCGGCTCAGGTTCAATCGAGTCGAGCGCCGACGCGCGGCGTGTCATCGCCCCGGTGTGCCAATGTTCCAACTGCCGACCCGTCATGAGCACCATCGGGTACTCCGCGTCCGGCCGCTCCGCCGCGGATATGAGGTCGGCGGGAACGAACTTGCCGCGTCCCGATTCCGTCGGGAAGTTCTCGATGAACACCACCGGGTCCCCGGGGTCGCCTTCCTTCACGCACGGATAGGTAACCGACGACTCGCGCTCCAGGCGCTCCCAGGTGATGCCGGCGATCGAGTCCATGCAGGTCCGCATCTCGTTGAACACTTCGCTCGGGTGTTTGTAATACCAGTCCACACCAATGCGGCGAGCCAGCTCGTTGAGAATCCAGAAGTCTTCCTTCGCCTCGCCGGGCGGTTCAATCGCCTTCCGTCCGAGCTGCACCATGCGGTCGGTGTTGGTGACGGTACCGATCTTCTCGGGCCACGCGGTTGCGGCCAGCACGACGTCGGCGAGGTACGCCGTTTCGGTGAGGAAAATATCCTGCACCACCAGGTGATCGAGGGCGCAGAGCGCTTCGCGGGCGTGATCAACGTCCGGATCGGACATCGCGGGGTTTTCTCCCATGACGTACATGCCGCGAATCTCGCGTCTCTTGGCAGCGTGCATGATTTCGACGACGGTGAGGCCGGGATCAGGATCAAGCTCCATGTGCCACAGCTTCTCAAACCGTTGCCGCGCTTCGACCGTGCCGACGCGCTGATAGTCGGGATAGAACATCGGGATCAGCCCCGAGTCGGATGCGCCTTGCACGTTGTTTTGTCCGCGCAGCGGGTGCAGTCCTGAGCCGGGCTTGCCAATCTGGCCAGTCGAGAGCGCCAGCGCGATTAAACAGCGCGCATTGTCGGTGCCGTGGACATGCTGGGAGATGCCCATGCCCCAGAAGATGATCGACGCCTTCGATGTCGCGTATAACCGCGCGACCTCGCGGATGGTCTGCGCGTCGACGCCGCAGATCGGCGCCATCGCCTCCGGCGAAAACTTCTTCACATTCTCCGCCAGGGCCTCGTAACCGGAAGTGCGGTCGCGGATGAACGCCTCGTCAGCCAGGCCTTCTTCGACGATGACGTGCAGCATCGCGTTGAGCAGCGCTACATCCGTGTCGGATTTGAATTGGAGGTAATGAGTGGCGTGCCGAGCCAGATCGTTGCGGCGCGGGTCGGCAACGATCAGTTTCACCCCCGCCTTCGCGGCGTTCTTTATGAAAGTTGCGGCAACCGGATGATTCATCGTGGGGTTGGCGCCAATCAGGAAAATCACTTCGGCATTCGCCGCGTCACGCACCTGGTTCGACACCGCACCCGAATTGATGCCTTCCATCAGCGCTGCCACGCTCGACGCGTGGCATAGCCGCGTGCAGTGATCGACATTGTTGGAGCCGAAGCCGGTGCGCACCAGCTTCTGGAAGAGGTATGCCTCTTCATTCGTCCCTTTGGCGGAGCCGAAACCGGCGAGCGACCGCTTGCCGTACGTATCCCGGGTCTCACGAAGCCCCTTGGCCGCGGCATCCAGCGCTTCTTCCCAGGTGGCCTCGCGGAAGACCTCCGCCCAGTTTTCGGGATCGACAACGAAGTCTTTGGTTTTCGGAACGCCCGGCTTGCGGATCAACGGCTTGGTGAGGCGATGCTTGTGCTGAACGTAATCGAAGCCGTAGCGTCCTTTCACGCACAGGCGGCTGGAGTTCGCGGGACCATCCTTCCCCTGCACGTAGAGGATCTTGTTGTCCTTGACGTTGTAGGTGAGCTGGCAGCCGACGCCGCAATACGGACACACCGAATCGACCTGCTTCTCGGCGACGATCTTGCCGGCGTCGCGAGCGGGCATCAGCGCGCCTGTTGGGCACGCCTGAACGCACTCACCGCAGGCGACGCAGGTGGAATTGCCCATCAAATCGTCGAGGTCGAACACGATCTTGGAGTGTCCGCCGCGATTGGCGTAGCCGATGACATCGTTGACCTGCTCCTCGCGGCAGGCCCGCACGCAGCGCTTGCACTGAATGCAGGCGTCGAGGTTTACCGCCATTGCCGGATGCGAAAGGTCTTCGGCCGGTTGATGGCGCGCCGCAAAGCGCGGCTTGCCGATGGATAGTTTCTTGGCCCAGAGATCGAGCTCGGAGTTGAGTGTGTAAGACGTCTCGGGAACGTCCGACAACAGCAGCTCGATCGACATCTTCTGGCTGATCAAAGCCCGCGCGTTATTGCTGGTGACCTCCATCCCCTCCTTCGGATAGCGGCAGCAGGAAGGCGCCAGCACGCGCTCGCCTTTGATCTCCACCATGCAGGTGCGGCAGTTGCCGTCGGGCCGCATGCCTTCCATGTAGCACAGGCGGGGAATCTCGACGCGGTGACGCTGCGCGGCTTCGAGGATGCTCTCGTCGGAACGGCCGGTGACGGTCTTTCCGTTCAACGTGAACGAAACCGCCAGGGCAGCATACTTCCGGTTCGCGGCCCCATTTCCTTTGGTCTTTCCATTTAAGGGTAACGAGACCGGCTTGGTCTCCAGGATGGCAGTATTCTTCGGGTCCATTACTCGACTTCCTTGGGAAAGTATTTCAAGACAGTAAGCACCGGATTCGGCGCGGCTTGGCCCAGTCCGCAGATCGACGCGTCCATCATCGCCTGCGACAGCTCATTGAGCAAAGGCGCATCCCAGCGCTTCTGCTCCATCAGTTGGAGCGCTTTGATGGTGCCCACGCGGCACGGCGTGCACTGACCGCAGGACTCGTCGGCGAAAAACTTCATCAGGTTGCGCGCGGCGCCGGACGCAGTGTCGTGATTCGACAGAACCACGATCGCAGCCGACCCGATGAAGCAGCCGTACTCGTTCAAAGTGTCGAAATCGAGCGGGATGTCGGCCAAGGATGCGGGCAGAATCCCCCCCGATGCTCCGCCCGGAAGGTAACCGTACAGTTGATGCCCATCGAGCATGCCGCCGCAGAATTCGTCCACCAGTTCCCGCAGCGTGATGCCCGCGGGAGCCAGATGCACACCAGGCTTCTTGACGCGTCCGCTTAACGAGAACGATCGCAGACCTTTTCGTCCGTTGCGTCCCTGGCCGGCAAACCAGTCCGCGCCCTTTTCTAGAATGTCGCGCACCCAGTGCAGCGTCTCCATGTTGTGCTCGAGGGTGGGGCGGCCAAACAGGCCGACCTGCGCCACGTAGGGCGGACGAAGGCGCGGCTCTCCGCGCTTGCCCTCGATGGATTCGATCATGGAGGACTCTTCGCCGCAGATGTAGGCGCCCGCGCCACGGCGCAGATAGATCGCCGGGATCGCGCACGGCGGATCCGCCTGAAGCGCCGCGATCTCGTGTTGGAGGATTGCGCGGCAGCCGTGATACTCATCGCGGAGGTAAATATAGATGGCGTCGATGCCGACAGCCCAGGCCGCGATGAGTGCGCCTTCGATGAAGCGGTGCGGATCGCGCTCCAGATAATAGCGGTCCTTGAATGTCCCCGGCTCGCCTTCATCGATGTTGATCGCCATCAGCCGCGGAGCGGGCTCGGCCGCCACGATCTTCCATTTGCGGCCCGCTGGGAAACCTGCGCCGCCGAGGCCGCGCAGGCCGGAGTCTTCCATCACCGCAATGACGTCGGCGGGCGTCTTGTTTCCGGCGATGCACGATGCGGCGAGCGCGTATCCGCCGGCGGCGCGATAGGCCGAGTAGTCGATGTGGCCAGGGGTGACGGAGCAGATGTCGCTAGGATGAGTCACGCGACCGGCTTGGGCGACGTCCGCCACCCACTCCGCGGTTGCGTGCGGGATGGGGTTCTGGCCGACGACGGCGACCGGCGCGGCCTCGCAGCGACCGACGCAAGGCGCGGGCAGCACGCGGACGCCTGTACCGAGAAGAGCCGGTAGTTTCGCGAGCAGCTCCTGCGAGCCGGCCAGGTCGCAGGCGATCGAGTCGCACACCCGAACGGTGATCGCGGGCGGGGCAGTCTCGCCCTCTTTGACCACGTCGAAGTGGTGGTAGAAGGTCGCGACTTCGTAAACCTCCGCCATCGCCATCTTCATCTCGTCCGCAAGCGCGACCAGATGCCGCGCGGACAAGCACCCGTAATGGTCCTGAATCTTGTGCAGGTGCTCGATCAGGAGATCCCGACGGCGCGGGGCCCCTCCGACCACGGGCCCGAGCAGGGCCAGCACATCCTCGCGCGCCTGCGGGTCGACTTGCCGCCCTTTGGGTGTCGAGCGCACTCCCCCGCGGCCGCCACGCCGCTTCTTCTTGGAGGTTGTTTCAGCTGTGGCTAAGGTGACGGAATCGCTCATCGTTCTCCATTACAAAACAGCCTAATTCCCTGGGTATTCATCGAGTTCCGGGATCTTGGGGCCTACAGTAATGCTATCATTAAGCCGAGGCCGCTCGCTCAAATCGCGACGCACCCTATGCATGTTGAGTTTTTCGGCGTTCCCCGCCAGCGTGCCGGCATCTCCGAACTGGAAGTGCAGGCGGATACTTTAGGGCAGTTGCTCGGGACGCTGGCCGCGCGGATTCCGTCGCTGGGGGAGTTCATCAGCGTGGACCGGTTGCACCCCACGTTTGTCGCCAACCTGAACGGCGATCGGTTCGTCGACGACCCAGCGACTCGGCTCGGGAGAGACGACTGCGTGTTGATTCTCTCCGCCGACGCGGGGGGTTGAGGGGAGACGAGAGTGAGCCGATGACCTGCGGTTACCACGGCTGCTATCTTCGGATCGACGTTTCGTGCGGAACTTCCGAACGTGTACCTTTGTCCAACGCGGTTTTGCGCCAGTTTATCGGCGGCAGCGGGCTGGGCGTAAAGCTGCTGCTGGACGAAGGTGCCGCGCACGTCGATCCGCTTGCTCCCGAGGCTCCCCTGGTTTTTGCTTTCAGCCCGCTGGTGGGCAGCCCGCTGACAACTTCGGCGAAGTTTGCGGTGGTAAGCAAGAGTCCCCTGACCGAACGCATAAATGACTCGCTTGCCAGCAGTGGTTTTGCGATCGCGGGCAAAGGCTGCGGCTGCGACGCCATCGTCATTATCGGCCGCTCGCCCGAGCTCTCGGTGCTGATTATCGACGAAACTGGCGTGCGCCTCGAAAACGCGGAGGAATATCGCGGCGCAACCTGCGGGGAGACGGAGGCGGCGCTGAAAGCTCGTCTCGGCGCTGGTTTTCGGGTAGCTTCTATAGGCCCGGCGGGTGAGCACCTGGTTCGCTATGCGACCATCTCCCACGACGGCCGCCATGCCGGCCGCGGCGGCAGCGGGGCGGTACTGGGCGCCAAGAACATCAAAGCCATCGCGGTGCGTGGAACCCAGCGCGCCGAGTGGGCGCATCCGAGCGAGCTTTCGGCGCTCAGCAAGTCTCTGTCGAAACGGTCGTTCGGTCCCGCCACGGCGAAGTACCGTGAGTTGGGCACGGCCACCAATCTGCTCACCTTCAACCGGTTCGGCGCCCTGCCCACGCGCAACTTTCAGAGCGGAACGTTCGAAGAAGCAGCCAGCATCTCGCCCGAGCAATTGACCGCCACACGCTCCAAAACGCGCAAGAGCTGCGTGGCTTGCACGATCGGCTGCGAGCATATTTATTCAAATGGCAAGAGCGGCGTGCGAGTCGAGTATGAGAGCCTGTTCGCGCTGGGGTCCTTGTGCGGGGTGGGCGATGCCGACGCGGTGCTGCGTGCATCGCAGCGATGCGACGAACTTGGTCTCGACACCATCAGCACGGGAGGGACCATCGCGTTCGCGATGGAGTGCGTAGAGCGCGGGTGGCTGGGTCCGCCTTTATTCGATGCCCCGTGGCTGAAGTTCGGCGATGGCGACGCAATGCTACGCGCGATCGAGTTGATCGGCTCGCGCCACGTTCCAGGCAACGCTCTCGGCGATCTGCTGGCCGAAGGCAGCCGGCGTGCGGCGCACGCGATCGGGCACGACAGCATCGCGATCGCTCCTCAGGTCAAGGGCCTGGAGATTCCCGGTTACGAGCCAAGGGCGCTGCAAACGATGGCGCTTGGTTTCGCCGTGGGCGCGCGTGGGGCGGACCACAATCGCAGCGGCGCGTATGAGGTCGATTTCTCGGAAAAGGTCGATCGGCGCCACGTGACCCTGGATGCCGTGCACCTTGCCATCGAGACCGAGGACAAGGCCGCGCTGATGGATTCGCTGATCCTGTGCAAGTTCCTGCGGGGCGTGCTGATCGATTTCCATGGCGAGGCCGCCGAGATGCTGCGGAACGTCACCGGCTGGGACGTAACCGCCGACGAACTGCGCGAGACCGCCCGGCGCGTCGTGTCCGCCAAGCGGCAGTTCAACCTAATCGCAGGGTGGACGCCGGCTGAAGACACACTGCCGGAGCGGTTTCTCAACACGCCGCTACCCAACGATCCCGAGGCGTCGCTCAGCCGTGAGCGGCTGGACGGCTTGGTGGCGGAATATCATCGCCAGCGCGGGTGGGAGCTTTCCCTGTAGCTCCTGCGCGTGGACGTCGGCGGGTCGGATCTTCCGGCCCATGATCCGTGCGGACTCGGTAGACGGACGCAAGCGCGTATCAGTACCGTACCGGAAGATTCGCATTTGTGGCGCAAGGAATTGCGCACGCAAGGCCCAGCCGCATCGTAGTTGCAACTGCCGGCTCGTCTTTACACAACAGTGTGGGTCGCTTAGGTGCACGGCTTGAAACTTAGGCGGTACTTCGCACATCTGTAGCTTGTGTGCCGCCACCAACGCCCTCTATGGATTCCACCGACCTTTCCCGCCTCTTGCTTCCGATTCGTCCCATGGACCACGTACGCGGTCGAGAGGATGCGCCCTACACGCTCGTCGAGTATGGGGATTACGAGTGCCCGGATTGCGGGCGCCTGTATGTGATCCTTCGCGATCTGCAACGGGATATTGCCTCCCGATTGAGGATCGTGTTCCGGCACTATCCTCTTTCCGGCGTCCATCGCCAAGCACAGCAGGCTGCCGAAGCGGCGGAGGCAGCGGGAGCGCAGGGCAAATTCTGGGAGATGCACACAGTGCTTTTCGAGCGGCAACAAGCTCTTCGGACGAGAGATTTGATTCGCTATGCGGAAGAGCTAACCCTGGATGCCGAAAGGTTCCGCGATGAGTTGAAGAACGAAAGGTACCGCGAGAGGGTCCGCGCCGATTTTCTTGCAGGCGTTCAGAACGGGGTGTATGGCACCCCGGGCTTGTTTCTGAATGGCGTTCGTTACGACGGTGATTGGGGCAAAGAATCGCTGTCGAGGCTTCTAGCAAGTAGGGATGATTCGTAGGTTTGGCACTCGCCTGCCTATGAGGATCCGTCTGCCCGACTTGCTGGCGGCGATTTATGCTCTGATCGCCTCTCGGTCGATATCAGCGCGGCCGCACTAAGGGAACTCGTAAGCGCCACCGCCACTGCCACCCACAATAAGGCTCGATACCCGGCGACAAACGCTTCCCCAATAGCCTCACGGCCGCGCGCATCTCCTGTTTCGGTGGCGGCTAACTTAGATCGCTGAGCCCAAACTTGCGCCCGAACCGCCGGCGCCACAGCGAGAGTATCCAGTTCCCGATCCAGAACTTTCTGGAAGACACCCGTCATCAGCGCTCCGAAAACTGCGACTGCTAACAGGGCGGCGATGCGCGAGACCGCGTTATTGATCCCCGAAGCCGTTCCGGCATAGCTTTGCTCGACTGCGTTCATCACGGTCGTCGTCAGTGGGGCGACGCTGATCGCCATCCCGAGACCCAGCACCACTACCGCGGGGAAGAAGGTCGTCCAATAGGGACCACCGATGCCCGGCCTCGTAAACAGCGCCAGTCCGGCTGCTGCGATCAGCGGACCAATCACCAGCGGGGCTTTGGCGCCGTATCGATCGAGAAGTCCGCCAGACCAGCGTGACAGCAAGAACATCAGCAAAATGAAAGGCAACAGGGCGGCTCCCGCCTCCGTCGGCGAGTAGCCCTGCACCTGTATTAAATCGAGCGGGAAAAAGAAGAGAACCCCGCTCAATGCGGCGTAGAGGGAAAAAGTGAGCAGGTTGGCGCCGCTGAAATTGCGAGAACGGAACAAGCGGAGCGGGACCATCGGCGACGATGAGCATGCTTCCCAATACAATAGCGCTAGCAGGGCTATAAGGCCCACTATGCCCGCGAACGGCACTGATTCGATAAGGGCAAAAACAATCCCGCCGAAGCCGAGAGCTGCCAGCAGGCCGCCCGCCCAATCGAACTGCTGGCTGTGGTGGCCAGCTCTGCTTTCCGGGACTTTCCACAGGGCCAGCACCGCGACCGCCAGGCCTAGCGGAACGTTGATAAAAAACACCCACCTCCACGAACCGTGCTGGGTGAACCATCCGCCCAACACGGGACCGATAGCGGCGGTGATTGACGTGAAGCCGGACCACGTCCCGATAGCGCGGCCACGCTCCTCTTGGGAAAAATTGGCACTGATCAAAGCCAAGCTGCCAGGAACAAGCAAGGCCCCGCCTATTCCTTGGAGGCCCCTGGCTATGATCAGTTGCTGGATGTTAGGCGCCAGCCCGCACCAGGTCGAGGCTACCGAGAAGAGGATTACCCCGGCGACGAAGATTTTGCGACGGCCATATATGTCTCCCAAAGAGCCGCCGATGAGAAGCAGCGCCGCTAGAAAAAGCGCGTACGATTCTACGACCCACTGAACCTGCGAAATCGTTGCACCCAGCGCAGATTGCAGCGCCGGCAGGGCCACATTCACGACCGTGCCATCGATGAACGCCATGCTCGAGCCCAGGATTGTTGTAGCCAGAATCCAAGGGCCGTCAGCTGCGGCGGGTCGCTCGCACGAACCGGCGAGTATAGAGCCTTCGTCGCAGGGAGCTCTGGCGATAATACCCACAACCCATTCTCTGTCAGCGCGTCGGTACTAGCATCGCGGCCTATCCTACCCGACCCGGTCAGCGGGATCCAAGATCGCGATTGGAAATCCCAGCTCAAGCCAGCCCGCAAATCCGCCTTCGAGGGGCCGCACGTGGCGCACACCCCGACGCTTCAATTTGAGGGCGGCCTGCACGCTTGCGACTTCGTTGGGGCACGAACAGTAAAGGACGAACTCGCCCACTTTGAGGTGTTCGGGCAATGAGTCCAAGTATTCAAGCTCGAACGCGCCCGGTATCCGGCCGTTCCGCTTTTCGATCTCGATGCGAAGATCGACAATGGTGGGCGCTCTACCGCCATCTATAAGGCGCTTGAGCTCGACAGGCGTGATGCGAGCGATTTGCAGCTCGCGGAAGAGGTGCCTCCGGCGGACATACTTGGCGGCGATGTATAGCGCAAAGCCCATCACCAGCAAGACGACGAAGTAAGCGCCGAGCTTGGTGAGAACGTCCACGAGCTCTTCCAATTGAGCGCGGAAGGCCCAGCCAGCCCCGACATAAGCGCCGGACCAGATCAGTGCGCCCGCCGCATCAAAGACGACAAATTTCCATGGAGCCAACCTCTGCAGGCCCGCCATCGGCGGACCGAGCACGCCGACACCGGGTACAAACTTGGCAAACAGAAGGGAGATGTAGCCGTAGCGGGTATAAGCTGAATAGGTCTTCGATAGGCAGGTCTCAGGCTCCAGCGCGACCTTGCAAACGAATTTCAGGATCGCCACTCCCCGGCGCCAGCCCAGACAAAACCAAAGCAGGTCGCTCATAACCGAGGCCGCGACTGCCAGCGTCAGCGCCTCGAAGACATTCAGCCGGCCGAAGCCCGCCATTGCGCCGGCGGCCATCAATATCGGTGCGGAAGGTAATGGCAGGCCGATCTGCTCGGCGAACACGCCAACGAATACGACGATGTAGCCGTATTTGACCAGGAACTCGATCGTGCCGCCCATCACCGTACTGTTTGCGCGGGGAGAAGAACAAATTGGAACGGAGCGGCGCGCACGGCGGGGGCAGCCCCGAAGGCATGCGCGGCGTTTGCCGTCTGCCGCAGAGCGGTCTCAAGCGCTTCACGAGACACCCGGCGGACAATCGGCTCAACCACCAACCGCAGCGCGGACGGAATGTCACGGCTCAGCGCCATTGCCTCCGTCTCAATGTAGAGGCCGTCCTCACGTTCCTCAAAACGGCTGACACTGTAGAGCCGCCAGATGAGTCCTGTGCCCTCGCCTTCGGGAAGCATATGTTGTTTGGCGGTACCGTAGTCGCCGATCTCCTGGATACGTTTCGCCTGCGTGATGCTGTACATCCGCCGACTGTCGAGGCGGACGAATGTCGTTTCGTAATCACAATCAAGCGCGGTCTTCGAGAGCACTGATCTGTTCATCAACACTACCGAAAAAAGATCCACAGTTTCGCCAATCGAGATCACTTTCGACTCCAGCACATGCGGGGCGTAGACTTCGGAGTATTTTGGATAATCACGAACGATCTCCACAACGTCCTTGATCGTCGCGTTCACAAGGAAGGCAGTGCCAATCCAATCGTGAATGAGACCATAGGGAACTTTCTTCGGAATGTTTGCGGCGGCCGGGGAAACAACGATCTGGCCGCGGTGGACCTTTGCCGCCACGGCCGGTGTGGCATCGATCTGAAGAAAGCCAGCAGGCGCGTTAGCACGTTCCTGTATGCCTCCGCTCGCGCTTTCGACGTAGTCCTCCCAAGCCTTCGCTGCTTCTGGCTTCAAGCTGGCCGCCTGCGCAACTGACAAGGCCACGCCGAGGCCGACGATGCAGGCGGCTGTCACTCGGACGTCCTTCCTATCGCCCGCACTCATACGCTTGTAATCTCCTTTCGACGATCGGTGGCCCGGCCGGTCGCGCCCTGTCGCCGGGCGACGCGGACGCTTCAGGCATCGGGGCCCACGCGTGTTTAAAGTCTGCCCTGCTCAATCAGGCGCGTCTGGATCGTCGAGATCCGCGCCTCGGCTTCACGCAACGCCCGGGTGCTTGTATGCACGGAGTGGGAGCCCAACACGAGGTCGTAATCATGCGGGACAGCCGAGCCTAGTACAAACTCTGCATTAGATTGGGCCTCGAACTCAATCGCGGCGCTCGACGGCCTGAAGACCACCAGCTCTCCCTGCTGCAACTCGTCAGGCACAAGAACGGAGCCCCTTCCGACGGCGGTCCAGAGCACAGTGTGCTCAGCAGGCGGCTGGTAGCTCCAGCGTTCTCCGGCTTTCAAACGCACGGCGAGGTAATTGATCGGTGACGGGGCTTTTATTGAACTTGTCGCGGTTCCGAAGCTGCCGAGGAGGACGCGCGCCGGCCCGTCGTGGGGAATAACCTCCGGAGCTAGATAGACGCTCTCCGATGGTCCCAACTCCAGCTCGGGCGGCAAAGCGATCCACAACTGGAAGCCCCGCGTCCGTCCCGGTTCGCCGGCCCCGCCGCCATGCCAGACACCGCCGCCGGCCCGCATCCATTCAATACCGCCGGCGCGCAACAATCCCGTCGCTCCGTTCGTGTCTTCATAGCGCACGCTCCCCTCCGCGATGTAGGTAAGGGTTGCGATGCCGGAATGTGGATGGAGCCCGAAACCAGAGAACGGTTTTCCCTGATTGTCGATCAGGTCGAGAAACACGAAGGGTTTCAAAAGACGGCCAAAGTCGGACGGCGACATGAGGCGCGTGATGGGCCCGTGATTCTGTCCGCGGGTCCGTCTGGCGATGCGAGTAACGGTTGTGTCTTGGGATTTTACATCAAGCATGGGTTTTGGCCTTTCTAAATTCGGTTGTCAGGGTTTGCGGGCCGCCTTAAGTGCGGCCGTCCACCACAGCAGGTCATCAATCATCGTCTGGGCTTGTTTTTCAAGCTCGGCGAGTCCTTTGTCCACGTCACCGCCCTGGAAATGCGCCCAAAGGGTCGCGACGGGGATGTGGACGGACGACCGCACCGGGGCGATCTGAACCTCAATCATGGTTTCCCGGAGCTGCTGGATGCCGCGCGCGCCCATCGCGCCGCCGTAGCTTACGAACGCGGCCGCCTTGCGGTTCCACTCCGGATAGACCCAGTCGATCGCATTTTTGAGCACTGCTGAGGTGCCGTAGTTGTATTCCGGAGTGACGAACACAAACCCGTCCGATGCGGCTATTGCAGCGGTCCAGCGTTTGACAATCTCATGTTCGTAAGGCGTACGGCCAGGCATGGCAGGCGGCAAGGGCTGGTCAAAGAAAGGCATCGGAAAGTCGCGAAGGTCGAGCAACCGCGCTTCGATTCCGTCGCGCTTCTGAAGCTGCTGAAGAATCCAATGGGCCGGCTTTTCGGAAAACCGGCCCGGACGCGTACTGCCGACGATTACAGAAATGGTGGTCATGGCTTTTTCTCCTTTGTGAGGTCCTTGCTGCTGTGTTTAGGGTTTTCGCAAATAGGCGATGAACCCGCTTAGTACGAGCAAAGCAACCGCAGGGGCGGGAGAGCCGCCGAGTACGGTCACATGCGCGACGATCGCACCAACCATGACCATGGCAAGCAGGACGGTCGCGTAGAATGCGTAACGGGACATCAGCAAGCCGATCCCGCCCGCTACTTCCAGAAGACCGGTGAAGTACCGAAACCACTGGCCAAGGCCGACCTTGTCGAACATTTCGACCATTACAGCCGCACCGGCCAACTTGGCTCCACCGGCCCCTATGAAGGCCAGGGCGACAATACCGGAGAGGGTCCAGAGAGTGACGAGGCGGCCTTTGCCGGAGGCGGCTGGCAGCGCAGTTGTCGTTATCATAAGTTCTCCTTTCGAATCGCCAAGCGTTCCTAACAACTATATTGAGGTCAATATAATTGAAGCCAATCCTGAGATGCGCTAAGATGCGGAAGGGATGCAGAGAAATGCAAGACACCTCGGGGGTGCATGTCTGGTTAGTGCTCGCCAAGGCGTTTCGCGCCCTGGCGACTCATGCGGAGGGGAGTCTGAAACTGAGCCGGACCGGACTCGGCGACTCGGAGTTCCGGGTGCTCGAAGTGCTGCTTCATCAGGGAGCGTTGCCGGTCAATACGATAGGTCCCAAAGTATGGCTCACGCCGGGATCGATCAGTGTCGCGGTCGATCGGCTGGAGAAGAAAGCGCTTGTGAAACGGAAGAATACCGACGACCGGCGCGTGCGCCTGGTCGAGCTCACCGCGAAGGGCCGCGCGCTCATCACTAAGACCTTTGGGGAACACGCGGCCGCCATGGAGGAGGCCGCCGCTATTCTCTCCAAAGAGGAGCGGCTGATGTTGCTGGGGCTCCTGAAGAAGCTGGGAAAGGGCGGGCGAATGAATCTTAGCGCTATTGATGAGTGATCGCGCATCCCGACCTGTTGTTTGCATCAGTTGATTTTCTTGGTCACAGATGAGCGGAATATGGGATCGACTCGTGTCTCTGGGTTATTTCGCACCAGCTATGCTGCGAGCTTCGAGGCGTGGCAGCTCTTGCAGGGCGGCACAGAGCACGTCCTCAATCTCTTCGAACCCGCGATGCAAAATCCTAGAACAGGTCCCCACAGCTATTCCAAGGAGAATTCGCAATACGAAACAGTCGCGAGAGATCGGCGTGAGCAGAAACAGTCGCCCGAAGCTCCAAAGGGAGGTGTGCAGGTGGCTGCTGCGATTGATGAAGAGAATCGGGAGGCCGTTGGATCGCGACCTTAACAGTTTCAAAAGGAAAGCATCATCTCTAGCGCTGTAGCGCTCTGTTGCGGCGATTCCATTCAATACCGCGTGCTCTGCGGCTTGCATTCTTCCAGTGAGCATGAAAGCTGCGCGAAAAGCTCCGTCGAGCGCTTTAGATACTACTCAGCGGTCGCTCACACGCTCACAATGTCAATATGACACCTTACACCTTCGTTGAAGATTGTCCGCTATCGAGCGAAAAAGAGCCTCAACAATGATAGGCAAAAACGAAGTATCTAAAGCGATAGGCAAAAACGAAGTAGTCATCGGTGCCCGCTCGCGACTTGTTGGGGTGAGCAGGCACTACTTGGCGCGTCCTCCATCAGCATCTCAGCTTCAGGTTTGTGGAAGGCGTCCGTCGTCTAGCGTGTGGAATCGACGACCTTTGGATCGGGAACGACAAATCGGCTTCAGTTGGTCATGCGTCTTGGGACACTCTGGAGTTGACGTGCCCGAGCGCCTCGATCAAGCACCTTCCGACAGGCCAGCCTCGTCGAGCGCTGCCAAATAGTCCTCCGGCGTATTAAGGTTCCGTAGCGTGCGGAGCTGTGGATCGACTGAGATCATCTCCTCAGGCCGAACGCGGCGGGTGCGCACGGCATCGAATAAGAACACCGGCCGTAACCTGTCTTTCGACAGCAGCGATTCGACCAGCGGCAGCGTGTTGCGCCGATAAACCGCCGAGAGGGGATGGGGGAAGCCATCGATCTCCATCACGGCGATGTCATGATCGCCCAACAGCTCGATCATCCGTTCCACGAAACCGGGAGCCAGCAACGGTACATCGCAACTGGTCACATACGCGCTGTCGACGGTCGCGGGGAGCGCGGTGAGCCCGGCGCGCAATCCTTCCAGCGGTCCTTTTGCCTCGCGTTCATCGCGAGTGACGATGACGTCCTCCGGCAACTCCGGCAGCACCTGCTCGCGCGCGGCAACAACCACGATAGGGGCAACGACAGTGCGGAGCAGCCGCACCACGCGCTGCAACATCGTCTCAAGGCCGAAAGGCAAGGTCGCCTTGGGAACGCCCATTCTGGTCGACTTGCCACCACATAGAACGATTCCGCCGGCCAGCTTGGTTTCAGGGCTCATGGCTTCATTCCGAGGCGTGTCAGCGCCTCCCGTGTAGAGGCTTGCTGTAGCAGCGCCTTAAACGCGACCACGCCCGGCCGATTCGCGCGCGATCGGGGCACGATGAAATCGTACTGCTCCTCCTGCACCGGCAGGAAGCCGAGCCCCGCGCCGCGCGCAATCGTGTCGAGCGTCATTCCCCAGTCGGCGCGGCCTTGTACCACGGCGGCCGCCACGGCGTTGTGATTCCGCGGCTGCACGGCATAGCCTGGCGGTCGAGCGTGCGGTCTGACGCCGCCGAGCAAGCGATCGATCAGCGCGCGCGTGCCACTCCCCTGGTTGCGGTTGACCATCATGCACACGGGATCTTCGATGGCCTTGGCGATCGCGTCATGTGCCGTTCGGCCTTCGAAACGTGTATCTCCGGGCCGGAAGACGATGCCTTGCAGGCGGCCGTAGCCGGGGACCAGTTCAAGCGCCGAAGTGAGGAACGGCCGATTGTATTCGCTGGTCTTCAAGTCGAGCAGATGGACGCCCGCGACATCGCATTCGCCGCGCTTGGCGGCGTCCAACCCCGCGGTGCTGCCCACCGCGAGAAATTTCGACCGCACACCCTGCCGCTGCAACTCTCCCAGCAGGTAATCGAGAGCGACACAATGACTGCCGATCACGACCAAATCGGCCAGTTGCAGTTCGCGGCCCAGAAGCTGAACGCCGATGATGGTTCCGGCCTGTACGATCTCTTCGTGCCGGCCGATGGTGGCGAAGCCGTCGGCGCGGCTGAACGTGGTGACACTGCCGGACCCTTGTCCCATCGGGTACGCCGCGAGCGACGTTCCCCCGCCTTCAACCGCCGTGTCCGTTTTGGTTTCAACCAATCCAACCAGCAGGTACTCGGTCCGGCCGATCTCGCTATTGACCTTGACGGCGAGCCTGGCAGGCACGGTCGCCCGTTCCTCCGGCCCGCGGCCCGCGAGCGATCGGATCACCGGCGCCACGAACTCGTGGAAGGTGAAGATCGCCGACGTCGGGAAACCCGGGAGCACGACCACCGCGCGGCCGCCGGTCGCAGCGAGGCAGATCGGCTTGCCCGGCTTGAGCGCTACGCCGTGAGCGACGATACCAGGATCGTCGAGTTCTGCGACGACTCGGTAAGACACATCTCCCGCGCCCTTACTAGTTCCTCCCGACAACAGCACGATGTCCGCAATCTCGAGTGCGTGATTCAACCGCTCGCGCAAGGCGGCCGGGTCGTCATGAGCGATGCCAAGCCGCCTCGGCTCGCCGCCCAACTCCCGCACCGCGTCGGCGAGCACCTGGGAGTTTGAGTCGTAGACCTTGGCAGGCTGCATCGGATCGCCGGGCGCGATGATCTCGTCGCCGGTCGAGAGGATTGCGACAATCGGCTTTCGCCAGACATTGACATTCGCAACACCGATCGCGGCGAGCACTCCCGTGTCGCGGCTGGTCAGTTGCCGGCCGCGGCGAAGCACCGTCTCGCCGGCTGTAATGTCGGTTCCGGCAAACGAGACGCCGCTGCCGGCTGTTACAGCTCTGGCGATTCGGAGCTGGCGCCCGCGCACCTCGGCGTACTCGACCATTACAACCGCATCGGCGCCGCGCGGAACCATGCCGCCGGTGGCGATGGACACTGCCATCCCCGGATGAATCACCGTCGCCGGCACGATCCCCGTGTGGATCTCTTCTTCGCTCAAGAGCACCAAGCGTGGCGCTTCCTCCGACGCGCCGAACGTATCCTCCGCCACCACAGCAAAGCCGTCTACGTTCGAGCGATCGAACGAAGGCACGTCGACGGGCGATACGACGTGCGCCGCCAGCACTCGGCCGAGGGCGGCGTCGAGCGGGACTTGCTCAATGCCGCGGGGCGAGAGGCTGATCGCGGCACGGAAGCGTCGCTCCGCTTCATCGCGGTCGAGAACCTGGAGGAACTGCTCTTGCTCAGGCATAGAGCCAGACCGATATCTCGGCGCCCACAGCGAAGCCTTCGCTGTCGTCGCTAACGATTACGAAGCCATCCGCGCGAGTCGTTGACGACAGTAGCGACGCCCCGGCGACGGCGAGCGGCTCGACCAGTCCGTCCACAATCTTCACGCGGGCATAGTCGAGACGGCCGATCGGCGAGCTGATCTTGCGATTCAACTTGGCGCGGATCGCGCGATACGGCCATTCCTTACTGCGCCCCCCGAGAACGCGAATCGCGCGGCCGGCAAAGAAATCATAGGCGCACAGGCTCGACACGGGATTGCCGGGGAGTAAGACGATGAGGCGATGCCCGATGCGGCCGAGACCGGTTGGACTGCTCGGCCGCATGGCGATGCCGTGCACGGCCAATTCGCCGTTTTGCGCGACAAGCGTCGGCGCCAGATCCTCGATGCCCACGCTGGACCCTCCAGACACAACGACAATGTCTGCGTCGGCGTGAAGGGCCTCGAGAATGGCGTTGCGATCGTCGCGCACCAGACCCGGGAAGTCGACAACACCTCCGTCCCGCTCGATGAGCGCAGCGAGCATTGGCCCGTTGGCATCGGCAATATGAAAGCCATTCGGGTGCGAGCCCGATGGCAGCAATTCGTTGCCTGTCACCGCCAGGCGCACACGCGGCCGGCGGACTACGCGCGCATTTCCCTGGCCAACGGAGCTGAGGACGCCCAGATCCTGGGGGCGGAGGACGCGTCCAGGCTCAAGTAAGGTTGTGCCTTGGATGACATCTTCGCCGCGTTTGCCGAGATTCTTTCCAGGCGAGACGGCGGCCAGCGCACTGATGCGGCATGGGATGCCGTCGTTGGTCTGGGCTTGGTCGGGTTCGGTTTCGACCCATTCGGCGGGTAGCACCGCGTCGGAGCCGCGCGGCATCGGCGCGCCTGTCATAATGCGAACCGCTTCGCCGGCGCCGACGCAACCGTCGAAAGGGCAACCAGGCATCGAGTCGCCAATGACGGTCAGCGGCAGTCGCGTGTAGGCAGTCGCGCCTTCCGTGCTATCCGCCATCACAGCGTATCCGTCCATCGTCGCGCGATCGAATCCCGGCACGTCGACGTCGCTGACAACGGAAGACGCGAGCACGCGGCCGGCGGCGATCCGTAGCGGGACGGCTTCGGCGGCGAGCGGCTGCAATTGCGCATCCAGCCAGGCGAGGGCGGCGGCTACGGTGTGACGCTGCGCGAAACCGCGCATTCGCACATCGTCGGCTGCTCCTCTGCTGATGTGGTGCATGCGGGACCGGACTCTCGCTTAAATGTTAACGCACGTGCGCTGGCGCGCCGAGGCGCGACGCTCGAAAGCCGAGATTAATGTTCGCATGGAAGAACGAGTCCCCGCCAAGTGAGCACTTCCACCGTAAAGAAATCGGCGCCCGCCAGCACGAAAGGCCACTCCCGCCAAGAAGGCCGCTCCTGCCCGCCGCGGCATCAAAACGGCCAAGATCCTCGACCTGTTGAAACGGCCTGGCGGCGTCACCTTGAAGGAGCTCATGAAAGCGACGGGTTGGCAGGTGCATTCCGTCCGCGCTTTATGAGCGGCACGCTCGGGAGGAAGATGGCACTCCAGTTGAGCCCTCTAAACGCGCCGACGGAGAACGCAGCTACCGCCTCCCAAGTAACTTGCAGCCAATCGTAAACGCACGTCAAGGCGTTCCCTGCTGCCGAATCGGCTTAGCTCGGTCGAATGTGGCAACTCCAGGTGGCGACAACAGTTGAATGGTGATGACCACTGCCGGCGCCAAGTACGCAAAGGTCACCCACACCCACATCAGCGTACCCGCCCATTCCTGATCGTGCAGCGCGGAAATATGGAAGGGGCGCTGTGCCGACAGGTAAGACGGGTAGACCACGCGGTCGCAGAACGCGAGAAATGCGGAAAGCGCGTCGCAAGGCAAGGTGGCAAGGAAGAGGTACAGGGGCGCCGACCACTGGGGCCATCTCGCCACACTCGGCCAGGGCTGAACGACGGGCCACCAGAAAAGAAGCCCGGCCGCGAGAAAGCACGCATGCTCGATTTCGTGCCATCGCTCCGACCGCAGCGCGAGCTCGAACAGAGCGGGAATATGCCAGGTCATTACGGCGCCCGCTCCCGCCAGCCAACAAGCGACGGGATGAGTTAGGCCGCGCCCGAAGCGTTGCAAGGGCGGCCAGCGCAGGAGCGGTCCGAGAGTCCCTCGGACGGCGCGTTGTGGAAGGCCGTGCAGCAGTGTGATCGTGGGTGCTCCCATCAGAATTAAAGGAGCGGCTACGGTCATCAGCAAGAGATGTTGCAGCATGTGGACCGTGAGGAACTCGTCATCGAGTGCCGACAGAGGAGACGCGATGGCGATCCAGACCGAAAACAGTCCGCCCAGAAAGACCACCAAATGCCAAGCCGGCAAGACGGTCGGGAGCGTTCTCCAAAGGTGAACCCAACCTCGGGCGTAGACGAGCGCGGCCGCCAGTACGATTAGTGTAATCGGGACTGGAAGGGACCAGGATCTCACCGCGAACTGCAGCGCAGACGACATCTCAAATTATTGGACCGCGCGAGAGAAGTCGCGCGCCGGGGCTTGTCCTGCCGGATGCAAAGTTTCGAGAAACGCCACGAGGGCGATCGCTTCGGCGGGCCTCAGGTTCTTTCCATACGCGGGCATATTGCCGCCGCCCTGAATTACCTGACGAACCAGTTGATCCTGCGTGAGTTGTAGCGCGACCTGATCCAGCGCCGGACCACGCTGCCCTCCTATGCCGCCGAGCGCGTGGCAGTTGTGGCACTGCTTCGCTTGAAACACGAGCGCCCCTTGCCGTTCTTTGGCTGTGCGCCCGCTCAGGTATTCCGCTGGTATTGGATCTTTACTCCACGCGTTCATCACTGGGCTCCAGGGAGCATTGCCGGCCAACTGTGTAAACGTACCCAGAGCAACCGCCAGAAGCAGGACGGTCAGGACCGAGATCGGCCGACGCCTCCAACTCTTCTCACCCTCGCCCGAGACGAAGGGAAGCGCCAGCAGCACGAGAAGAACAATCGCGGGTCCGATCAGCAGTGCCGGAGTTTCCATCGAGGGGGGAAGCAACGAGAGCACCGCATAGAGCCACAGGAAGAAGTAATCCGGCCGCGGGACGGTTTGAATAATGGTCGGGTCCGGCTGGCCGCTCGGACCAAATGGGCCAAAGGCGACAGCGCAGGCGGCGATGGCGAGAAGAATCAAGCTGGAAAAAACCAAGTCCTTTCCGATCGCATCCGGCACAAACGGCACGCCGTCTTTCTGCGTGAGCTCGTGGTATTCCTTCAGGTAGGTTGCGCGGCGAACCAGGCGTCCGGGCATCGGCCATTCGTTGATTCCGAGTTTCAGTACAAGCAGTAAGTGAAAGCCGACGAATGCAATCAACGATCCGGGGATCACAAACACGTGCAGTGAAAAAAACCTGGAGAGCGTTGGACCCGCGATGATGGGGCCTCCCAGCAAGAGGTTCACGATCCACGGCCCAAGAAGCGGAATGCGGCTCGAAATAGACGCCCCAATGCCCAATCCCCAATAGGCATCTTGATCGAATCGAAGCACTTGACCGGTGAAGGCCATCCCCAGTGTCAGCAGGAGAAGAAGGACGCCGACGATCCAGGTGAGTTCGCGGGGAAATTTGTAAGCGCCGAATAGGAAGACCTGCACCATGTGGATGAGAACGATGGCAAGCATGAAATTCGAGCCCCAGCCATGCAGCGCACGGATGAACCAGCCCAGGCTGATTTGATGATTGAGAACTTGCAGGCTGTTCCATGCTTCTGCCCCTGAGGGCACATACACGAGGGCCAGAAGAATGCCGGTTACGAGCTGTAACACGAACACCGTGAGAGCGGCGCTCCCAAACACATAAAACCAGCTCGCGGTTTCCCGCGGGACGCGGTGCTCCATCGTCTCTTTTAAAGGCTGGGCGACCCCGAGGCGTTCGTCAAACCAATTGCCGATTTTCTTAAGAAGGCTAGATTGAATCAGGCGCACGGTGGTTTTTTGTCCGGAAGAGATATGCTTGTGAGCCCAGTGCTAGGACTTCCCGTCGTAGGCAGCTTGCCCGCCTTGATCAACAGCGTTCCCTGCTCAACCTTATATGTGTATTCAAATAAACCGCGTTCGGGAGGTCCTGATGCCCTGGAACCGTCCTCATAGTAGACGCCACCGTGGCACGGGCACATGAACAGGCCGGACTGAGGGAACCAGCGCACGGGACATCCCAAATGGGCACAGTTGATGGCGAATACCTGGAACTTTTCGCCGCCCAAGCGGCGCACCCAGCAAGGAATATTCGCGGTTTCTCCATCCGCGGGATAAACGATCGGGTTTCGATACTTCGCCAGGCGTGTCTCGCCCACTGGAAACTGATCGAGCGGCCCAAGCGAGAGCCACGAGTCATTTCCTGCTCCCCTGCCGCTAAAAATGGGAGCAAGAAGATAGCGCACGATGGGCACGGCTAGAATCGCGCCGGCGGCCGCGTTGAAGGCGAGTCCGACCTTCGCCAACAGCCCGCGCCTCGAAACTCGATCCGGTGAATTCATCGAACTCCTCCTGCGACCTGCGGTGGGCTTTGCGGACGTTGCGCGGACAGCCACGCCACAACGTCGGAAACATTCTCGGGCGACATCGGCTTGCCAGGAACATCACCGCGCCAATCCGGAGCGCCGAGATCGGGTCGCCCGGCGATTACGGTAGTACGGAGAGCCTGATCGCTAACCAAGGCGAGATACGAGTCGTCGACGATGGAACTGGCGTGCTCGCCTCCACGGCCGCCCGCCCCATGACAGGACGAACAGTAGGCGTTGTAGACGTTGGCGCCGCGGCTCGGATCACCCGGGGCCTGCGCCTTATAGGGCGGGGGAGTCGAGCCGCTCAGAAATCCCGGCTTCGCCCAAGTTCGGATTCCGGCGACAATGGCGTCGATTTGCGCGTCGGTCAGCGATCCGCCGGAGCTTTGCGCGAAGGCCGGCATCGCGGTTCCGGAAACTCCTTGTGCGGCCGTGGCGCGGACGGCCGCATCGTCGGCGATGGCCAGATAAACCGGGTCGCCAAGTGCGATGGCCAGTCCTCCCTGGCCGGTCTGACCATGGCACCCAGCGCAATTCTCGGAATAGAGGACGGCAAAGTCCAGAATCTTGCCAGGTGCAACCACCTGGGAATCGACAGGCGGCCGGACGCTGCACCCGGTCACCGAAAACATCAATGCAGCCGGAAGGAGGGAGCGACGGATCACCGCGATTCGTCCTTCCCGTCGTCCTTCATTCCGGATCCTTCCATGCCCATGCGAATGGCAAACGGAATCGCCTGCGACGTGAAGATCCGTTCCTGACGGGAAACGACGATTCCCGCGACAATTCCGAAGCCGAACTGGGAGACCGCAAACCAGAGCCAGTTGATGCGCTGGTTGAGCACCGGATTCACGATGCCGAGCACACCGTAAATCAGGCCGGACCACATGACCGGGGCGATAAAGCCCCCGAGAAGAATCGGGTTTCGCGGCAGGATCGGCAGCGTCGCTCCGTACAACAACCCGACCATCAACGACATAATCAGATGCACCGGAATAGCGATGAGGAGGTAGTTCAAATGAAATGCGGCGAGTTGAGCTGTGCTCGCGGTTGCGGCTTCCGGAAAAAAGCCGGCGACCAACAGATTAACGGGATACCAAATGCCGTTCTGGCTAAAAATACCAGAAGCCGCCGCGAGAACCGCCATGGCGACGCTGCCCGCCAGACCGCCCTTGATTCCCGCCGAAATCGGGTAGATTTCCCGTGGCAGCCATGTGCGGCGTGCTTCTTGATCGATTTCGATTCGTTGGACTTCGCGCCGCGTCAGCACGGTGGCCGGAGCTTCGGGGACTATCGGCAATGTCTCATGCGCCTCATGCGGTAAGACAGCGCGAAACCAGCCAATGACGGCGACCATCGAGACGATCGCTCCGAGGACACTTACGGATTCGTCCGTGACCAGTCCGGCAAATAGCATGGTGATTCCGAACGCGAGGACAATCGGCCATGCGGTCGGCGCAGGTGCCTCGATCGTATCCAGTGTCGTATTCGTGCTCGATCTGGTGTCGGTCATGTGCACCTAGCGTCCAATAAGGTAGACCACGATGAAAACCACAACCCACACCACGTCCACGAAATGCCAATACAGAGACAGGACCTTCACACGCTCTGCGTGTTCCTGCTTTACGTACCCGAGGACCGCGAAAGCCGAAACCGACGTCAACGCGAGAAGTCCCACCGTGACGTGAAACGCATGCAGCCCGACGAGTGAATAATAGGTGGTTCCGAACAGGTTGGTTTGGATCGTCAAGCCTTCTTGATAGATCAGGTGATGCCACTCCTGTGCAGTCCCCGTCAGAAAGAGAGCGCCCAGGACGATGGTCAGAAGCCACCACAGCGCGAAGACCCGTACTTTCCCGCGTTCCAGAAATTTCACGGCGAAGTGGATTGTGAGACTGCTCGAGAGCAAACAAATCGTAAAGAAGACCGGGACCCGGAGGACGTCGCGCGGCTGGGGACCGATCAGGCTCTTGCCGGTATAGAAGAGATACGCAATGACGAAGATAGTAAAGATCGCAGACTCCGCTGCGATCAGGCAGTACATTCCCACCTGCCCTCGCGAAGGAAGACTCCACGGACGATCGGAATGGGGAAACGGCACGGACGCGGCGCTCATGGTTCCCTTTTACTCGTACCTCCAATCGGGATCTTCCGGATGCTTGAGATCCCAAAGAGGGCGGCGGCTCTTTACTTCGGGAATCGTCGAGAAATTATAGACGGGCGGAGGGGAAGTCGTGGTCCACTCCAGGGTCCATGCGTCCCATGGATCGCTCCCGGCAATTTCGCCGTTGAAGTACGACCACAGCAGGTTGTAAAGGAAGACCAGTATTGCCGCCGCCTGAAAGAATGCTCCGATCGTGATGATGACGTTCCAAACGTCCCAGCCGCGCCCAGGCTCGTAGGTATAGATCCGGCGAGGCATCCCGAGAACACCTGGAACGTGCATGAAGTCGAACGTCAGATGAAACCCGATGACGAAGAGCCAAAAATGCAATCGCCCGAGCGACTCGCTGTACATTCGTCCGGACGCCTTCGGGAACCAGTAGTAGCAGGCTCCAAAGATCGTAAAGAGAATGCCGCCGACGATGACGTAGTGAAAGTGCGCGATCACGAAGTACGATGCGGTCAGTTGCCAATCGAACGGCGCCGCGCCCAGCATGATTCCGGTCAATCCGGCGATCAGGAACTGGAACAGAAATGCGATGCAAAAAAGCATCGGGACTTTGAAGAGGATCTTTCCGCCCCACATTGTGCCGAGCCAGTTGAAGATCTTGATTCCGGTAGGAACGGCGATGGCCATGGTCGATAGAACAAAGAAGGTGTTGCTGTTAGATGTCATTCCGACCGCAAACATGTGATGCGCCCAGACGCTCATACTGATGAACCCAATGCCGACCGTTGCGGCCACCATCACCGGGTATCCAAATATCGCTTTACGAGAGAAAACAGGGATAATTTCGGAAGCGAACGCAAACGCCGGGATCACCAGGATGTAGACCTCCGGATGACCGAAGACCCAAAAGAAGTGCATCCACAATACGGCCGAACCGCCGGCTTGCGTATCGAAGAAATGGCCACCCAAGTAACGGTCCACCATCAACATGATCTGCGCGGCGGAGAGCGGGCTCACGGCGAGAATCACCAGGCCGCCCATGACGAGATTCATCCAGGCCAGAAGCGGCATTCTCCCGAGCGTCATCCCGGAGCACCGCATGCAAACGATGGTGGTGACAAGGTTGATCGCGGTTCCGATGCTGCCGAAGCCGGAGATCAACAGGGCAAGCGTCCAAAAGTCCGTGCTGTGTCCTGGCGAAAATGTTGGGGACGTTAGCGGCGCGTATGCGAACCATCCCACGTCGGGAGCATTGCCCGCGCCATACAGGCCATCGCCGCCGATAAAGCTGAAGTAGAGAAGCAGTCCGCCGAAAGCCGTCATCCAAAAACTGAAGGCATTCAAACGCGGGAAAGCCATATCGCGCGCGCCTATCATCAAGGGGACTAGATAGTTCCCGAACCCAAACACCAGCGGCATCGCCACGAAAAAGATCATGGTGGTCCCATGCATGGTGAACATGCGGTTGAAAACCTGGGGCGAAACAAAATCGTTTAGCGGACGGATGAGTTGGATACGCATGATGGTGGCTTCGATCCCACCGAGGATTAGAAAAATCAGCGCATAGATAATGTAAAGAATGCCGAGCCGTTTGTGGTCGACCGTGGTTACCCATTGGTGAAGTGTTTCCACCAGAGGCGGCCTGACTGCGCTCGTCTCCCGCAAGACGATGGGTTCCGCCGACATTAGCGAAGGGTCTCCATGTATGCCGTAATCGCGTCCAAGTCCGGATCGCTCAACCCCATCGCGGGCATCAGGCATCCAGGCTTGATGGCTGCAGGGTTGCGAATCCAGCGGCGCAGATTGTCCGCCGTATTCGCCATGGCTCCGGAAGCAATCGTGTCGCGACTCATCAGGTGCGTCAGATCGGGCCCGAAACGCCCCTTTGCCGCCGTGCCCGCCACCGTATGGCAGTTGACACAAGCGGTCGCTTCGAAGATCCGCTGTCCCGGGGCAACGGTCTGGCTTGCAAGCGCGGGCTGGCTCTGCTGCTTGACCCATCGGTCGAACTCTTCACGCGGCTGGACATAGACGCGGAGAAGCATCAGAGCGTGCTGAACGCCGCAATACTGAGAGCACTGCCCCAGGAAGAGGCCGGTCTCGTGCGGATCGACCCACATGCTATTCGGGTGGTTTGGAATCAAATCCGTTTTGCCGGCCAAGCGAGGCACCCAGAAGCTGTGGTCAGTATCGGCGGAGAGCAGTGTAAGGAACGTTGGCGTCGGGTGGGCGGGGTCGCTCACCGGAATGTGCAGCTCATTCGCGGTGACGACCTTTAGATCCGGGTAGCGATATTCCCACCAGAACTGGTGCCCGATCACCGTGACTTCGATTGCGCCGCGAGGACGGGCGGCATTCTGGACACTCGCGATCACCCGCGCCGTCGCCAGAAACAGGACCACGACGATCAGTACTGGAATTACGGTCCAGGCCAGCTCTACTTGGGTGCTTCCGTAAATCTGCGCGGGCTCCTGGTCGTCGTCTCCCGCTCGCTTCCTGAATTTCAGGACGGCGTAGGCGAGCAAGGTGAAAACGACCGCGAAAATTGCCCCGGTGACCGCCAGCACGAACATCGAGAGGCCAAAGATCGTATCGGCCGGAGTTGAGTCCGGCGCAAAAATATTGGTGGGGCTCCAGGACCGGCTTGCAGGTTGCGCGAACGCAGCGACCGCCGTCCCAAAGCAGACACACAGCGCCTTTGAGGTCGTCCGATTGCTCGCTTTCACGGAAACGGCATCTCCTTGCAGAAACGGAAATCAGAGTAGCCCTGCCGCTCTATATTCTGCCAGATTGCGGTCGCGGAAGAGTTACTGATTTCTTACAGCCGAGAAATTCCTCCCCCGCGCTTCAAGAAGATTGTTCACCACCGTGAGACCGCGGCGAAGATTTGCGCTTCGGAAGATTTTTAGAATTCCCCACATGCCCGGAGGCTCGGCCTGCTCCCCTTTCGCTACACCTTCAAGCGCATCCGGAACGGCCCGGGCGAATTTCTCCAGTAGCTCCGGCTGGATCGATCCAAGGATCTTGGTGAGGATCAAGAGATTCCGGATGGCGCGGATGGATTCTGGCGTCTTTCCGACATCCACGACGATTTCGAGGATCTTGTTGCCGCCACCGAGAACGCCTCGCGCAAGTTCGAGAACACCATGGTCGTGGAGACTTTGCAGCACTTCAAAAGCGGCGAGGACGGCTTCGGCATGCTCGGCCGGCGCCTGCTCCAGCCTCCAAAGTAGTTCTTCGCGTGGATCGCGTTTCGCTAGGTCCAAAGGAATGGGGCGGGCCACAGTGTTTCTCCCGCTCTAGGTTGTTCGAATCTGCACAAGGCCATTCCCCGGAGTGTGATAGTCCGTGCGCTTCCATTTCCGCTCGACCTCGACACCCAGTTGGGGCGTCGGCCGGCCGAAGCGCGAGTTCCCAGATGGTAGAGGGCTCTCACCGGTTTCCGGCAGCACAAGCAGGCGAACGGAGGCTTCTTTCGCGCCTATAACTGTTCCTGCCAAAGATCCCCGCAATACGGTGCGCCGGTGCCGGAAGGTCGCGAGCAATCCGCTGGTCACGCTGGCGATGCCCACGGTTTTCGCGTCCCCGGTAATCGACCCGCCCTTCACGGAGAGATGAATGCTCTCGGCCAGCGCGAAGAGCCCGATCAGCGCTGGAACGAGGTGAACGCCATCCCAAAGATAAGCGCTGCCGGCGGTGAAACGCTGCCCGTGACGTCGTCGTAGCCGATGAAAGCGATCGGCAGACCCAGGGCGCCGCAGATCAGTCCGCGCAAGGTTTTGCCGCGCGAAGCCGTGGAGACGATCACGAGCCCAAGCACTGCGAGCAGGAACAATTCCGGAGGGCCGAATAGAAGCACAAGCCGCGTAGCGATCGGCAGTATCGCCAGCACTGAGATCGTTCCGATGATGCCTCCGACCGCGTTCGCGCTGTTTGGCCTGAAGTATGAAGCTTCCTGGAATATCCACTACGCCGATCGTGTACCCGTCCGGCTTCGACCGGTATAGCTGGCTGATTCCCTTGCCGCCGCCGCCGGAATGTTGTCCCGGACGACATTCACTTGTGGGGGCAAAATTTTTCCAGACGCGGAGAGATAACTCGCACGAGCGAATCGAAGCCGCCGCCAGGGGCTTTGGGGATAATGAAGTCGATGTTTCGAGCCGGAATGTCGGAGTCCGCGGCCCTCAGCCGCGTTATCAGCAGAGCTCCAGCGAGCCGTGACAAGTCGCGTCGAGTAATTTCATTCGCTGCCCGCATCCCCGCCTCCAGGAGAATCTTTCTCCAAAACGATGAGCGTCCGTCTTCAGCGGCAACGACGTTGGTTCATCCGCTTTCCAATGATATCGTAAGGAAGGTTGGAACCTTTGGGACAAGTGGTCGGTCTCGTCGCTCTGCGACGAACTGAGTCTGCAACATGTTAGCTCACCGCCGCATCGCCGCTGATGCAGCCGTGAAGCGCGAAGGCCGCCTGCTCACAGCATAGTGGGTGGACTTCCTATTCAGTTCAACCGCTTATGCCGATGGATCTGTAGCACGTACTCCGACTGGAGACTCGATAATGCCCACACTTAGCTTACGGGGACTGATTCTCCTTGTGATTGCCACCTTCCTTATTGTGAGAATGGTTCGCAGGTTTGGTGCAAACAGACCCAACACGATTGGCGTCAATCGAGGGACGCCCTCGTCAAAGGGGAATGCTTTCTGCACCAATTGTGGAGCGGCGCTGCCCGGCACTGGGCTGTTTTGCGGCGGTTGCGGCGCGCGGATCAGCGCTTGATTCGCACCGCCGTCATCCCCCTTAAATCCTCTCGCCGCCTACTGTCCTCTATAGTGGTCCCCGGATTTCAGACCAGGCAATAAGCTAAGATTTTCGGCGGAGTCGTTGACAGAGGAGAGGTCGATGACGACGAGAAAGCAGTACAGTCCGAAGTTCAAAGCGCGGGTGGC